>LNFM01004515.1_pt1 | contig 31885 bp, 25 predicted proteins | sample 596031 | NCBI WGS metagenome assembly LNFM01 (sample SAMN04254537, study PRJNA301005) | activated carbon metagenome | isolation source: dual media filters at the Ann Arbor, Michigan drinking water treatment plant | place: USA: Ann Arbor | reverse complement strand
AAGGCCGGTTCCGGCTCGCTGGCGAAACGCTCGATCAGCATGTTGTAGCGGTGGTCGAACTCGCTCATCGCGCGGGTCATGGCGTTCCTCGTCTATTCGGCCCGGCGTCTGCGCAGCGCCAGGTCCAGCAGCAGCAACCCCGTGGTGAAGACCACCAGCAACACGGCCACCGCCGCCATCGCCGGGTCCAGATTCTCGTTGATGCCGTCCCAGATGCGGCGCGGCAGGGTGAAGACATCGCGGGAGGCGATGAACAGCACGATCACCAGCTCATCCCAGCTATGGATGAAGGCGAAGATGGCACCCGACAGGATGCCGGGCGTGATGCGTGGCAGGATCACCCAGCGCAACGTCTGCAGCAGCGAGGCGCCCATCCCGCGCGCCGCCTGTTCCAGCCGCGGGTCGAAGGCGGCGAGTGCGGTGGAGACGGTGATGACCACATAGGGGATGCCGGTGACGCCATGCGCCAGCACCACGCCCAGGAAACGGTCCAGCAGATCCAGCCCGGCGAAGTAGCGATACAGCCCCACCGCATAGACGATGGAGGGGATGATGATGGGCAGCAGCATCAGCGCGCGCACCAGGTTGGTGGCCCGGGTGGCCAGGCGCCAGCAGCCAATGGCACATAGTGTTCCTGCCACCACCGCAATGCCTGTCGCGACCATCGCGATGAGGAAGGATTGCCAGATGGAGGCGAGCCATTCGGCGGAGCCGAGCACCGTCGCGTAATGCTGCCAGGACAGCGACTGCTTCGGCAGCGACAGGAAGCGCTGGTCCGTCAGGGAGACGGGGATGATCACGGTGATCGGCAGCAGCAGGTACAGCGCCACCACCCAGGCAGAACCGCGCGCGAACAGGCCGGGCCGATGCGCCATCATGCGCCACCACCCCCAAAGACGCGCTTCATATCGACCAGGCGGGAGAAGATCGCCAGCGTGACCAGGATGGCGACCACCAGGACCGTGGCCATCATGGTGCCCAAGCCCCAGCGCAGCAGGTCCAGGATCTGCAACCCGATCCATTCCGCCACCATCAGCGTCTTGCCCCCACCCAGCAGCGCCGGCGTGATGTAGAAGCCGAGCGTGAAGATGAAGACCAGCACACCCGCCGCCAGCAAGCCGGGCAGCGAAAGCGGCAAAAATATCCTGGCAAAGATGGTGATGCGGGACGCACCCAGGCCGCGGGCCGCGGCAAGCAGGCGCGGGTCGATCTCCCGCATGCTGGCCAGCATCGGCAGCACGGCATAGGGCACCATGTAGTGCACCATGCCGACGATGATGCCGAATTCGTTCCAGACGAGTTGCAGCGGCTCCGTGATGATCCCGCTGCCGATCAGCGTCTCATTCACCAGCCCCTGGCGGCGCAGCAGCGTCACCCAGGCGAAGGCGCGCACCAGCACGGAAATCCACAGCGGCACCAGCACCGCCAGGATCCACCAGCGCTGCGCCGCCGCACTGGCCAAAGCGATGCGATAGGACAGAACATAGCCCAGCAGCAGCGACAGCGTGGTGGTGATGAGGCAGATGCGCAGGGTCGTGACAATGACGCGCTGCACGCTTTCGCTGGTGAACAGCCTTTCGTAATTGCCCAGGCCCGGCGTCGGCTCCGTGAAGGAAATCGCCAGCACCTGCGCGATCGGCGCGACGTAGAAGGCCGTCATCAGCAGGAAGGCCGGCAGGATCAGCAGCCACCAGCCGATATCCTGCCGGCGCATCATGGGGCGTCATCCAGCACGGGCACGCTGGCCGCGGCACTCCAGCCCAGCCGCACCTCCAATCCTTCACGCGGCGCGATCGGCGCGTTCCAGCTCGGCAGGGTGATGCGCAGCGTGCCGAGATCCGGCGTGGCGACATTCAGCGCATAGCCGGCGCCGAGATAGGACCAGCTTGCGATGGTGCCGGAGACGCTGTTCTCCGCCACCTCCCCCTCCGCCAGCAGCGCCATCTTCTCCGGCCGCAGGCTGAGCAGCGCCGGGCTGCCGAGCGCCGGTGCCTCGGTGGCCGCGGTCACGATGCGCGTCGCGCCGGCGCCGATGGCGAAGCCGCCGGCGAAGACGTCCTGCACCGTGCCGGCCAGGAAATTCGACTTGCCGAGGAAGTCGGCCACGAAACGCGTGCGCGGCGCCTCGTACAACTCAGCCGGCGCGCCCTGCTGGATCAGCTTCCCGTGGTTCAGGATGGCGACGCGGTCGGACAGCGACAGCGCCTCCTCCTGGTCATGCGTCACATTGACGAAAGTGCGGCCGATGCGGCGGTGGAGGGCCTTCAGCTCATCCTGCAATTCCGCGCGCAGCTTCTTGTCGAGCGCCGACAGCGGCTCATCCAACAGCAGCAGCGCGGGTTCGAAGACCAGCGCGCGGGCCAGTGCCACGCGCTGCTGCTGGCCGCCGGATAGCTGGCGCGGCAGGCGCTCGCCGAAGGCGGAAAGCTGCACCAGATCGAGCGCCGCGCGCACCTTCGCCTCCCGCTCCGCAGCGCCCAGCTTGCGGACGCGCAGCGGGAAGGCGACGTTCTCCGCCACCGTCATATGCGGGAACAGCGCATAGCCCTGGAACACCATGCCGAAGTCGCGCCGTTCCGGCGGCAGGGCGGTGATGTCGCGGCCATCGAGCAGGATGGCGCCCTCGCTCGGTTCGACGAAACCCGCGATGCACATCAGGATGGTGGTCTTGCCGCTGCCGGAGGGGCCGAGCAGCGTCAGGAACTCCCCCTGACCGACCGCCAGCGACACATCGGCCACGGCGGTGAAGCTGCCATAGCGCTTGCTCAAGCCGGTCAGGGCGAGCGCATGTCCTGCGGCGGACATCAGGCGCGATACTCCGGCTGTTCACGATCCAGTTTTCGCCGTAGCGCCTGCCAGGGCAGCCAGCCCTTGGTCGGGCCGATGCTGAACTGGCGGCGCGTGCGCTCCACCGTGGCGTCGGAGGCCACCGCCAACGGCACGCCGGAGGATTGCGCGGCGATCTGGATGCGGCAGGATTGTTCCAGGTACCACATCCAGTAGAAGGCCTCCGCCACCGTGTGCCCCACCGTCAGCAGGCCGTGGTTGCGCAGAATCATCGCGGGCTTGTCGCCAAGGTCCTGCACCAGCCGCTCGCGCTCCGAAAGATTGTCGTCCGCCGCGACGCCTTCATAGTCGTGGATTGCGACGCGACCCATGAACTCCATCATCATCTGGTTCAGCGGCAGCAGCCCGCCTTGTTGCGCCGCCACCGCCATCCCGGCCAGTGTATGCGTGTGCATCACGCAATTCGCGTTGTCGCGCCCGCGATGCACGGCGGAGTGGATGACGAAGCCCGCCGGGTTCACCGGCCAGGGGGTGGGCTGCCGCGGCTCGCCATCCGCATCCACCAGCACGAGAGAGGAGGCGGTGATTTCCTCGAAAAGCAGGCCGTAGGGGTTCACCAAAAAGCGATGGCCCTCGCCCGGCACGCGTACAGACAGATGCGTGAAGACCAGGTCGGTCATGCCGTGCAGTGCAATCAGCCGGTACGCGGCGGCGAGGTCCTCGCGCAGCTCCTGCTCGGTCGGCACATGGGCCGGATCGGGCCGGATGGGCGGCGGGGGGAGTCCCATTCAATAGCCTCGCGCATGGTCGTAGAGGTTGGCGAGCGGACGGCCCGCCGACAGATCCGCAATGGCCTGCGCCACATATTCCGCGCGTTCGCGCCGGCTTGGCAGGCTGGCCATGTGCGGCGTGACGATGGCCTTGGGATGCGCCCAGATCGGGTGCTCCGCCGGCAGTGGCTCCGTCTCGAACACATCCAGCACCGCGCCGCTGAGCTGGCCGGACTCGAGTGCCGCGATGACGTCGTCCAGATTCTGGTGGCTGCCGCGCCCGACATTCACCAGCCCCGCGCCCTGCGGCAGCTTCGCCAGCAGCGGGGCGGAGAGGATGCCGCGCGTCTCCGCCGTGGCGGGCAGCAGGCAGACGAGGATGCGCGTCCCGGTCAGGAAAGAGTCGAATTCCTCCGCTCCGGCGAAGCAGGTCACGCCCGGCAGGGTCTTGCGCGTGCGGGACCAGCCGCGCACGGGAAAGCCCAGCCCTTGCAGCATGGCACAGGCCCGGCTGCCCATATTGCCGAGGCCCATGATGCCGACCGGCGCTTCCGGCGCCGTGCGCTCCGGGTCGAGATATTTCCACCTCGCCTGCGCCTGGTTCAGCGCCACGCGCCGTGCATCCTTCAGCAGCGACAGCACCGCCCAGCAGACGAACTCGCCCATGCGCTGCGTGGCGCCGGCGGGCGCCATGCGCATCAATGGCAGGTGCTTCGGCAGGCCAGGGTCGGCGGTAATCAGGTCCACACCCGCGCCGGCGCCGAAGATCACGCGCAGATTGGGCAGGCGTGCGAGGCGGCCAGGCTCCGGGTCCCAGGCCAGCACGTAATCCACCCTGTCCGGCGCCACGCCGGCATCATCCCACCAGCGCACATCCAGGCCGGGTGCGAATTCGGCGAAATGCCGCTGCCATTCCGGCATGGCGGCCTCGCCACCCGATTTCACCAGGATCGTCGGCATGAAACCCCTTGTCTTGCAATCCGCGGCGCGGCGATGCCGCACCGCAGCAAAACCTGCCCTCAGCCGGTGACCATGTCGATATAGTCGGCATTGGCCTGGGCATAATTCTGCCCCCACCAGCGACCATCCTGCGCCACCTGGACCCGTGCATTGGCCGGGTCGGTCGGGTTGTATTTCTTGAATTCCTCCGGCACCAGCGCCGCCGCGCCCGGATTGGTCGGGCCGTTGCCGAGGAATTTCAGCAATTCCACCTGCGGCGCTGCATTCGCCAGCATGGAAGCCAGCAGCCGCTGCGCCAGCGCACCGCCCGGGTTGCCACGCGGGCTGACGAAGATGCCCGGCTGCAGGATGCCCTGGTTCCAGATGAACTTGAAGCGGCCGTTGCTCTCCGTCTCCAGCACCTTGGCGCGGGTGTGCCACAGCATGCCCATCACGGCTTCGCCGGTGCGGATGAACTGTTCCGACTCCGCGCCGCTGGACCAGAACACCAGGCTGCGCCGGATTTCCCGGACCCGTGCGAGGCAGGCGCGGATATCCAGCGGATACAGATTCTCCGGGCTCTTGCCGAGGGAAAGCTGCGCCACGTCCAGCGCGCCGGCGGCATCCCGCCGCAGCAGTCGCGTGCCGGGGAATTTTCGCAGGTCCCAGAAATCCGCCCAGCTCGTCGGCGCCTCGGCGAACTTGCTGCTGTCATAGACCAGCACATTGCTGAAGGAATACGGCGCGGCGCCATGTTCCAGCGCGAAGGTCGGGCCGATCACGTTGCTGCGGTCGACCACGCTGTAGTCGACCGGGTTCAGCAGGTTCATGCCGCCGAGCAGGAAGGAGGTGGTGGCAGAGCTGTCGCAGAGATCCCAGGTCACGCGCCGGGATTCGACCATGGACCGGATGCGCCCGGCGGAGGGCCCGGTGCTGTCCTGCACCACGGTCACGCCGGGGTTCGCATCGGCGAAGGGCTTGCCATAGAAATTGCCGAAGCCCTGGTTGGCGATGCCGCCCCAATTCACCATCACCAGCTGCTGCACCGCCTGCGCCTGCGCCGCATCGGGCATGGCGCCGGCCACGCCGAGCGCCGCCAGCCCCGCCATCAGCCCGCGCCGGCCGACCTCGCCGCGCCGGAATTTTTGTAGCGCCAATTCGACGCAATCCTGCTGGAAGCTCTGCATACGAAATCCCCTATTGGTGAAAATCCCCGATTGGTCCCTTGATCCGGGGCGTCTCCGGCAGGAACCTTGTTGGGACGAAGTGAACAGCGGGACGCGCGCCACGGCAATGTCTGATCTTCATCCGATCTTCGCCCCCGGCTTCAAGGCACGCCCCTGGTGGTGGGAAGCCGCCGAGCCCACGGCGCGCGACAACACCCTGCCGGACCACAGCGCGGTCGCGATCGTCGGCGGCGGCTATGCCGGGCTTTCCGCCGCGCTGACACTGCGCCGCCTCGGCCACCAGGTCACGGTGCTGGATGCGGAGCGCATCGGCTGGGGCGCTTCCTCGCGCAATGGCGGCATGGTCTCAGGCGGGCTGAAGGTGGCCTCCACCGGGCTGGCGCAGAGCTATGGCGCGGAACAGGCGCAACGCATCACCGAAGCCGCCGCGGCCTCCTTCCCCTTCATCGAGGAGACCATCGCGCGGGAGGGGATCGATTGCGACTACGTCCGCTGCGGCCGCTACCTCGGCGCCTGGTCCAAGGGCCACTACAAGGCCATGGAGGGCCGCGCCGAGTGGATCGCGAAGGTCACCGGCCTGCCGACGGAGATGGTGCCGAAGGCCCGCCAGCGCGAATTCCTGGGCAGCGACCATTATGAAGGCGGCATGGCGGCGGCAGCCACCGGCAGCCTGCATCCCGGCAAATATGCGCGCGGCCTGGCCGCGGCGGCGGAGGGTGCGGGCGCGCATCTGGTGGATGGCGTGCGCGTCACCGGCGTGAAGCAGGAAGGCAGCGGCTTTCGCCTGGCCACCGACAAGGGCGAGCTGCGCGCGGATGCCGTGCTGGTCGCCACCAACGGCTATTCCAAGGATGCGCGCGGCACCGCCCTGCCCTGGCTGGCGCGGCGCCTGGTGCCGCTGAATTCCTACATCATCGCGACCGAGGAATTGCCGCCGGAGACGATGGACCGGCTGTTCCCCGGCCGCCGCATGATCAGCGACAGCAAGCGCGTGCTGAACTACTTCCGTCCGTCGCCGGACGGCAAGCGCGTGCTGTGGGGCGGCCGCGCCAGTTTCCGGGCGGCGACTGCGGAGCAATCCGCGCCGACGCTGCATGGCTACATGGCGGCGACGTTTCCGGAATTGGCGAAGACGAAGATCAGCCATGCCTGGACCGGCTATGTCGCCTTCACCTTCGACTACCTGCCGCATATCGGCGTGCAGGATGGCGTGCATTTCGCCGCCGGCTGCCAGGGCAGCGGCGTCGCCATGGCCACCTGGCTCGGCCATAATGTCGCGCTGAAGCTGGCCGGCGCAGCGAATGAACGCTTTGCGCTGGATGGCCTGAACTTCCCGACCCGGCCGACCTACACAGGCACGCCGTGGTTCCTGCCCTTCGTCGGCGGCTGGTATCGGCTGCGCGACCAGATCGACCGGATCGCCGCATGAACCCGGATTTCCTGCTGCTCAACGGCCGCATCGCGACGATGGATGCGGCGGGCCGCGAATGCACGGCGCTGGCGTCCCTCAACGGTCGCATCGTCGCGCTGGGTGATGACAGTCTGCGTGACCTCGCCGGGCCGCAGACACAAATCCTGAATGCGGAAGGTCGCCGCGTGCTGCCCGGCATCGTGGACAGCCACGCCCATCCGGATGCCTACGCGCTGCGGCTGCGCGCCTGGACGCTGGTTTCGCCGGATCACGTGGCGACGCGCGACGCGCTGCTCAGCCTTATCCGCGCCCGCTGCGCCCAGGCCGCGCCGGGCCAGTGGTGCGCCTTCTACCGGCTGAACGAGCGTGCCTCCGGCGGCTATCCGACGCTGGCGGAGCTGGATGCGGCGAGCCTCGGCCGGCCGATCTTCATCCTGCGCACCGACGGCCATCTCGGCCTCGCCAATTCCGCCGCCTTCGCCGCATGCGGCATCACAGACGAAACCCCAGACCCCGCCTTCGGCCGCTTCGACAGAATGCCCGATGGCCGCTTCACCGGGCTGGTGCGAGAGACGGCGGCGCATGTCTTCCTCAACGCCGTGCATGGCCAGGACAGCGAAGCGGATATCGCGGAGGGCATGGAGCTGGTGCAGGACCAGTGCCTCGCCGCCGGAATCACTTCGGTTGCGAATTCACTGACGCCGACCAAGGCGATCCGGGCCTACCAGAAGATGCGGCGCGACGGGCTGTGGCGGATGCGCATGGGCATCATCGCCTCCGGCCGTGACGAGAAGCTGATCCCGGCCCTGATCGGCGTCGGCATCCAGTCCGGCTTCGGCGATGAATGGCTCCGGATGATCGGTGTGGAATGGTGCCCGGATTGCTCCACCAGCGGCCGCACCGCCGCCTATTGGGACCCCTATCTCGGCACGCCGGTGCCGGGGGAGCCGGTGCCGAATACCGGCATGCTGCTGTATGAGAAGGAGGATCTGACGCAGCGCGCCACGGCGGCCCATGCCGCCGGCTTGCAGGTGATGATCGAGGGTGTCGGCGATCGCGGCATCGACTTTGCGCTGGATGTGATGGAGGCGGCGCTCGCCGCGCACCCCGTGGCGGATCACCGCATGCGGGTCGAGCACTGCTGCTACGTCACGCCGCCGATCCTGGCGCGGCTGGCTCGGGGAAAATTCGTGGACAGCTCCGCCACCGGCTTCATGGATGAACTCGGGGAAGCCTATGTCGCCAATCGCGGCCAGGAGGCCCTGCGCCACATGTGGCCGCATCGCGCGCTGATCGATGCCGGCGTGCCGGCCCCCGGCCATTCGGATTTCGCCGTCTGCCGCGTCTCGCCCTGGTCCGCCCTCGCCGCCATGGTCACGCGCCGCACCACGACCGGCGCAGACCTCGACGCGTCCCAGTCCATCACGCCGATGGAGGCGATCCGCGCCTACACCACCCTTGGCGCCTGGGCGCAGCGGGAGGAACAGGACAAGGGTTCGCTGGAGATCGGCAAGCTGGCCGATTGCATCCTGCTCGACCGCGACGTGCTGAATGGGGAGGGCATCGCGGAGACGCAGGTGAAGGCCACCATCGTCGGCGGCGTGCTGCGCCACCAGGCGTGACGGCGCGGCCGACGCGTCTCGTCCGGCGCGGCCCCATCGCCACCATCCCGACCCGCATCGCGCCGGGGCGCAGGCTGCTGTATCAGCCTCCGGTGTCCTCTCCGCGCATCCCCCTGCTGATCCGCTTGCGCTTCGTACAAGGCGCCATGGCCTGCTTGTCGCGGGCCCATGCGCCGGTGCGGAGTCGTGGCGGCAATTGCGTGTTGAACCGATTGCGATCCGACGAATGGAGCCGCGCATGAGCGGCCGGCGCGGACCGCCGCAGCGCGTCGCCAAATCCTTCCAGGAACGGCTGGGCGCGCTGCGCAACCTGGCGCCTTTCATCGCCATGGTCTGGCGCACCAGCCCCTGGCTCACCACCGCCTCCCTGCTGCTGCGGCTGTGCCGGGCCTTGCTGCCGGTGATGGCGCTGTTCATCGGCAAGCTGATCATCGACGATGTGGTGGCCCTGCTCGGCGAACAGCCCCGCCCCGCCTCGCCCTGGGAGTGGTGGGAGTCGGGCCGTCTGAACTGGCTCGCCTGGCTGGTCGCCGCGGAATTCGGGCTGGCGGTGCTGGGCGATCTGCTCAGCCGGGTCGTCGCATTGGTGGACAGCCTTCTGGGGGAACGGGTGGCGAATGACGCCTCGATCCGCCTGATGCGCCATGCCGCCACGCTGGACCTCGCGGATTTCGAGGATGCCGCCTTCCAGGACCAGCTGGACCGCGCGCGCCGACAGACCAGCGGCCGGATGGGCCTGATGGGCCAGATCTTCAACCAGGTGCAGGATCTGGTGACGGTCGCCAGCTTCGCCGCCGGCCTGTTGTTCTACGCCCCCTGGCTGATCCTGCTGCTGCTGGTGGCGCTGGCCCCGGCCTTCCTGGGGGAGGCGCATTTCAACGCCCAGGGCTATGCGCTGGACTATTTCCGCGCGCCGGAGCGGCGGGAGCTGGATTATGTCCGCGCCACCGCCGCCAGTGCGGAGACGGCGAAGGAAGTGAAGGTCTTCGGCCTGAACGACTTCCTGATCGACCGCTACGCGCAGGTCTCGGCGGCCTTCTACGTCGGCAACCGGCTGCTGGCGCAGAGGCGGGCCTTCTGGGGCGGCGCCTTCACCGCGATCGGCACCATCGGCTACTACCTGGCCTTCGCCTACATCGTCTGGCGCACGCTGGAAGGCGCCTTCAGCGTCGGCGACCTGACCTTCCTCGCCGGGTCCTTCCGCCGGCTGCGGCAATTGCTGGAGGGGCTGCTATCCGGTTTCTCGACCACCGCCAGCCAGGCGCTGTACCTTGATGACCTGTTCAGCTTCTTCCAGGTGAAGCCCGGCATCCTCTCCCCACCCGCCCCCCTGCCCTTCCCGGCGCAGATCCAGCAAGGCTTCGTCTTCGAGGATGTCGGCTTCCGCTACCCCGGGGCGGAGCGCTGGGCCGTGCGGCATCTCTCCTTCACCCTGCATGCCGGCGAAGTGGTGGCCCTGGTCGGCGAGAATGGCGCCGGCAAGACCACATTGGTGAAGCTGCTGACGCGGCTTTATGATCCGGTTGAGGGCCGCATCCTGCTGGATGGCCACGACCTGCGCGACTACGACCTGGATGCGCTGCGCGCCGGCATCGGCGTGATCTTCCAGGATTTCGTCCGCTACAACCTGACGGCGGCGGACAACATCGCCGTCGGCCGCATCGCGGCCCGCGACGACACGGCGCGGATCGAGCGGGCCGCGCAGCGCAGCCAGGCGGATACGGTGATCGCCCGCCTGCCCGCCGGCCTCGCCCAGATGATCGGCAAGCGCTTCAAGAACGGCGTCGAGCTTTCGGGCGGCGAGTGGCAGAAGATGGCCATCGCGCGGGCCTATATGCGGGAAGCCCAGGTGTTGATCCTGGACGAGCCGACCGCGGCGTTGGATGCCCGCGCGGAATATGAGGTGTTCGCCCGCTTCAAGGAGCTCAGCGAGCGGCGCACCGCGGTGCTGATCTCGCACCGCTTCTCCTCCGTCCGCATGGCCGACCGCATCCTGGTGCTGGCGGATGGCAAGGTGGAGGCGGAGGGTACGCATGCGGCGCTGCTGGCACAGGGCGGGCGCTACGCCGAGCTGTTCGAATTGCAGGCCGCCGGCTACCGTTAAGCGGCGCCAGCCTCGGCCGGGGCCATCCGCCCCCGCCGCAGACGCCCGATCGCCAACGCGGCGCCGACCCCCACGACCAGCACCGCCACCGCCACCAGCGGCCGGTAGAACAGCCAGGCGAGTGCGATCAGCGACGGCGCCAGCACCAGGGTCAGCAGCAGCGCCACCAGCCCGGTGCCGAAGCCGACCACGGCGCCCACCGGGGGCAGCACATCCGCCAGCACCTTCAGCGGCCGCAGGATCATGCTGAAGCCCAGCAGCATCAGCAGGAACAGCCCGCCACGCAGCAGCCAGGTCATCACCGTGTTGGCTGCCTCCGCCTGCTCGAACATCGCCGCGGCCGGCACCTGGCCCGCAACCAACAGGAACAGCGGATCTCCGGCCCGGGTCGGGAAGGCGGCGAAGCCGTCGCCGCGCTGCGCCGCCACCACGGACAGTGCCTCCGGCCGCGCCATGCGCCAGGTGATGCGAAGATCACCCACGCGCGGCGCTTCCGGGTTGGCGCCGATGAACATGGCGCTGCTCAGGCTGCGGAAGCTCTGCGGCGGGGCCAGATCCTCCGTCACCGGCACCTGGCCGATCTGGTCCGCATTCAGCCGGAAGCCGCCGAGGCGCACATCCGGCGCGGTCCAGGACCGCGCGGCGTAGCGCGGCTCGGGGTTGCCATGACCATCCGGTTCCCGGAACCGGCTGGAATCAACCCGGCCTTCCGCCCAGCCGCGGGTATAGCGATAGGTGGTGACGGTCTCCGTCGCGCCGCCGAGCTGCGTGCGCGTCTCGGTCTGGCGTTCTTCCTTCCACTGAAACATCTCGACCCGGCGCTGCAGGCGCAGCGTGCCAGCGGGCGCGGTCACGCCGAGCTCCGCATCCGCGGGCACGCCGCCGGCGCGCACCGGGGCGCTGACATGCACAAGCCGGCCTTCCATCGCCGAATCGGGCCGTTCCGCCGCCACGCTGCGGACCTGGCCCGCCCCTTCGGCAAGCGATCGCGCGGTCTGCACCGCGCGACCTTCATTCCAGAAGATCAGCACCGCCGCGACCAGCACGAGGACCAGGCCGAAGATGATGCCGCCAATCGCCCCGCCCAGCCGGCTGAGCCAGGAGGTCCGGACGGTGTCGGTGATCAGGTCGTTTGGCATCGTGGTCCTCCAGGCGCTGTTCCTATCCCCAGGCGCGGAGGTTGAACATCCCCGGACGTTACGTTCCGGTTTCGCGGCGCTTCAGTGCCAGGCGCTGGGGTGCTTCCGCCACCTGCAGGGCGGCAAAGCGCGTCAGCACATCCTCCGGCCAGGCGCCGACCTTCCGCGTGGCGAGATCGACGCAGAGGTACAGCACCTCATTCTCCGCCGAGAGCCAGCCTTCCGCCGCATGGTACAGACGGTGGCGCAGCAGCAGGCGCTTGGTATCGTGGGCCAGCAGCGCGCTATCGGCCGCCAGCGGCGCGTCCAGCACCACTTCCCGCCGATAGGCCTGCCAGGATTCGACCGCGAAGGTGCCAAGGCCGCGCGCGCGCAGCGCCGGGCCCAGGCCCCAATCGGGCCAGACGTGATCCGTCGCGAGGTCGAAGACCACCAGGTAGTAGGCCAGGTTCATATGGCCGTAATGGTCCACCCACTCTGGGCGGACACGGCCCAGATCCGCCCGCTTCGCGACCTGCATCCCGGATAGACCAGCCACGCCCGTTCCCTTTCGATGTAACCCCTCGCACGCCACGCATCGGCGCGGCGCGGGTCAGTGGATCTCGTCCGCCTTGGCCAGCGCCTCGGCCAGCTTCGCCGCGCTGAAATCCGGGTCCTTGCACAGATCCAGGATCACCTTCTCCCGCCGCGCGCCCAGCTCGATCGCGGCCGGGATCTTGCGCACCGCATCATGCGGGATGACGACCGCGCCATGGTGGTCGGCATGCACCACATCCTCATGCTGCACATGCATCCCATGCACCGAGACCTCCTGCCCGAAGGCCACCATGTGCACGAAAGCGTGAGAGGGGTTCACCACCCCGGCGATGAGCTGAAAGCCCGGCGCCAGCATGTCGAGATCGCGGATCGACCCGTTCGTCACGCCGCCCTGCGCACCAAGCGCCTTGTGCACCGCCGAATGCACCTCGCCCCAGAAGGCGCCGACGCCGGGCGTATCGTCCAGATCCTGCAGCACGACGATGGTGGGGAGCGAGGCGCGCTCGACATATTCGTACCAGCCCAGCCGGATCTTGCGGTCCACCTCCTTCGGCCGGCCCGAGGGGGCAGCGGCGCGGATGGTGCCGGTGCGGGCCAGGCCGCAGATCGGCGGCAGCTTGCGGTCGGCAGCGACCATCGGCCGCACGGTGAAGCCATGGCCGCGGCGGGCCGGCACCACATATTCCAAGGCGTTGCAGATGGTCGGCGTGTCCCACTGCCGCAGCGTCTCAAGGTCTTCCAGCGTGAAGGGGTGCTCGGCCATGGTCGGGTTTCCTCCTGCGTCTCTGCGCAGGGGCAGCATCCGGCGGGCGGCGGTGGCCGTCAAACCTAGGCGACGGGTGCCCTCAAGGCGGACTGTTCCGAATCTGTCCGGATGGGCAGATTGCGCGGGCCACAGCTTTCGACAGGTCCCCATGCCCGCCTCCGTCTCCCGTCGCCTTCTGCTCGGCAGCGCCCTGGCCGGCCTGGCCGGCTGCACCGTGCAGAATCCGATCCCGCCGGCCGAGCCGGATACGCTGCTGCGGGCCGATCAAACCGGCGTCCTGCCGGCCGGGGAAGGTATCGTGGCCGGCATCGGCCTGCTGGCCTATCTCAGTGAATTCGAAAACCGGCGGCTGGACGACCACGGCCGCAGCTATCGGTTGCGCATCGTCGACGCGGCCAATCGGCAGCATATCCTGCCCCTGACCCGCCGCGGCGCCACACTGGGCATGGGCCCGGAGACGCGGCGCACGGAAGATGGTGACCTGGCGCTGGAGGCGACCCCCTTCGCCTTCAGGCTGCCAGCCGGCCCCTGCGTGATCATCGCGCTGCAAATCTATGACCTGACGGTGGCCTTCAGCAACGGCGCCCGCATCCATGACTGGATCACGCGGCGCGTGCCGCCGGCCGCCTTCCTCGTGCGCGGCGGCGAGGTGACCTATGTCGGGGCCTATGGCGTGCTGCGGGGCACCGCCCGCCTGCCGACGCGCGAAGCAATGGCGGCCGCCTGCGGCCAGGACGGCTACGCCTGGCGCGGTGGCTTTCACTGCCCCTTCAACCACCTGATCCGACACGCGGATGCGGAGGCCGACCTGCCGCTGATCCTGCAGCGTTTCCCGGCTCTGGCCGGGCGCCCGATCGGACGGGTCGCGCCACCGGCGGCAGCCGGCTGGCATGACTGGCCCGAGATCCGCCAGGACCCGCTGCGCCTGATGCGCGACGCGCGCCGGGCCTGAGGCGACGGGACGGCCACGCTTGTTGCGACCCCGCGCGGCCTGTAGCCTGACCGAAAGGTAAACAGGCTACCCGGACCTCCGCATGCGCCGCTTCGCAACCACACAGGACCAGGGCTGAGCCATGCCGGATACATCGGCCCCCCATGCGGCCCCCCATGCGCCCCCCCATGCCGCACCGCATCCGGCCGGCCTGCGCGCCGGCACCGCGGTGCCCGGCGCCTCCCGCCTCGGTGGCTGGCTCGGCCGTATCGGCGTGCGGGCGGGGCTGATCACCCTGCTGATGGTGGTGGTGGTCGGGCTGCTCTCCGGCGCTGCGCTGGTGGTGGTGGCGCGGCAGGTGGTCATCATCGAACAGCTTGGCCTGCGCGACCGCGGGGCGGATGCGGCGGTGGACGACCTGGCGCTGAACGTGGCGGATTTCTCCTCCGCCTTCGCCAGCGTCATCGCCGGCGTGCTGCAGCCGGGGCCGAGCGCCCAGCGCATGGTCCGCAACGGCCAGCTCATCGGCGAATCCTTCGACCGGATGGTGGCGCTGCTCGGCCCGCAGATCGACCCGATCGTGCTGGGCGGCGGCGTCGACATGGCCCACCGGCTGCCCGATTTCACCGAACAGGTGCGCGCCGCCTTCGCCGGGCGGCAGCGCGACATGTTCGGCCCGCTGCACGAGGAATGGCTGGACTTCGCCTCCGCCTTCAACCGCGTGGCCACCACGGCGCGGACGGAGGTGAAGCGCAGTTCCGATGAATCCCTCGCGGCGGCGCGGCACCTGGAACAGCAGGCACGCACCATCGTCATCGCCGCCGCCGCCGTTGGGCTGGTGGGCTGCGCGCTGGTCTGGGTTGTGCTGGTGCGGCTGCTGGCGCGGCCGCTGTCACGGCTTGCCTCGGCCATGGTGGCGCTGTCGCGCGGCGCGGTGGAAACCGCGGTGCCCGGGGCGGACCGCACCGACCAGGTGGGCGACATGGCACGCGCCCTGCTGGTGTTCCGGGGCAATCTGGTGGCCGCCCGCAACCTGACCGAAACCGCGCTGGAAAATGCCCGCCGCACCGCCATCGCCACCACCCAGGCCTCGGATGCCATCGGCCAGGTCTCGGATGGCGCGATGACCCAGCTGGCGGAGCTGCGCCAGGTGGAGGAAGCGCTGGGCCAGACCCAGGATGCGGTGCGGGAAGTGAACCGCACGACCCAGGACAGCAGCGACCGCGCCGATGAATCGAAGACCCTGCTGGCCACCAACCTGGTGAAGCTGCGCAGCCTGATCGAGCTGGTGGATGCGGTGGCGGAGGATACCGAGCGCGTGACCCGCATCGCCGGCACCATCGCCAAGATCGCGACGCAGACCAACATCCTGGCGATCAACGCCGCCATCGAGGCGGCCCGCGCCGGCGAGCATGGCCGAGGCCTGGCCGTGGTGGCGGAGGAAGTGCGCGCACTGGCCGCCAGCAGCGAGAGCCTGGCGCAGGAGATCGCCGATGTGGTGCTCGTCGCCGGCCGCCGCACCCGGGAGGGCAGCGGCACCGCCGCCGCGGTGGGCGAGGCGATGGACGAGCTTGAAACCCTGGTGACCGAAAGTGCCCGGCTTGCCGGCGCCATCGCGGTGGCGATGGAGGAACAGCAGGCCACCGTCACCTCCATCACCGAACGCGTCAGCACCCTGTCCCGCATCGGCCAATCCAATGCGACGGCGGCGGAGGAGATCACCGTGACGATGATCGACCTGTCCAAGCTGGCCGCCGAGACCCGCAGCGTGGTGGAGGCCATGGCTTCAGACCGTGGGGCATCAGACCGTGGGGCATCAGACCGGGGGGCATCAGACCGTGGCGCCTCCGATCGAGGAAAGACAGCGTGAGCGAGACGATCCAGAACGGCGAGGATGTCGCGATCCTCATCGTCGATGACAGCAGCTTCAACCGGCTGGTGCTGAAGCGCCGGCTGGCGGAGCTCGGCTACCCCAATGTGACGATGGCGGAAGACGGCGTGCAGGGGCTGGCGGCGCTGGAGAAGGCGCGCTTCGACATCATGCTGCTGGACCTTGAGATGCCGAACCTGGACGGCATCGGCGTGCTGGAACAGTTGCGCGCCGCCCGCGGCGCGGCGCCGCCCGTCATCGTCATCTCCGCCCTGACGGAGATGGACAAGATCGTCCGCTGTATCGAGCTCGGTGCCGAGGACTACCTGCCGAAATCCTTCGACCCGCCGCTGCTGAAGGCCCGGCTCGGCGCGGTGCTGGAGAAGAAGCGCCTGCGGGACCTGGCCGATGCAAGGCTGGCGGCACTGGAGGCGGAGCTGGAATCAGCCCGCGCCGCGCAGCTTTCTCTGGTGCCGCGCGACTTCGCCGCCGCGGCCGCGGGCGATCTGGCGGTGCATGCCGCCATGGTGCCGGCGCGGCAGGTGGGCGGCGACCTGTATGACTGCCTGGCGCTGGATGCCCGGCACATGCTGTTCGCCGTCGCCGATGTCTCCGGCAAGGGCGCGCCGGCGGGGCTGACCATGGCGCGCACCCTGGGCCTGATGCGCGCCGCCGCGAAGCGCCTGGCGCCGGGTGACGCCGCACCGGATCCGGGCGCCATCCTGGCCATGACCAATGACGATCTCTCGGCCGATAATGAAAGCCAGACCTTCGTCACCGTGGTGCTCGGCGTGATCGATGGCAGCACCGGGGCCGGCCGCATCGCCGTGGCGGGTCACGACATCCCGCTGCTGGTCGCGGAGGGCGCCGCACCGCGGCTGATGGCGGATCTGCGCCGCCAGCCGGCGCTCGGCGTGATGGAGGGCATCCCCTACAGCTCCGACCCCTTCCAGCTTGCGGTCGGGGAGACGATGTTCTGCTACTCCGACGGGGTGTCGGAGGCGGAGGACAACAAGGGCGGCTTCTTCGGCCGGGACCGGCTGGTGGCAGCCCTGGCCGAGGCCGGCACGGATCCGCGCCAGGTGGTGGATACGGTGCTGCGCGCCGTCACGGCCTTCGCCGATGGCGCGCCGCAGGCGGATGACATCACCGCCCTGGCCCTGCGCTATGCGCGCTGAACCGTTTCGCGACGCGCGCTGAAAGACCTCCCCCGCAGGCGGGGGAGGTTCACGCCCCTCAGCCCGGCAGCACGGGCGCGTTGGTCACATGGAACACGCCATCGGCGGCCAGCACATCGCCGCGCGTGATGCTCACAGGCGCGCGGCCGGCGGCCAGGGTCACACCCTCCCGCGCCAGGGTCGCGGTGCGGCTGCCGGTGGGCTGCACGCGCAGGCGGGCGCGGTCCCAGGTCACCACCGTGTTGCGGCGCGCGGCGATGTCCTGGAAGCGCAGCAGGCCGAAGGCGGCATTGGCGAAGACGATGGGCTGCACCAGCGCGCGCTGCGCTTCCGTGGTCGTTGCCGGCGGATTGTCCAGCAGCGCCAGCAGCGGCGCCGGCAGGCCGTCGAAGCCTTCATTCACCGGCGCGAACAGCGTCACCGCACCGCTGCGCAGGCCCAGCCGCGGCTGCGCATTGGCCAGCGCCAGCGCGGCGGCGAAACGGCGGTGTTCCGGCTTGCTGCCCAGCAGCGTCAGCAGGTCGATCGTGCCGTCTTCCGGCAGGGCACGCTGGACGACGGGGGTCTGGCAGGCGGCCAGCAGCAGCGCGAGGCCGCCGGCACCGATGGCGTGGCGTCGGGCAATCACGGGCAAGTCCTTCCACAAGTAACGAGCGGCCAGTCTTCGGGCCGGGGCGAGTCGCCCTGACGGCGCATGACGCGGCCTTACCCTTGGCGCGCGAAGGCGTCCAGCACCCCCGATGGGGCGCTGCGATCACCCTGCCGCCACCTCCGGCGCGAACCCATCCGGTTCCAGAACCAGGACCGGCTCGCCATTGCCCAGCACGCCGACGCCGCCGATTCCGGGCAGGGTCGCCAGCGCCGGATGCAGCGGGCGCAGCAGCAGGTCGGTGCGCCGCTGCACCCGGTCCACCGCCAGGCCGAAGCTGCGCCCGCCGGATTTCACGATGACAATGGCGCCCCCTGAACCCGGGCCATCCCCTGCACCGAGCAGCCTGGCCAGCGCCACGACCTCGCAGCCCGCAGCGCTGCCGCCCTCCAGCACCGCCTCCACCCGCGCGGCGGGCAGCGCATAGGGGTGGCCGGCGGCCTCCACCAGCAAGACCGGCTGCACAGCGGCGGTCAGCGGCAGGCGCAGGGTGAAGCTGGTGCCCTGCCCCGCCACGCTCGCAATTTCCACTGTGCCGCCGGCGCGGCGGATCGCATCCTGCACCACATCCAGCCCGACCCCGCGGCCGGAGGTCTCGGTCACCGTCTCGGCGGTGGAGAAGCCGGGGCGGAACAGCAGGGCGAAGATCGCCTCCTCCGTCATCTGCGCCGCCTGTTCGGCGGTGGCGATGCCACGGGCCACGGCGCGGGACAGCACCCGGTCGCGGTCGATGCCGCGGCCATCCTCGGACACCCGCACCCAGACCTGGCCGGTGCGGCGGGCGGCGGAAACGCGCAGCAGGCCGCGCCGGGGCTTGCCCGCCGCCTCCCGCGCCTCCGGCGGTTCGATGCCATGGTCCACGGCGTTGCGCGTCAGGTGCAGCAGCGGATCGGCCAGCAATTCCACCAGGCTGCGATCGATGGTGACGTCCTCACCCTCCATCACCAACTCGACCTCCCGCCCCGAGGCCTGGGCGACGGCGCGCACCACGCGCGGCAGGCGGCCGAACAGCGTGCCCACCGGCACCACGCGCAGCTCCATCACCGCATCGTCCAGCCGGCGCATGCCCATGGCGAGGCGGCTTTCGCTGCGTTCCAGCATTTCCTGCAACTGGCGCAACCGGCCGAGCGCCCCGCCCAACTCCCGCGCCAGGGCGCCCGGCAGGCGGCGTTCCAGCGCGCCGAGCGTGGCCAGCGCCGCCGCCGCGCCGCCATCATCCAGCGCCTCCGCCAGGGCCAGGGCGGCGGCGCGAACCTCCGTCTCCAGCGCGATGATCTGGTCGATCGTCTCCTGCCGCACCCGCATCGTCACCGGCGCGCCGCGCGCGGGCTGGGCTTCGGCTGCCGGGCTGGTCTCGGCCGGGGCCAGGTCCAGCACGGCGCTGCCGGCCGGGTCGGCGGCAGTCAGGGCGCGGGACAGCGCCCCGAACTCCGCCGGGCCGGCCAGCAGCATGTCGAGATGCGGCGGCGTGCCATCCAGCACCGTGCGGCTGGTCAGCACCTCCGCCTCCGCGGCCAGGGCGGTGGCGATGGCCGCTTCCTGTTCGGCCGGCAGGCCGATGGCCAGGCGCAGCCGCACCAGCAGCCGCCCCCCCTCCACCGCCGCCACCACCCGGCGGCGGCCCTCCGCGCCCAGCAGGGCGGCGAAGGCGGCGGGGATGCGCGGATCGGTGGGTTCGGCACCGGGCAGGGCCTCCGGCACCGCCCGCAGCGCGGCCAGTCCACCCTCGGCGGCATTGCGCAGCCGCTCCGCCAGCGCCGGACCCTGGGTGGCCAGCAACGCCGCCGCATCCGGGTCCTGCGCGCGGTCGGCCAGATCGGCCAGCGCCAGAAGCAGCAGTTCCAGCGCGTCCAGCCCGAAGGCCGCGGCGATCTCCGACGCCTCCAGCGCGCCATCGAGGACCGCGGTGGCATCCCCCCCAGCCAGGGCGGCTTCCAACTGCATGGCGAGCGCGGCCAGGCGCGGGCCGACTGCCACGGATTCGCCCCCCGGCGAGGCGGCCAGCCAGGCGGCGCCGGCCGCTTCCCCGGCCTGATCCTGCAACAGCACCAGGCCACGGCGCAGCGCGCCCAGGGCCGGCAGCGCCGCCAGCCCGCCGGCATCCCGCGCCAGGCGTTCCACCATGCCGGCCAGCCGGGCCAGGCCGAGCATCCGCGCGGACTCCGCCAGCTCCACCGCTTCCTGCAGCGCCTCCGCCCGACGGTCCTGCACCAGCCCTGCCAGCAGGGGCGCGGCGGATTGGAAGCGGGAGGCGAGCGCGCCGAGCAGGGCCGCGCCGGCGCCGAGCATGGGTGGCGGCGCGGCAACGGGTGCGGGTGCGGGTGCGGGCGCAGGCGCCGGCTGTGCGGGGCCACCCTCGGCCAGGGCGGCCAGCCGGGCCAACAGATCGGCCGGCGCGGGCACGTCGCGATGCGCCTCCAGCACCGTGGCGCGTTGCCGGCGCAGCGTATCGACCGCGGCCAGCAGCCCATCGGCCACCGCGCCCTGCACCACCACCCGGCCGTTGCGGGCCAGGCCCAGCAGATCCTCCGCCCGGTGCGCCACATTCTTCATGCCCGGCGCGCCGAGCGCATCCGACATGCCCTTCAGCGAATGGAAGGCGCGGAACAGCCGGTCCACCGCCGCACGATCGGCCTCCCCGGCGGACAGGATGCGGTCGATGGCGTCCAGATGGTCTTCCGACTCGCCGGCGAATTCCTGCCACAGCGCCTCGTCGTCGATCATCGCGACACCCCCGTGGATGCGATCATCCCAGCGCCTCCACCGGCAGCCCGGCGGCGCGGCGCGCGGTGCGCAGCAGCGTGGCGCCCTGGCGTTCGCGGAGATCGGGGCTGAGCGCGCCGGAGGGTTTGCCGACGATGCCCGAGGCGCCGAGCCGCCGCGCCGCCACCGCGGTGGCCGAGCCGGGCCGCGCGGCGGAGGAGACGATGACCACCGCGCCATGCCCCTCCAGCGCCCAGCGCCGCAGCACGCCCAGGCCGTCCAGCTCCGGCATCTCGATATCCAGCATGGTCAGGTCCGGCGCCAGGCGTTGCAGCGCGGCCAGCGCCTGGATGCCATCCGCGGCCTCTCCCACCACCTCGAAATCCGCATCCAGGGCGAGCGTTTCCCGCACCAGGCGGCGCATCATGGCGCTGTCATCCACCACCAGGACCCGGCGGCGGGTGGCCGGGATCGGCTGGGGCGCGGGCAGGTCGTGCCCCGCTGTGGCGATGGCGGCGGCCTGGGCCGAGAGGGCCGCGGCCAGCGACGCCAGGCCGGCCGGATCCTCGGGCGGCGCCGCCAGCATGGCCTGCAAGGAGGCAAGGCCGAGCGAGCCGGCCATGCCGCGCAGCCCCTCCACCACGCGATGCGCCGCGGCGGCATCCGGCGCGGCGGCCAGGCGGGTACAGGCGGCGGCGAATTCCGGCGCGAAGGCGGCCAGCAATTCCGCATCCAGCGCGACGCTGGCGGGGGCAGTTGGAAGATCCGGCGGCGCGACATCGGCGCCGGCCGCGACAATCCGCCCGGCCTGCGCCCGCAGCGCCGCCGCAAGATCGCGCAGCGCCGCCGCATCGAAGGGGTCGAGCAGCCCCGCGGCCGGCTCCAGCAGCCGCAGCAGGGAGGCCAGCTCCACCGCACCGGCCATGGCGCGCAGCCCGTCCAGCGCGCGGCCCGCCTGCGCCGCATCGCCGGCCCGGTCCAGGCGCTCGCAGGCGGCGGTGAATTCCGGCGCGAAAGCCTCCAGCATCTCCCGGTCCAGCAGCGTCGCGGGCGCGGGCATGGCTTCCGCCCGGGGTGGCGCGGGCGCATCCACCGGGGGCAGGTCCGCGCCCACCGCACCGATCGCCAGCGCCTGGCGCGCCAGCGCCTCCGCCCCCGCATGCAAGGCGGGCCAATCCAGCGGGTCCAGCGCCTGCGCCGTGCGATCCACCAGCACGGTGAGCGAGGGCGCGCCGAGTGCGGCGGCCATGGCGCGCAGCTGGTCCAGCGCGCGGCCCGCCGCCGCCGGATCGCGCACCATGGCCAGGCGCACCGCCTCCGCCTCGAATTCCGGCACGAAGGCGTCCAGCAGGTCGCGGTCCAGACTGGCGCCGTGCTCCCGGGGCGGTGTCATGCCACCTTCTCCCGCACCAGCGCCGCGACGCGGCGGCCGAGGCCTGCGGGGTCGGCCGTCTCGATGGCCAGCCCGGCCTCGATCACGCTGCCGGGCATGCCGCCGACGACGCAACTCGCCACCGTCTGCGCCAGCACCGGCATGCCCCTGTCCTGCATCGCGCGCGCCCCCAGCATCCCGTCCCGCCCCATGCCCGTCAGCACCACGCCCAGCGCCCGTTGTGCCACCAGCGCCGCCGATTGGAACAGCAGGTCGACCGAAGGATGCACCGCCGCCGCGCCGACCGCGAGCCGCAAGACAAGCCCGGCCTCCGCGCCGGCGCCCCGGGCCAGATGACCATCGGTGCCGCCCGGGATCACCGTGACCTCGCCGGACATCAGCCGCTGCCCGGCCCGGCCGACGCCGACCGGCACGCCGGACAACCGCGCCAGATGCTGCGCCAGATCGGGTGCGAGTTCCGCCGGCATGTGCTGCGCCACCACGCAGGGCACCGGCAGCCGCCCGGCCGCGGACAGGAAGGCCGCCAGCGCATCCGGCCCGCCGGTGGAGGCGCCGAGCAGCACCACGTCGCACCCCCCCGCCGCGCGCACCACCCGCACCGGTGCCGCACCGCGCGCGGCCGGCCGGACCACCGCGCGCTGCCCGGCCCAATGCCGCAGCCGGCCGCGCAATTCGCGGTCCAGCATGGACAGGTCCACCCCGCCGAGGTCGCCATCCTTGCACAGGTAATCCACCGCCCCGCGATCCAGCGCGGCCAGCGCGGTGGCGGAGCCCTGGCTGGTGTGGTGGCTGACCATCAGCACCGCCGGCGGGTCGGGCAGCGCCATGATCCGGCGCGTCGCCTCCAGCCCGTCCAGCTTCGGCATCTCGACATCCATGGCGATGACGTCGGGGCGCAGCTTCGCCGCCTGTTCCAGCGCGGCCTCGCCATCCGCGGCTTCGCCGACCACCTTCAGGTCGCCCTCGGCCTCGATGATCCGGCGCAGCGCCATGCGCATGAAGCCACTGTCATCCACCACCAGCACGCGGATCATCCGAAGGCCCCGAGCATGGCGGCGCGGCAGACCGGCAGCGGCTGGTCGCCCATCGCCACCACGGCGGAGACCAGCCCCTCCCCCGCAACGGCGGCGATGTCGTGTTCCGGGATGCGGCGCAGGCCGGTGACGTGGCTGACCGCCAGCGCGACGGCGGGCGTGCCAGCCAGGCGCAACAGCGGCGAGATGGCACCTGGCCCGCCCAGCACCGGCCGGGCGCCAAGGCACAGCCCGGCATCCAGCACCGGCAGCACATCGCCCCGATGCGCCGCGACGCCGCGGAAGGCGGGGCGCGATCCGCGGCCCCATTCCGGCGCGGGAGTGGGAGCCATGGGTGGGATCACCGCCACCACCTCCTCCACCGGCAGGGCGAAGGCCTGGCCGCCGGCGTTGCACAGCAACAGCGCGCGGGTCGGCGCCGGGGCGGGCGGCGCGGTGACCTCGGCCAGCGGGGCCGCGGACAGCGCCTCCGCCACCTGGTCCAGCCGCGGCGCCAGCGTTGTCTCGCCGGGCCGGGCGGGTCCGATGCGGGCGCAGGGCAGGCCGAGGCGGCGGCCGCCATGGCGGAACAGCACGAGCAGGCTGCCCTCCGCCGGCGTGTCCGCCTGCATCAGCCAGCCCGGATCCAGCACCAGCACCGGCGCGCCGCCGGCCACGGCATAGCCCAGCGCGCAGGGTCCGGCCGCGGGGGCCGGGCGCAACAGCGGCATGGGCACCACCCGTTCCAACGCCGCGAAGGGCAGCACCAGGCGCAGCGCGCCCAGCTCCGCCGCCAGCGCCATCTGCCGGGTGGCCGCACCGCGCATCGGCACGGACCAGCCACCTTGCGCGCCATTCTCCGGCGCGGAAGGTGGCGCGCGGCGCGCGGCAAGGCGCGGCGGCACCAGCAATGGCGCGCCCTGCGGCGGCAGGGGCACGAAGCCATCGCCGGCCACCACCACCCGGCCGCCCGGCCCATCCAGCATCACCCAGGCCTGGCCACCGACAAGCGCGGGCACGGCCGCCAGAACCGGCACCACCTGCCCGGCCACCACCGCCACGCCCAGCAGGCTGGCCGCGGCCAGCGGTGCCGGTCGCAGCGCCACGGCCTGCACCACCTGCGCATCCTCCGGCAGAGCGAAGACCTGGCCGCCCGCCAGGAGAGCCAAGACCTGGCCGTCAGCCAGGAGAGCCAAGACCTGGCCGTCAGCCAGGGGGGCCTCAGCCATCCGCCCCCTCCCGCCGCCAGATGCCGATCAGGTCCCGCGACCACGGCACCAGGCCGATGCCGCGCGGCGGCCGATCCGTCGGGCCGAGCAGCAGCGCCCCGCCGGGCCGCAGCGCCGCAACCAGCCGCCGCAGCACCGCCAGCCGGCCTTCCTCCGTCATGTAGATCAGCACGTTGCGGCACAGTATGGCATCCGCCGCCGCATCCGGCAGGCAGGCATCCAGCAGGTTGCCGCGCCGGAAGCGGACGGACGGGCGCAGCGCCGCCACCGGCTCGAACCACCCATCCGCGATATCGAGCCAGGCGCGATCCGCGGCCGGCATTTCCCGCAGCGCATCGGGCGGGCCCAGACGGTAGCGCGCGGCGGCGGCGGCTTCCAGCGCGGGGCGGCACAGATCCACCCCCTCCACCCGCCAGGGCCGGCCCAGCCCGGCCGCGAGGATGGCAAGCGTCCAGGCTTCCTCCCCGGTCGCGCAGCCGGCCGAGACCAGGGAGAGGGCACCAGTGGCGGCCAGGGCCGGCAGCACCTCCTTTCCTGCACCGTCACCGCATCCAGCAGCGCCGCCCAATCCGGATGGTCGATGCTGGCGCGGTCCAGCGGCAGGCGGGACAGGATGGGCGCCGCACGCAGCAGGCGGTTGCGCAGCACGTCCGATTCGGAAAAGCCCGCCAGGCCCGCAAGCCTTTCCTGCACGGCCCCGAGGGGTAGCGCCGCGGGCGAACCAGGGCCCGGCCTGGCCAGCACCTCAGCCATCGCTGCGACTCAGCCGGCCAGGTCCAGCACGGCGACCAGCCGGTTGCGGCCATCCTCCCGGCTGTAGTGCAGCGATCGGGTCATCTGCTGCACGAAATGCACGCCGAGGCCGCCAATGTCCCGATCCTCCAGCGCCGCATCGACATCAGGCGCCGCCTGGGCCAAGGGGTCGAAGGCGCGGCCATCATCCTCGATGGTGGCCACGAGTGTTTCGCCATCCTGCCGCACCGTCACGGCGACGAAGGTGGCCGCACCCGGGCCGCTGCTGCCATGCATGGCGACATTCGCGGCCAGTTCCTCGATCACCACCGACAGCCGGTGCGCCGCTTTCGGCGGCAGAGCGGCCTCCTCGGCGAAGGCCTCCAGCGCGTCCAGCAGGCGCGTCACCTCGTCCGTCTCGGGCGGAATGGTCAGGGCAAGCGCTGGCGGCACGTCTCTGCCTTCTTGAACGGGATTGGCAAGACGTTAGCGCCGGGCGTGGCAAATGTCCCGCCCCCCCTTCGCAACCCTGTTCATGCCGCCGGCCGGCCCGGACGGGCTGCCCGCAGGCTAGGGCCTGTGGACAGTTGGGGAGGAAGACAGCGGAGCCGATGGCACTCCATCGGCGAGCATGGCTGACGCACCCAGCGCGGAAAAGCACCGCCGGACGCGCCCGCAGCCCAATTGTCCACAGGCCCTAGCGCCCCAGCGCGCGCCAGACGCGTTCCGGCGTCAGCGGCATGTCGATATGGTCCAGCCCGAGCGCATCGCAGGCCGCGGAGACGATGGCCGGCGGGGCGCCGCAGGCGCCACCCTCCCCGGCGCCCTTCACGCCCAGCTCATTGATCGGCGTGGGGACGATGTTGAAGCCGATGGCGAGGTCCGGCAAATCCCCGGCCCGGGGCATCGCATAATCCTGGAAGGTGGCCGTCAGGAACTGGCCCGACTCATTGTCATACAGCGCATGTTCCAGCACGGCCTGGCCAAGCCCCTGAGCGATGCCGCCATGGGATTGGCCATGCACCAGCATCGGGTTGATGACGTTGCCCACATCATCCACCGCAGCGTAACGATCCACCGTCAGCACGCCCGTCTCCGGGTCGATCTCCACCTCCGCCACATGGCAGCCATTGGGGAAGTTGCATTCGGTGCTGCGCTTGTAGAGGACCTGCTCGTCGAGGCCCGGCGCCTCACCCGGCGGCAGCCTGGCCGGGTCCTGCGCGGCGGAGGCCACCTGCTTCCAGGTCACCGCAAGGTCCGTGCCCGCCACGGCGAAACGGCCCGCATGGAACTCCACATCGGCCACGCCGGCTTCCAGCAGATGGGCTGCGATGCGCTTGGCCTTGGCCAGCACGGCCTCCGAGGCGCGGGAGGTCGCGACGCCGCCCATCTGGGAAGACCGCGAGCCACCGGTGCCGAAGCCCTGCTCCACCTGATCCGTGTCGCCCTGCACCAGCTCGATATCGCCGAAGGGGATGCCGAGGCGGGCATGGACGATCTGCGCGAAGGCGGTCTCATGCCCCTGGCCATGGCTGAAGGTGCCGACATGCAGCCGCGCCTTGCCATCGGCGCCCATGTTCAGCCGCGCCCATTCCTGCGGCTGGCCGCCCGAGGCCTCGATGAAGTAGCCGATGCCGCGGCCGCGTTTCTTTCCGTTTGCCTCGGAGGCCGCACGACGGGCGGCGAAACCGGTCCAGTCGGCGAGGTCCAGCGCCATCTGCTGCGTGCCGGCGAAATCGCCGCTATCCAGCTCATTGCCCACGCAATTGACGTAGGGCATCTGGTCCGGGCGGATGTAGTTGCGCCGGCGGATCTCATCCTTCTCCAGCCCGAAGATGTTCGCACCGACATCGAGCAGGCGTTCGACCGTATAGGCGATCTCGGGCCGCCCGGCGCCGCGATAGGCATCCGTGGAATGGGTGTTGGTGAAGACGCATTGCACCTGCAGGTTGACCGCCTGCAGGTCGTAGACCGTGCCGGCGATGCGGGCGCCGGCGACGGTCGGGATACGCGGGCCGAAATCGAACAGATAGGCGCCCATCGCGGCCATGGTCCTGGTCCGCATGCCGAGCGCCTTGCCATTCGCGTCGAAGGCCATCTCCGCCTTCGTCACATGGTCGCGGCCATGCGGGTCCGACAGGAAGGTTTCCGTGCGATCCGCGCGCCACTTCACCGGGCGCCCAAGCTTCTTCGCCGCCCACAGCACCATGGCGGATTCCGGAAAATTCTTGCCACGCAGGCCGAAGCCGCCGCCGACGTCACGGGAGACGACGCGAAGCTTTTCCATCGGGATCTTGAAGATGAACTTGGCGAGGGATTCCCGCACCTTCATCACGCCCTGGCTCGGGCTGTGCAGCTCGTAGCGGTCGCGTTCGGTGTCGAAGGCGCCGACGGCGACGCGGGGTTCCATCGGATTGCCGACCAGGCGGTTCTGCACCAGCTCGACCTTGGCGATGGTATGCGCGCGGGCGAAGGCGGCATCCGTCTCCGCCTGGCGGCCATTGGACCAGGTGACGCACAAATTGCTGCCGCGCTCCGGCCAGATCACCGGCGCATCCGCATCCAGCGCGCGGGCGGTGTCGGTGATGGAGGGCAGCATCTCGTAGTCGATCTCGACCAGCTCCGCCGCATCCATCGCCTGGGCGCGGGTTTCGGCCACGATGGCAACCACCGGATCACCCACGAAGCGCACGGCTTCGGTCTGCAGGATGCTGCGCGGCGGGGCGAATAGCGGCTGCGTGCCGTCCATCGCCGGGACGTCCACCATCACGGGAAACAGGCCGATGCCATCGGCTGCCGCATCATGGCCGGTCAGCACCAGCAGCACGCCGGGGGCAGCCTTGGCCGCCGTGGTATCCAGGGACAGGATGCGCGCATGGGCGTGCGGCGAGCGCAGGATGGCGAGATGCGCCTGGCCGGGCAGGTTGATGTCGTCGGTATAGGTGCCGCCGCCGGTCAGCAGGCGCACATCCTCCTTCCGCCGCACCGGCTGGCCGATGCCGAACTGATCTTCGGCAGGTTGCGTCACATTCGCGTCCATGTCCCGTCCCTTAAACTTGGGCGAGCCTCGCTGCCTGTTCCCCGGCGATGCGGCCGAGGGTGACGGCGGTGAGCAAGCCATTTCCCGAAAGGTAGCCCGAAGCGTCCGGCCCGGATACGCCACAGGCGGCACCGCCGGCCGCAAACAGATTCGGCACGGTGCCGCCAAGCGCAAGACGCACGCGCGCCCGGTCATCCACCACCATGCCGCCCTGGCTATGGAACAGCGCGCCGGTGACGCGCACGGCGCAGAAGGGCGGGGCGAGCTGCGCGACACCGGCCCAGTTGCGGCCGAAGCCATCGGTGGCGCCGGCCTGCTTCAAGGCGGCGACCGTCTGCATCTCCGATTCCAGCGGCAGCTTCGTCATGCGGGCAAGCTCCGCGATGCTGTCGGCGACCAGCACCGCGCCCTGCGCCTCGGCCTGCCGGAAATCCTCGAACTGCCGCGTGATGCTGGCGATGCGACTGTCAAAGATGTCCCAGGCGATGTGGCCGGGCTGGCCCATCACGGCGCGGCCGGCTTCCGAATAGCCGCTGGACTCGTTCCAGAAGCGCTCGCCATTGGCGTTCACCTGGAAGCCGCCCTCCATGATGACGGCCCAGGAGACCAGGATGCCCTGCGGATGCGCGACGGAGCCGTGGCCCTGGTGGCCGGTCATGTCGCGCAGCTCCGCGCCCAGCGCCTCCCCCCAGGCCAGCGCCTCGCCCTCATTGCCCGGATGGCCGAAATACACGGCCTCCGCCAAATCCGGGATGTAGCGGGCGACCAGCGCCTTGTTGCCGGCATAGCCGCAGCAGGCGAGCACGATGGCCCTCGCGCCGATGCGTTCCCGCGTGCCATCCGGCCGCTGCGCGACCAGGCCGCGGATGGTGCCGTGCTGGTCGAGCACCAGGGTGATGACGCGCGCTTCCGTCAGCAGCGGCACCTCCGCCGCCTCCGCCGCCGAGCGCAGCCGGTCCACCAGCTCCGCGCCGCTGCGGCTGGGCAGGCCGTGCATGCGGCGGTGGCTGTGGCCGGGATAGTCGAAATCATGCACCACGCTGAAATCGAGGCCGTGCGTCTCCGAAAGCCATTCCAGCGTGGGTGCGGCCTCGCGCGCCACGGTGGCAACCGTGCCGGGCTCGGCATCCCCATGCGCCTTGCGCTGGATATCCGCCGCGAAGGTTGCGGCATCGTCGGTAATGCCATGGGCGCGCTGAAACCGCGTGCCCGCCGCCGGAATCAAGCCTGCGGAGAGGGATGTGCTGCCGCGCGGCACCACGTCCCGCTCCAGCACCAGCGGCTCCACCCCCGCCCCGCGGCAGGCCAGCGCCGCGACCAAGCCGGCGGCGCCGGCGCCGATGATGGCGACCGGCACCTCCGCATCGAAGACCGGGTCCTGTTCGCGGCTGATGCTCATTGCAGCTTGGCCAGTTCGGCGGCGACGGTGCTGATCTTCGCGACCGGCCGCAGCGCCTCGATCGCCGTGTCATGCACGGTGCGGGAGAAGGCGGCGCAGGCATCCTCCAGCACCGTCACCTCGAATTCCCGCACATGCGCGCCGCGCACGGTCGAGGCCACGCCGCCATTGGTGACGATGCCGGCGACCAGAAGCTTCTTCACGCCGGCCTTGCGCAGAATCCATTCCAGCCGCGTTTGGTAGAAGGCGTCATAGCCCACCTTTTCCACCGGCAGGTCGGACGGTGCCAAATCCTCCACCACGGCATGGCCCCAGCTGCCCTGCACGAAATCACCCTTCTTCAGGAAGGGACGCAGATGCCGCAGATGCGGGTCGATGAAGGGCTCTCCGCCCTTACCGGTGAACAAAGTGAAATGGGTGGAGGCGATCCAGCCGCCCTTCTCGCGCACCTTGTCCGCTAGCGGCTTCAGACGTGCGGGAATGGCGGCGATCTCCGCCGCCCCCTGCCCGGCCCGGCCATAGGCGCCATCCGGATGGATGAAATCATTCTGCAGATCGCACAGCAGCAGCGCGGTGTCGGTAAGCATCGCGTCACTCCCGCTCGATGATCAGGTTGCCATAGCCATCGACGCGCGCGACCAGGTCCGGGTCCACCACCACCGTGGCATCGCCCTGCTCCAGGATCGCCGGGCCATGCACCAGCGCACCTTCGGGCAGATCCAGGCGCGACCACACATTCGCCGCGTGCCACGCGCCATCGAACCACACCTGCCGCGCGCCCCGCGCGGCGCCCTCCACCGTGGCATCCTTGGGCGGCGCCAGCGCCTTCAGGTCGAAATCCGGCCGCACGCCGATGGCGGCCGTGCGCAGCGAAACGATGCGGATCGGCAGGCCCGGCAGCAGCCGGCTGAAGGCGGTCTGGTAGGCGGCCTCGAAGGCCATGCGGATGATGGCCTCCGACACACCGGTGGTCCCGCCGATGACATGCACCGGCAGCGGCACGCCCACTGTGTGGGTCTGGCCGGCATAATGCATGTCCAGCTCGAAGCGGATTTCCGTGCGCGTCACCGGCAGGCCGGCACCATCCACCACGGCACGCGCGGCGGCGGCTTCCTCCACCATCCGCGCATCCAGCGCGGCGGCGTCGATGCCATCCAGGTTCAGGTTCAGCGTGCGCACCTGGTCGTGCCGCACATCGGCAATGACGCAACCAATGGCCGAGGTCACGCCCGGGAAGCGTGGCACCAGCGCGGCGCGCAGCCCAACCTCCTTGATCAGCGCACCCACATGCAGCGCGCCACCACCCCCGAAGGGCAGTGCCACGAACTTTTGCGGGTCGTGCCCGCGCTCGATGGACACAAGCCTGATGGCACCTGCCATCTTCGCATTGGCAACCCGCACGATGGCTTCCGCCGCCTGCATGGCATCGAGACCCAGCGGATTGCCAACATGCTCGGCAATGGCGGCCTTCGCCCCCTCCACATCCAGCCGCGCAAGGGCGCCGCCGATGGGCCTGTCCGCATTGATGCGGCCGAGCACCACATTCGCATCCGTCAGCGTCGGCCGCGTATTGCCCTGGCCGTAGCAGACCGGACCCGGCCGGCTGCCGGCGGATTCAGGGCCGACCTGCAAAAGCCCTCCGCGATCGACATGCGCGATGGAGCCGCCGCCGGCGCCGATCGTCGTGATCTCGATCATCGGGCTGCGGATCACCAGGCCGAAATCGATGGTGGCCTGCGCCGCCAATTCCATGCGGCCGCGGCTGACCAGCGAGACGTCGAAGCTGGTGCCGCCGAGGTCGCAGGTAATGGCGTTCTCGAAGCCCGCCGCCTTGGCGATGGCCGCCGCCGCAATCACGCCCGCCGCGGGGCCGGACAGCGCCGTGCGCACCGGTACGCTGCGTGCGGTGGCCGTCGACATGATGCCGCCATTCGACTGCACGATGTGGAACCGCCCGCCGAAACCATCCTCGGCCAGCGCCGATTCCAGCTTGCCGAGATAACTCGCGACGACCGGTTGCAAATATGCGTTCAGCGCGGTGGTGGAGGCGCGCTCGAATTCGCGGATTTCCGGCAGGATCTCGGAGGAAACGGAGACATGCGGGTTCGGCCAGATGGCGCGCACGGCCGCGGCCGCCGCACGCTCATTCGCCGCATTGGCGTAGGAATTGATGAAGATGATGGCGCAGGCCTCGGCGCCACGCGCGAGCAGCTCGCGCGCAACGGCCGCCACCTCCTCCGCCTGAACGGCCGTGTGGATCGTGCCATCCGCCAGCACCCGCTCCGCCACTTCCAGGCGCATGTCGCGCTCCGTCACCGGCAGGAAATCGCCCCACAATCCCCAGGTGTTGCGACGGTCCCGCCGGCGCATCTCCAGCACGTCCCGGAATCCGGCCGTGGTGATGATGCCGAGCTTGCAGCCCTTGCGTTCCAGCAGCGCATTGGTGCCGACCGTCGTGCCATGCACGATCGCCTCGAACCCCGCCG
>LNFM01003325.1_pt1 | contig 31892 bp, 27 predicted proteins | sample 596031 | NCBI WGS metagenome assembly LNFM01 (sample SAMN04254537, study PRJNA301005) | activated carbon metagenome | isolation source: dual media filters at the Ann Arbor, Michigan drinking water treatment plant | place: USA: Ann Arbor | reverse complement strand
GTTGTATCCTGCCCGCCGTAGCCAACCGCGGCGCCAACGTAAAAGCCCGCGAACGGACCGCCGTCGCAGGTGCGCGCGTCGGCGACGGGAGCGGGGCCGTCTTTAATGCTCGTTCCGTCGGCCAAAGCGGCCGTAGCGCTGGCTGCTGTCGCCATAAGGACAGCAAAGATTCTGAACATAGCTCGCATCGCCGCTGTTCCCCCTTAGGATTGCGAAGATCATTCCGCTGGAAAAATCAAAACACTTGAACCTGAGCCAACGGTGATTCGCCCCCAGGCGTCGATGGAGTTTCAGCGGCCCACGTGCCGAGCGACGCCTGAGGTTGCGCAAAAGGCACAGACAGGGAGCTGACGGACCCGTCCCGGAAATCCATGAGGCACTCAAGAGGATCCCCATTCAGTCCGCCGTCGGCCCGGCGCCACCCTCCCCTCCTACGGCCGCTCGTGAGTTAATAACGTTGGGCGAATGGGGACCGCGCTTGTTTGTCGGAGTTGTAGACTTTGGACATGGGTGCAATCTTCCAGGTTATACAGCCACCATGACAACCTCGACGAACGTAAGCGAAGGACAGCCGCGGGGTACAAAGCAGGCGACAGGCGCGCTTGCCGGCAAAGGACTTCTCCAGTCGGAGGCGGAGTGGAACGCCCGCAATCGCGAACTCGCCCACACGCTTGCCGAACTGATGGCGCGTTACGTTCAACCGGTCACTGGTCGCGCACTCGATGTCGGTTGCATGTCTGGCGACCTCACCGACCGCTTCAGCCATGAACTCAATGACAGGCTGGAGACGACAAAACTTGCATGGTGGGGCGTCGACCCTGACATTCCCGAAAACGTCGTGTCTCCCTCCGGAGCCATTCTGAGCCGCGCCTTCGGTCACGATCTGCCGTATCAGTCGGACGCCTTTGATTGCATCACGTTCGCCAACGTCTACGAGCATGTTCCTCCGACACTCCGCCACCCGACCCTGCAGGAGTTTCACCGTGTCCTGGCACCGGGGGGAATTCTGGTCGGCCAACTCCCCAATCCCTATTTCCCGATCGAATCGCACAGCCGATTGCCGTTTCTGGGCTGCCTGCCCCGCCCGCTACAGAGAGTTTACTGGCGGCTGACGCCGACGGGGTGGGATTTCGACAAGGCGCACTTTTTCAGCGTGACAATCGACAACCTCAAACAGACCGCGAAAACCGTCGGGCTTGAGGCAACGGAAATTCGCAACTTCAACTACTCCCTCGATGCCATACCTCAGACCGTCCGTTGGGCAGCACGGCTGCACGCGAACGTTGGGTTCATGCCCTGGTCCTGGCAATTCGTTTTCCGCAAGCCTGCTTGATCCCGCGCCAGGATCGAAGGCCGTCCAACGTCCGGTGAACGCAGCCGTTTACCCTACTTGCCACCTGCTGCAATGCCTTTGCTCGGTTGCGATACAATGGCAGATGTCGCAACTTTGACGCGGACGTTTCCATGACTGTTATGAACATCTCGGTCGTAACCGGTGGTGGGGCCGGCGCCGAACTCGTCTGCGTTGTGATGACGGCTGCCCAGTACCGGGAGTGTTCGGATGCCTGGGCCGATCTCGCCATGGACGCATGTCAGCCCAATCCGTTCATGAGCCCGCACCTTGTCGGTGCGCTGTCGCCCGATGCGGAGGTGTCGGTCGTCACCGCTTGGTGGCAGCGCGGCCAACAGCGCACTTTGGCCGGCGTGATGACGGTTGCGAAAAGACGGCTGCATCCGCTGCTGCCGGTGCGGATCGCTTCGGATGCGGTGAACGAACATATCTGCCTGTCGATGCCTGTCGTACGGCGCGACCAGTCCATCGAGATCCTGCACGGTTTATTGGACGCGATTGCGCAGAACCGGCAACTCCCCCAAATCATTTTCTGGCGGCTGTTCTACGCCCAAGGCTCCATGTACGACGCACTTCGAGAAGCATTGCGGCAGCGCGGAACCACACCAACGATCGTGCTTCGCCGTAACCGCGCGGTCCTGACGAAGCCGCGTCCGATCTGCGATCTTGCAGGCATTGGATTTTCGAGTGGCCGGTTGAAGAAAATCCGCCAATACAAGCGCAGGCTTGCGGACGCTGGACCGTTCGAAGAGCGCGTCCATACATCTGCCGATGGCATTGAATCTGCCATTGAAGATTTTCTAGTTCTTGAGGCGTCGGGATGGAAAGGACGACAAGGGACGGCGATTGCCAGCAACCCCGCAGATGCGGACTTCACTCGCGCCTGGCTAAAGGCCGTTGCTGCGGCCGGTGATCTCATGGTCTCAGAGCTGCGCGTGGACGGCAAGCCGGTCGCCATGTACATTTGGGTGCTTTCGGGCCCCGCGGGATTTGCTTGGAAGATAGCGTTTGATGAGACCCACGCGCGCTGTCACCCGGGCCTCGTCAACCTCGAACAGGCGACGCGGGCGTTCGCGGAAAACCCGCGCTTGATCAGCGCCGATTCCTGTCATTGGGGCACCGGATTTGTTTCGCTATTCTGGAAGCAGGAAGTCGAAGTTTGCGGGTTGATTTTTGATGTCCGGCGTGGCGGTTCTACGCGGACCACAATGCTTGCATCCGCTGCCGGACTGTTGCTCGCGATCAGGCCGGCGCTCGCCGAATTTCGCGTCAGCGCTCAGTCGGCATGGGGCCGGTGGACCAAGGCCGGTTCGTCCCGGCAAGGTACGGATGAGAGCTGATGCACATCGTTGGAGGAGCCGCACACGGATTGGCTGATCGTGCGCTCGACAGCGGCGCGCCTGCCATAAAACTCGACGCCTTATCCCATGGGCAGCGCAACGACACCGGGTTCGCGATCAGTGTTTTTGACCGGCCAGACCCGCTCAGAAACGACTGGCTGGAGCTTGAGCGCGACGCGGCGGGAACGCTGTTTCAGTCGTATGCATGGACAGCGTCGTGGATCGATCACGCGGCCAAAGCTTTTGCGGAGATCCCACTGATCGTTGCCGGCCGGGACCAGACGGGACGTCTTGCCTTCGTGCTGCCGTTTGCGGTGGCGCGGCGGCAACAAGCCAATTGGCTTACGTGGCTCGGGCAGGAACACGCGGGCTATGGCTTCGGTCTCTACCGCCGCGATGCGATGGCGCGTATCGACGGCAACATGCTCCGGCAGATTATCGATCAGGCGCGTACCGCCTCGCCAGATATCCACGGGGTCCATCTCAGCAAGCAACCCTTCGAGTGGGATGGACTACGAAACCCCTTCTTGCATCTGCCGTTCCAACCTCTGGCCGACGAACTCCACGCCTTCCAACTCGCTCCCGACTTCACAGCGTTCTATGAAACGCACGTGAGCAGCAAGAAGCGCGGCGACCTGCGGCGTGCGATTAAAGCTCTGCAGAAATTCGGTTCGGTCAGCATGGCCATATCCGAGACCCCCGCAGAACGGCAGGAAATATTCCGGGCCTTCCAGCTACAGAAATCAGAACAGCTCGCCGCTGAGAATATGGCTAGCCCATTTTCAACTGCCGCGCTGGACGCATTCTATAAGAGCCTACTGGGCGACGCGGGTCCGGGTCACCAAATGAGGCTCGCGGCGATGCGGATTGACGGCGATATTATCGCCGTCGACTTCGCGGTGAGGTTTCAAGATCGGATGTACGGTCTCAACCGGTCGATGGCCAACGGCGAACTGCGCCGGCACTCTCCGGGACGGCTGCTCAATTATTATCTGATCGAGCAAGCATGCCGCGAGGGCTGCACCGTGTTCGACCTCGGGCCGGGTGCGGCTTCCTACAAGGAAGAATTCGGCAGCACCGAGATCGCGTGCTTTGCGACGATCTTACCGCTCAGCGCCAAGAGCGTGCCGATTGCCGCACTTTTAAGCATCTCCGCGCGCGGCAAGTCGGCCATCATGGGCCATCTGAAATCGAGCCCCGGTCTACGCAACCGGGCTCGCGAATTGCGTCTGTCAATTCGCCAAGTTTTTCACCGTCTACTCAAGGGGCGATTCCGACATAGGCCCCAGCCTTAGTGCACCGGCCGCCTGCCGTAAGGTCTCAAAAAGCGCACCGCCATCGTTGCGGATATCGAACTGATCGTGTCTATCCTGCGGAAAGATACCTGCCTTCTGCCGTGAGACCAACCGCCAGACGACCCAGCCCGCACAGTCCCGGTTGCGGTAGATCGTGTCCAGCCAAGTTTTGTAAACGTCAATCTGATCCAGATTTCTTCGCGCGTAGCCGAATTCTTCCAGCAGCATCGGCTTGCTGTATTTTTTTGCAATCGCACAGAAGTCGCCAATGCGAGCGTTCATCTCCTGCGGGCTGATACCCCAATGCACGGGATAGCCATGCCATGTTCCAAAATCGATGGTCTCGATTTCCAGATCAGAGAACTGGTCGTAGATATTACCGTGCCCGACTGACACGAGATGATGCGGATCAATGCTCTTAATGTAGGCCGACATCTCACTCACCCAATCGTACAGAACCGAAGTAGGCTCGAAATTGGGTTCGTTCATGAGCTGCCAGCCGAAGATGGCCGGATCGTCGGCGTAAATGGTGCCGGTGATCGAATTCTTGCGCGTGATGACGGTTTGCGCCCACGACTTGTAGTCGCGCACGGTTCGCGGATCGGTGGGGAAAAAACGCGCAGGGTCTGAGTTGCCGTACCACGCGCTCATCTGGGCAGCGCCACCGGTGTAACGCCAGTAGTCCAACAGGGCCACGATCACCTTCAGGTTCCGTTTTGCGGCCTCAGCCATGAGAAAATCGATCTTCTGGAGACCATTGGGGCCGTCGTTGACGGCCATCACGTCGCGCTCCCCATCCCAGTACAATAGATAACTTCCGTTAACTCCCAGGTTGCTCGTCTCGGCGCGACTGCGAAAGTCCCAGATCGTCGGCACATTAGGATCAGTCTTCGATCCGATAACCGGCTGCAGGAAAGTCCGTACGACGTTGGCGCCCATGGCGACCGCGTCATCGAGGACGCGCACAACCTCTTCCTGCGTGCCGTACACCAGATAGTGATTGTTGACCCCCGCAACGGGGAACACCTTTCCATCAACGGTAAATCGTGTGCCGCTGGTGCTGACAAAACCCGGAGGAGGCGGCAGACGCTTCTTGGCCGTCTGGGAGAAGACATCATCGCCCGCCAACAATGCGGCAAGCGCTGCAGCAACGGCGGCACAACCAACCACAGCGAGGTTCGAAATGTTCCGCATGGCGCTTCTCCTCAAGCCGCTGGCAGTGTCTTGCGCGATCCGATCCAGCGCGGAAACAGCGACGCATTGAGGACGGCTGGAAGCATCAGCAGGGCAATGATACTCACTCCGGCGAGCCATCCAACGATGAAGCCTGTGCTTCCGCCAAGATGAGCTCCCAGTGCTGCCCCCCCGATTTCGGTGACGAACCCGAGCGCCAGCATCGGCGTCGCACGCATCATGCGGCTCTCCAGTCGCATGACGGCGATGTAATGGTGTTTGATTGTCAGCCCAATTGCACCGAAGCCGACGAATTTCAACGCGGGGCCAGCAATGGCCGGGTAGAGCGGATTGAGTAGCGACAAGATGAAATCGAGTGATACGATCAGGAAAAGTGCAGCTGCAGCGCTGAGGACGAGCGAGACGAAAAAGGACAGGCCGATTCGTTCGGCGACACGTTCCGGCTCTGCCGAGCCGATCGCATAAAGTGCCATACACGCGCCAACCGGCGCAAAAAGCGCGATCTGGAGCATCATCCATGCGGGATAAAAGCTTGCCGCATATGCCGGCGAGAGCATTTCAGCGACCAGTAGCGGCATCACGACATTGGCGCCGATCGCCGTGAGATTGAGGATGTGATGGGCAGAGGTTAGCGGCATCAGGGCCTTGAGGCGCGAAAAGTCCGGGCGCGCCCATCTGGCGCCATTCTTGACCACCCATACCGCGACAAGTCCGACCGACAGCAGTTCGGCTGCAATTCCCACCATGATCAGGGATTGAAAGCTATGTCCGGACGCGATCGCAAATACCAGCACTGCGAGCAACGCCAGGCGAAACACCGGCAGCACAACCTCCCGCACCATGCGAAGCACATTACGGTCATAACCGGTAAGGACCCCGTCGGCCAAGTCGCCGAGCACCATCAATACGATGCCAAACGTAATGAGCAACCAAGTCTCAATACCGCCGAGGTTGACGTAGAGTTCGAGGTCAAATGTCTTGCCCAAGAGAAGTGCAACGCACCACAAGCTGATTGCCGAACCGACGCTGAACACCGATGCCGCCGCGATGAGGCCAAGGGCCTCGTCCATGCGCCGCAACGGCAATCCCATCATCGTCGTCGTCAGCGAGAAACTTGCCGTCAGCACGATCATGTTCATCGCCGATAGGGTCGCTGTTGCCAACCCGACCTGTTCCGGACTGAACGATCGTGCCGCAATCCACCAGAAGGCAAAGCCGAGCGCGGCGGCCACGACAGGTCCAACCGTCAGCAAAACGGCGTTATCAAAAACGATGCGATGAGAGGACAACCAAGTCGCCAACACCCGCCAGCGAGCCACTGTGGCCGTTTCTCCCTCAAGCATTTTCGACATGGGTCTCCTGCCTGCTTCTGCTTGGGTCACTGGAGAACCGCGGACCACCAATTGCTGGGATCGTGCGGGGCTGTTGCGTGGCGCCGCCCCGCACCACATCCGCAAGACGCCCCGATACATAACCAGTCGCCGCGCATCCCAATCCCAGTACAATCGCAAGCGAGCGCTGCAATGCACCCAGATCGCCCGCGACGAGAGCTTTCTTGCCGTCGCGAAACGCCGCGCGCGCCAAAACCCCGGTCACATAACTCCGCTCGACACTCAGTGTCTGAGTTCTGGGCGCGATTGCCCGCAGCCGCGCCTTCGAGAGCCCTTCAGCCAAACACCGCATAACAAAGTATTTCCAAGTGAGCCGATCCGCCCGGACAACGTGGTGAACGAGCGCTTGCGGTTCATAATAGAATATCCGCGAGGGATCCGCGGCCACGGCACGAAGGCATAACTCAGTCTCTTCCCCACCCATCGGCAGCCAGCTGCGCGTACGACCAAGCGCTCCGTCAAATCCACCGGCTGATTCAAATATTTCCCGCGGTAGACACATGCCGGCCCCGAGCAAATTACGGACGGGGCCGGCGCAAGCGTCATAGTGCGTGCATCCGACGATCCACAGGAATTCATCAGGAAACCATTTCGGTTTCGTGCTTGTCCACTCAGGGACCACGCGGGCTGTCACACCTGCAATTTCCATCCGACCGAAGTGCTGCACCATCCGCTCGATACAATCGGGCGCGGCATACGCATCGTCATCCAGAAAGACGAGGATACGGCCATGTGCCAACGCAATGCCGGTATTGCGGGCTGCCGACAGCCCCTTCTTGCCGCGACTGGCTGTGACCACCACTGATGGGAAGGCCGTGCGGATTTCGGTTTCAAGGTCAGAGTTGTGATCGACCACAACAATGATCTCACTCACCGCCGGTTGCTGGGCCTGAGCGGACCTTATGCAAGCGGACAGCTCGACCCAGCGGTCGCGCGTGTAGGCGCAAATGATCACAGATACGGAACGGCTTTCGTTTTCCCCGATCACAACAAAGGCACTCATTGCAATGCCTCCTCTGCGAGAAGCTCTTGCGGCCTTTCCGGCGCTATTGACTGCCGGCGCAGCGTGACATTCGATTGGTTCTGCCGAGACCCAAACACATCGACGACCTCAATGCCATAACCCGCATTGTACGTATGGGCACCGCAGAAGGACTGCCGGTCCAGGGGCTCCAAACGGGCAACAATCGACTGTTTGTATTCCTGAGTTGTCAGCCTCTGCACCTCGCAAAACTGAATCGCACCACCGTACATGCGTGAACAATCCTGCGCCGGTCTGATGAGCCGTCCTTCATTCTGGAATAGCATTCCAGCAGGCCGCGCCGATCGCGCATCGGTTAAGCCAGCCTCCGCGCCGCACGGCATCCAAGGCCCCTGCAGGGCTGGCGCATGATAAATCCGAAGCTGATCGGACGAAGAACCGCCCCACATCGCGGTTGTAAAAAAAAGCCAATAGCCGCTGCGATCACGGTGAAGCGTAGCGTCGAAAGCGTTGATGCCGTTGATCAAGACCGAGTCTTGAACCCAGCGGAATGGATAGTCGACTGCGCGATAAAGCTCGATCCGGCCGACAGCGCCAGTCTCCGGTATCATCCAGATCTCGCCGCCATCTGAGAACACTGTCGGGTAGGAAAGATGATACGGCCGCTCGATCACGACACGTTTGTTGCCAAACGTCCCGTCATCGCCCCGCACGAAGGCGCAAATCGAGCCCTTGCCGCTGGCGTAATCGAATTCTTCAACGAACAGATGCGCCTGCGGTCCGACCGCGAATGGAAACGGATCGGCGAGATAACCGCTGCCATCGTCGCTGATCAGGCTGTAGGTGGCCTGCGTTGATACGCTGCTGGACAATGGCCCTGCGTTGCCGAGATCTCGCCAGGCGACAAACCACTGATCTCCTTTATGGACAATCGCCGACAGCCGGCGGGCAATCTTGGCCGGCAGAACAGACGCGGCGTAGCGGGCGACATCTGCGGGACCAACCACAGGCGACAGACAGCCATCGTCGCTCTTGACTTCAACCGCGGCCGCGGCGTGAGTGCCGGCAACACAGTCGGCAAGCAGTTCAGCCATGCGTGAGCAAACGTTGGCGAGCGAGCGAGAGATACAAAAAGTGTCGTCGAACGCTGGCACATACGCGGCGTGCCATGAGCGGGCGCCGATCCGTTCACGAATGCCGATGGTGCATTCGCGTCGTTCCAGAAGTGCGAGCAGAGCCCCGGCCTCGCTGGGGAAGTCATCAAACAGCGGGATCAGGGTTCGCTTCGCCGCGATACCCGGAACGGCATCGGCGGCCAACTCAATGCAGATATCGAAGGCTTCCGCATGCGCCAAATCGGCCGCTGGCGGGAACTCCAAACTCGACATGACCCTCAGCAGTTCCGCACCGGATCGTGTGTAAATCAGTGACTCGAGTTCGAATAGCATCCGCGCACTGACATGCCAGTCAGCGTGGCCATCCTTCGCGCGCGCCACGACGACCTCATGGCCGGCGGCACGCAGGCAGTCTGCCAAGGCCAAATGCCAAGCCAGCGGCCGGTTACTGATAAGAAGACATACGCGCACCGAAGCAGGACCATTTCATAGACATTAAACTCGGGATCACCAAACGTACCAGGCGCAAACGCTGTTTGGCGTGCGCGTCGCGCGGGCCACTGGCAATGAAACGTGGCCCACTCGTTCGGGGACAATTTATACTCTCGCAGAGATGCGCGGTGAGGGTTCGGCTTGATCGGTTAATTGCCCGCTACGCTCCGATACAAGAGCTCTGTAAACTCGTTCGATCCGTGGGACGATGGCATCGGCCATAAGGCTTTGTGCTTTCCGGACGCTCGCTTCGGACAGCCGTTGGCGCAAAGTGTGGTCACACATCAGTTGGCGCATGGCCTCCGCCAGGGCCCCGGCGTCCCCGGGTGGGACGAGAATGCCGGATGACCCGTCGTCGACGATTTCAGGTAAGCCTCCAGTGCGCGACACGATCATGGGCTTGCCCATGGCATTGGCTTCCATCACGACCGTTGCGCAGGCCTCCATGCCAGTCGAGGGCAGCACACCGAACGTACAGCGCCGCCACGCCTCAAGCACGGCGCCGTGTGGCCAACTCTCAAACAAATGGACGTTCCGCGGCAGGTGATCGGGTGTATCTGCGCAGCGCCTGCCGATGAGAACCAGAGGCCAGTCACTGGCCAACTGCTCGTGCGCCGCCAGCAGAGTCGGAATTCCTTTTAGCTGCATGAGGTCGCCGACGAACAACACGAACTTACCTTCCGGCAACTGCTGCACGAATGGCTCGACGCTCGGGTCGAAGCTGCGCGTTCCAGTCGCGTTGGAGATGAAGTTCGGTATCGTTTCAACGTCGTGCGCGCCAATGAGGCCGCATCGTTCCGCAACCGCATCACTTACGGCAATGAACCGGTCAACTTGCGAACGCACAAACGTGCGGCCCAGGTGCGCGGCCACAACCGTTGCACTTCCCTTCAACGATCCATAGTGGCCGGCAGCACACGAGAGACACTTGCGCAGCTGCGGCCCGTCGCAAGGCGCCCCATCATGGATCATGCTCTTCTTAGCGCAAACGAGACTGTAGTCGTGGAGCGTTAGCACAAGGCCTGCTCGATGCCGGCGCTTCAACGGCAAGTAGGAATGGACCATCCAGTTGTGCGCATGGACAATGTCGGGCTGCTCCTTGCCAACAATGCGATCGATTGCACTCATCAGCTCAGGGTCAGGAATTGGCGGCGCGTGCTGACGGCCATCGGGCGAGAACAGCGCAGGAAACCGCTGCAGGAGGCCGCTGATACGGTAGACGGTGACACCATCCTCAACCACGACAGATTCGTATTTCCCATGACCGAGCGTCACGACACTGACTTGGTGGCCCCGCATCAAGAGTGAGTTTGCCAGCGTTTTGACGTGGCGCTCCTCGCCACCAATGATGGGTGGATAGAATTGCGCAAGTAGCAAAATCCGCATCAGGTCACCGTCCTCATGGCCATGCGGAAGGCGGGTCAATGCTCTCATTGCTCCCGCCTGCCGAAGCATCGCTAGCCCGCGCGACCGATGCGCCGTCACCAACAGCACTGGGGTTCTGCGGTTGTGTTGGCGGCGCGTACGACTTGAGGTCGAGCCAGGCGCTCCGGTACAGTCGTTCAGGCTGATCGCTCCGCGACAACCAAGCCTCAAGCCTCGTGCTGCCTCCGCTCACGACGGCAACGGGCACATCCGCGATCCATGTCTGCCCCTGAGCGATCTCGACGCCGCTTAGATTGAGAACCATTCTGCCGCCCAGCGTGACCCTGAGTTCATAGAGCGTCGTAGCAGCCTCTTGGTTTGCTATCCCGACCGTGTAAGTGCCGGGCAGATCAGCTGACGGGACCAGCCACAGCTCGGTAAAATCAAACGGCTTGTAGTCAAGCGCTCCATTACGAGCGATCACGATCGCCATCCCGGCGAAAACCAAGGCCGCGAAGAACGCTGCGCCATCGGCTTGTTTCAAGATCTTCGTGTTGGCAGCACGAGCAGGAAGAATGCGGAGCCGTGCGACCGGCGCGCGCCAGACAAACGCCACCGTGAGTCCCGTAAGCGCGAGCGCCCATGCCAGCGGGGTAAGCCCATACACGAGGTGGAGCACGAAGCCGGTCAAGACAACGGTCGCAAGGCTGAGACCGACGGTGAAGGCCAGCGCCCGGGCGCCAGAAATCCGATCATCAAACGTGGCATTCAAGATTGCGTATCCCGGCAGGAAAAGGACGAAGGGCGCCGCAAAAGCCGTTCGCAGGCCCGGCGCGACGTCGATCGGGCTGACCGTCGCCAGAACCGTCAAGCCGGCGAGACCGAACGTGACCCCCCTGTAAGACTTAAGTTCCATGGGTCACGCCCCGCAGATCGAAGATCTGCATCATACCGTTGTCGAAGACGCAATCTGCTCCCGGCAGGTCACGGAATTTCGCGAGCTTTTCAGGGTCGAGCGGCAAGACATGGCCGGTGTCTATATCGCTTGAGGTGTCGATATAGGAGCCGAAACGGGGCGTATCTGTCGTCAGTCTTTGATCTGTTAGAATGAACTCAACGTCGTGAGCTTTCATCAGTTTCAATTGGAATGCTCCAATTTCATACGACAGAAGCAAATGCGGACCAGCTTCCACATTGTCGTACAGGGCCGACGTCACCTGCTGGGCGCCATAACTCGCCATGAGAATGCGGTTGACGCGGTCAGCAACGAACCGATTGCCAGGGCCGAGCCACTCGCGGGCCCACTGTGCCGCTCGGATGCCAGCAGGCTCGATGGATTCTGAATCTGCGGCGACATCATAGCCGCGTCGGGGGAGGACGTTGCCGCCACTCGCATTCACGATCGTCGACACGATCAGGATGGCCGCGCCTATACCCAAGGCCGGTGCAAAGCGCCTGTGCGACAGCCGATGAATCGGAGCGCTCGCGAGACCGATCGCGACAACAATTCCGACACCGAGAAACGCAAACGGGGCGATCCGGTTGCCCACTTCCCAGCCGCCTTCCGTCAAGCGGAGAACAACCGATACCGGCCACAGAAGCGCCATCAGGACGAGCAGTCTAAGCCAAGTCATGGTCCAGGAAGCGGTCGCAACGTTAATGGCCATTTGCTCAAGGCGCAGCGTCACTCCAGCGTGACGCATTGCGCGTAAAAGACCGAAAGCAAGACCGCAGGCAATCATCGCCAGGCCGACCAGCGCAAAGATTTTCTGCCATAAAGGTGTGCGCGTCCCGTCGGCGCCTTCAAAAGGCACGCGGTCATCGCCGCCAGACAAGCTCAACATCCGGGAAAGCTCTGCCGATGCTGTGTCGAGCAATGGGCCAAGGTAGCTATCGACGCCACCGCCAATTTGCCTCGACCACGACAATGTAATCAGAATAAGCACGGCAGCGCCGATCGCCACCGACAGCCGCGTCAAAAGAGGAACGGGCTGCAAAATATGGAGAACCGCGGCACCAGCGATAATGGCAGCGGTGATATACGCCGTCATGTGATGCGACACGGATATTGCAATCAACAGCGGTACGACAATCAATCCGGCGGTCGCGGCGCGCTGACCTGCTTCGTCGCCCAACTCCAGCAGCCCCAGCATGGCCACTGCCATCAGTGAGACCGATAAAGATTCATAGGAGAAGGAGACGTTAAAAATGAAAAAGCTTGAATTGGCTGCATAGATCATAACGCCGATCGCCGCGACCAGCGAAGAACCGCTGACGCGTTCATAAATCAGGTACAGCGCCAAGACCAAAGCCAAGCGCGCCGCGCACGTGACGAGCACGGCGGCCCAGAACACCGAAAGTCCCGTGATATTGACCAGTGCCGTAACCGCAATTTCGATGCCGGGATAGAGCGGTGAAACGGGAAGCAACGGGTTGGGCGTGAACAGCATTTGTTCGGAGAGAATATTGTTGGCCGTAACCCAGTGAAGGATCGTATCGTGATCAATGAACGCTAGCGGCTCACGTATCAATTTGGCGGCGTACAGCAGCAACGTCGCTATAATAACGAGAACCAATCGCTCAAAACGTGTGGCCGTCGGCATGACCATGCGGGCACATATTGGTGCCAGCGCGGCAAGAAGTGCCACAATATAGACGCCTTCGAGCCAGCGGCCGGCATCGGGCTGCGAGCTTGAAGACATCGCCATGATCAGCAAGGCAACCCCCGACAGCATCGCTAACTGCGCTGAGCGCCCGAGGTCGTTGCCTGTGGGTGCGCATTCCGGCTGCACGCGCGCTGTGCCAACCAGAACGTGGTCGAGCATGCCAAAAACGCTGCGCAGTCCGTTGCCCACGCTTGCGATCACGCACGCACCTCAGGACGAAAGACCAGTTCATCTCTCAACGCCGCCCGATAGACGTCCACCAACCGGTCGGCACAGGACTGCCAGTCCGGGAGGGGAACCGCCGGTCGGCCGGCCGGTGCATTGAGTTCGTCCGCCATCGCGGCAGCGATCGATGCGGCGTCGGATTGCAGAGGCACGGTGCGCAAGAGCCCTTGCTCTGCAAGCTCGATAAACCCCGAGGAGGCCGTCGCCAGAACCCGCCGCCCAAGCGAGAGAGCCTCCATGATCGCGACGGGATTTGCTTCGTAATCACTGAGCAGCGTGACAAGCGATGCGCGCGCCACAAGATTGGACAATTCCTGGCGGTTTGCAGCGGAGATCGCGCCGATGGCGACGCGGTCGCTGACCCCGCATTGCATTGCGAGCCGGCGCAGGTCATCCTCATAGGGGCCGCTGCCGATAATCCGGAGTTGCAAGTCCGGAAAGTCCGACAACAAATATGGCAGCGCCTCGATTGCGCGATGATGACCCTTATAGCGTTCGAGCCGTCCGACTGAAAGGATCAAGCGCCCAGCAGACTGCTGCGCGGACGCCGCATCCGGCTGCGGCAATTCTGCGCCGTTGGGAATAACAGCCATCCGTCGTCGGTCGAGGCCCATCTGATTGCAGAATGTCTCGGCCTCAAATCGCGAAACGCCGATGCAGCGGCGTGCCCTGGAGACCAACGGGCGCAGCAGGTTCCATTGCAAGGGCCGCAACCACCTGCGCCAGCCCGATGAATGACCGCCGCTATGAAAGGTGATGACAAACGGGATCTTCGATCTAATCGCACCTAACATTGCGAGCGGCGCGACCAACGTATGGTAACCCTGAATATGAATAAGGTCCCATTTCGTCGGATCAATCAGCCTGATAATTCCTGGCGCGAAAAGATAGTCACGATTGCGCGGCCATGCGCGCAACCGGATGATAGTCACGCCGTCGACCTGTTCGTTTCGCTTCAGTTCGCCCGTCGGATCGGCGGTCAGCACGCCAACGATATGCCCGGCTTGGGCGAGGCGCCGGCTGACCTCATGAACGTGGGTCTCCGTTCCACCACTGTAGGGCAGATAACGTGCGGCAACCATGAGAACGCGAAGCGGTGGCCCAGAGACGTCAGTCGATTTGTGCAGTGGTGCAACCCGTCCGGCACCGGCCGCAAGATCGCTTCGTATGTAGCCCTGCATCAGCATTGCACATCCGCCTATTCGCCGGGCAATTCGGCAACAGAGCCACCGCCACCAGCATGGCCCCTCTTGCGATCACGCAACCCAAGCGATTGCATCACGATCATTCGCATGACGCGAATGCCGTCAGGAATAGCCTTCAGATTGCTTTGACCGAAATTACGCGGCGCTTCAAAGCTCGGAACCTCGCAAATCTTCAAGCCCGATCGTAGCGCGCTTAAGCAGAGGGATGTTTCGATCTCGAAGCCATCACAGTTGTAATCCAGGTCGGGAAGATTTCGACGCCAGAAAGCATTATAGCCATAACAGAGATCCGAGAACTCGCCGCCACAGAGCACGCGGCCGACATGCATGAGGCTCCAATTTCCGAGCATACGAAATAACGACATGTCTGCCGTGCCGCCGCCCTGAACGAAGCGTGTGCCTTTTGCAAAGTCGCAGCCGGACATAAGGGCAGCTACGAAGCGCAGAATTTCGTTGGGATCCATCGAGCCATCAGCGTCGATGGTGACGATAATGTCGCCCGTTGCTGCACCAAACCCGGCGGCCAGCGCAGCGCCTTTTCCCCGGCGCTTTTCCAAAACAATCCGCACACCGGGATACAGCGCGCGGGCGACGTCTACGGTCTCATCGGTGGACCGTCCATCAACGATAATGACTTCATCTATCCATTTCGGTATGCGCGGCAACAGAAGTGGCAGGTTCTTCGCCTCGTTCAATGTTGGAATGACGACGCTGACGCTAGGCAGCTCAAATCCAGCAGAACAAGACGCATCCGGTTTAACTGCAGTCCATGTCCTATTCTGCGACAATGCCGTCTCGTCCTTCCACCCTGGGCTTAATTGGCCCGGTTTCTCGGCCAGCGCATCGTCGGTAGTAAAGGACATGACTGTGACTCTTCTCGGCTGACTAATCGACGAATGCAGATATTGCTATTGGCTGGCCGCATTTGATGAATTAGCGGCAGCCGACGCTGCGGAAGGTGAGGCATTGGATTTCGATACGCGAACGCGAACGAGATCTCCCGGCTGCAATTCGAACGTTCCTGGAACGGTCTGCGCGAAGGTTTCATCCGCAGTCTTGCGAACGACTTCGAACACGACGCCATCTTTGTCCTCATCATCACCAGTGAGCGTCGCGGCACGCATCGCATCGAGTGTGCTCCCACTCGACTTTAAGGCAATCTCCGCTTCATCGATTTCCTGATGCGCCTTGATGATGTCCTGCGACAACGACAGCCGGGAATCGTTCTCGGCTTTAGCCCGATCGTTGATGATCTGTGCCAAGCGGCTTTGGGCCTCTTCAACGGCAATCAGAGCGGTGATGTGGCGTTCTTTAGCCGAGCTGAGCGCGACTTCACCCTCAATGCGCAATGTCGCACTGATGGAGCGCCTGTTCGCCAGCTCGACCAAATCCGTTGCCCGCTGCTCTTGAAGAGGAATTGCCTTCTCGATCTGCGTGACAAGTGCCTGCTTGCGCTCCATCTCGGCTTCGGCTGCCTGTTTGGACAAATCCAGCGCCGCTAACTGAGCCCGAACTGCATCGACCCGAAGTCGGCGCAACTCCAATTCTTCATCGACCAGTCGCCGAGCTTCGGCACTCCCCGCAAGCTCCACCAGACGATCGGGGATCTGCACCTCTCCATCGCTATGTTCGACCTTGAGAACGGCGAGTTTCGCCCAGAGTTTTCTAGCGATCTGTGAATACTTCTGCTGTTTCTCAGCCTCGCCGATCGCTTGCATCAAGCGGCTCATATCGACCGACATTCGGTCGAAACCGCCCGCAAGCGTTACGGCGTGCCAAACGGTCATGCCCTGCGAAAACGAGAATGTTCCTGGCCGCTTGACAGGACCCAGCAGGTAAATCGGACGATGCTGAACAGCGACACTAATGAAGCCAAAGCGCCCAATCTTCTCTTCGAATATCTGGCTGACGTCAGCTTCAAAATTCGCCAGCGTGCGATTGGCCACCGGGATCGGCCCGAGAAGCGGAATCACGACGCTGCCGTTGCCTTCGACGGCAAACGTGCCACTGAGTTCGGTCCGCTGATAAAAATTCTGCATTGGCCGGCGTGAACGCGCCGCAGCTGCCCATTTGGAATCCTGGTCGACGGCAAGCTTTTCGAAGAATGTAACTGTGATGCGGTCGCCAATCCGAAGCTTCAGATCGCGATCCGACGACCTCGTGCCTCCAGCAGAGTCTTCGGCGGCCGCTGGCGATTGAAGGCCCGGCTCGGTCGCACTTGCTGCTTCGGCGACATGAAATTTTGCCAACAGCGCAAGGACCAGCAGCGCCAAAACAACAACAGGCGTCAGCACGATCAGAAGCGAGACGGTCCAACGCCACGCGTGTAACATTTTATTGGTCATTCCCGATCCAATTCGAAGCACTTTGAGAGCCACGAAGGCATTTAAGTAAATAGACGGTAAGCAATTGTTTGAGAACGGCTCATCGTTGTTAGTGGTTAAAGCAGTTCGGCGCTCCGGCGGGAAATTGATCTACCGCAATTCCAGCGTCGAGGAATGGCCGATTGCACGCATTGTTTGACCCCAGCCGATTGGCGCGTTTCCTCGGTGACAAATCGTTTCGACGCCACCCGAAGGCGACCCTGGATTCCGCAATTCGGACACCGTTCAGGCGCACGACCGCGACCCGTTCGTCAGGTTCGCTGGCCCGGACGGACGGCACTTAGACGATCATTCAACCGCGCTCTGGATTAAGTTTGGAAATTGTGGCGTGTGATCGGGGGTAAGGGAGGGAGTAACGCAGCGAGCTTCAGTCATGCTGCTTGTTCCGCTGCGCCAAAGCCGGTAGGCCAATCAACTGCCGCTCAGGTCAAATCCCGAAATCATCCCCATCCGTTCTATCGCAACCAGCAGCAGTGCAATGACCGACCTGCCCCCCCCACCAATCATCACCCAGTCGCGCGATCTCCTCGCGCGCTATGATGTGTTGTTCTGCGACGTGTGGGGCGTCATCCACGACGGCTTTGCCGCCTATCCAGGTGCCGTACGCGCGCTGACCTCGTTCCGGCGCAAGGGCGGCACTGTGGTGCTTGTCTCCAACGCACCGGTCCCCGCTCACCGCGTCGCCCGCATGCTTGCCGACCGGAAAGTGGATCGGGACAGCTGGGACGAGATCGTCTCCTCCGGTGCCATCGCGCTTGATCATTTGGCCGCAAAAAAATACGCGACCGTCTTTGCCATCGGGCCCCGTGACCGCGACGCAGCCTTTATGGAGCGTCTGACGGCAGCGACAGTGCCCCTCCACGAGGCCGAGGCCATCGTCTGCACCGGCCTTAACGACGACCGAACCGAAACCGTCACCGATTATGCCGATACTCTCGAACAGGGCCGTGAGCGCGGCCTGCCATTCGTGTGCGCCAATCCCGATCTCGTCGTTGACGTTGGCGGGCGCCATTTTGTCTGTGCAGGCGCCCTTGGTGAAGCCTATGCCGCCCTCGGCGGCGAGGTGTTCTGGGCCGGCAAGCCGCATCCCTCGGCCTATGCGACGGCGTTGGCCAAAGCCGAGGCCATCCGCCAGACGAGCGTCCCGAAGGCACGCATCCTCGCCATCGGCGACGCCATCCGCACCGACCTCAAAGCGGCGCAGGGTGCGGGCGTCGACGCACTGTTCGTGACTGCCGGCATTCACCGCGCAGACACAATGACCGGCGATGCTGTCGATCCTGAAAAACTGAGCCGCGCGTTGGGTCCGGGGTCGCCCCCAGCGATCGCCGCCACCGCCTACTTCGATTGGTGACGCCGATGCTCTTCCCCACCACTGAACTACAGCTGCTGAAAGAGGCCGCCGACCGCCGCGCCAAAAACAGCGATGTGTCCGATGCACTCTCGGGCTGGTTCGAAGGGCGATCCTCGCTCGACGTCCTGGACCTCCACGCCGGCACCGGCGCCACATTGCGCGCTCTGGCGCCGATACTGGCGCCGGATCAGGCCTGGACCCTCTATTGCCGGGACGCGGCGGAAGAAGCGCTCGCGCGCGATCACCTCACCCGGTGGGCGCCGGCCGCGCAAACCACGCAAGATGGCCTCTTCATCGAACGCCACGGCCAGAAAATAGCTGTCCGCATCAAGCATCACGACGTGGTAGCAGCCGGCGGCAAGCCGAGCGAGCCGCCGCCGGCTCTCGTCGTGATTGATGAAGACCTGTTGCGCTACCCGGCAGCCGCAATTCGCAATCTCGTCGCCACACTCGCCGCCCGCCGCTCGGTCATGCACGCCCGCCTGCTCTACGACGGCCGCCTTAAACTGCAGCCGCACCACGCCGCCGATGGCGCCTTTACCGCCGCCCTCCATCGCCGCCTGATGCGCGATCAAGGCGCTGGTGAGGCCATGGGCCCGCAAGCCGCTAACGAACTCAGTGAGCAACTTCGCCTTTCGGAGTATTCCGTGATCGAAGGCTCGAGCCACTTGCACCTGCGCGCGGCCGAAGCGCCTTTAATCCGCGCCATGCAGTCAGAACTTGCTGAGGCCCAACGCGTGGTCGCCAAAGGCCACGACAAAATGATCGACGCCTGGCTCGCCAGACCGCGCGCCACGCTTGAAATCAGCCAGACCGACCTCGTCGGCCTGCCGCCCTGATCCACCGGATATTGCGCCATGCAAAAGCACGCCCCACCCGGTCTGACGCTGCCGCAGGTTTACACGCGCGCGCTCGCGCTGCTGGCCACAGAACGCAATCTGGCGATCACATTGGCGTTTGCCAGCGTGGTGGTCGGGCTCATCCAGCTTATTGAACCGATCCTGTTCGGCCGCGTTGTCGACGCCCTGTCGAACAAGGAAGGCGCCTTCGGCTTGATCGCCATGTGGGCAGCCCTGGGTATATTTGGCATCACCGCCAGCGTCATCGTCGCCGTCATTGCCGACCGTCTCGCCCACCGCCGCCGGCTCGCGGCCATGGCCGACGCCTTCGAACGCGCCATCACGTTGCCCCTCAGCTACCATGCCGAACGCGGCTCGGGCTCAGTTGTCCGCGCCATCATTTCCGGCACTGACGGTCTGTTCTGGGTCTGGCTCAGCGCGCTACGTGAACAGCTGACGGCAATCAGCAGCATTATCCTCCTCGTGCCGACGGCCATTTCCATGGACTGGCGCATGGCTCTGATCCTCGCCGCGCTGGCCATCTCCTATATCTTCATGAACGTCCTCGTCATGCAGAAGACGCGGCTCGGTCAGGCCGCGGTTGAGCGCTATCATTCCGATTTGTCGGGCCGCGTGGGCGACGTGCTCGGGAACGTGACCGTGGTGCAAAGTTACACACGCCTGGCAGCGGAAGCCGAAGCGATGCGCTCGCTGATGAGCCATCTGCTCAACGCGCAATATCCCGTGCTGACATGGTGGGGCGTCCTGACCGTGCTTCAGCGCGCCGCCGCCACGATCACCATGGTCGCGGTATTCTCGATTGGAGCGCTCCTGGCCGGTCGCGGCGAAATGACGGTCGGCGAAATCGTCAGCTTCGTCGCCTTTGCCGGACTGATGATCGGCAAGCTTGATCAGATCGCTGCCTTTGTCATGGGCCTCAACCGCACCGCACCGACCCTGCGCACCTACTTTGCCCTCGTGGACGAGCCGGACGCCATCCCCGAAAAACCCGGTGCCCTTGAGCTGCCGCCGGTGGCCGGCGATGTCCGCTTCGAGGACGTCACATTTCGCTTTCCAGCGAGTGAGCAAGGGATTTTCAACATCGACATTCACGCCGCCCCGGGTGAAACGGTGGCCCTCGTCGGACCGACGGGATCGGGCAAGACCACAACGTTGTCGTTGCTGCAACGTCTCCGACCGCCGCATGGCGGCCGTATCCTTGTTGACGGCCATGACATATGCGACGTCACGGTGACATCGCTGCGCCATTCCATTGCCGTGGTGTTTCAGGACGCCGGGCTCTTCAACCGCTCCATTGCCGAGAATGTCCGCGTCGGCCGCATCAATGCGACGGACGTGGATATCGAGCGCGCCTGCCGTCTCGCCGAAGCGCACGACTTCATCATGCAGAAGCCGGGCGGGTATCAGTTCGTCATCGGAGAACGCGGCGCCTCGCTCTCGGGCGGTGAACGCCAACGGCTTGCCGTCGCCCGCGCCATTCTCAAGGACGCTCCGATCCTGATCCTTGATGAAGCGACAAGCGCGCTCGACGCGGAAACGGAAGCCAAGATCAAACGCGCGCTCGACCGGCTGCGCGAAAACCGGACCACGTTCGTCATCGCCCACCGCCTCTCGACGGTCGCCAACGCGGATCGTATCTATGTGCTGGATAAGGGCCGCATCGTCGAGACGGGAAAATTCCGTGACCTCGCCAAGGGTAATGGAGTGTTCGCTCGCATGGTGGCGGAGGGTGGATTTACAATTCCGATGGAGAAGGAACCGGCCGATTGAAGCGGCTTCTCCCGACTGGTCCGCACATCGATGCGGGTGAGAAAGCCATACGCGAAAGGACAAAATTTATGTCGTTGGGCTTGCTATGCCCGACCTGAAAGCAGCGTCCCGGCACTGGTCAGTCGCGCGAGACTGAGTTAGGCAGTCACACGCGGAATTTCGTCGGAACTCCGCTTCTCGTTGGCCTACTAGTGAACATTCGGAGCGTCAATGCAGAGCCCCCCAAGCTACTTCGGCAAGTATCCCAACTTGGCATTCTCGCGCGAGGCTGAGACCGGCATCCTCGAAATCCGGATGCACACCGACGGCGGGCCGTGTCTTTATAACGATCGGGTCCAATCCGATCTTGTCGACGCCCTTCACGACATCAATCGTGACTGGGACAACCGCGTCATTATCTGGACGGGCACCGGCGACATCTGGATGGGTGGCCCGGATTTTTCCACATTCGGCGATGTCGCGGACCCGAACGCCTGGGATAAGGTCTACACGAACGAACGCCGACTTCTGATCAACATGCTCGAAATCGACGTGCCCATGATCAGCGCCGTCAACGGCCCCGCGAGCCTGCATACGGAACTGATCCTGACAATGGACATCATCCTTGCCTCGCGCACCGCTTGGTTCCAGGACTACCCCCACTTGACGTTCGGCATCGTGCCCGGCGACGGTCTGCAGGTTCTCTGGGCCGACGCGCTCGGGACATCCCGCGCCCGGTATTTTCTCTGGATGCAGGAAAAGATTTCCGCCGAAGAAGGCCACCGCCTCGGCGTGGTCCATGAACTCCTCGAGCCGGATGCGGTCATGCAGCGTGCCTGGGATGTCGCGCGCCATCTCGCCAAACAACCCACTTTGAACCTTCGCTACACCCGACAGGCGCTCACCCAGCGCTTGAAGCGGCTCGTGCACGAGGGCATCGGTTACGGCATGGCCCTGGAAGGCCTGACCGCCGCCCATCTGGCCCGGACATCGCAAGCCAAAGCATAGTTGAACCTGTCAATCGCGTCGCGCGCCGGCCATCCCGGTCGTCGGCGGACTGCTGTTCGACCGGTTAAGGATCTGCCTTCCCTAATCTGTGCGGCCTGAAGTACCGTCAGCGGCTTCCGCCACCGCAGCGCACCCACTGTGATGGTCTCACCCTATCGATCGTCTTGCACGGGAAGCCAGGGCGGACCAGTATTGCGCCGAGCGGCCAGCGCAAGTCATCGCGCTTCCTTTTCGCCCATCATGATGGAGACGAAAATGACACTCCGGTTAGGACAACTCTGCGCTGCTTTCGTCCTGTTGCTGACGGCGCTGCTGTCCATCCCGGCATCCGCCGACCAGGTGCTCTTCGTGAATGTCCGAATTTTCGATGGCAAGAGCGCCACGCTTTCCGAGCCCTCGAACGTGCTCGTTGACGGCAACGTGATCAAGAGCATCTCGACGGCGCCAATTGCATCCGCAGACGCCACGCGCATCGCGGGAAACGGCCGCACCTTGATGCCCGGCCTGATCGACATGCATTGGCATGCCATTCTCGTGCGGCCCACACCACTGGCCGCGATTTCCGGTGACATCGGCTACACCAATCTCCTGGCGGCGGATGAGGCGACCGCCACGCTCATGCGGGGCTTCACCACGATCCGCGACATGGGAGGGCCGGTTTTCGGATTGAAGCGCGCCATCGACGAAGGCATCGTTGCCGGACCGCGAATATATCCCGCCGGCGCGATGATCACCATCACGGGCGGCCATGGCGACTTCCGACAGCTCTCAGATTTGCCGAGGACCATCGGCGGCACCCTGACACGCATGGAGCAGATTGGCGGCAGTATGGTCGCCGACAGCCCCGATGAAGTCCGCGTGCGTGTGCGCGAGCAATTGATGCAGGGCGCATCTCAAATCAAGCTCACGGCGGGCGGCGGCGTGGCCTCACCGTTCAGCCCGTTGGACGTGTCGACCTTTACGGAGGCAGAGGTTCGCGCGGCCGTCGAAGCCGCGGAGAATTGGGGCACATACGTTGCGGTGCATGCTTACACGCCAGTCGCGATCCAGCGCGCGATTGCGGCGGGCGTGCGCTGCATCGAGCACGCGCACCTGATGGATGAGGCCACTGCAAAACTTATGGCCGAACAGAACATCTGGCTTAGCACGCAACCCTTCCTCCCAGGCGGCAACCCGGGCGTTCAGAAATTGGGCGGCGAGCAGGCGGCAAAGAAGCAGCAAGTGTCCGAAGGAACCGACCGCGTCTATGCACTGGCGAAGAAATACAAGCTCAAGACGGCGTTCGGTACCGACATTCTTTTCTCGAAGTCGGAAGCCGAACGGCAGGGGGCTCGGCTTGTCGATCTAGGTCGTTGGTTCACACCTGCCGAAGCGCTGGCCATGGCTACATCGACGAACGCTGAACTGCTACAATTGTCCGGCTTGAGAAATCCCTATCCCGGAGCACTAGGCGTTGTGCAGCAGGGGGCCCTGGCCGATCTCATCCTTGTCGAAGGCAACCCTCTCGATGATCTCGCCCTCGTCGCCGATCCGGCCAAAAACTTCAAAGTCATCATGAAAGACGGCAAGGTATTCAAAAACACATCGGCTAATTGACACTTACTCTCACGAGCGCGGACCCGCGTGACCCGACCGGCCCGACCTCACAGTTCGTGCGCAAGCCGCTTCCGCTTGGTTTCGAGATACGCCTTGTTGTGAGGGCTCGCTTCGACGATGAGCGGAATGCGTTCGACAACTTCGATTCCGGCCGCGATCAAGGCCTCGATCTTGTCAGGATTATTGGTCATCAGCCGGATGCGCGTTAGCCCGAGATCCTTCAGAATCTCACCCGCAAACGCATAGTCACGCGCGTCGATCGGCTGGCCCTGCTCCAAATTGGCATCGACCGTATCGAGCCCCTGATCTTGCAACGCATACGCCTTGATCTTGCGGAACAGGCCGATGCCGCGACCTTCCTGGTACGGCAAATAAATCAGAACCCCCAGCGGTTCGCTGGTGATGCGCCCCATCGCGGCTTTCAGCTGGGCATGGCAGTCGCAGCGCAGCGAATGAAAAACGTCGCCCGTGACGCAGCCGGAGTGCAAGCGCACGACCGGCACTGTTTCAGCGGCGGGGTCGGCGCGGTGGACGAGAGCGACGGCCTGAATATCGGGTTCGCGGCCCTGGTAGGCGTGCGCCTCCAGTGCGACCTCCGCACCGCCGAATTCGATCGGCAGAACCGTCTCGACAGACCAATCGATCGCGAGTTTCACGGACTTGAGGTCCCCGGGCCGCATGCCAATCTCTCGAGCAGTATGATGGGCCATCATTCTCCCGGCATTGTCCGCTGGCCGCTGCTTGGCGACCGCCTTGCGCTGCGCGCTCAACTCCCGCGGCTGACAGCGTGTCAACTGCATTCTTTACGCGAGTTGCCAGCCGGCAGACTTTCGTTCTGCGCTGGCTCGGCGGCCGGTTCAAGCCCTATCATGGAACAGCCCTTAGAGCCTCCTGGGTCAGGCGTAAACCGCGTTCGTTCGGCGAAGTTGCCGCGGACCCTAAGTCAGATCGCGGGTGCGGCTGAACGCGGGTTGTGTTCGATACCCTGGCGTGCTCGCTTTATCCGTCCCTGCCGCCGACACAATCCTGCGCCAAATGACCCGCCCCCTCTGATACATATGAACCCCGGACGCATGCGCTCACTCCTTGCATTCACCTTGTTTCTCCTGGCCTTCACGCCGGCTCTGGCCAACCCCGTCGGCTCAGACAAGCCCCGGCCACCAGTTGCCGCAGCACGCGACCCCAACAATGAGCGCGACATCGAGCGCGCTGTTGCCGCCCTCCTGAAGCGGATGACGCTGGAGGAAAAAGTCGGTCAGTTGCATTTCCCATCGCTCGCCTTCCCGCATCAACCGCAGCTTGAGGCGGTTCGCCGTGGCGAGATCGGCGCGATGCTCAACGTCGTCGATCCGAGATTTATCCGCGCGTTCTCCAACGCCGCCCGCCAGTCACGCCTCGGCATCCCCATGCTCTTTGCCATCGATGCCATCTACGCCTTGAAAATCACGTTCCCGCCACCGCTCGCATGGGCCGCGACCTGGAGACCGGAGTTGGCCGAACGTGCCGCTTTCGAAGTTGGCCGCGAGGCCCGCGCCGTCGGCGTGAACTGGACCTTCGCCCCAATGGTCGATGTTTCGCGCGATCCCCGCTGGGGCCGGGTCATCGAAGGCGCTGGCGAAGACGCGTTTCTCGCCTCCGCCTTCGCCGCCGCCCGCGTCAATGGTTATCGTCGCGGTGGGCTTGCGACCTCGGTCAAGCATTTCGTCGGCTACGGCGCTCCGGAAGGCGGCCGCGACTACACCGGCACAGAGATTTCCACCCCTGAACTTCTTGACCGCTATCTACCGCCGTTTGTGGCCGCCTTGCAGGCCGGCTCGGAAACCGTGATGGCCTCGTTCAACACCATCAACGGGGTGCCGGTCACGATGAACCGCAAACTCATCACGGACCTTTTGAAAAAGCAGCTTGGTTTCGACGGCTTCGTCACCAGCGACTTCGTGGCCATTGGCGAACTCGTCAACCACGGCGTCGCACGTGACCTTGAAGAGGCCAGCGTACTCGCCTTTCGCGCCGGCATCGACTTCGACATGGCGAGCGGCGGCTATGATCTGGCCCTCGCCAAAGCCGTGCGCGACGGACGCATCAAAACCTCCGAAATCGACGAGGCTGTACGCCGCGTCTTGCGCGTCAAATACCGCCTCGGACTCTTTGATGCGACACCAGCCGATTTCGCCGCCCTCCCACGACCGGTGGACGAGACGAGCGTGCGCCGGAGCGCGCGCGACGTCGCACGCGAAAGCTTTGTGCTCGTCAAGAACGATAAGTCGGCGCTGCCGCTGACCGCAGCAACGCCCGCAATTGCTCTGATTGGCGCCGCGGCCGACACGGCAGCACACGACCATTCCTGGTGGGGCCCAGCAGGGCATGCAAAGCCGGTCACCGAAACGCTGCGCCAAGCCATCGAAAAGCGTCTCCGCCCGGGCCAGACACTGAACTACGCGCCGGCCTTCGCCGATGCCTGTGGGCGAAAATATCTCGACAAAGGTGCCGCCATCGCCGCCGCGATACGATCCGATATCGTCGTGTTCAACGTCATCGAGGATTGCGATGTTCAAGGCGAAGGCGTCTCGCGCACGAAACTCGAACTCTCCGGCCGCCAGCAGGACATGCTCGACGCTCTGGCCGCCACCGGCCGGCCCATTGTGCTCGTTGTGGAAACAGGCCGTCCGCTTGTCCTCGCCAAACCCGACCGGCAAGCAGACGCCATTCTGATCGCCTGGCATCCCGGGACGGAGGGCCGCACGGCGCTGGCTGAAGTCCTCACCGGCGAGGTTGCGCCGTCGGGAAAGCTGCCGATGACCTTTCCCCGGTCGGAAGGCCAGATCCCGATCGCCTACAACACGCTTCCAACAGGCCGCCCCTGGACGGGCAGCCGCTACACCACCGGCTACATCGACGAGGCGAACACGCCTCTTTACCCCTTTGGTCACGGCCTCTCGTACACGACCTTCGCCTACGACCCGATCATCCTTTCCCAACCAGCGATGTCGACGACGGGGTCCATCGACGTCGAGGTCATGGTTCGCAACACCGGCTCCCGCACGGGTAGCGAAGTCGTCCAGCTCTACACCCGCCAACTTGTGGCCAGCCGCTCGCGGCCGATCAAAGAATTGCGCGGCTTTGAAAAGATCACACTGAAACCCGGCGAGAAACGCAGCTTACGCTTTCGCCTTGCGGCTCAAAGTCTTGGATTTCATGACGATGCGGGACGCTACGTCGTAGAAGCCGCGCCGTTCAAAGTTTTCGTTGGCGGAAGCTCCGACACGGCTGTCACGACCGATTTCCTGATCACCCCGGCTTCAGCCCGAGGCGCGCCAGTTCGATCTTCGGGCAGCGGTCCATGACCACCGTCAGTCCCGCGGCAATCGCCCGCTCAGCCGCAATCTCGTTAACAACACCGAGTTGCATCCATATCACTTTGATCCCGAGCCGCTGTTTCTCAGCAATCGCCTCATCCACCACGCTCAGCGCTGCTTCGGGCGACCTGAATACATCGATGACTTGGACGGGGGCGGGTACATCAGCAATCGTCGCGTAAACCTGCTGGCCGAGTATGGAGCCGCCGGCTTGGCCCGGATTGACCGGCACGACATGATAGCCGTGGGTCAAGAGCCGCTCCATCACGCCATAAGATGGCCGGTCGGGCTTTGCCGACGCGCCGACGACCGCGAATATCCTGACTGACGCGAGCAGTTCGGCAAGTTCGCCATCGCTGGGGTTCTCAAACGGGATGTTCAGCAGCCTTTCCATACGGGCGGCCGCTTATCGAGAAACGCCGATATGCCTTCCGCGGCATCGGCCTTCAGCAAGTTCTCGACCATCACCTTGGCGGCATAATCGTACGCTGCCGACAGCGGCATTTCGATCTGATCGTAGAAGGCAGCTTTGCCCATAGAAATCGTCAACGGCGATTTCGACGCGATGGCGCGAGCCATTTCGATAGCGGCGGCCAAGCTCTCGCCTTTCGCGACCACCCGGTTGATCAACCCATATTCCGCAGCCTCGGCCGCTCCCATCATTTCACCGAGAAGAAGCATTTCCATCGCCCGCTTACGCGGGACATTTCGTGCAAGCGCCACCATTGGTGTCGAGCAGAAGAGCCCAATGTTGACGCCCGGCGTCGCAAAACGGGTGTCCTCCTCCGCAACGGCGAGATCGCACGTTGCCACCAATTGGCAGCCCGCGGCGGTCGCGATGCCATGCACCGCTGCAATAACAGGCTTGGGACATGCGACGATGGACTGCATCAGCGCTGAACATCGCGCCATGGCCTCGGCAAAGAAGACGCGTCCACCGTCCGCATCCTCGCGCCGAGCGGTCAATTCCTTGAGGTCGTGACCGGCGCAGAACGCCGGCCCTTCGGCCGCGATGACAATAGCCCCAATGCTCGGATCGTTGCCGAGTACGGCTATCTCGCCGTGCAAAGCCGCCATCATGGCGACGCTCAAACTATTGCGTTGCTTCGCGCGATCGAGAAACACGACCGCGACGCCCGCCGTCAGGCGCTCGCTGCGAACCGGCGCGCGCGAAACTCCCACGTCGATGTTCATATCGATCCCGTCGCTACTTTTTCTCATCCGGCTTGGCTGCGCCATCCGCTGGCGGTGCGCCGTCTTCCGGCTGGCTCTCACCCGCGCCTTCAACCGTCAACTTTTCCAGTTCCGGCTGATACTTTTTCACAACCTCGATGTTGCTCGCGAACTGTAGCGGCTTGGCGGCTTTTATTTCCTGGTTCAGATCTTCGACGACGAGCTTTTTGTCGTCATCGGGGATCGACGCATCACTTTTGATGTTTTCCAGTTCCTGCTTCATCTTCTCGACAGGATTAGTGTAGTTGCCCGTTTTGCGGTCCAACCCGTCGAGCACCAGCGAAATATTCGCGCCAACGATTTCCATGTCCATGAACGACTGAAAGCCGTGCTTTTTGGCAATGCCGTCCAGCTCCCCCTTGAGAGTGTCGTCTGGCTTATCGCCGCCTTCGAGCAGCTTGGCCGAGAGCGGTTGTAAATCCTTCTGAGCTGAGATGAATCCCGATACCTGCGCATCAGACAATTCGATCTGCTTTAACTCCTCGACATCTTGAGCGGCGGCGGATCCGGCATGAAACGCTGCCGCAAGCAACAGGACCGCCACTGGTGCCAGTGCGCGGCCGACGGGCGAGGCGAAGAACGATTGCAACATAGAGGATCTCCAGACGGGGCAGGACGAACGTCGTGCAAAATAGCGAGTGCGCGGTTGAGATGACCCATGACTGCGACCGCATTAAGGATGACCTTAACGACTTTGCACAACAGGCCTGATCGGCCCCGGTTCCCAAGCAGCGGGCTCTAAAATAACGGTAGCATGATACCTTTTAACTGGTATTATAATACCGCATTAGTTTAACTAAGGAAATAAGGGCAAATTTCCAGCCTACGTGACAGTTTATGGCTCTTGTTGCTTGACGCCAGCGCATCTCTCGCCTATCCCAGCCTCGTTCGGGCTGCGAAGCCCGCATGCGCCCCGCTGGCGCCAAATTAATCCCAGGCTGGAACCTGAATCATGAAAACCTACGTCGCCAAGACCGGCGAGGTGGACAAGGGCTGGATTTTGATCGACGCCGACGGTCTCGTCGTCGGCCGTCTCGCCGCCCTCATCGCCACCCGCCTTAGAGGCAAGCACAAAGCCATTTTCACCCCGCACGTCGACTGTGGTGACAACATCATCGTGGTCAACGCCGAGAAGGTAGTCTTTACCGGCAACAAGACCGAAGACAAAAAATACTACCGGCACACGGGCTACGTCGGCGGCATCAAGGAAACGACGCCCAAGCGCCTGCTCGAAGGCAAGTTCCCCGAGCGCATTATCACCAAGGCCGTCGAGCGTATGCTGAAGCGTGGACCATTGCAGCGCCAGCTGATGCGCAACTTGCGCGTCTATAAGGGCTCGGAGCATCCCCACGTAGCTCAGAACCCGACCAAGCTCGACATCGCCGCGCTCAATCGCAAGAACTCGAGGGCCTGAGAACCATGGCATCCGAAGCAAAGACGCTGAGTGATCTCAGCGCCATCAAGACCGCAGCGCCCGCCGAGGCGCCGGTCTATGTCCAGAAACTTGACAAGCTTGGCCGCGCCTATGCGACCGGCAAGCGCAAGGATGCGGTCGCCCGCGTCTGGATCAAGCCCGGCAAGGGCATGATCACCGTCAACGAAAAGGACTTCACGAAGTACTTCGCGCGTCCCGTGCTGCAGATGCTGTTGAAGCAGCCTTTGAACGCGGCCAACCGCCTGTCGCAGTACGACATCCGCGTCACCGTCGCCGGCGGCGGACTGTCCGGACAGGCGGGCGCCGTCCGCCATGGTATCTCGAAGGCGCTCACCTACTTCGAGCCGGAACTTCGCGGTATTCTGAAGAAGGGTGGCTTCCTGACCCGCGATAGCCGCACGGTCGAGCGCAAGAAGTACGGCCGCATGAAGGCGCGCCGCAGCTTCCAGTTCTCGAAGCGTTAGTCACAGGCTTCTCTTGCTGGTTGCGAACAGCCCGCTGCACTCGGCGGGCTGTTTACGTTTTCGGCGCCTTCTTGCCCGTCGCCGCGCAGGGTGCCACATAGCCCCGACCCTGGACTTCGCCTATGGCTGCGGACGCGTCGCCGACTGGAGATTAAGCAATGGACATGCTTGAGACCGTTATCACCGACATAGGTCTCCTGTTGTCGCCCGACTGGTGGCGCACGCACTGGACGGCGTTGTTCAACATCTTGCTGATCGACCTGACGCTCGCCGGCGACAACGCCATCGTCGTCGGCATTGCCGCGTCGCGCGTTCACCCGTCCATCCGAGCCAAGGTCATCTTCTGGGGCATCGCCGGCGCCGTCGTACTGCGCATCATGTTTTCGGCCGTCGCCCAACAGATGCTGCAGATAATCGGGCTCACGCTCGCCGGTGGAATTCTCCTGCTTTTTGTCTGCTGGAAGATGTACCGCCAGATCGTCGAAGGCGAGCAGCACTCGATCGAAGATGTCGAGGCCGGCCTCGCCAATCAAACAACGAGCGGCAACGAAGTGCCCTTCTGGTCGGCGCTCTGGACGATTATTCTCGCTGACCTTTCAATGTCCCTCGACAACGTGCTCGCCGTCGCCGGCGCAGCCGGTGAATCCACGCTTGTCCTCGTCATCGGCCTGGCGGTGGCAATCATCCTCATGGCCGTCGCCTCCACCTACATCGCCAAGCTGCTGCATAAGTATCCTTGGATCGCCTGGGTCGGCCTCATCATCATTGTCTATGTCGCCCTCGACATGATCTATCGCGACAGCCACCAGATCGCCTGCGCGGCCTATGGCGTCGGCTGCTCGGAAACCATCTGGCAAGGCGTCTTGCACAGGCTCGGGCTGAGGGGCTGACAAGCCGATGACGATTTCGGTTTTCATCGACGGCGAGGCTGGCACCACCGGCTTGCAGATCCGCGAGCGGCTTGCCAGCGAAAGTGCGATCCGCCTGCTCTCGATCCCCGCTGACAAGCGCAAGGATGTCGACGCGCGCCGGACCCTGATGGGAATGGCCGATCTCGTTGTGCTTTGCTTGCCGGACGATGCGGCAAAGGACGCCGTCGCTCTGGCCGCAGACCTCGGCAAGTCGGCGCCCAAGATCGTTGACGCCTCGACCGCTCATCGCGTGGCGCCCGGCTGGGTCTATGGCTTTGCCGAACTCGACGCCGACCAATCTGAAAAAATCCGGGCCGCCCGGCACGTCACCAATCCCGGCTGCTACCCGACCGGCGCCATCGCACTTCTGCGCCCACTTGTTGCGGCCGGCCTGATCCCGTCAGATCACCCGATTACCGTCAATGCGGTGTCGGGATATTCCGGCGGCGGCAGGTCAATGATCGAAACGTACGAGCCGGTGCGCTCCGCGCCCAACTTCGAGCTGTACGCATTGACCCTCGAGCACAAGCACGTGCCTGAATTGATGGCTTACAGCGGATTGCAGCGGCGGCCGATTTTCGTGCCCTCGGTCGGCAATTTCCGTCAAGGCATGCTGGTCTCGATCCCCCTTCATCTGAACACATTGCCCGGCTCACCCCGCGCCGCCGATCTCGAGGCCGCACTCGTTCGACATTATGCCGGCGCACCGTCCGTGCGTGTCGTCGATGCCGCGGCCGCGGCCCACACACGTCTTGAACCGGAAGCGCTGAACGGCACGGACGAACTTGAACTCTTTGTCTTTGGCAAGAGTGAGCTCGGCCATGCGTTGCTCGTCGCCCGCCTCGACAATCTCGGCAAAGGTGCCGCCGGCGCCGCGGTGCAAAACATCAAATTGATGCTCGGCGTTTAGGCGACGCTGAT
>LNFM01003323.1_pt1 | contig 31905 bp, 32 predicted proteins | sample 596031 | NCBI WGS metagenome assembly LNFM01 (sample SAMN04254537, study PRJNA301005) | activated carbon metagenome | isolation source: dual media filters at the Ann Arbor, Michigan drinking water treatment plant | place: USA: Ann Arbor | reverse complement strand
TGATGGTTCACTTTGTCAGTTTTGGTTGTTAGCATAAAATTACGAATAATTCAATGCACAAAGCTAAAGGCTGGGCTTGCGCTTGCTATTTTGTGCTTCGTGGAAAATAATCTGGTGACAACAACTCTATCTTTCTAAGAAAAATTGTAGTTTTGTTTTGGTCAGTCATTGCAGCAGCAACTGGTGCAAGCTGTATACGTTAGCAGTAATTTGGCAAAATGACAATTCTTGAAAATACGTTGACAAAAAGCTGTTTATGGCTACTCGCCATTTTTGAGCAATTAATACCTATACTAAAACCTCACAAAAAAACCCGTTTTGCAATACAAAACGGGTTTTTAACTTATGAAAAAAAAATAATTATAACGGAATGTTTCCGTGTTTACGTTTTGGTGTGTCTACCACTTTGTTTTCAAGCATACTGAATGCTTTTAGTAGTTTTCTTCGAGTATCTTTTGGTAAGATAACCTCATCAATAAAACCACGTTGCGCTGCTGTGTAAGGATTAGCAAACAACTCAGCATATTCTGCTTCTTTTTCTAACAATTTAGCTGCTGGATCGGCTGCTTCGCTAATTTCTTTTTTGAAGATAATTTCTGAAGCTCCTTTTGCTCCCATTACAGCAATTTCTGCACTTGGCCAAGCAAAGTTCATATCGGCACCAATGTGTTTAGAGTTCATTACGTCATACGCACCACCATAAGCTTTACGAGTAATTACAGTAACTCTAGGCACAGTAGCTTCACTGAAAGCATATAATAATTTCGCTCCATGAACGATGATTCCGTTCCATTCTTGGTCGGTTCCAGGTAAGAATCCAGGAACGTCTTCTAAAACCAATAAAGGAATATTAAAACAATCGCAGAAACGTACAAATCGAGCCGCTTTGATAGAAGATTTCACATCCAAACATCCTGCTAAAAACTTAGGATTGTTTGCTACAATTCCTATGCTTCTTCCTCCTAAACGAGCAAAACCTACAATGATATTTTCAGCGAAATCTTTATGAATTTCAAAGAAAGAATCTTCGTCGATGATGTTATCAATTACATCATGCATATCATAAGGCTTGTTGGCATTATCAGGAACTATAGTATCCAATTTCTCACGAACTTCTTCATTGGTTACATAAGGTAATTTTGGTGTAGTTTCTCTGTTGTTTTGTGGCAAATAACTCAATAGTTTTTTGATGTCTTCCAAACACTCAATTCCGTTTGGAGAAGTGATATGTGCTACACCAGATTTAGTTGAATGCGTACTTGCTCCACCTAATTCTTCTGAAGTAACTTCTTCATTAGTCACCGTTTTCACAACATTAGGACCAGTTACAAACATATAACTATTTCCTTCTACCATCATAGTAAAATCGGTCATAGCAGGTGAATAAACTGCTCCACCAGCACAAGGTCCCATAATGGCAGAAATCTGCGGAATTACACCACTTGATTGTACATTTCTATAAAAAATATCAGCATAACCACCAAGCGAACGAACACCTTCTTGAATTCTTGCTCCACCAGAGTCGTTTAATCCAATCATTGGCGCACCACTTTTTAGAGCCATGTCCATAACTTTGCAGATTTTCTCAGCATGAGTTTCTGATAATGAACCTCCAAAAACAGTGAAATCTTGTGCAAAAACATACACTACTCTACCATTAATTGTTCCGTAACCAGTTACAACACCATCGCCATAAACGATTTCTTTTTCCATTCCAAAGTCAGTCGTTCTGTGCGTTACCAACATTCCGATTTCTTCAAAAGAACCTTCATCCATAAGATATTCGACACGCTCACGAGCCGTTAATTTCTTTTTGGCATGATGCGATGCAATTCTCTTTTCGCCTCCACCTAATTTGGCTAAAGCTATTTTATCGTTTAATATTTTAATTTTATCTTCCATTTTATTTTATGTGTCAATGAGTTAATGTGAAAATTAGATAATTACTTTTTACTAATCACTTTTCACTAATCACTTATTATTGGTAATCTTAAGATTTTTTTATCAGCAACATATTGTTTTAAAGCAACCATAGCAGCAATTTCAGCTTCTATATCTAGATTTGCTTTCAGTTTTTCAGGACTGTAATACGCTTTTACAAAACCTGTATCAAAATCACCTGAACGGAAGGCTTCGTGTTCCATTACAAATTTTCCGAATGGTAAAGTTGTAGCAACACCTTCCACGTGATAGTTATCGATAGCTTTAATCATTAACTCTATAGATTCTTCACGAGTTTTTCCATAAGTTACCAATTTGGAAAGCATTGGATCATAATAAATTGGCACATCCATACCTTCTTCGATACCATTATCTACACGAATTCCTTCGCCTTCTGGTAACTTATAAGTACTTAAATTTCCAACATTTGGTAAGAAATCATTCATTGGATCTTCGGCATATACACGAAGTTCCATAGCATGCCCGTGAATTACTAAATCTTCTTGTTTGATTTCTAAAGCTTCTCCACGAGCTACTTTTATTTGCAATTCAACCAAGTCTAAACCAGAAACCATTTCAGTAACTGGATGCTCTACTTGCAAACGCGTATTCATTTCGAGGAAATAGAAATTGTGTTTATCGTCTAATAAAAACTCAACAGTTCCAGCTCCAAGATAATCACAAGCACGAGCTACTTTTACTGCTGCTTCACCCATTTTTTTACGCATTTCTGGAGTTAAAATAGATGATGGCGCTTCTTCAACTACTTTTTGATGACGACGTTGAATACTACACTCTCTTTCAAAAACATATAAAACATTTCCATGACTATCAGCCATAATTTGAATTTCGATATGACGCGGTTTGGTTACATATTTTTCAATAAAAACCGAACCATCACCAAAAGCATTGGTTGCTTCAGAAATAGCACGTTCCATTTGAGATTCGAAATCTTCTTCTTTCTCTACAATACGCATTCCTTTTCCACCACCACCAGCTGAGGCTTTAATCAAAATGGGAAAACCAACTTCCTGCGCTGTTCTTTTAGCTTCTTCCACATCAATAATAGCATGGTCAACTCCAGGAACCATCGGAATATCATATTTCATCACCGCTTCTTTTGCAGCTAATTTACTTCCCATCATTTCGATGGCTTTCGATTTTGGTCCGATGAAAATGATGTTGTTTTTTTCACATTCTTCAGCGAAAGCGGAATTTTCACTTAAAAATCCGTATCCAGGATGAACTGCATCAACACCAAGTTCTTTACAAACTTCAATGATTTTATCACCGCGTAAATACGATTGACTTGAAGCTGCTTCACCAATACAAACCGCTTCGTCTGCATATTTTACGTGAAGTGCATTTCTATCGGCAGTTGAAAATACGGCTACCGTTTTGATGCCCATTTTCTTTGCCGTTTTCATTACCCTTATGGCAATTTCACCACGATTGGCAACTAATATTTTGGTTATTTTTTTCATTTATACTGAATTTATTTCAGTATCTCAACTTCTTACAAAGTCTTAATACTTAATACTTTTATCTTAATACTCTATTCGAATTCAATTAACAATTGTCCTTTGTCTACAGCGTGACCTTTTTCTACAGCAATAGATTTAATTACTCCATCACGAGGTGAAAGAAAACTATTTTCCATTTTCATGGCTTCAAGAATTAATAAAGAATCATTTTCTTTAACTGTTTGTCCAACTTCTACATTGATTTCTAGAATTAATCCTGGCATTGGAGCTTTGATAGCATTAACCACTTTAGTTCTGCCACGTTCAATTCCCATACTTTTGATTTGGATATCTAAAGCATCTTCAATAGCAACTTCATACGTATTGTTATTTACTTTAACAGTATACTTTTTTGCTAAAAAATCGGAGGAAACAATTTCGGCTTTGTAAGGTTTGTGATTTTTCAAAACGTGGAACTTGTCTTTTTCCACACTAACAGCATCAAGGTTTTTGAGATCACTTTCCGCTAAATCATATGCATTAGAATGATTTACAGATAGTTTATAAGTATTGCTCATATTGATTAGTTTTTGTTGGTAGTAAAATTAGGAAAAGAAAACGTTTTCGTAACTGATAATTGTCAGAAAATTGGAAAATTAATATAGTTTTGATACAAAAAAACTCCAACTAATAAGTTGGAGTCTTTTTTTATGGTTTTGAATTCAAAATTATACTTTCTTTTCTAAATCGAATTTTAAATCAATTTCTACTGATTCTGCAATTTTACTTTTAACTACAGAAGGAATTTTGATATTATAATCTGCAGGTTTAACTTTAAAACTACAAGTTGCCACTAGCTTTTCACCAGATTGCACAAATGTGATTTTGGTCTTTACTTTTTTGGTAACACCATGTAAAGTTAAATCGCCTTCAACATCGAAAGTTGCTTTACCAGAAGCTACTTTTGCAGCATCAAAATTGGTAACTTTTCCTTTAAAGGTAGCTTTTGGAAATTTATCACTTTCAATATAATTTTCATTAAAGTGTTCTTCCATTAATGGTACTTTAAATCGGAATGCTTTCACCAACGCCAAAACAGCAATATCACCTGTATATTTATCAAAAATACAAGAAACAGTGTTATTTTTAGCTGCTACTTCTTCAAAAGCAGGCATTGATGCTTCAAATTTAATCTCTCCTGAACGTGTCATCATCTTTTGTGAAAACAAGCAAGTAGAAAACAATAATCCAGTAAATAATAGTATCTTTTTCATATATGTAAAATTTGATTTGTTAGCAGTCATATATGGTATCGCCTTTTTATTTATAGGTATTTGCTTACGCAAACTTTTTGTTAATGGCGATTTCATAGCGATTTTTTTTTAGTTTGGAAATCCGTTAGCTGCCCATTTTTTGATTGTATTAATTCTTGTTTGTGGCATTCTTCCTGATTGTGGCATCACTGCACCACAAGATTGGTCGTCAATTCTACAAATCATGTTTCCGTTTTCTGCTGCATCTCTTACTTGTGCGTAGGTTTCCATTGTTGGTAATTCGCCTCCTGCAACGCTATGACATGACAAACAATTGTTTACAATAATGGGTTTTACATTGTCTGTGTATGTTGGATTAGCAACCTCTCCAGAAATTTCTGTGTAGGTTTGTGACTCACATGAAAACCCAATAAAACAGGCAATCATCAATACTATTATAATTTTTAATGCTTTCATAATTTAGAATACTCTATACATGTTAAACCCAAAATAAATTCCTTTTCCTTCTGTAATTCCGTTAGCATTGGTAAAATAACTAACATCATTCATTGCTTGACTGTTAGAGAAAACCAATTGGAATATATGTCCACCTGTTTCAATATCCATACCAATTGAAAGAGGATTATGATAAAAACTTGTTTCTCTTGCATTCAATCGAGCTGCATATTCCATATTCATACTGATTCTTTTAGACAATTTATATCTTCCGCCAAGTGCTAAAAGAAAATTATCTTTTTCTTCAAATAATGGCTCATATAAGTTTTTGTGAATGTAAATTGGATTTAGTTCCATCGAAAAACTATTAGAAAATTTTCTTGAAATTGGTAATTGCGTACTAAAAGCGAATCTGCTTGATGATTTTAATTCAGGAAATTCATCTTTACTTAATTTAGAATTGATGTCCATAGTATTGTAACCAACAATTGTTACAGGAAATCCATTAACTTCTTGGTTTGCAAATTTATACTTTGCAGTAAACTCATAGTTTTTATTTAATGTATGACGAGAAAAACCAAGAGTTAGCCAATCGGTTGCACCATACAAACCTCCAATTTTAGTTAAGGCATTGTCTAAACCAAAAAAGTTATCTAAACCATCTGTTAAATCGCCAAATCTGTGTGAAACTAAAAAATACCATTCTCCTTTAGCTGCCAATTTTGTTGATTGCATTGAACATACTTGCAAACCTTTGAATGCAGCAATTTCAATCTCCTTTTTTCCTTTATTCTCAGAATCTAATTCATTCAATAAATCATCTTGTGCATTGGAAAATCCGAATACAAATAGAAAAAATACTGAAAAAGCAATTTTAGATAATTTCATTTTTCTTGTTCTTATTTTACGATTAAACATTGATCTAATTTTAATTCTTCTAAAAGGTCGTCATAACCAGTTACACGTCCTTTAATGTTAACTTGACTTCCAATAGCAACTTTTTCAGCTACTTGTAATTGACAAGAAACCTTCTCATCTAAAGTGATTACGTTTTCACCAACATTGGTGACTTTTCCTGAAATTTCAACTGTTTTGTTCAAATACTTGGCAGTTGCAGTTTCTGAGTTATTTGAAAACTCACTAAAAACATCAGTTGCTGATGTAGTGAATTCCGATTTTTCAGTTTGAATATCTCTAGCTCCACCAGTCATTATATAATTGTATCCAAAATAACCTGCAGCTACAATCACAATTAGTCCAATTAATAACTTTACTTTTTTACTCATGTTTTTAAAAAAATATAGAGTTCACAATTAAGCAAACTCTATTGTTTATAGATTTTACTTATATTTAGTTAACAATAACCTTTTTCCAAGATTTTTCAGAATCATTTTGTAATTCTAAAAAGTAAACTCCAGATTGAAGTCCGCTAACTTTTAGTTCAACTTCGTTAGATTCATCTGTAACTTCAATTGTTTTAACCAAAGCTCCTGTTTGACTATATACGTTAACTTTAGATAGATTGGTTTTAGTTTTGATAGAAAATTCTCCAGAAGAAGGATTTGGAAAAATTGAAGTAGCATTTAAAGAAAAATCTTCTTTACCTAAAGTTGTGAAAGAACCAGTTGCAAAACCTCTATTTGTACCACCATGATTAGCAAGAGATGTTGAAGCCGATCCAGAACGTGCCCATGCTACATTTATAGAATTTGTTGAAGCATAAGGTAATTGAAAATCGTTAGTATCTGCATTTGTAAGTGCTCTTTCTAGAGTCAATGTTCTCACACCTGACACAACATTATTAGAAACCGTAGTCCAATCTTGACTTGCATCGGCAGCTGGAGCAGCAAATCCAACATAATTTCTATCATTTAATGAAGTAGAATAAACAACAACATCACCAGCTGACATTGAAAATCCAGAGGAAACACCTAAACCGAGAGCAAACCATCTATCTGATGGACCTGTTAAAATCAAAGTCACTTTGGATGTTGAGTTGTTCAAAGTAAAATTGGCCGTCATGTTAGATGTTAAATTAATAACACCAGTTGTCTTCGATTGTGAAAATCCCTTGAAGCAAGCAAGAGCAAATAATAAAATAGTAATTTCTTTCATAGTAATTTATTTTAGCAAGTTTATAATTTCTTCGTAATTAAATTCTACGGCATATTCAAAAGCCGTTTTATTTTGATTGCATTTTAGCTCTTTATTAGCCTTTTCTTGTAATAATTTGTTAACCATTTCTGGATTATTAAATTGAACTGCCAACATCAATGCTGTCATTCCGTTTTGATCTTTTAAATCTATATTTGCTCCATTAAGAAGCAATTTATCTACCAATTCAAATTCACCTTTTACAACACAAGCCATTAATGCTGTTCCATTTTTTGAAACATAATTTACTTCTGCTTTTTTGCCAATTAAAAAATTCGCCACTTCGTCATTACCTCTATAACAAGCTAATATAAGCATACTTGAACCTTTATCATCAATGGCGTTAACAACGCTTTTATCTTTTTCAAAAAGTGATTTAATATCAGATAAACTGCCCTTTCTAGCCACATCAAAACAGTTTGTGTCTTGTCCAAAAATGACATTTATTGACAATAAAAAAATTAACAGAATCTTTCGCAATTTATCTTTTTTTATACAAATTTATTAATTTTATGATATATATCATTGTTTCAGTGTAAATATAATGTTTATGAAATAGAATTTTTCAACTCTTGTTGATTATATATACGATATAAATTAGAATTTGGATAAACAGATTTCATAATTGTAGCGTTTATAATTTTATAATTACAAATATCACTTCTTAGAATTAAAATCACTTCACGTCTAGTTGTGAAAATGCACTATATCTGTTTTTCCCATTTATTTTTATGATATAGAATTTCCGTTGGATAAAACTTCCCTAAGTTGGATAGCTACTATCAAATTTTTTATCATTTTTTACTAAATTATTTTTTGTTGCATTAATTTATTGAATTCGTCACGTTCCGCTAAATTGAAGGCTAACTAAAAAATTGATGCTGTTTTTTTTATAAAACCAAAAGTCCAAAATCTCTCAAAGTAGCAATCGATTTTGAATACCAAAACAATTCGAAATCTTCAAAATGTGTTTCGAAATCTAATTTTAATTGAGTGAATGTAGATTTGGATTCACCATAAACTGAGATTTTTTCTAAAGTATTTGTCAACCACACGGCTTTGTCTTTTTCTATAGAAATATCAAACGTTTCCGTTTTATCATGAAAAGTCAATTTGGTCATTTCCCACGAGTTTCCTTTTTTAGATTTTGTAAAAGTTTCTGAAGTTGGCTTTCCTCCTATCCAAACAATTTTTGCTGAAGGTTTTATGTTGAAATCCATTTCTTTTTCAAGACAAGAAACAATATAATCGGAAGGGATTTTTGTATTTGGAATCTTAAAATCAAACCAATCTTGCAAATCATAGTCGAAGCAAATTCCGTGCATATAATTAAACAATGACTTCTTTAATCCAAAACTAAATTTGTCGTGATTGATTCCGGTTTTGTCTTTAAAGTTGATATCATTATTGGCAAAAGTGATTTCGTTTTGTTCAGGAATTACACCAAATTCCTCAGGAAACATTCCAACAGGCGAATGTGCTGTCATGGCAAATTGATGCCAAAAACCCGATTGTAATATTCCTAATTCAAAAAGTTGACGCACCATTTCCAAACTATCAATAGTTTCTTGAACGGTTTGTGTTGGATAACCATACATCAAATAAGCATGCACCATAATCCCAGATTCAGTGAAATTTCTTGTTACTTGTGCAACTTGTTCAACCGTTACTCCTTTTTTGATTAGTTCTAAAAGTCTATCCGAAGCCACTTCCAAACCACCTGAAACCGCAATACAACCAGATGCTTTAAGTAAAACACATAAATCGGCAGAAAAACTTTTCTCAAATCGAATATTGGTCCACCATGAAACTACTAATCTTCTTTTGATAATTTCTAGTGCAACTTCACGCATCAATGCAGGTGGCGCAGCTTCGTCAACAAAATGGAATCCATTTTCACCAGTTTGCGCAATTAATTCCTCCATTCTATCTACCAAAATTTTAGCAGCAATTGGCTCGTATAATTTGATGTAATCTAATGAAATATCACAAAACGTACATTTTCCCCAATAACATCCGTGTGCCATAGTGAGTTTATTCCAACGACCATCGCTCCACAAACTGTGCATTGGATTGGCAATTTCTATAACCGAAATATAATTTTGAAGTTGCAAATCAGAATAATCTGGAGTTCCTACTTCGCTTTGTTTATAATCTGGTTTTGTGGAATTATTGATATAAGTGACTTTATTATTTTCTAATATAAATGTTCTTTTAAACTCATTGGAATTTGGAATTTGAACATTAGAAGTTAATAACTCAATTGGAAGTTCGCCATCATCTAAAGTTATAAAATCGAAGAACTCAAAAACACGTTGGTCTTTAAGTTCGCGAAGTTCCGTATTAGGAAAACCACCGCCCATTGCGATTTTAATCTTTGGAAAATGGGTTTTAATAAATTGCGCACATCTAAAAGCACTATATAAATTTCCTGGAAAAGGAACAGAAAAGCAAACTAGTTTTGGTTGTACTTCTGCTACTCTATCTTTTAGAATTTTGAGTGTAATTTTATCGATGTAAGTTGGTTCACTTTTAAGATGATTATACAATTCATCAAACGAATTAGCGCTTCTTCCCAAACGTTCGGCATAGCGACTGAAACCAAAATTTTCATCGACACATTCCACAATAAAATCAGACAAATCCTCTAAATATAATGTGGCTAAATGTTTGGCTTTGTCTTGCATTCCCATAGTTCCAAAAGCCCATTCCATATCGTCTAATTGAGAAAATCGAGAAGCTTCGGGAAGGAAATTTCCACTACAAATTTGACGTGCAAAGGAAGAATTTTTACCTTGAAGAAATGCAATTACAGCATCGATGGTTTGGATATAATCTTCTTTGAGCGAATAAATTCTTTCTAAGTTGTGGGTTGTAGGTTGTAGGTTGTAGGTTGAAAACATTGCTGTCAAACCTTCTTTAGAAAAAAGTTCTAAAATAACTTCAATTCCCAAATCCATTTGGAAAGCAGAAATTCCTTTAGTATTCAGAAAACCTTTAATATAAGCCGTTGCTGGATAAGGTGTATTCAGTTGGGTAAAAGGTGGCGTTATTAGAAGAAGGTCTTTCAATGAAAATGTTTTTGCAAAAGTAAAATTAATAATTAAGGTTTTAACTATTTTTTGTGAATTTGAGAATGTATTTTGAACTTGATTTTTAAGTATTTTTACAAAAAAATTCAAACATGCCTAGCGATTGTATAACGTACCAAAATTCAGGATATTTCACTAAATTGATGATAGATTATTTAGATGAAACGTCAGAGTTGAAGCCGTTTTACAATCATTTTCCGAAAATTGAGAATTTCAAAAGTCAGATAGAAGAAAAAAGTAGCAACTTCAATAGCAATGGTAAAAGAGAAATTTTAGTTTCTGAACTTGAAAAACAATATCAAAATTTTGAAGTTTCCAAAACAACATTAAACAACATTAAACTTTTAAACAACGCTAACACTTTCACAATTACAACTGGCCATCAGTTGAATTTATTCACAGGACCATTGTATTTTTTATACAAAATTGTTTCTACAATCAATCTTTGCAAACAATTAAAAAAAGAATTTCCTAAACATAATTTCATACCTATTTATTGGATGGCTACCGAAGATCATGATTTTGATGAAATCAATTATTTTAATTACCTAGGTAAAGTTTTTAGATGGAATCGTGAGAGTACTGGACCTGTTGGAAGATTGTCTACAGAAGGTTTAAATAAAGTTTTCGATTTATTTTCTAAAGAGATTGGAACTTCAAATAATGCGAATTTTTTAAAAAAACTATTTGAAAATGCTTATTTAAAACATTCCAATTTAGCCGATGCTACTCGATATTTGGCTAATGAATTGTTCCAAAATGAAGGTTTGGTGATTATTGATGGTGATTCCATTGAATTAAAGAAACTATTCATTCCTTTTGTTAAAAAAGAGCTTTTAGAACAAACCTCATTTAAAAAAGTTACAGAAACCAACGAACTTTTGAAAGAGTATTTCGTACAAGTAAATCCGCGTGAAATCAATTTATTTTACATTGAAGATAATTTACGTGAACGAATTATTTTTGAAAAAGGATTTTATAAAGTAAACAACACCTTAACTCAATTTTCTGAAAGTGAAATTCTAACCGAATTAGAAAATCATCCTGAAAAGTTTAGTCCAAATGTAATTACACGACCTTTATACCAAGAAGTAATTTTGCCAAATTTATGCTATATCGGTGGCGGTGGCGAAATAGCATACTGGCTAGAATTAAAATCTAGTTTTGAAGAAAACAACATCACTTTTCCTATGCTGTTGCTAAGAAATTCGGTTCTTTTAGCAACACGAAAGCAAGCTGAAAAAGCAGATAAATTAGAACTATCATGGAGTGATTTATTTTCAAATCAAAGAGTATTATTAGATTCAAAAACTAAAGAGTTTTCAGAATTTGCAATTGATTTTTCTGATCAAAAAGAACATTTGAAAAAGCAATTTGATAACTTGTACACGATTGCTAATCAAACCGACAAATCATTTATAGGAGCAGTAAAAGCTCAAGAAATCAAACAATTAAAAGGTTTAGATAATCTTGAAAAACGCCTTTTGAAAGCTGAAAAAAGAATTCATAAAGAAAAACTTGAGAGAATTTTTTCACTACAAAACGAATTGTTTCCAGGTCAAAGTCTTCAAGAGCGAAAAGCTAATTTTTCAGAATTTTACTTAGAATTTGGAAAAGATTTAATTTCTGAAATAATAGATAATTTAAAACCTCTTGAAACAAACTTTACCATATTAGAATTATAAAAACATAATTAAAATGAAAAAAACATTACTCCTATTTCTATTGTTTTTTGGAATTTCTTACGCAAACTATTCACCTACAGTTGGAATTCTTGAAAATGAATCTACAACTTATCCAACAATTAGTATTATTGGAACAGCAAGTTCGGGTTGGGGAACTGATATAGTCATGGCAACAACTGATGGAATAACGTATACCTTAACAGATTACACTTTATCAAATGGTGAATTAAAATTTCGTCAAGATTATGATTGGGCCACAAATTGGGGAGGAACAAATTTTCCTTCTGGTACTGGAATTTTAAATGGAACTAATAATATTCCTATTCAAGCTGGTATTTATACAATCACATTTAATAGAACAAATGCAACTTATACCTTCATAGGAACTACATTCCCAAGTATTGGAATTTGGGGTCCAGCGGTTAACTCTCAATTAGGATATACAGCGCCTGATGTTGATATGAATACAACTGATGGAATTAATTACACTTTATCAGGCTTTTACTTTTCAAGCGGTAATGCCTACTTTAGACAAGATAATGATTCTGCATTGACTTGGGGCAGTACTATATTTCCTTCTGGAACAGCAGTTGCAAATGGTCCTTCACTTTTCATTTCTGGAGGTGAATGGTTTGTTACATTTAATAGATTAAATGGAAATTATAGTTTTACTTATCCGAGTATTGGAATTCTTGGAACTGCTTTAAATGGATTTAATGTTGCAGATACCGACTTAATGACAACTGATGGTTTTAACTATAGCATTTCTGATTTAGTTCTAAATAATGGAGAAGTAAAATTTAGAAAAGATAATCTTTGGACATCAAATTGGGGTTCAGCAGCATTTCCCTCTGGAACTGGGACTCAAAACGGATTAAATATTCCAGTAACTGCAGGAACTTATTCTATAACTTTTGATAAATCGACCGGGAATTATACGTTTATGCAACAATTATCAAATAGTAATTTCAGCTTAAAAAATTTAACTATTTATCCAAATCCAACCAATAAAGACTGGAATTTTTCTTCAAAAGAAATAATTGAATCAATTGAAATTTTGGATATTTTAGGAAAAAATATTTTTAATTCAAATATTAAATCTGAAAATATAACTATTGACACAACACAATTCAATAGTGGAATTTACTTTGCAAAAATCTCATTAGGAAATTCAATTCAGACTATAAAACTTATAAAAAATTAGAATTATTAAATTTGCCTTAATAAATCCTCAATCAATTACTTGTGGATTTTTTTTTTCAATATAGAAACACTACTTTTGCACCCGAATTGAAATAAAAAACAAATAAATTAAAATAAAAATGGCTACAAATAGAACATTTACAATGATTAAGCCTGATGCTGTTGAAAACGGACACATCGGTGGGATTTTAAACATGATTACTGAAGGTGGTTTCAAAATCGTTTCTTTGAAATTAACTCAATTAACTGTTGCTGATGCTCAAGCTTTTTATGCTGTTCACGCTGCAAGACCATTCTTCGGTGAGTTAGTTGAATTCATGACAAGAGGTCCAATCGTTGCTGCTATATTAGAAAAAGAAAATGCTGTAGAAGATTTCAGAACTTTAATTGGTGCTACTAACCCAGCTGATGCTGCTGAAGGAACTATCCGTAAAAAATACGCTACTTCAATTGGAGAAAATGCTGTTCACGGTTCAGATTCTGATGAAAATGCTGCTATCGAAGGTGCTTTCCATTTTTCTGGAAGAGAGCAATTCTAGTATTCAGTGTTCAGTCGCAGTTGGCAGTAATGTAAATTGTACAAAATACAAAATCTCGTTTCTTTATGGAAACGAGATTTTTTTTAACTGTATTTTTCCATTAACAATTGAACAACTTTATCAATTTTTTCAAAACGTTGCTTTCTTTCAATTTTTTTTGGTGGCGCCACACGCTCTAAACAATCCTCAATAGAACAAGTTTCACACGTCACACCAACTTTTCTCCTTTTAATAGTTTCATCATCCAAAAACTGAATCTTACTTTGTGAATGGCTCGAAATCATAATTCCTAACGCAATACTTCGGTAATACCCATTTCTAAAAGGATCTTTAGTCGCAGACGACATTACAAAATACTCATTATCAGTATGATTATAACTAGAAATTTGAGTGTCAAAAAGATGGTTTTTATCTGAATTCGGAATCTCACCTAACGTTTTAATAGAAACCCATCTTCTGCAATAATGCTCATTATTTTCGTTAGCATGCGGTTCCAATAAATTAGTAATATGTAATTCTTTTGTCAATTGAAAATCATTTCGCTCCGGTTTGTAATTGAAACGCAAGAAAAATAAATTCTTCAAATTAAAATCTTTCGGTAAAATATTAGTCAATCGCTGGTAAAAGGTTTCAGGCGAATCGGTAAACTTCAAAATCAAATCGGTAAAATCAGTTGGATTAAAAGCCTTTTTCTCAAAAACAACCTTCAATTCTTTTACCAATTCTTTCCTCGGAATTAATAAAGCTCCTGCAAAATAAGATGCAAAAAAGTTGTTCAAAACCTGGTCAAAACTTTCAAATTTTATCCATGAAAAAGTATATAATCTATCGCTTATTTCCATATAATTATAAGCAATTTCTTTAGCATAGATAAACATTCTTTGCGAAACATCGGCACTTTTGGAAATCAGCAAAGTCTTCGATTTTGGCACAAAAACAGAACGTAAATACACCAACTCTTCATGCTCCGTCAACTCATCATTGTTTATCGTATAACCATACTCATCAACCAAAATTTCTTCCAAATCAGCAACACTCAACTTTTTAGTTAAATCCAACGAATATGCTTTGGCAAACTTCTCAACTTTCAGTTCAATTTCGTCAAAATAATTATTATTAGCTTCTTGATACGAACGTAAAGCCGCAAGAAAAAAACTTTCTCTGGTTAGATTGTAATGTTTGGCAATTTCAAATAACGTACTAATAAAAGCATTAACTTTTGCAGGAGCTTCCGCGATAATATCAATCAAATTGCTTTCTTTAATTCCGAAAATATCTAATGGAATTTCTTTCAAAATTCTGGATTGCAAAATCTCACCAATCGGAGCCAAATTCTTATCCAACTTCAACGAAACCATCTGGTCGTAAGTCGAATCTAAAGCTTCCGACAAAAGCAAAATCTTGTCTCTTTTCGGATACTTCTTCCCTTTTTCTATTTCATTCAAATACGATTTAGAAAGTCCAGTAACTTTTGCCAAACCAAACAAAGAAAGGTTTTTATCGGTTCTGATTTGTCGCAATTTCAAACCAAATATCAGTCTAATATATTCTTCTTCAATCATATTTATTAGGGAGCGAATGGCTCGGGCTTTACTGGCAATCCATATTCCTGCCTTCCGCAGTATCTTTTTTTACAAAAAAGTATACTTGCTCCAGTCAGGGCTATAAGAATAACTATTTGTGTACTTATTTCTTCAACAAAGATACAATAATTCAAATAAAAACAACAGCTGAAAAAATATTTTTACATTTTAGCGAACGTTCGCTTGTTTTGTATTTATTTTTTTTATAGTATTGCAGCAACAAAAAACAACATCTTATGGAAACAGACGTAAAAACAACTGTAGAAGTTCTAAATTCAACAAAACATCAGAACATCTTAACTCGTGAAGCCTTGACTTTTTTGAGTGAATTACATCATCAATTCAATTCAAAACGCATTGAACTATTAAAAAATAGAGCAACTCAACAAGAATTATTTGACCAAGGTGTATTACCAAAATTTCCAAAAGAAACTGAATCCATAAGAAATTCGGTTTGGACAGCAGCACCAATCCCAGAAAAATTATTAGACCGACGTGTAGAAATAACCGGTCCGGTGGACAGAAAAATGGTTATTAATGCTCTAAACTCAGGTGCAAAAATTTTCATGGCAGATTTTGAAGACAGTTGTTCACCAACATTCGAAAATCTAATAGAAGGTCAACAAAATCTAATTGACGCCATAAGAAAAACGATTACTTTAGAACTAAATAATAAAACCTATCAACTAAACAAAGATGTTGCAACACTAATTGTTCGCCCAAGAGGTTTACATTTAGAAGAAAAAAACTTAAAAATTAACGATGAAAATCTCTCAGGTTCGTTGGTTGATTTTGGTTTGTATTTTTTCCACAACGTACTAGAACTTCAGAAACAAAATCTTGGAATTTATTTGTACTTACCTAAAATCGAACATTACACCGAAGCACGTTGGTGGAACGAAGTATTTGAATTTTCACAAAATTATTTCAAAGTACCAATTGGAACAGTAAAAGCAACCGTTCTTATCGAAACAATAACAGCAAGTTTTCAATTGGATGAAATTATTTATGAATTAAAAAACCACATTGCTGGGTTAAACTGTGGCCGTTGGGATTACATCTTTTCATACATCAAAAAATTAAAAAATCATGAAAATTTCATGGTTCCTGATAGAGATCAAGTTACCATGACGAGTCCGTTTATGAGTGCTTATTCTTTACGAGTGATTCAAGTTTGCCATAAAAGAAATATTCTTGCAATTGGCGGAATGGCAGCACAAATTCCAATTAAAAACAATGAAGAAGCCAACAAAATCGCCTTTGAAAAGGTAAAAGCCGACAAAGAACGTGAAGTAAAAAACGGACATGATGGAACATGGGTTGCTCACCCGGGATTGGTAAGTTTAGCCATGAAAGTATTTGATGAAAATATGCCAACAAAAAATCAAATGCATATAAAAAGAAGTGAATTAAACATTACCGAAGCACAATTACTCGAACTTCCAAAAGGAACAATCACAGAAAATGGTGTTAGAAAAAACATCAACGTAGGGATTTTATACCTTGAATCATGGCTTATGGGAGTTGGAGCAGCAGCATTATACAACTTAATGGAAGATGCTGCAACAGCAGAAATTTCTAAAGCACAACTTTGGTTATGGCTTAAAAAACAAGCCCAATTAGACAATGGCGAAGTAATCACTAAATCTTTATATGAAAAATTAATTCCTGAGGAATTAGTAAAAATAAAGGAATATGTTGGAGAAGAACGCTACAATTCGGGTCAATTTGAACTAGCAACCAAACTATTCTCAACTATGATTTTCAATGAGAAGTTAGATGATTTTCTAACATTAGAAGCTTACAATTTTATAAAATAAAACTGCCGAATGCTGCAACACTCGACAGTTTCTAATAAATAATTAAATAAATAACTATCTAAACAGTACAAAAGTATGAAAACAGAAGACAGAATTCAAGCATTAATCACCGATTGGACCACTAACCCAAGATGGAAAGGAATTGAAAGACCTTATACTGCCGAAAAAGTGGTAACATTACAAGGATCTTATCAAATAGAACATTCTATTGCAAGACGTGGTTCGGAAATTCTTTGGAAAAAATTAAACAATCAAGATTGGGTTGCCGGATTGGGAGCTTTAACAGGAAATCAAGCTATTCAAGAAGTTGAAGCTGGATTGGAAGCAATTTATTTAAGCGGATGGCAAGTCGCTGCAGATGCAAATATTGCTGGAGAAATGTATCCCGACCAATCATTATATCCTGCGAACAGTGTGCCTATCGTAGTTAAAAAAATCAACAATGCTTTGCTGCGTGCGGATCAAATTCAAACCGTTAATAAAATTGAAAATAAAAAAGATTATTTAGTTCCGATAGTAGCAGATGCTGAAGCAGGTTTTGGAGGAAACTTAAATGCCTTCGAATTGATGAAGAGCATGATTGAAGCTGGAGCATCAGGAGTGCATTTCGAAGATCAATTATCATCTGCTAAAAAATGTGGCCACTTGGGAGGAAAAGTTTTAGTGCCAACTCAAGAAGCTATCAACAAGCTAATTGCGGCTCGTTTGGCAGCCGATGTAATGAACGTTCCGAGTTTAATTGTAGCAAGAACTGATGCCGATGCGGCAAATTTAATCACTAGTGATATTGACGAAAGAGATCATAAATTCATAACTGGCGAGCGTACTCCAGAAGGATTTTTCTACGTTAACTGTGGCGTAGAACAAGGAATTGACAGAGGATTATCCTATGCTCCGTATGCCGATTTAATTTGGATGGAAACTTCCAACCCAGATTTAGACTACGCTAGAAAATTTGCAGAAGGAATTCACGCTAAATATCCAGGAAAAATGTTGGCGTACAATTGTTCACCTTCATTTAATTGGGCAGCAAAATTATCAGTTCCAGAAATGGAAACATTTAGAGAAGAATTGGCTGCTATGGGATACAAATTCCAATTCATTACATTGGCAGGATTCCATGCGTTAAACACTTCTATGTTTGAACTAGCTTTAGCTTACAAAAAAAGAGGTATGGCAGGATATTCTGAATTACAGGAAAGAGAATTTGCTCTTCAAAAAGAAGGTTTTAAAGCTGTTAAACATCAAAATTTTGTTGGAACCAGCTACTTCGACGAAGTTCAAAATACCGTTACAGCAGGATTAAACTCTACAGTAGCCATGAAAGATTCTACTGAAACCGCTCAATTTTAATTAATTTAAGTTTGTTGTTTGAACGCTTCAGTGTCGCGACTGGAGCGTTTTTTTTTATCTTAATACTAAATCCTTTACTATTTCTTTTCGAAGGTCTTCATTGAGCATCGCAATAATTTTCTGTTTGCCATAACTCAATTCTTCTCTTAAAACAGCAGAAGTTAATTTGACATACAAAGTAGTTCCTTTCAAGATTACTTCCTGAGTGTAACTATTTACTCCATTTCCCATAAGTGATTTCCAAGCTTGTTCTACATCAATTTTATCCATACCAGCTTCTAGTTTATTAACTTGAATAAACTGTTGCAAAACTTCTGATATAGAACTTTCGTTGCTTGTTCTTTTTGCCATTTTAAAATTACTTTAAAGAAAAAGGTTTATATCTTTTATAGTTATATTCTAAATCATCTTTATTTTTAAGAATTAAAACAGAATCTTGAATTTCGATTATTTCTTCTTTCCATTTACCATAGCTTGTAGAATAATTAACAAAAAAACTACCATTTTCATTAGATATTGAAATCTCTTCTTTCAAGTTATTAGTTTTGTATGTTCCATCAAGTTGAGGCATTACTTTTTGACGAAAACCCTTTTTATCTTTCAACTGAAAATAATCAATTGTTTCATTGATCTTGTAATCTTTCTTCTCACCGTCTTTTAAAACAACCTTTTTTATTTCCCAGTAGCCATTTAATTTAGCAATATCTTCATCTGTAATGGACTGATTACAAGAAACTAAAAGTAATAACGACAGAAAAAGTGTAATTGTATTTTTCATAATTTTAATAAAACCTAAAATTACAACATATTTTAAATAATAAAAAAGTATTTTTGATTAAACCTTTTTGAAAATCTATTGTCTTAATTGAAAACCTACCAATTATGAGAAAATATATTACACTTTTAGCGCTTTCACTACTTACTTTCAGTTGTAGTTCTGATGATGATACAAATAGCTCTAACACTACAGAAGAAACTATGTATTTTCCTCCAAATGATGGAAGTAATACATGGGAAACAAAGTCAATTTCTTCTTTAGGTTGGAATCAAAGTGCGGTTCAACCTTTATTAGATTATTTACAATTAAAGAATTCCAAATCATTTATAATATTGGTAAATGGAAGAATCGTTTTAGAAAATTATTTCAACGGACATTCTGCTACAACTCCATGGTATTGGGCAAGTGCAGGTAAAACATTAACAACAACTGTCACAGGAATTGCCGAACAAGAAGGATTAATCAACATCAACAACAAAGTATCTGATTATTTAGGAACTGGTTGGACAAGCGCTCCATTAGCAAAAGAAAACTTAATAACTTGCAAAAATCTATTATCAATGAATTCTGGATTAAACGAGACGCTTGGAGATAACGTATCACCAGCAAATCTTCAGTATGTTGCAGATGCAGGTACACGTTGGGCTTACCATAATGTTTATGTAAAACTTCAAGATGTTATTGCTCAACAAAGTGGACAAACTTGGACCAACTACTTCAACACAAAACTAAGAGATAAACTTGGCATGACAGGAGGAGCTTGGATAAATTCTGGTGATGGACTTAGTGTATATTGGAGTACTTCAAGAAATATGGCTCGTTTTGGATTAATGGCTTTAAATAAAGGAAAATGGAATGGTAACCAAGTAGTAAATGAAGCATTTTTTAATAATGCTACAACTACATCGCAAAGCATTAATCAATCGTATGGTTATTTGTGGTGGCTAAATGGAAAGTCTTCTTATCGTTTGCCACAAACACAATTTCAATTCAACGGAAGTATTATTCCGAGTGCTCCAAGTGATATGTATTGTGCCTTGGGCAAAGATGATCAAAAAATTTATGTTATACCAAGTAAAAAAATGGTAATCATTCGAATGGGAGATGCTGCAGACACAGTAAATATGGCATTGTCTGATTTTGATGATGTTCTTTGGCAAAAAATAAGCGCTTTATATCAATAAAGCGCTTACTTTTTATTTAAATATTTTATCAAATATTCTTTTCAGTGCATACACAAATAATATAAAAGTTATAAGCTGTAAGCCCATTGCTATATCTGAGAATTTCTTTTCTATAAGTTTTGCTAAAACACCTAATCCAAAACAAATTAAAATAAAAATTATTGGAGAGGATGTTTTAAAAAAAGATACAATTTTATTCATATAGGTAAAATTTGATTTTTTAAGCAATTATTTAAAAAAGCTATCTACAAACTCATATTTATTAAAAACTTGCAAGTCTTCAATTCCTTCACCTACACCAATATATTTAACTGGAATTTGAAATTGATCAGAAATACCAATAACTACACCACCTTTTGCAGTTCCGTCAAGTTTTGTTACAGCTAAACAAGTAACTTCAGTTGCTGCAGTAAATTGTTTGGCTTGTTCAAATGCATTTTGCCCAGTAGAACCATCTAAAACTAAAAGTACATCATTTGGCGTATCTTCAACCACTTTCTGCATTACTTTTTTAACTTTAGAAAGTTCGTTCATTAAACCTACTTTGTTATGCAAACGTCCAGCTGTATCAATAATTACAACATCTGCATTTTGAGCTACAGCACTTTGCAAAGTATCAAAAGCTACAGAAGCAGGATCGCTTCCCATTTGTTGTTTAACTATTGGTACACCTACTCTATCAGCCCAAATTTGCAATTGGTCAATCGCTGCGGCACGAAAGGTATCTGCAGCGCCAAGAACAACTTTATAACCTGCTTTTTTAAACTGAAAAGCCAACTTACCTATAGTTGTTGTTTTTCCTACTCCGTTAACTCCTACAACCATAATTACGTATGGTTTTTTATTGGCTGGAATTTTAAATTCTGATTCTTCTCCAGATTTAGTTTCAGACAATAAAGAAGCTATTTCTTCACGAAGGATTTGATTTAACTCTTCTGTTCCTAGATATTTATCATTTGAAACTCTTGTTTCAATTCTTTTTATGATTTTTAATGTTGTTTCAACACCTACATCTGATGAAACCAAAATCTCTTCAAGGTTATCTAAAACCTCATCGTCAACTTTAGATTTACCTGCAATAGCTTTCGTTAATTTAGAAAAAAACGTTGTTTTAGTTTTTTCTAAACCTTTATCTAATGTTTCTTTTTTTTCTGATGAAAATATTCTTTTAAAAAAACTCATTTCTTCAATTTATGTATTAAAAATAAGGATGCTAGAAAACATTTTAGTCCTTATCAATAAAATTAGAGACAAATATAAAAATAAAAAAGCTACTTCCATACGAAAGTAGCTTTGATATATATTTAATTAGGAATTATTTCTTTGATAAGAAAGCATCCACTTCTTCTGGAGTCATAATGCTTTCAACAAAAGTATAAGCACCTGTTTTAGGAGATTTTACCATTTTGATAGCTTTTGTTAATCTCTTAGAAGCTGTTTGTAACGTTGCAACGGTTTTCTTTGCCATGATTAAAATGTGTATTTGAAATTCAACAAATGTGAAATCTCTAATTATTTAATTTCTTTATGAACAGTCATTCTCTTTAAGATTGGATTAAATTTCTTAATCTCTAATCTGTCTGGAGTATTTTTTTTGTTTTTGTTTGTAATGTAACGTGAAGTTCCAGGAAGACCTGTTCCTTTGTGCTCAGTACACTCTAAAATTACTTGGATTCTATTACCTTTCTTTGCCATCTTGCTTTATTTTTATTGGATAAGGAATTATTTAATAAAACCATTAGCTTTAGCTGTTTTTAACACAGCAGCTAATCCATTTTTATTGATTGTTTTAATTGTAGAAGCAGCTACTCTTAAAGTAACCCATCTGTCTTCTTCAGCAAGATAGAAACGTTTTTTAACTAAGTTTACAGAAAATTTTCTCTTAGTTTTGTTCATTGCGTGAGAAACATTATTTCCTACCATCGCTCTTTTACCTGTAAGGTCACAAACTCTTGACATTATGCTTATCTTTTATCGTTATTCAAATCGAGGGTGCAAAGAAACAAAAAAGAAACCTTATACACAAAAAAATATTACAGATTTTTTAAAATTTCTTTTTGCAACATTTCAAATGCTTTATTTACTGCTCTATCTATCACTTTCTCACGTGGTTGACCAAAATTAAATTCTTCTACTATTACTTCACTTGGTGTAGCTAAAGCTAAAAAAACGGTTCCAACCTCTGCATCAGCATCACCTTTTGATGGTCCAGCATTGCCAGTTGTAGCAATTGCGTAATCTGTTTTCATTAATTTTTGAATTCCAAGCGCCATTTCTTTTGCAACTTGGGCACTAACAACTGTATATTTATTTATTGTTTCCTCAGAAACTCCTAAAACTGAAACTTTTGTATCTGTTGCATAAGAAACAACACTTCCTCTAAAATAATTTGAAGCACCTGAAACTGATGTCAAAACTTGTGCAATTTTTCCTCCAGTACAACTTTCAGCTGTTGATATTGTTTTGTTTTGTTGCGTTAACAATCTTCCTATAACGACTTCAATAGTTTCGTCTTCATCAAATCCTACAATAATATCTCCAATTATTTTAGTCAACGATGTTACATTATTATCTATTGCTTTTTCGAGAACTTCTTTCTCAGTTCCGCGAGCTGTTAAGCGCAAACGAACTCTTCCAGGAGCAGGTAAATAAGCTAATTTTACAAAATCTGGTAAATTGTTTTCCCAATGCTCAATTCGTTCAGCCACAAGACTTTCTCCTTGCCCATAGGTCATTATTGTTTTGTGTAAAATGTAAGGTCGTTTGTACTCTTTTACTATTTTAGGAATGATTTCGTTTTCGACAATATATTTCATTTCGTAAGGAACGCCTGGAAGCGAAATAAAAACTGTATTTTCTTTTTTCATCCACATTCCAGGTGCAGTTCCGACTTTATTGAAAAGAACCTCGCATTTTGATGGAACCAGCGCTTGATCTTTGTTCATCTGAGAGGCTGGACGCTTCATTACCGATTCAATCAATTCGATTACATGCGATTCAACTTCTTTATTTATAACTAATGTATCGTTGAAGTATTCGCAGAATGTATGTTTTGTAATATCGTCTTTAGTTGGACCTAATCCTCCAGTCATAACAACAAAATCGACTTTGTTTTGTAGCGACTTAAAAGTGTCTAAAATGTGTTGCTTATCATCACTTATTGATAGTAGTTCGTGGGTTTGAACTCCAATTTTATCTAATGCTTTTGCGATGTATCCGGAATTGGTGTCAATGATTTGTCCTATTAGGATTTCGTCACCTATGGTAACTATGGCTGCTTTCATTTGAAGTTTAGTATTTGTTTTTCAACTGTCTAATGCAGTTACTTCAATCATATCAAAAATATTGATTTCGATTATTGATTTGATTAGCAAAGATAGTACAAATAAAAAAATGAATCACTTTTTTAGCCCAGATTGGAGTATGTATCCTTTTATTTTGTTGCCTAAAACTTTGAGTTGTGATTAAAGAAATGTTCTCGAAGGCAACAAAATAAAAGATACTGCGGAAAGCTGGAAAATGGCTTGCAGATAAATCCCAAGCCATTCGCTTCTTACTATTATATTTCGAAATCTTTTTTGATTTCTTTTATTGCTTTATCAACTTGATCTTGAATGCTATCAAAAGTAGCTTCAATTTCTTTTCTCTTACCTTCTGCTCTTGTCCAAGCTTCAACCTGGAGAATTTCTTCATAAGCCATTGTCATTCCTAATAAGTCTAGAGTTGGCTTAATCTTGTGTGCATAAGCATAAGCTTGCTTGTGATCTTTATCTTTAATACCTTGCTCTATTTGCTTCAAATCTTGAGGAACTTCGGTAACAAAAAGTGAGATAATTTGCATTACAAATTCCGGATCATTATCCGAAAGAGCGTAAACTTTTGAGAGGTTATAATTTATTGCCATTATTTAACTTGTATTCTAAATGATTTTTTATTTTCTATGAATCCTTCTAATATATCGTTTGGTTTTACAGCACTTACTCCTTCTGGAGTTCCTGTAAAAATAATATCTCCTTTTTTTAATGTGAAAAATTGAGAAACGTGCGAAATAAGTTCGTCAATTCTCCAAATCATGTGACTCGAATTTCCTTTTTGAACTACATTTCCATTGCTATGTAACTCAAAGTTAATATTTTCTAATGAAACAAACTCATTTTTCGGATAAAATTCACCAATTACCGCTGAACCGTCAAAAGCTTTAGATTTTTCCCAAGGCAAACCTTTTTCTTTAAGCTTAGCTTGCAAATCTCTTGCTGTAAAATCGATTCCTAATCCGATTTCATCGTAATAATTGTGAGCAAATTTTGCATCTATATATTTTCCAACTTTATTTATTTTAACCAAAACTTCAACTTCATGGTGCACATCATCACTAAACTCTGGAATTACAAAAGGATGTTGTTTTAACAAAATTGCAGAATCCGGTTTTAAGAAAACTACAGGCTCATCAGGACGTTCATTTTGAAGTTCCTCGATGTGTTTAACGTAATTTCTTCCGATGCAAATTATTTTCATAAGTAGTAGTAACAATTTGTAAGATAAAAACCCTACTTTTAACTTAGTTTATTATTAAGTTTTCTTAATTTAATTCCTGTCAATACTTTTTTAGTGTAAAGAGGAAAATCAGCACCTTGAATCCAACCATAGTATCCTGGTTCTTTTTCAAGCACTTCCTCTACTAATTGACCTTTGTTTTTTCCGAAAGTAAAAATTTCTTTTCCTTCATTATTCAAAGCAATAAAACCAGCAAAATCAACTGATTTTTTACGAGTAGTAAATTCAGACAACCATTTCATATCGTTATCTAAATCGTCATATCTGTCTAATTGTGCTTTTAGAATTTCATAAGTTGCCATAGTATCTGCTTCAGCAGAATGGGCGTTCTCTAAATTGGTACCACAATAAAATTTCAAAGCTGCACTTAAAGTTCGCTCTTCTTTTTTGTGAAAAATAGTTTGAACATCTACCGAAACCCTGTTTTTCATATCAAAATCTACTTCAGCACGAAGTAATTCTTCAGCTAAAAGTGGAATATCAAATCTATCTGAGTTAAATCCAGCCAAATCAGAATCCTTAATCATATTATGAACTTGTGATGCTAATTCTTTAAAAGTTGGCTCATTAGCTACTTTTTCATTAGTAATACCATGAACAGCTGTTGTTTGCGGCGGAATTGGAATTGTTGGGTTTACTAACCATGTCTTGCTTTCTTTATTTCCGTTAGGATATACTTTGAAGATTGAAATTTCTACAATTCTATCTTTAGCAACATCAATTCCTGTAGTTTCAAGGTCGAAAAAGCAAATTGGTCTGTTTAATTTTAATTCCATTTTTTAAAAATGTTAGTCGACAAATATAAAATAATGTTGTTACCGTTTATCGATTATTTAAAAAGTTTTAATCAAAAATCAAGAAACCCTTTCAATTTGTTATCATTGAAAGGGTTACAATTTATATTTTTTTATTTTTTTTAATATTCTCTATTTACATCAAATGCTTCAAGATATTCGGCCACTCGTTTTACAAAACTTCCACCAAGTGCACCATCTACAACTCTGTGGTCATAAGAATGTGATAAGAACATTTTCTGACGAATTCCGATAAAATCACCTTCTGGAGTTTCAATAACTGCTGGAACTTTTCTAATTGCACCAAGAGCTAAGATTCCTACTTGTGGTTGATTAATAATAGGAGTTCCAAATACCGAACCAAAAGTTCCTACGTTTGTCACAGTATATGTTCCGCCTTGAGTATCGTCTGATTTTAATTTTCCAGCTTTAGCTCTATTTCCTAAATCGTTTACGGCTTTTGCCATTCCAACCAAATTCAATTGATCAGCATTTTTAATTACTGGAACAATAAGATTTCCATTCGGCAACGCTGCAGCCATTCCCAAATTGATGTTTTTCTTTTTAATGATGTAATCTCCATCAACAGAAATATTCATTCCAGGAAAATCTTTTAAAGCTTTAGCAACTGCTTCCATCATAATTGGAGTGAAAGTTAATTTCTCACCTTCGCGTTTTTCGAAAGCACCTTTTACTTTATCTCTCCATTTTACAATATTAGTTACATCAACCTCAATAAACGATTGTACGTGAGCAGACGTTTGAACCGAAGCTACCATGTAGCCTGAAATCAATTTACGCATTCTGTCCATTTCTACAATTTCATCACCACCATTTACAGAAACCGGAACAGCAGAAGTTGTTGTAGATTGAACAGGTTGTGTTATAGGTTGTGCAACTGGAGTAACAGTTTGTGCTACAACTGGCTGACTTGTTCTATTCTTTACAAAATTTAATATATCTTCTTTAGTAACACGACCATCTTTTCCTGAACCTGAAATACTTTCTAATTCAGCAACTGAAACACCTTCTTCTTTAGCAATGTTTTTTACTAATGGCGAAAAGAATTTATCAGAACCACTAAAATCAGCTGGTGCAACATTTTCTTTAGCTACTTCAACTGTTTTAGCAACTTCAGCAACAATTGGAGCAGCAACTTCAGCAGTTTTAGGTGCTTCTACGCTTCCGCCTTCTGTTTCAATAATTGCAATAGTTTGACCCACTTTTACCACATCATCTTTCCCAAAAAGTTGTTCTACTAAAACACCTGAAACTTCACTTGGTACTTCACTATCTACTTTATCGGTAGCAATTTCAAGAACTGCTTCGTCCATTGCAATAGTATCTCCAACGTTTTTTAACCAATTGGTAATTGTTGCTTCAGCAACGCTTTCACCCATTTTAGGTAATTTCAATTCAAACTTTGCCATATCTTTAAACTAAAGTTGTGTTTTTTTATAATGATTGCAAAATTAGTAATTTTATCTTCATTTTGTAAAGAATACACTAATTTTTTAATGTTATGATTTCTCCTCTATCAATTGAATTATTGCTTCCAATAAGGTAATTAGAATTAGAAATATAATTCTTAAATGTTAAATTCTTACTTTTATTTGAATTCATAAAATCTATAATTTTCTTATAACTAAATGATTTTGTATCAAAAATGATTTCAGTATTCAAATTTACATTGTTTTTGAATTCTGAAAAATCATTTAAAATTGTTTCTTTTTTGTTCAAATCCAATTGTAATGAATCTTTAGAAAAAATTATATATTCATCAATCGTTCTTTTTATTTCTTTAGATTGATTTTTCTTAATAAACGAAAAAACAAAAACACCAATTTTCATAAAAAAGTCGAATACAACTGATTTCTTAAAATGTTTAGTATAAAAGAAATTCATAGCTTCTTGAAAGCGCTTCATATACTTTTCATCTCGAATAGTGCTTTCTCCTTTATAATGTATTACAGTTGTTTCATGAAAATAATAATTGGTTTTACCTTTTTTCAAAGCCATGTAACTCAAATCAATATCGTCAGAATACATGAAGCAATTTTCATCGAAACCTCCAATTTCATTATATAATTCGAGTTTCATTACCATAAAAGCACCAACCAAAATATCAACTTTTCCAGATTGATTTTCAGTTAAATGTTGCGCATAATACTTCCCAAAAAAATTTGAAATTTTATACAATCCGAAGATTTTAGTGAAGGCAACCCAAGGTGTTGGAACACCGCGTTTACTTTCTGGAAGAAAATTTCCTGTTCCGTCGATTAATTTGCAACCAATTATTCCGGTGTTTGGTTGCCAATTTTTAGTGTCTAATATTTTAATAAAAGTATCTTCAGCAACAACCGTATCTGGATTTAAAATACAAATATATTCGCCTCTGGCTTGAGCAACTCCAATGTTATTCCCTTCAGGAAAACCTAAATTTTGTTTGTTTTCAATAAGTTTTACATTCGGAAACAGTTGTTTCATCATCGCACAACTATCATCGGAAGAATTGTTATCAATTACAATGATTTCGCCATCAATGTTTTCAAGTGCTTTTTGAACACTTAAAACGCATTGCTCTAAAAAAAAGCGCACATTATAATTTAGGATGATAACCGATAGTTGCATTTGACAAATATAATCTACTTTTGCAAAAAAAATACAACTGTGAATTACCTTTCTGTAGAAAATATTTCGAAATCATTTGGAGAACGCACTTTGTTCAAAGACATTTCGTTTGGAATAAACAAAGACCAAAAAATTGCTTTTATAGCCAAAAATGGTTCGGGCAAAACGTGCATTATGAAAATTATTAATGGCGAAGACGAACCAGATTCAGGGCAAGTCGTGATTAGAAAAGAAATCAAAATGGCTTTTCTATCGCAAGTCCCTCAATTGCAAGATGAATTGACTGTTGAAGAAAGTATTTTTGCGTCAGACAATGAAATTCTACATGTAATTGAACGCTATGAAAAAGCATTAGAAAACCCAGAAGATACTGAAGCTTATGAGAAAGCTTTTGATGATATGGACCGACATAATGCTTGGGATTTTGAAACACAATTCAAGCAAATTTTGTTCAAATTGAAGTTGGAAGATTTCAAATTGAAAGTAAAAAACATGTCTGGTGGGCAGAAAAAGCGTCTATCGTTGGCGATTATTCTTATCAACAAACCTGATTTATTAATATTAGACGAGCCAACCAATCACTTGGATTTGGAGATGATTGAATGGTTGGAAAGTTATTTTGCAAAAGAAAACATTACGTTGTTTATGGTAACGCACGACCGTTTCTTTTTGGAACGCGTTTGTAACGAAATCATAGAATTGGATAACGGAAAATTATACAGTTACAAAGGAAATTATTCTTACTATTTAGAGAAAAAAGAAGAACGATTAGCTTCAGAAAATGCTTCTATTGATAAGGCACAAAATCTTTTTGTAAAAGAATTAGCTTGGATGCGAAGACAACCTAAAGCTAGAACTACCAAATCAAAATCACGTCAAGATGACTTTTATGTGATTAAAGAAAAAGCAGAAAGTCGCCGAAAAGAAAATAAAATCGAACTAGAAATCAACATGGAACGTCTTGGAAGCAAGATTATTGAGTTGCATAAAATTTCAAAAAAGTTTGGCGATAAAAAGATTTTAGAGAATTTTAGTTTCGATTTTCAACGTGGTGCACGAATTGGGATTATTGGAAAAAACGGAACTGGAAAATCGACGTTTTTGAACTTGTTGACACAAACCATTCCGACCGATTCTGGAAAAGTTATTACTGGTGATACCATTAAAATTGGATATTATACCCAAAGCGGAATCAATCCAAAACCCGGACAACGTGTTATTGATATTATTAAGGAATACGGAGAATATATTCCGTTGATGAAAGGGAAATTGATTTCGGCTTCGCAATTGTTGGAGCGATTTTTATTTGACAGCAAAAAACAATATGATTTTGTAGAAAAACTTTCTGGTGGCGAATTGAAACGATTGTATTTATGTACAGTTTTGATTCAGAATCCGAATTTCTTAATTTTGGATGAGCCAACGAATGACTTAGATATCGTAACCTTAAATGTATTAGAAAGTTTCTTATTGGACTTTCCGGGTTGTTTGCTTGTAGTTTCGCACGACAGATATTTCATGGACAAAATTGTAGATGATTTATTTGTTTTTAGAGGTGACGGAATTGTCGAAAACTTTCCAGGAAATTACTCTGATTTTAGAGCCTATGAAGATTCGGCTGAGCCAACAAATAAAGACGATAACAAGGAAAAGAACAATTGGAAAACTAAAACTATTTCTTCTGGTTTAGATTTTAATGAGCAAAAAGAGTTCAACAAAATTGAGAAAGAAATCAAAGATTTAGAATTCCAAAAGAAACAAATCGAGCAACTATTCTCTGACGGAAAAGTAGCCGATAAGGATATAGAAACCAAAGCTAACGAACTTCAAAAAGTGATTAAAACACTTGAAGAAAAAGAAGAACGTTGGTTTGAATTGAGTTCAAAAATGGAATAATAGACAGTAAATAGTGAATAGTAATTAGTGAATAGCCGACTAATTACTAGTCACTATTTACTAATCACTAATAATGTTACAAATTATAAAATCATATCTAAACTTCCTTTGGAACTCCAAGAATCAGCATGGAGTGCATTCGCCGTATGTGTTTGATTTGGTTACCAAATGCTTTTATGATAAGAAGAATTATCCTGAATATTCTATTTTAAAAAACTACAGAAATTCACTTTTACAAAATAAAAACACGATTGAAGTAACCGATTTTGGTGCTGGTTCGAGAGTTTTTAAAAGTAATACAAGAGCCATAAACCAAATTGCAAAAAACGCTGGAATTTCTCCAAAAAGAGCGAAACTTTTATTTAGAATTGTAAATTATTTTCAACCAAATACAATTTTAGAAATTGGAACTTCTTTAGGATTAGCGACTTCTGCTCTATCTTTAGGGAGTAAAAATGCCAAAGTCATTACTTTAGAAGGTTGTCCAAATACAATGACAATTGCAAAAAATCAATGTGAATTGCAAAATCTAAATAACATTGAATTTATAAACACAAAATTTGAAGACTATCTAAGTAACTGTCAACTGAACACTGAACACTGCCAACTGATATACTTCGATGGCAATCATTCTAAAAAAGCTACTTTAGACTATTTTGAACTTTTAGTTCCGACAATTACCAACGATTCTGTATGGATATTCGACGATATTCATTGGAGTAAAGACATGGAAGAAGCTTGGCAAACAATTAAAAACCATCCAAAAATTACCGTAACTATTGATACCTTTCAATGGGGAATAGTTTTTTTTAGAACGGAACAAGAAAAAGAGCATTTTGTAATTAGAGCATAAAAAAATGGCAACCATCCCTGATTGCCATTTTCCTGAATTAATAATAAACAAAAAACCTTTATTCTTTAGCTTCTGCTGTTTCTCTACTTTTTGCACCCATTCTGTTTAATTTAAACATTGGTCCAAATTTCAATTTTATTGAAGCTATTGAGCTATTATCGCCAGATGTTAATCCTTCTTTTTCAACGGTATTTTTTCTGCTATCTAATGCTTCATACATTAGTTTAATTTCATCATAATCTTCTCTAGAAAAATTTTCTTTATTGTCTTTATAAGATTGGAAAAAAGTTTCATATGTTTTCAAAATATTATCTTTATTAACCCATGCAAAACTCATATCGTCGCCTATTTTTCCAGCACCAAAAAGTCTATCTCTTAAAAGCTGACTTGGATTTGGTTTAGCCGAAATTGTTACTGCTTTTTTTGTTTCCATACTTAACTTCAACTCATCATATTTTGCAACAGTTGCATTAATTTTTTCTTGAGATGCAGTTTTTGTAGCTTCATCAAGTGCAACTAAAGATTCATTTGCATCAGCACTTTTTCTATCAAAATCAGTAGCAATTTGATCCCAATTTGCCATCATTTCATCTGTGTCAGCCATTTTCAATGAATCTACATAGCTTTCAAGTTCACTGATTCTTTTATCTGCAGCCTCTTTTTCCTTATTTTG
>LNFM01003322.1_pt1 | contig 31912 bp, 29 predicted proteins | sample 596031 | NCBI WGS metagenome assembly LNFM01 (sample SAMN04254537, study PRJNA301005) | activated carbon metagenome | isolation source: dual media filters at the Ann Arbor, Michigan drinking water treatment plant | place: USA: Ann Arbor | reverse complement strand
AGGGTGAGTTCAAGCTCGGCAATGGACGGTACTGCTACCCGTTGACCGCGACCGACCATGCCTCGCGTTTCCTGCTGCTCTGCGAGGCGCTGGAACCCCTCGACAACCCGTTCGGCACGAGGTTGTCACCGATGTCTTAGGTACGCTCCGTTACCTATGTGTCCGGGCCGGACATGTGCATATTTGCATATTGGCGGAAGGGGTGGGATTCGAACCCACGGTACCCTTGCAGGCACGCCGGTTTTCAAGACCGGTGCCTTAAACCACTCGGCCACCCTTCCGGTTCAGTAATTTCAACCGCTTAGCGCAGGCCTGCGGCTAACGCAATGCGATCCCGCGGCCAAATTCCTCGCGGGCCGGCCAGTCCGCGGCGTTGATGCCTTGCGAACTCCGATCGGCGAGTCGCTGTTACCTGGCAAGGAATTCGATCCCAAGCGGCAAGTGACTTGTTCCGGAAATCGGACGGCGCAACCGGATCCGGGTTCTTGGTCCTCAGGTCGCTAGCAAATCAGGCGCGGGAGCGGAAACCGTCCAACGCGTGCGCCAGGAAAATTCCGGCGCTCACCAGACCCATCACGGTCATAACTGTCTCAAGCATCGCACAAATCCTTTGCGCCCCTGCGCTCACAGAACGACCGCAGCGCTGCACAGTCAAAAAGAATCACGCGTCAAAAACGAAGATCGCCGCCAGTGATGATTTGCTGCAACAGGTTGGTGGAGACCCGAGTACAATGATTGATTCACCACGCTGCCGCTGACCCATTTCCGCGGCGCTCGGGATGAGATACCTTGCCGGCGTGATGCCGAGGTGGGCTGCATCACGCAATAGGGCGCGCAAACCTCAAAAGCGGGCGCGGTCGGCGGATGGGGCAGTCGGGGCGAATGGGGATTAGACAGGCAAAATCAGTCGCTTTGCTGGGGCGCGGCGCCGCGGCGATGGCAACATGCCTCGTTCTCGCCAATTGCGCCTCATCAGAAAAATTCGCCAGCCGAGTCGATCCCAAGTATGGCGTCTCTTCCAGCCCGCGGGTGGTGGCTCTGGGTGAGCCGGTGCCGAAGGGTGGGGGGGCCTATCGGATCGGCAAGCCCTACACCGTCGCCGGCCGGACGTATGTCCCGGAAGAAGATAACAACTATCGCGCCGAGGGGATGGCCTCCTGGTATGGCGGCGACTTCCACGGCCGGCTGACCGCCAATGGCGAGGTTTTCGACATGACCTCGCTGACCGCCGCCCATCCGACGCTGCCGTTGCCCAGTTACGCCCGCGTCACCAACATTCGAAACGGCAAGTCGCTGATCGTTCGCATCAATGACCGCGGCCCCTACCACGGCAATCGGCTGATCGACGTCTCGAACAAGGCTGCCGAGCTGCTTGATTTCAAGGCAAACGGCGTAGCCAAGGTTCGCGTTGAGTATGTCGGACGGGCGCCGCTGGAAGGCTCCGAAGACCGCCAGTTGCTGGCGACCCTGCGGACTGGCGAGCCCGCGCCATCGCCGTCGACGATCCGGGTCGCCTCGGCCCGGCCTTTTGTTCCAGAATTGCCGACTTCGTCGAGCCATATCCGCGGCGACGTCCCTGTGCCGGAAGGGCGGCCCTATAGCCTTGGCAATACCACCGCCGACTACGCCTCGATCAACGCGACTTCCGAAATTTCGGCATCCGGCCGTGGCCGTGGCCGTGCCGCTGAGAAGCCGCGTGCGGTGTCTTATGAAGCCGAGCCGGGTTACGCTTCCCCGAGGCCTGCTTACGCTCCAGTTGATCCGCGGGGACCGAGCGAAATACTCAACGGACGCGGGCTCTATTGACCCTTCAGGAAACCGATCAAGGCCGCATTGACCTCTTTCGGCCGTTCCTGCTGGATCCAATGGCCGGCTCCGTCAAGAATCAGTTTTTCTCTCAGGTTGGGCAGCACGCGCTCCATCTCCTTGACCTGCTTGGCGCCGATAAGCCCTGTGATCACGCCATCATTCGATCCCGCGATGAACAGCGCCGGCTGGTGGATCTGTGCGCCCTGCCATGGAGCGGTCAGTTCCCAGTTGCGATCGATATTGCGATACCAGTTCAACCCGCCACGAAAGCCGGATTTCTGATAGATTTCTGCGAAGGTGGCGACGTCGGCTTCGGTTAGCCAGTTCGGCAGCGGCCGATGCGGATCAGCGTCGGCGAGGAATCCCTTTCCCTCCTGGACGAACTGGTGGGCGGAGGGATCCGAGAAGCCGCGTCCGCCCAGCACGATGCGCATCGTCGCCGCGACGTCGCGCTCGAACTCTGCTTCCGCCACTCCTGGCGGCTGGAAATACTGCCAGTAGAAATTGGTGATACCGTTCTTGCTCAGGGTTTCGAGCGGCAGGCCGCGCCCGCGGGATGGTGGCGGTACGCTGAGGCCGGCGACCTTGGTGAAGATATCGGGCCGGAACATCGCGGCATGCCAGGCGACCGGGGCGCCCCAGTCATGGCCGACGATGACAGCCTGCTTCTCGCCGAGCGCCGCCACCAGCGCAACCATGTCGCCGACATTGTGAAAGATAGTGTAGGCGCCGACATCGGCAGGAGCACTGGTCCGGCCGAACCCACGCATGTCGGGCGCGACCACGCGGAAGCCGGCTTCCGCGAGCGCCGGGATCTGGTGCCGCCAGGAGTAGGAGAGCTCAGGCCAGCCGTGGCAGAGCACCACCAGGGGGCCGTGGCCGTGCTCGACGACAAACAGGTCGATTCCATTGGCGGAAATCGTCCGTGAAGCAGCCATCGTGTTACCGCCTGTTTTTTCGTATTCTGTCGAGAAATCGCGGTGTTCGCACAATATGTTCGTTTCTTTGGCGCCGCAATCGAATCGCCACGGAGGCAGGTTTTCAACCCCGTGTTGTTTGCGGTACTGCCAACTGTTAGAACGCAGGCACTCAGGACATCATCGATGGCAGCCGAGACTTCCGTTTTCCGCAGATCCGACGCCGCGGCGGTGGTGCCCTGGCGCAGCCTGATCGCGGCCGTCCTGGCGCTCGCTGTCGGGTGGGGCGGGGTGGTGTACGCCGCCAACAACAGCGTGCAGGGTGCCAAGAAGGAGGAAGGCGGATTTGACGGCGATGCGCCAACCGCAATCCTGATCGAGGCCTCCAGCGGCAGCGTGCTTTTCGAGAAAAATGCCGATGAACTGCGGGCGCCATCCAGCATGCTGAAGCTGATGACCGTCGAGGTTGCCTTCAACGCCGTGAAGCAGGGCAAGATCAAACTGTCGGACGAATACCGGATCAGCGAGAACGCCTGGCGCAAGGGCGGCGCGCCGGCGGGCGGCTCGACCATGTTCGCCATCCTCAACAGCAAGGTGTCGGTGGACGACCTGTTGCGCGGCGCTATCATCCAGAGCGGCAACGATTCCTGCATTGCGCTCGCCGAAGGCATGGCCGGGAACGAGCGGCTCTTTGCCGCCGACTTCATGACCAAGCGCGCCCGCGAACTCGGCCTGACAAAGTCGACATTTGGAAATTCCAGCGGACTGCCCGATCCCGCCAACAGGATGACGGTGCGGGAACTGGCACGACTCGCCCGCCATCTGATCCTGACCTATCCCGACATGTACAAGCTGTTCGGCGAAAGGGAATTCACCTGGAACAAGATCCGGCAGCAGAACCGCAATCCGCTTCTGAATACGCTCACGGGCGCCGATGGGCTGAAGACGGGCTACACCAAGGAAGGCGGCTACGGCATGGTCGGTTCGGCGGTGCAGAACGACACGCGTCTGATCGTCGTGGTGAACGGCCTGGAGGATTCCGACGACCGGGCTCTCGAAGCCAAGAAGATGCTGGAATGGGGTTTTCGGAACTTCGAGACGCGGACGCTGTTCGCGGCCAACCAGCAGGTCGGCCACGCCAAGGTGTTTGGGGGCGAGAGCCGTTTCGTCAAGCTTGCAAGCCCGGATCCGATCAAGGTGATGGTGCCGAAGCAAGGCAACGAGAAGCTGATCGCGCGGATCGTTTACAATGGCCCGGTGCGAGCGCCGGTGCAGTCCGGCCAACCGGTCGGCGTCGTGAAAGTATGGCGCGGCGCCAACGTCGCGGTGGAAGCGCCGGTCTATGCGGCCGAGGCGGTCGGCACCGGCTCGACCGTGCGGCGTGCGATCGACGGGGCCAGCGAGCTTGTCATCGGCATGTTCCGCGCGAGCGCAGAGAAGCTCTGACCATGACCTCGGCAGCGCCGAACCGGACATCCGGCCGCGGGAAGTTCATTTCGTTCGAGGGCGGCGAGGGCTCCGGGAAGTCCACTCAGATCAGGAAGCTTGCCGAGCGGCTTGCCGCGGCGAAGCTGCGCACCATCGTCACCCGCGAGCCGGGTGGATCGCCCGGCGCCGAGATCATCCGGCATCTGGTGCTGTCGGGCATGGGCAAGCTGCTTGGACCTGACGCCGAAACATTGCTATTCGCCGCCGCCCGCGACGACCATGTGCATACCGTCATCCAGCCGGCGCTTAGCCAGGGAACGTGGGTTCTGTGCGACCGCTTTTCGGACTCGACTCGCGCCTACCAGGTAAGGCTGGGGCAGGTCTTGCCGGCCGTGCTCAACGCCATGCAGCGGGTCACCATCGGCGACCTCAAGCCGGACCTGACCATCATCCTGGATATCCCCGTTGAAGTCGGGCTGCAGCGCGCTGCGGCCCGCCGCGGCAGCGACGCACCGGATCGTTTCGAGGCGGAAGACGTGCAGTTTCATCAGGACTTGCGCGAAGCCTATCGGCAGATCGCCGCGGAAGATCCGCAGCGCTGCGTCCTGATCGACGCCAACGCTGACGCCGACATGGTGGCCGCCCGCGTCTGGACGGCGTTGCGCGATCACCTCTTCGCTATCCCGAGCTCGGCGAGCACCGCATGAGCACCCGCAAGACCGAACAGGTCACGAATATCAGGCACCCTCGCGAGGCGGTCGACCTCCACGGCCACCACGCCGCCGAGACGGCATTGCTGAACGCCTATCGCAGCGGCCGCATTCCACATGCTTGGATGATCGGTGGTCCCCAGGGCATCGGCAAGGCTACGCTGGCCTATCGCATGGCGCGCTTCGTACTCGCCAACGCCAACCCGATGGCGCCTTCGGTGCAGCGCGCCGAGACGCTCGCGCTCGATCCCCAGCATGCCGTTGCTCGCCAGATCGCGGCGGGCGCCCATGGCGGATTGTTGGTGTTGGAGCGCGGCCTCAACGACCGTGGCGTGCTGCGCACCGTGATTACCGTGGACGAGACGCGCGAAACGATTTCGTTCTTTGGTTCAACGGCGGCGGTCGATGGATGGCGGGTCTGCATTGTCGATACCGTTGACGAACTCAACCCCAACGCCGCCAACGCGCTGCTCAAGATACTCGAGGAGCCGCCGCAACGTTCGTTGTTCCTGCTTGTCAGTCATTCGCCGGCGCGGGCCTTGCCGACGATCCTGTCCCGTTGCCGCAAATTGTCGTTGCGGCCGCTGGCCACGGCCGACGTGATCCAGGCCGCAGCGTGCGCCACTGACATTGCCGCCGATGATCCCGCGCTGGCGGAGGCCGCTGCGGCCTCGGACGGCAGCGTGTCGCGTGCCCTGGTATTGCTCGGAGGCGATGCGCTGAAACTGCAGCAGCGGACCTCGGCTCTGTTGGCTGCACTGCCGCGGATCGACCCGCTTGAGCTGCACGCGCTGGGCGATGCGCTGGGCACCAGCGACCGCGTAGCGCTCGCGGCCTTTATCGACGGCGTCGATCGCTGGATCGGGGCGAAGTTGCGAGTGGAGGACGCCAACGCTGAGCTCCCGCGCCTTGCACGGCTGGCGGAGGTATGGGAAAAGATCATCCGCTCCGCGCGCGACACCGAATCGTACAATCTGGAGCGAAAACCGCTGGTTTTCTCGGTGTTCGGGATGCTCGCAGAAGCGACGCGGTAACACCCCGCCTGACGACAGTCCCGACTATCTTTGACTTGTGAAGGAATTTGTGGTGGCGACGGCTGTAAAGAAGGTTTCGAAAAAGCAGAAGGTTAAGAAGAAGACTCGCAAGTCGAAGCCCGTGCGCGCCAGCAAGGACGCAGCAACGAAGAAGCGCGCCGCCAAGAGCAAACGCGTTGCGAAGAAAGCCGGCAAGGCCTCCAGGAAGGCGGCAAAGAAGGTAGCGAAGAAGTCGCCGAAGAAAGCAGCCAAGCGAGGCGGCGAGAAAACGGTCAAGAGGGCGACCGGGAAATCAGCGAAACGATCCGAACAGAAGCCCGCGCCGAAGAAGCCGGCAGCTGCGTCGAAAGTGGAGCCTGCGGTAAGCGCCGCGCCCGTTGCAGCGATTCCGAAGGCCATAGCGCCGCGCGCGAAGCCGGCTCCTGCGGCGGTTACCGGCCGCAAGACCTACTACATCACGACGCCGATCTTCTATCCCAACGGCATACCGCACATCGGTCATGCCTACACCGCCATGGTGACCGACGCGATTGCCCGCTTTCAGCGACTCGACGGATTCAATGTACGCTTTCTGACAGGAACTGACGAGCACGGCCTCAAGATGCAGCAGACCGCGGTTTCGGAGGGCCTCGCGCCGCTCGCGCTTGCCGACCGCAATTCGGCGCGCTTCCGCGACATGATGACGGCGCTCAACATCTCCTGTGACGATTTCATCCGGACCACCGAGCCGCGCCACACGCGTTCATGCCAGGCGCTCTGGCGTGCGATCGAGAACAACGGCGACATCTATCTTGGCAAGTATGCCGGCTGGTATTCGGTCCGGCAGGAGGCCTATTTTGACGAAGCGGAAACCAGCGTTGGGCCTGACGGCGTCCGCCGCGAACCGCTGGGGTCGCCGGTGGAGTGGGCCGAGGAGGAAACCTACTTCTTTCGCCTGTCGGCCTACCAGGACAAGTTGCTCGCCCTCTATGCCGATGTTCCCGACTTCGTGCTGCCGCGGGAGCGGCTCAATGAGGTTGCCAGTTTTGTCAAAGGCGGCCTGAAGGACCTTTCGGTTTCGCGAACGACGTTCGACTGGGGAATTGAAGTACCGGGCGCTCCATCTCACGTCATGTATGTGTGGCTGGATGCGCTCACCAACTACATCACTGCCGCCGGCTATCCCGACGTTGAAAGCGAAGAGTTTCAACGTTACTGGCCGGCCAGTCTGCATGTCACCGGCAAGGATATCGTGCGATTTCACGCAGTCTACTGGCCGGCGTTCCTGATGTCCGCCGGCGTCGACGTTCCGCAGCGGGTGTTCAGTCACGGCTTCCTGCTCAATCGCGGTGAGAAGATGTCGAAGTCGGTCGGCAATGTCGTCGATCCCTTTGCCATGGCGACGCAATACGGCGTCGATCAGGTGCGCTATTTCTTCATGCGGGAAGTGTCGTTCGGACAGGACGGCAGCTACAACCACGAAGCCATCGTCGCCCGCATCAATGCCGACCTCGCCAACGATCTCGGCAATCTGGCGCAGCGCTCGCTGTCGATGATCGCGAAGCAGCTCGGCGGCGTGCTGCCCGAGCCGGGCGAGTTCACCGCCAACGACAAGGCGATGCTGGCGCAGGCGGACGGCATGCTCGCGGCGTCACGTTCGGCGATGGCGACGCAACAGATCCATCAATGGCTGAGCGCAGTCTGGGCCGTGGTGGCGGAAGCCAACCGCTATTTCGCCGGAGAGGCGCCCTGGGCGCTGGCCAAGACCGATCCGGAACGGCAGAAGACCGTGCTGTACGTGACGGCGGAAGTGGTGCGCCAGGTCGCCATCCTGACCCAGCCGGCGATGCCGGATGCGTCGGCCAGGCTGCTCGACAGCCTCGGCATCCCCGAGGGCAGGCAGGCACGCGATTTTGCCGCGATCGGCACCCGGATCAAGCCTGGCACGGCGCTGCCGCCGCCGGTCGGGATATTTCCGCGCTACGTTGAACCAAAGGCGGATTGAGCGGTTGCAGGCCATGCTCGTCGACAGCCACTGCCATCTCGACTTTCCCGACTTTGCCGAGGACCTCGACGCCATTGTCGCGCGCGCGGAAGCCGCCGGCATTGGCCGCATCGTCACGATCTCGACGCGGGTCAGGCGGCTCGGCGGGCTGCTCGCCATCGCTGAGCGTTTTCCCAACGTCTATTGCTCGGTCGGCACCCACCCGCATCACGCCGATGAGGAGGACGGCATTCCCGCGGCCGAGCTGATCGAATTGACCCGCCATCCAAGGGTCGTGGCGCTGGGGGAGGCGGGGCTGGATTACTTCTATGAGCACGGCGCCCGCGAGGCGCAGGAACGTGGTTTTCGCGCCCATATCGCCGCCGCCCGCGCAACCGGCCTGCCGCTGGTGATCCACACCCGCGAGGCCGATGAAGACTGCGGCCGCATCCTCCAGGACGAAATCGCCAGGGGCCCGTTCCGCGCCGTGCTGCATTGCTACACCGGCGGACGGGAGCTGGCGCTGAAAGCGATTGCGCTGGGACTCTCGATCTCGTTCACGGGAATCCTGACCTTCAAGAAGTCCGAGGCGTTGCGCGAACTTGCGGCCGAGCTTCCGGCCGATCGCATCATGGTCGAAACCGACGCGCCCTACCTGGCGCCCGGAAAATTTCGCGGCAAACGCAATGAACCGGCTTACGTGGTCGAAGTGGCAAAAGTGCTGGCGCAGGCGCGCGGCGTCTCGCTGGAGGAGATTTCGCGCCAAACAACGGAAAACTTCTTCCGCCTGTTCTCCAAGGTACCGGCGCCGAAGGCGTCCGCATGACGCTGACGCTCACGATACTCGGCTGCGGTTCCTCGGCGGGCGTGCCGAGGCCCGCGCTCGGCTGGGGCGCGTGTGATCCAACCAATCCGAGGAACCGTCGCCGCCGCTGTTCGCTGCTGGTCGAGCGTGTCTCGGGGCAGGGCACCACGCGTATCCTGATCGATACCTCTCCCGATCTGCGCGAGCAATTGATCGACGCCGATGTCGATCACCTCGATGCGGTGTTCCTGACCCATGAACATGCCGACCAGACCCATGGCATTGACGATCTGCGTCCGGTCGTGATGCACCAGCGCCGGCGGATCCCGGTATACCTGAACCAGTCGACCGCCAATGACATCATGGGGCGGTTCTCCTATTGCTTTGTTGCGCCCGAGGGCAGCGATTATCCGCCGATCCTGACGCATCACTCGATCGAGGCTGGCGAAAGTCGCACCATCGCAGGGAAGGGTGGCGCGCTGACCCTGTCGGCGTTTCTGGTCCAGCATGGCAACATCCCGGCGCTCGGCTATCGCATCGGCGATGCCGCCTATTCGCCCGACCTCAACGACATTCCACAACAGAGCTGGCCTTTACTGAAAAACCTTGAGCTCTGGATCGTCGATGGGCTGCGCTATGCCGGCCACCCCAGTCACTTCAACGTCAACGAAGCGCTGTCCTGGATCGAGCGCTTCAGGCCGAAACGCGCGGTCATCACCAATATGCATGCCGATCTCGACTACGAGGTGCTGCGTCAGAGCCTGCCGGCAGGCGTGATTCCCGCCCATGACGGGATGAGGCTGGAGCTCGGTTAGGACCCGCAGCGCGGGATTCCGGCAACGGCGGGCTCGATCGAGCGCAGACCGACGTTCTGACCCGAGCTTTGGCATGCGGTTTTTCTGGCGATCGGTACATTGCAAAACGCCTTGAGGCGGGCAAGATCGGAACGTAGAGCAACTAGGAGCTTCGATGATTGGCCTGTTCTTTGAAGTTGAGACGAGGCCCGGGCACCGGGATCAATATCTCAATCTTGCCGCTTCGTTGAAGCCCGAGCTCGAGGCCATGGGTGGCTGCCTCTTCATCGATCGCTTCAGGAGTTTGGCACGGGAGAACCTGTTGCTGTCTCACCAGATATGGCAGGATGAGGGGGCACTGACGGCCTGGCGAGCCCACGCCTACCATCATGAGGTCCAGACGATCGGCCGCGAGAAAGTCTTTTCGGACTACCGCATTCGCGTCGCCCAGCTGATCCACGAAGCCAGACCCGGACAGCCGATCTGGCAGCCCGAGCGGCGCACGCCCTACAACGATCCCGCAGGGCGTCCGCCAACTTACCTCCTCGCCGCGGAGTCGAAGAGCGCTACACTTCCGGTGGAGACTGAATGGCGCCGCGACGCTTTCGCCAGCGTCTATCGTGACGGGCAATTCGCGCACCTGATCGATTTGCCGGACCATCCATCCGGCCTCGAATTCGGGGCCCGGTTGTTTGCCGATGCAACTACCGAATACTTCCGCATTTTCGAGGTGATGCGCGACTACGGAATGTACGAGCGGACCGAGGCGCCGCAATATTATCCGCCCGTGGAACGAGCATAAGCGCAGAGTTCTGAATGCCGACCTCAGGCGAGGTTGGGGAGCGACTGCTAATAATAATCAGCCGCTGAGCGAAGCCCGTATGTCATGGCCGCTCCTGCTCGCCACTATCGAATGTCGCGATGTAGCGCACAAATTCTCGCGCGACGGCGTCGCCCACGCGCCGTTGAGATCAAGAGCGTTGTTGGGCGCTTTGTCCTCAGTACCCGGCCATTGCGCGGGCTTGCCGCAGGCAAGGGCCATAAAGCGTTTCGCCGCAGACTCCACAGATCCACGGAATATCCCATGGACGACGCCAGCACGGGTCGTTGGCCAAATCGACATCGTCCTGCATTGGTCTCATGCCTTGTCGGTCAGGCCGAAATCGCCTTCGCCGAATCCACCTGGTTGCGCAGCAGGAACTTCTGAATTTTCCCGGTGGAGGTCTTCGGGATCGGGCCGAATACCACCGTCTTCGGGGTCTTGAAGCCGGACATCTGGTTGCGACAGAAGGCGATGATTTCGGCTTCCGTCGCCTTGGCGCCGTCCTTGAGTTCGACAAAGGCGCAGGGCACTTCACCCCATTTGGAATCGGGCTTCGCCACCACGGCGGCGAACAGCACCGCCGGATGCTTGTACAGGACATCCTCGACCTCGACCGAGGAGATGTTCTCGCCGCCGGAGATGATGATGTCCTTGGAGCGGTCCTTGATGATGACATAGCCGTGCCCGTCGAGCACGCCGAGATCGCCGGTGTGAAACCAGCCGCCGGCAAACGCCTCGCGCGTGGCCTTCTCGTTTTTCAAATAGCCCTTCATCACGATATTGCCGCGGAACATCACCTCGCCGATCGTCTCGCCGTCGCGCGGTACTTCCCGCATGGTTTCGGGATCGAGCACGGTGACGGCTTCCTGCAGCGGGTAGGGCACGCCCTGTCGTCGCTTCAGTTGCGCGCGCTGGGCCGCCGGCAGTTCGTCCCAGCCCGGTTGCTCGGCGCAGACGGAGGCGGGGCCATAGACCTCGGTCAACCCATAGACGTGCGTCAGCTTGATGCCGATGCTTTCGGCGCCTTCCAGCACCGCCACCGGCGGCGCGGCGCCTGCGATCAATCCGACCACCGGGCGCGCGGTCTTGCCCCTGGGCGCGCCAGGCGCATTGATCAGCGTGTTGTAGACGATCGGCGCGCCGCACATGTGCGTGACGCCGTGCCTGGCTATCAGCTCAAAGATCCTGGCCGGATCGACCTTGCGCAGGCAGACGTTAACGCCGGCAGCAGCGGCCACGGTCCACGGAAAGCACCAGCCGTTGCAATGAAACATCGGCAGCGTCCACAGATACACCGGGTGCTGGCCGAGATTGCCGGCCAGGATGTTGCTGACGGCATTGAGATAGGCACCACGGTGATGCGTCACCACGCCCTTGGGATTGCCCGTGGTGCCCGAGGTATAACTCAGCGCAATCGCGTCCCATTCGTCGCCCGGCGGCCTTGCGACGAAGCCCGGGTCGCCTGCAGCCATCACGGCCTCATACTCGATCTTGCCGATACGGCTGCCGCCGGCAAAGGCTCCGTCATCTACATCCATGACGAACGGCTTCGCGCCCTTCATCAGCATCAGCGCTTCTTCGATCACACCGCTGAATTCCGGATCAACGAGGATGATCTTCGCACCGCCATGGTCGAGCTGAAACGCGATCGAGGCCGCGTCGAGCCGGATGTTCAGCGCATTCAGGACGGCACCCGCCATGGGGACCGCAAAATGCACCTCATTCATCGCCGGGACATTCGGCAGCATCGCAGCTACGGTATCGCCATGCCCGATGCCGCGGTCGGCGAGCCACGATGCAAACCGGCGGCAGCGGTCGTAAGTCTGTGCCCAGGTGAAGCTGCGGCCTTCATAGACCGTACTGACCTGATCGGGATAAACCGCGGCGCTCCGGGCGAGAAAGCTTAACGGCGTCAGTGGCACATAATTCGCCGGCGTTTTGTCCAATCCGATGGCGTACTGGTCTCGGGCTGCATTCATTTGCTTTGTCCCATCTACAACGGCAAATCCTACCACGATACTTGGGGCGCGGTTACCGGCGCCAGCAGCGCCGTCGCGCGGCCGTCCGCGCGACTTCGCGTGGCAGCAATCCCGCGTAAGTACATGTTCCGATTAGCCCCATTGATATTCCATAATATACCTTATGCGAATCATCGATATGAGGATGGCTTCTCGGCGTACGGCTTCAGCTCGACCTCGGCGACCGCCAGGCGACGGTAGAGTTCACGCCGGCGCGCCACAGGCCACCAATCGTACAGAAAGATTTCCAGCGGCCGCCAGTTCGCGACCCAGCCGAGGATCAGGAGGCTTTCCTCGACCAGCCGTTGGGCCGGATTCTCGGTCAGATATCCGGCGGCGAACCGCGCAGAAAGAAAGCATCCCACCAGGATCGGAATGCCGATTGCGAGTGCGCGACGGCCGACCCGGAACAGCTCATTGAGCTCGTGCTGGACAGCGACCGCCCGGCCCGCGAAATAGCTCTGAAAGGCCTCATTCAGCTCTTTGGCGTTGGAGGCCTTCACGTCTTCGTCGCGGACCTGGACGGCAATCCTGATTGGGCGCTTCTCCGGGAGTTCGCGCGCCCAACTGACGATGTAGTCTTCGGCCTCCTGATCGAGATCTTTTTCCCGGAACGGAAACGGATCGAGCGTGTGAAATAGCTGGGCCAGCCGATCAACACGGATTTCGATCAAATGCTCGGCATTTTCGATCGGCATGATGTCTCGGTCCCAGATCGCCCCGCGGGCCCTGCTCGCGGTACTCTCTTAAACTCTAAAGCGACATCGGGCCGAGATATTCAAGAAGATCGCGGTAGCGCAGGGTGCATCAGACCTTTTCAACCTCCCCGCCGGCATCCAGCCAGCCCTTGAAGCCGCCGAGGTTACGCACGTTGCCATATCCCATGTCTTTCAGCGTCTTGCCGACGAGCGCTGAACGTCCACCTGAAGCGCAATACGCGACCACCGTCTTGGCCCGATCGAACGCCGCGTCGTGCAGCGCCGAGGCCGGATCGGCCCGGAATTCCACCAGGCCGCGCGGCACCGCGAGCGCGCCCGGGACTTTGCCCGAGGTCGCCACTTCGGCCGGTTCGCGAACATCCAGGAACAGGACATCGGCCCTGCCGAGCAGCCCCTTGGCCTCCTCCGGGCTGATACGGGGCACTTCGGCTTCAGCTTCCGCCAGCATCGCTTGCACTGTTTTCATGGTGTCGTCTCCAAAGCTCACTTGTGGGTGCTCTCTTCATCTAGGTTGCGATCACGCCCGCGCAATGCGCGTCACCTCCCCCTGAATTTCGGTTTGCGGCGACCGAGGAAAGCCTCGACGCCCTCCTTGTGATCCTGGGTCATGCTCGCGAGCGCGAACTGGTCGATGTCCATGTGGCTGGCGAGGTCGTCAAGCGCATGCGCCAGCCGATTGACGGTCAGCTTGGTCATGGCGACCGACAGCGGCGGTTGCGCGGCGACCTTGGCAGCGAGCGCCATCGCGGCGTCGAACGCCTTGCCGGGATCGGCCACCTCCTCCACCAGCCGCCATTCGTAGGCCTCCGCCGCCGAGATCCGCTGATCGGCCAGGATCACGGCCTGCTTGGTACGGGCTGGTCCCATCAGGTGCAGCATCCGCGGCACGCTCTGCCAGCTCATGTTCATGCCGAGCCCGATCTCGGGCACGCGCATATGAGCATCGCGCGCCATGACCCTGAAATCCAGGGCGACCGCCAGCGCGACGCCGCCTCCGATGCAAAAGCCCTCGATGGCGCCGATGGTGATCTGCTCCATCTCCTGCCAGGCCCGCGTCAGCCGCGGCCCAAGTTTCAAATGTCGGCGCAAGTCGCCGATATCCATGGTCTTTCGCGCCCGCCCCTCCGCATCCTTCAGGTCAAAGCCGGCGCTGAACGATTTGGCGCCCCCGGTCAGAACCACGACCGACGTCGCGCCGTCGTCCTCGAAACTACGGGCAGCCTCGGTGAGCTGACGCATGGCCTCCGGCGACAGCGCATTGATGCCGTCGTCGCGGTCGAAACGCACCACCGCGATGCGGCCATCCGGGCCCAGTCCCTTCTCAATCTTGACATAGTCGCCCAAACGCCTGGCCTCCCTGCCCGGTACATTCCGAAACCTTCCCAGAAATGCGCCCGCGACCCAAGCGCGATCTTTCGCGGTTGGGTGGTTCCGGTGGCCTGTCCCGGCCTCGACATGGTGCGGGTTCTGCGAATATCCTTATTTCCATGAGCGACCATGAGCACGACCACCCGCATCATCACGACCATGACCATTCGGAACTGTCGGAAATGGAACTGCGCGTGCGCGCGCTCGAAACCATCCTGACCGAAAAGGGCTATATCGATCCGGCGGCGCTGGACGCTATCATCCAGGCTTACGAAACCAGGATCGGGCCGCACAATGGCGCGCAAGTCGTCGCCAGAGCCTGGACCGATCCGGCCTTCAAGCGGGCCTTGCTGGAGGACGCCACCAGGGCCGTCAGCACGCTCGGCCATGTCAGCCGGGTCGGCGATCATCTCGTCGCGGTCGAGAACACAGCCCAGCGCCATAACATGGTCGTGTGCACACTGTGCTCCTGTTACCCTTGGGAGATGTTGGGGCTCCCTCCGGTCTGGTACAAGGCGGCGCCCTACCGTTCGCGCGCGGTGAAGGATCCGCGTGGCGTGCTCGCCGACTTTGGCGTTAGCCTGCCCAAGGAAACTGAAATCAGGGTCTGGGATTCAACGGCCGAAACGCGCTTTCTGGTACTGCCGATGCGCCCGGAGGGCACCGAGGGCTGGAGCGAACAGCAGCTCGCCGCGCTGGTGACGCGCGACTCGATGATCGGCACCGGTTTTCCGAAATCACCGGGCGCGCCGTCGTGAACGGCGTCCACGACATGGGCGGGATGGACGGTTTTGGCAAGGTCGAACCCGAGCCGAACGAGCCGATGTTCCACACCGAATGGGAGGCCCGCGTGCTGGCCATGGTGCGCGCGATGGGTGCCGCGGGCGCGTTCAACATTGATACGTCGCGCTACTATCGGGAGGCGCTGCCACCACACGTCTATCTCAGCAGCTCCTACTACAAGAAATGGCTGCTCGGTCTTGAGGACCTGCTGTTGGACAAGGGTTTCATCGCCGCCGCAGACATGGCCGCCGGTCACGCCGTGCAGCCGCCGAAGCCGCTCAAGCGCGGCAAGTTCGCCCTTGAGGATGTCGAGCGCGTCATGGTGCGCGGGCAGTTCGGGCGTAAGCCTGCCGCGGACCCGCGATTCAAATCGGGCGATCGCGTCCGGGCGAAGAACATCCACCCGGTGACACATACAAGATTGCCGCGCTACGTGCGCGGTCATGTCGGCGTGATCGAACGCGATCACGGCTGTCATGTGTTTCCGGATTCGGCGGCGATGGAAGCCGGAGAGAACCCGCAATGGCTCTACACCGTGGTGTTCGGGGGGCGCGAATTGTGGGGCGATGACGCCGATCCGACTGTCATGATCTCGATCGACGCGTTCGAGCCATATCTGGAGCCGGCATGATGGACGCCGCCGCTGCACGCGCCGCGGCCGATGTGCCTGGCATTCCTCGCGACAAGGACGGCCCGGTGTTTCGTGAGCCCTGGGAAGCGCAGGCCTTCGCGATGGCGCTCGCCTTGCATGAGCGCGGAGTTTTCACCTGGGCCGAGTGGGCCGCCACCCTCGCCGATCAAATCAAGCGCGCTCAGGCCGACGGTGATCCCGACACCGGCGAGACCTACTACCGTCACTGGATGGCGACCCTGGAAACGCTCGTCGCCGCCAAAGGCGTCGCGACGCCGGAACTTCTGCACCGTTACCGCGATGCCTGGGACCACGCCGCCGACCGCACGCCGCACGGCGCGCCGATCGAGCTGACGCCTCAAGACTTCGAGTAGGCTTCCGTCGTCACTGCGAGCGAAGCGAAGCAATCCATGCCGCCGCGCGCAAGAATCGATTGCCTCGTCGCTACGCTCCTTTCAATGACGGAGTGCCCGCATATTCCCGCCAGCCCTTTGCCCGCAACGCGCAGGCCGGGCATTCGCCGCAGCCATAGCCCCATTCGTGCTGCGCGCCGCGCTCGCCGAGATAACAGGTGTGGGAGTGTTCGCGGATCAGGTCGACCAGCCCTGCCCCGCCAAGCTCACGCGCAAGCCTCCAGGTCGAGGCCTTGTCGAGCCACATCAGCGGGGTGTGCAGCTCGAAATTCCTGGCCATGCCGAGATTGAGCGCCGACTGCAGCGCCTTGATGGTCTCGTTGCGGCAGTCTGGATATCCGGAATAATCCGTTTCGCACATGCCGCCGATGATATGGCGGATGCCGCGCCGGTACGCCAGCGCTGCCGCGAAGGTCAGAAACACCAGATTGCGGCCCGGCACGAAAGTATTGGGAAGGCCATCCGAACCTATGGCGATGGCAACATCGCGAGTCAGCGCGGTGTCGGAAATCTCGGCCAGCGTGGGGATGTCAAGCGTGTGGCTCTCGCCGAGTTTCTCCGTCCATTCGGGCTGCAATGATCGCAGCCCCGACAGCAGACGGTCGCGGCAGGCCAGCTCGATCGCGTGGCGCTGGCCATAGCGGAAGCCGAGCATTTCAACGCGCGCAAAGCGCCGCAACGCCCAGGCCAGACAGGTCGTGGAATCCTGTCCGCCGGAAAACAACACCAGCGCGGTTTCGGATGAAGCTTGCTCGCTCATAGACGGCCATTAGCATCCCCCGGCCGCGAGGCCAATCGGTGGAAACTGCCCTTATTTTGGCTCGTCGCGCTGGGATCGGGACGCGGGTTACGGCATAAAGCCGATGTCCTACCGGATGATGGAACCTGCATGACCCCTTCCCGCGATATTGCCCGATTACTCGAGATCATGGCGGCGCTGCGTACACCGGTGACGGGTTGCCCGTGGGATATCGAGCAGACCTTTGCGACGATTGCGCCCTACACGATCGAGGAGGCTTATGAGGTGGTCGATGCCATTGCCCGCGGCGATCTCGACGATCTCCGCGACGAATTGGGTGACCTCCTGCTGCAGGTCGTCTACCACGCCCGCATGGCGGAAGAGCAGAATGCCTTTGCCTTTGGCGACGTGGTCGAGGCGATCACATGCAAGATGATCCGCCGGCATCCGCATGTGTTCGCCGACAAGGACGGCCATATTGCGCCTGCCGGGGTCAAGAGCGCCTGGGAACGCATCAAGGCCGAGGAGAAGGCCGAACGTGCAGCGCGGCGGCTCTCGCCGGAGACCGGACACAAGTCGCTGCTGGCGAGCGTCAAGACCGGCCAGCCCGCCTTGACGCGTGCGATGGCGCTGCAGCGCCAGGCGTCAACCGTCGGTTTCGACTGGAACGACCTGCGTGCAGTACTCAACAAGATTCGCGAGGAGGCCGACGAGATCGAGGCGGCGCTGGATTGCGGCGATGCGGAGGAACTCGCCGCCGAGACCGGCGACCTGCTGTTCGCGCTGGTCAACCTCGCCCGCCATGTCGGCGCCGATCCGGAAGCCGCGCTGCGTGGCGCCAACGCAAAATTCGAGCGTCGCTTCGCCCATATCGAGCGCGCGCTCGCCGCCAGTGGCCGGTCGCTCGAAGAGGCGAGCCTCGCCGAGATGGACGCCCTGTGGAATGAGGCGAAGGCAGCGGAGCCGCGGGCAACCATGCCGCGCGATTAACAGCGCTCACGCCACGCGCGGCACCGCATCGAATCGAGACACCACGATGTCGCGTTTGGTCTCGTCGACGCGCACAGTCATGTCGAAGCGACCGTCAAGAAGCACCTTGTTGAGCACCTCGGAATTCCTGTGCAGCCAGCTGATGCCGGCGCCGTCGGAAGCATCGATCGAAAGGTCGAGCGTCGTGCGCTTGGCGGCAAGGCGGTCCTCGATTGCGATCAACAGCGCTTCGATTCCCTCCCCGGTCTGGGCCGAGACCAGGAAGCACGGCCGTTCCGGCGGACGGCGCGCGGCAATGTTGCGCAGGTTCTCGCGTTGCTCAGGATCGAAGCGATCAATCTTGTTCCAGACTTCGAGGATGCGTTGTCCTGCGTCGGGATCGATGCCGAGCTGGCGCAGCACGGCGTCAACGTCACGCTCCTGCGCCTCCGCGTCCTCGTGCGATACGTCGCGGACGTGCAGGATGATATCCGCCTGCAGCACCTCTTCAAGCGTGGCGCGAAAGGCGGCCACCAGTTGCGTCGGCAGGTTGGAAATGAATCCGACGGTATCGGAAAGCATCGCCTTGCCGCCATGCGGCAGGCTCAGCGAGCGCAGCGTCGGGTCCAGCGTTGCAAACAGCATGTCGGCAGCTTGCACGTCCGCGCGCGTGAGCCGGTTGAACAGGGTCGACTTGCCGGCGTTGGTGTAGCCGACCAGCGCGACCACCCGATATGGCACCCGCTGCCGGCCGGCCCGGTGCAGCCGTCGCGTCGCCTGCACCTTCTTGATCTCATTCTCCAGCCGCGCGATACGGTCGCCGATCAGGCGGCGGTCGGCCTCGATCTGGGTTTCGCCGGGGCCGCCCATGAAGCCGAAGCCGCCGCGCTGGCGCTCCAGATGGGTCCAGGATCGCACCAACCGGCTGCGCTGATAGTTCAGGTGCGCGAGTTCGACTTGCAGCGCCCCCTCCTTGGTCTTGGCACGGCGGCCGAAGATTTCCAGGATCAGCCCGGTGCGGTCGAGAACCTTGGTGTTCCAGGCCTTCTCGAGGTTCCGTTGTTGGATCGGCGACAGCGCGCAATCCATCACCACCAATTCGATGTCGTGACCGGCAATGAGGCCGATGATCTCCTCGACCTTGCCTTTGCCGAGGTAGGTCGCTGGCCTGATCTGGCTGACAGGCGCGATCAGGGTGTCCGCGACCGTGAGGTCAATGGCCCGCGCCAAACCGGCCGCTTCCTCCAGCCGGGCCTCGGAATCGCGAACGCCCTCACTCGCCTGCGCGTCGGCATCGCCGCGGCGCGCGCGCAGATAAGGGCCGATGACGATCACCCGCCCGGTCGGTTTGTTCCCCGCCGACCTCGGACGGTCGGCGCTCCCTTCACGGTCGAAGGGTTCCAATCAATTCACTCTCAAGCCGGAGCATCCTCGCCGCCTTCAAACAACTGGATCGGGGCGCCAGGCATGATGGTCGATATCGCGTGCTTGTAGACCAGTTGCGAGTGACCGTCGCGCCGCAGCAGCAAGCAGAAATTGTCGAACCAGGTGACGATCCCCTGCAGCTTTACCCCATTGACCAGAAAGATTGTCAGTGGCGTTTTGGTTTTACGAACGTGATTCAAGAAGGTGTCTTGTAGGTTTTGTGCGCGGTCTGCCGCCATTGTTTTTGTCCCGCCGTCTCGTGCTTTTCTTATTGAGCCGGTTATTGCTTCTCTGTTGGAGCCTGCGCCGACTCGCCAGCTTTCCCTGAGATCCCCCTCCGGTCGGCTTGACCCCACAATTAGAGGCTACGGGCGGTTGTTAGGCAAGCCGGTTCGAGTCCCCCCTCGCCCGACCTGACGAGTATGCCTGTAAACATATGGGAAAACACAGTTATTCTCAAGCAAGTGCATGGATCGGCGCGCCGCGCTGACGACCCGCCGTTCGGAGGTCCACTCAGGCTGAATGCTGGATCGGTTGCGTCGTCAGCCCACTCCCAGCGCCTTTAGCTTGCGGTGCAGGGCCGAGCGCTCCATCCCGACGAACTCGGCGGTCCGCGAGATGTTGCCGGAGAACCGGCTGATCTGCGCGATCAGATAGTCGCGCTCAAAAACCTCCCGCGCCTCGCGAAGCGGCAACCCCATGATGTGCTCGCCATTGTTGCTGGTCGGCATCGCCGGCACCATCGAACCCACATCTTGAGGCAGCATGTCGGCGGTGATGATCACTTCCGGTCCGCCACCGGCGAGGATCATGACACGCTCGACATTGTTGCGGAGCTGGCGGACGTTGCCGGGCCAAACATGCGACTGCAGCACCGCCATCGCGTCCTGCCCGATCTGGCGCTTCGGCAAGCCTGTGGCCGACGATATCTGATCCATGAAATAGTCAATCAATTCAGGAATGTCCTCCCGGCGTTCAGACAGCGGGGGGACGCGAATCGGCACCACCGACAACCGGTGATAAAGATCTTCGCGGAAACGCCCTTCGGCGATCTCCTCCTCGAGATTTCGCGCGGTTGAAGAAATGATGCGAACATCGACGTGAATCTTGGCGGTGCCGCCTGAACGCTGAAAGGTCTGATCGACCAGCACGCGCAGAATCTTGTTCTGGGTTTCCCGCGGCATGTCCGCGATCTCGTCGATGAACAGCGTGCCGCCATGGGCTTCTTCGAGCGCACCTGCCTTGCGCACCTGCTCGCCGTTCGATTGTTCGATCCCGAACAATTCGACTTCCATCCGCTCCGGCGTGATCGCCGCAGCATTGATGACGACGAACGGCCCTTCCGCGCGGCTTGAGGCATTGTGCAGCATGCGCGCTGCGAGCTCCTTGCCCGAACCGGAGGGGCCGACAATCAAAATGCGACTGTTGGCCTTGGCAGCCCGGTCAATGGTCTGGCGCAACTGGTTCATGCACGCAGAGCGGCCGGTGAGAACGCTGGTAGCCGGGGCGAGTTGCTTGAGCTCCTTCACCTCGCGCTTGAGCCGCGAAGTCTCCAGCGCCCGCGTCGCCACCAGAATCAGTCGATCCGACTTGAACGGCTTTTCGATGAAATCATAGGCGCCGCGTTTGATTGCCGCGACCGCGGTTTCGATGTTGCCGTGGCCGGAAATCATCACCACCGGAATGTCGGCGTGGTCCTTCTTGATCTGTTCCAGCAATTGCAGACCGTCGAGCTTGGAGCCCTGCAACCAGATGTCGAGGAACACGAGATTTGGGCGGCGGCTGGCAATCTCGGCCAACGCTGAGTCGCTGTCGCGCGCCGTTCGTGTGCTGAAGCCCTCGTCGTCCAGGATGCCGGCGACGAGATCTCGAATATCTGCCTCGTCATCGACAATCAGAATGTCACTGGCCATGGGTTACACCTGTCTTGTCAGTTGCCTGTTGCGGCTTCGATATCTGCTTCATGGTTGGTCGCGGAGACCGCCTCATTGGTTTCGGGAAACGGTGCTCTTGATGGATCGCCCGGCTGTTTTTCCCGCTGGGGCGGCTCCTTGGCTCCGGTCTTCGGCGCCTGGCCGGTGACTGCGAAGCGCAACCGCATCCAGGCGCCACGCTGCCCGGGCCGGAAATCCGCTGCATCCTTGAGTTCGATGCGACCGCCATGGTCTTCGAGGACGCGGCCGACGATAGCGAGCCCGAGCCCGGTGCCCTTCTGGCGCGTCGTCACATAGGGTTCCAGCAAGCGCGCACGGCTGACCTTGGGCAGGCCGATACCGTTGTCGATCACGTCGATAATGATGTCGTCGTCTTCACGCGCGGCGACAACGTCGATGCGCCCTTTGCCAAGCTCTTCCGGCGGCACCTGCTCGATCGCCTCCGTCGCGTTCTTGATGATATTGGTCAGCGCCTGTGAGATCAGCCGACGGTCGAACTGCGCCCGCATCGGGTCCTGTCTGATATCGGTCTCGATGTCGAGATCGGGATGCCCGACCTTCATGAGGAAGACCGCCTGGCGGACCGTGTCCGCCACGTCCTCGCCTTCCATGACCGGCTTGGGCATCCGGGCAAAGCGGGAGAATTCATCGACCATCCGTCTGATGTCGTCGACCTGTCGCACGATCGTATCGGTGCATTGCTCGAAGATGACCTTGTCTTCGACGATGACCTTGCCGAATTTGCGGCGGATACGTTCGGCCGAAAGCTGGATCGGGGTCAGCGGATTCTTGATTTCGTGCGCGATACGGCGCGCGACATCGCCCCACGCAGAGGTCCGCTGTGCCGAAACCAGATCCGTAATATCGTCGAGCGTGATGATATAGCTGTCGCGCGACTGGCTGGTCTGCTCGGCGCTGACGCGAACCGACAAATTGCGCTCGTGACCGTCGCGGGTAATCGTGATCTGACCCTGCACAAGACGCTGTGTGCCCTCCCGCGCGGTTTTCATCATGTCGTCGAGCTCGGGCAAAACGTCGGAAAGCGGATGGCCGAGCGTCTCCGATTCGGCGTGTCCGATCAGTTTTTCGGCCGAACGGTTCAAGATTCCGACGCTGCCGGAGGCGTCTACGCCGATGATGCCGGCGCTGGCCGATGAGAGCACCGCCTCGATGAAACGGCGACGGCTGTCGATCAGGTCCGAGGCGCTGACAAGTTCGTCGCGCTGGGTGCGCAGTTCCGCCGTCATCTTGTTGAAGGTTTCGCCGAGCTGCGCGAGATCGCCCTCGGATTTATGAACCGGCACCTGAACATGCAGGTCACCGGTCGAAACGATATTCGCAGCACTCATCAGATTGCGGATCGGCGCCACCAGCCAGTTGGCGAAGTTCAAACCGATCAGCACCGACGCCATCAGGATGGTGAGCGCAATCACCGCGAACATCAAAGCGAAGGCGACCTGGATGCCGAGCCGGCGGGCCTCGATCTGGGCATATTCAGCGACGCTTGCCTCGGTCTGCTTTAGTTGCGCCACCACGCGGGGATCGAGCAGCCGTGCCACGTAAAGGAAGGTATCGCTGAAGGCGCGCAACCGGATTACCGCGGCCACATAGTTCGCCTCTGGAAAGACTGCGATCTGGGGCTCGCTCTCGTCGACGTTGCCAAGAAATTCCTGCGGTGGCGTCGTGAATTCCTGCTGGATGCCGGTTTGCGCTGTCTCCAGAACAGTGCGATCCTTGTCGATCAACATGGCGCCGGGCAAATTGCGGGAGGCCGCGCTGTTCGTGAGTAGTTCCCGAAAGGACCGGCGGTCCTGGTCGAACAAGGGCCGCGCGCGGGCGATGTCGCTGGCCATGCCCAGAATGTCACCGCGGATGAGTTGCGCGTGTTCATAGGTATAGGCCCGCGCGACGATCAACGAGTTTTGCATCACCTCGCGCGTCGGGCCCGAGAACAGCCGGTCCAGGCCGCGGTCAATGGTGACGTTGGCGACGATGGCCACCAGCACCGCCGGCAGGACGGCGATGATGGAAAACAGGCTTACGATCTGGACGTGCAAGCGCGCAGCCGCCCTGCCGCGCCGCCGGGCCTGAATCACCAGCCAGACTTCGCGGACGATGATTGCAACCAGCAGCAGGATGGTCGCGGCGTTGATCAACAGGAACGAGTAAACGACCTGGCGGGTGGGCTCGATCGGCGTCAGGCCGCTCAGCACCATGAAGGTCAGGAACGCAGACAGCAGGGCTACGCCGACAGCAAACGGCGCGACCCACCTCCGCAGGATTCCACCTGTGGGTTCGGTCAGCGACGGGTCGAATGGCGGCGCCGAAGGCTCTGCGGTGGTCATTCCGACAATCGGTGAACTAACAGGATTTGATCCGCCAGGCGCGGACTGATGTATTCATATCACAATGTTGCCGAATTGCGACAATTCAACGGCGTCGACGGCGGACGAGACCAGCCATCCCCAAGAGATCCAGCCCCCGTTGGTCCATGGATCAGCACGCGCGGGCCGCGCCTCCGTTCTGCTGGAATCGAACGAGGGTCGGCGAAACGCCTCAGCCCCCGCTTCGGTACACCTGAATATCGAGATCGCGAATCTTCTTGCGCAGGGTGTTGCGGTTGAGTCCGAGCAGATCGGCTGCGCGGATTTGATTCCCGCGGGTGACCGCAAGCGCCGCGGTGAGCAGTGGAACCTCGATCTCCTTGAGAATCCGGTGATAAAGGCCCGGCGGCGGCACACCGTTTGGGAAGCCCGAGAAGTGCGAGGACAGATAGGCCTCGACGGCGCCGCCGAGATCATCCACGCCCAATGGCGCGTTAAGGCCGGAAACCACCGCCGGCGGCGCCAGTTCGCCGTCGATCACCGATCCTGTGATCACCTCCTGCGGATAGAGCGCCGCCAACCGGCGCGCCAGGTTCTCGAGTTCGCGGACGTTGCCGGGCCACCGATGTTGCTTGAGACGCTCGAGCGCCAAGGCATCGAGCTTCTTCGGCGGCAAGCCGTCCTTCTCGGCGATTGTAAAAAAATGCCTTATCAGGTCGGGCAGATCCTCGATCCGCTCGCGGAGCGGAGGCAAACGCAGCGGCACCACGTTGAGCCGGAAGAACAGGTCCTCCCGAAACAAGCCTTGCTGAATCAGGATGCGCAGATCCTTGTTGCTGGCAGCGACGATCCGCACGTCGGTCTTGATCGGCGTGCGGCCGCCAACGGTCGTGTATTCGCCCTGCTGCAGCACGCGCAACAACCGCGTCTGCGCTTCCATCGGCATGTCGCCGATTTCGTCCAGAAACAACGTCCCACCTTCGGCCTGCTCGAACCGGCCGGAAGCGCGGGTATTGGCGCCGGTAAACGCCCCGCGTTCATGGCCGAACAGTTCCGATTCGATGAGGTCGCGCGGGATCGCCGCCATGTTGACGGCGACGAACGGGCCGTTGCGGCGCTTGCCATAGTCGTGCAGCGCACGGGCAACAAGTTCCTTGCCGGTGCCGGATTCGCCTGAAATCATCACCGTGAGGTCGGTTTGCATCAGGCGAGCCAGCACCCGATAGATTTCCTGCATCGCCGGCGATCGGCCCACCAAGGGTATGGAATCGAATTCGGACTCATCGGGCGCGCTTGCCACCCGCTCCTTCGGCTCGGCAAGCGCGCGACCGACGATGGTGATGAGCTCCTTGAGATCGAACGGCTTCGGCAGGTATTCGTAAGCGCCGCGCTCCGAAGCCCGTATCGCCGTCATGAACGTGTTCTGCGCGCTCATGACAATGACCGGAAGGTTCGGTCGCATCTTCTTGATCCGTGGCAGCAGGTCGAACGCGTTCTCGTCCGGCATCACCACGTCGGTGATGACGAGATCGCCCTCGCCCTGGCTGACCCAGCGCCACAGCGTCGCTGCGTTGCCGGTCAGGCGGACTTCATATCCGGCGCGCGAAAGCGCCTGATTCAGAACCGTGCGGATGGCGGTATCGTCATCGGCAACGAGAATGCTACCTGCGGGCATGGTTGCTCCTCATCTTGCGGCCTGTGAGGCGGGCGGCAGCGTACCCGGCACGCCGTCGCGATTGCTTTGGTCCAACTGTTTTGCTGGGCTGAACATCGGCAACAGCACGCGAAAGGTCGTCTTGCGCGGCTGTGATTCGCATTCGATGATGCCGCCGTGATCGCCGACGATCTTGGCAACCAGCGCCAGCCCCAAACCGCTGCCGGTCGGCTTTGTCGTCACGAAGGGATCGAACAGGTTCGGCAACAGGTCGTCTGGCACACCGGAGCCGTTGTCCTTGACGCAAAATTCAAGGGGCAGCGATACCCGTGACTTCTTCCCCGGCACCGACAGGCGGACGCCTGGGCGGAAAGCCGTTGTGAGATGGATTTCCGCATCGCTGCCAAGGTCGGCAACTGCTTCGGCGGCGTTCTTCACGAGATTGAGAAACACCTGAATCAGCTGGTCCTGGTTGGCCAGCACCGGCGGCAGCGACGGATCATAGTCCTCAATGAACCGGACGTTGCGGGCGAAGCCGGACTGCGCCAGCCGCTTGACGTGGTCGAGCACGGAATGGATATTGACCGGGCCGCGCGCCACCGGGCGATCGTCGCCGAACACTTCCATCCGGTCGACCAGGGTGACGATACGATCGGCCTCGTCGCAGATCAGCCGCGTCAGCATGCGGTCGTCGGACGATGCCCCCTGCTCGAGCAATTGCGCCGCGCCGCGGATGCCGGACAGCGGGTTCTTGATCTCATGTGCCAGCATCGCCGCCAGCGCGATGACCGAACGCGCCGCGCTCCGATGCGTCAATTGCCGGTCCATCTTGTCGGCGATGGTGCGTTCCTGCAGCATCACCACGATATGGCCCGGTCGCTCGGTGAGAGGGGCGACGTGCAGGTCGACCTGGCGGTCGCCGCCGATCCGGGGCGTGCCCAGATCGACCTTGTATTCGTTCACCGGCGAGCCGCCCGATCGCACCTGGTCGATCAGCGCCAGCAGCGGACTGCCAAACGGCACCAGTTCCTTCAGTGATTGCCGTCGCAGGAATTGCGTCGAAATCTCAAAGAAGGATTCGGCAGCGATGTTGGCGTCGATGATACGGCCATCGGGCGCGATCAGCAGCACCGGGTTGGGCAGCGCATTGAGTATGGCTTCACCGTCTGTGGGCTGCGGCCGGCGGTTTTCTGCAGCTGACGTCATGCGGCGGCACTCCATGCGAAATCGTCGAATGCATCCCGCAGCGATCGGTGTACCCGGCGCGGATCTTCCGACGTCAGAATGTCTTGCCGCCATGTCTTGAGCTTTGTCGTGGGTGCGCGGCTGCACCGGGCAGCGATTTCCAGCGCCCAGCCAAGGTGCTTGCGCGCATGCTTGAGCCCGATGCGCAGCCCGTAATGGCGACAGATTTCATCATAGAGCGTACGGATATGGATGAACTGCTCAACGAGATCAGGGGTGCTTTCGGCCTTCCCGGTTTCGAGCCGCCGTCCGATCTGTCCGGGCAACCACGGCTGTCCCTGCGCGCCGCGCCCGATCATCACGGCGTCGGCACCCGAGACTTCGAGCGCGCGCACCGCCTTCTCAAACGACGTCACATCGCCGTTGACGACGAGCGGGACCGAGATCGCGTCCCTGACTGCACGCACCGCGGTCCAGTCGGCCTCGCCCTTGTAGAACTGGCAGCGCGTCCGCCCATGAACGGTGATCATCTGAATGCCGGCGGCTTCCGCCCGCCGCGCGAGTTCCGGCGCGTTGCGCGATTGATCGTCCCAGCCGAGCCGCATCTTAAGCGTCACCGGCACGGAGACCGCTGCTATCGTTGCCTCAATGAGCGCCAGCGCGTGATCGAGATCGCGCATCAACGCCGAGCCGGACTGACCGCCGGTGACATGACGCGCCGGGCAACCCATGTTGATGTCGATGATGTCGGCGCCGGCTGCTTCCGCAACCTTTGCACCCTCTGCCATCCAATGCGTCTCACAGCCCGCGAGCTGAACCACATGTGGGCCCACTCCGGTGGCCTCGCAGCGCAGCCGTGACATCGGCCGGCCGTGCACGAGTTCGTCGCTGGCGGTCATCTCAGAGACAACAAGCCCAGCGCCTAGCTCGGCGGCCTGGCGCCGAAAGGGAGCATCGGTGACGCCCGACATCGGCGCCAGAAAAACCCGGTTCGCGACAGCAATATCGCCTATTTTCAGTGGTTTAGAGCGTGAACTTTCCAAGCCTGGCACGGAGTTCTCATTGTTGGCGCAGCTGCGCGATTGCAACCCTCGATGGGCATTTTGAGCACAAATGTTGTGCAGTCAAGTCTCTTGCCTACAGTTTAGACAAAGTTACCACGCCTGCAAGTGCACACGTGCTGCTTTCCCACAGCGGGAGGAATCGCCGGTTTTTTCTGCTGACGGCATGGTATGGGCTGTGCGCCAGCGGGCCGAAAGCCCGTCCTGAACCACAACCTGCTCCAGCCCGACCCCGCATGCCCAGATCCGAGCGAACAGCAGCCATCCTCGTCGCCGCCGGGCGCGGGCTTCGTGCCGGCGCCGGCGGCCCCAAGCAGTACCGCGAGATCGGCGGGCAGGCCGTGATCTTCCGGGCCATGGCGGCGTTCTGCCGCCACCCGGATATCTTTGCGGTGCAGCCGGTTGTGAACCCCGATGACGCCCTCATCTTCAACGCAGCCGTCGCAGGGCTGCGCCATCAGCCTCCCGCCCCTGGCGGCGCGACCCGGCAGGCGTCGGTGCACGCCGGCCTCGAAGCGCTGGCGGCCGACAAGCCCGACATCGTTCTGATCCACGACGCCGCGCGGCCGTTCGTGACGGCTGCGGTAATTTCCCGCGCGATCGAGGCCGCCGGCCGCACCGGGGCCGCGATCCCAGCGATCCCAGTCACCGACACGATCAAACAGGTCGGCACTGCCGGCGATGTCGAGGCGACGCCCGAACGCGCACGGCTGCGGATCGCGCAAACGCCGCAGGCGTTTCGCTTCGATCTGATCCTCGATGCGCACCGCCGCGCCGCGCGCGAGGGCCGCAGCGATTTCACCGACGATGCGGCGCTCGCGGAATGGGCGGGATTGACGGTAGCGACCTTTGAAGGCGATCCTGCCAACATGAAACTGACGACGCCTGAGGATTTCGTCCGCGAGGAAGCCCGCCTCGCCGCCCAGCTCGGCGATATCAGGACCGGCACCGGGTACGACGTGCACGCCTTCGGCGACGGCGACCACCTGATGATCTGCGGCGTGCGGGTACCGCACACCCGTGGATTCCTTGCCCACTCCGATGGCGACGTCGGCCTGCATGCGCTGGTGGACGCCATTCTCGGCGCGCTGGCGGACGGCGATATCGGCTCGCACTTTCCGCCCAGCGATCCCAAGTGGAAGGGCGCTGCCTCAGACCGTTTTCTGAAATATGCGGTGGATCGCGTCGGCGCGCGCGGCGGCCGCATCGCCAATCTCGAAGTCACCCTGATCTGCGAGCGTCCGAAGATCGGACCGCTGCGCGACACCATGCGCGCCCGCATTGCCGAGATCGCCGGGATTCACATCTCGCGCGTGGCGGTCAAGGCCACGACCAGCGAACGGCTCGGCTTTACCGGCCGCGAGGAAGGCATCGCCGCGACCGCGAGCGCCACCATCCGCCTGCCCTGGAGCGAATAGAATGAGCGGCAGCGACGCCCGCGCCCTCTCCCGCTCGCTGCTCGACCTGTGCCGGATGCGCAAGCTGACGATTGCGACGGCGGAGTCCTGCACCGGCGGCCTGGTCGCCGGCGCGCTGACAGACATTCCCGGCTCTTCCGACGTCATCGATCGCGGCTTCGTTACCTATTCAAACGACGCCAAGCGCGCCATGCTCGGCGTCAAGGCGACCACGCTTGCGACCTTCGGCGCGGTCAGCAAGGAAACCGCCACCGCGATGGCGGTCGGCGCGCTGGAGCGAGCGGGCGTCGATCTGGCGGTGTCGATCACGGGCATCGCGGGTCCCGGCGGCGCGACGCCGGGCAAGCCGGTCGGCCTCGTGCATTTCGCCGTCGCATCGCGCGACGGAAAGATACTGCACCGCGAATTCCGCTTCGGGGCCATCGGCCGCACCACCGTCCGCCAGCGCTCGGTGGTGGAGGCGTTGCGCATGCTGATGGAACTGGCGCGCGGGCCGCAGCCTCCGGTCAAATCACGGCGCGAAACCATGGTCCGCTTGCGCCCAAGGGTGGCGCGAACGCCCCGCCGTACCGCGGTCAAGCGGCGCCGGCCGCCGCGCCCGTAACCGACATCAGATTGCCTTTCCATAAACCGCGTCCGCGCGCTTCTCGAACGCGGCGGCGAAGCGCTGGAACGCGGTGTCGAACACCGTCCCCATCAGCATCGCCAGCATCCGGCTCCTGAACTCGTAGGACAGGAAAAACCCGACATCGCAGTCGGTTTCGGATTTCGGCTCGAAAGCCCACCGGTTCTCTAGGTTGCTGAACGGGCCCTTCAAATACTCGACCATGATCTTGAGGTTGGGCCGGTCCAGCGTCACCCGGCTGGTGAAGGATTCCCGCAGCAGCTTGAACGACACTGTCATGTCGGCGACGATGATTTCGGTGCCGTCGGAATTGGAGGTGCGCTGGCGGATCTTCAGCGATTGGCACAGGGGCACGAATTCCGGATAGCGCTCGACATCGGCGACCAGATCGAACATCTGCGGCGCGGTATGACGAACCCTGCGCGTGCTGGAAAACTTCGGCATCAGATCCGCTCAGCGGTGTAACGCATCCCGCGCCGCTCTCAGTTTCGCAAAATCGTCGCCGGCATGGTGCGACGAGCGGGTCAGCGGACTCGCCGACACCATCAGGAAGCCCTTGGCGTAGGCCACGGTCTCGTAGCCCGCGAACTCGTCGGGCGTGACGTAACGCATGACAGCGTGATGCTTGCGGGTCGGCTGCAAATATTGCCCGATGGTGAGAAAATCGACTTCCGCCGAGCGCAGATCGTCCATCACCTGCTGCACCTCATGCCGCTCCTCGCCGAGACCGACCATGATGCCGGACTTGGTGAAGATCGTCGGATCGATTTCCTTGACCCGCTGCAGCAGCCGGATCGAATGGAAATAGCGCGCGCCCGGCCGCACGGTGAGATAACGCGCCGGCACAGTCTCCAGGTTATGGTTGAACACGTCGGGCTTGGCGGCCACGACCCGTTCGAGCGCGCCTGGCTTGCGCAGAAAATCCGGGGTGAGGATCTCGATAGTGGTGGTCGGGCAGCGCGCGCGGATGGCGCGGATCGTCTGCGCAAAATGCTCGGCGCCGCCATCGGCGAGATCGTCGCGGTCAACCGAGGTCACCACGACGTGGGCGAGCCCGAGCTTGAAGGTCGCTTCCGCGACATGCGCGGGTTCGGTGGCATCAAGCGCGCCGGGCATGCCGGTCTTGACGTTGCAGAACGCGCAGGCCCGCGTGCAGGTATCCCCCATGATCATGAAGGTGGCGTGCTTCTTGTCCCAGCACTCGCCGATGTTGGGGCAGCCCGCCTCCTCGCACACGGTAACAAGACCGTCTTCCTTGACGATCCTCCGGGTGTCGGCATAGCCACGGGTGTTCGGCGCCCGCACCCTGATCCAGTCGGGTTTGGGCGGCGAGACCGCATCCGGCCGGTTCACCTTTTCGGGGTGACGCGGGCGCACCGGGTCCTGGGATACGGTATCGACGAGGACGACCATGTTAAGTCCGAATGTTGGCGAGAATGCCTTAGCTAGTCCGTGCCGCCCTCGGCCGCAACCCGATTGCGGCCTTCGGCCATCCCGCTCGCAAACCCTAGCAGAAATGTGCAACGTCTCGAGGGCTTTCACCCCTTCTACCGCGATTCCCACCTGAAAATGGTTCAGAATCCCAAGCCGGCCGAAGTCCCCGCCCCACGCCTCGGCAAGCCGCTGAGACGCGGCTTTTTCAGCCGCAGCGTGCATGAGGTCGCGCCCGACCTGATCGGGGCGACGCTGCTGGTCGGCGACGTCGGTGGCATCATTGTCGAGGTCGAAGCCTATCACCATACCGACCCGGCCGCGCATTCCTACAACGGGCCGACGCCGCGCAACCGCGTGATGTTCGGCCCGCCTGGCTTTGCCTATGTCTATCGCTCCTATGGCATCCATTGGTGCGTGAACTTCGTCTGCGAAGCCAAGGGTTCGGCCAGCGCCGTGCTGATCCGGGCGCTGCAGCCGACCCACGGCCTTGCCGCGATGCGCCGCCGCCGCGGCCTGCAAGACGAGCGCGCGCTGTGTTCGGGACCGGGGAAGCTGTGCCAGGCGCTTGGCATCACCATCAGCCACAATGAAGTGCCGCTCGACATTCCACCGTTCACGTTGCATGCGCGGTTCGCCAAACCCGACATCGTCACCGGCGTGCGGATCGGAATCACCAAAGCGGTCGATCTGCCGTGGCGCTACGGGTTGAAGGGATCGCGATTTCTCAGCAAGCCGTTCTGACAGCCAGGCCGAAACGTTCATGACAAACACGACGTAGCGTTCCCGCGGCGTGTTGCGCCCGAGGTATGCTGTGGTTGAACCTTGTCTCCCCCAAAGAGGGAGCAGGGAATGCCGGGTGCTTGCTGCACCCGCGGTCTCGTGTGCAATGGTGGTAGAAGAGGCGCACACGAGCATACAGGTACAGCCGG
>LNFM01009655.1_pt1 | contig 31918 bp, 33 predicted proteins | sample 596031 | NCBI WGS metagenome assembly LNFM01 (sample SAMN04254537, study PRJNA301005) | activated carbon metagenome | isolation source: dual media filters at the Ann Arbor, Michigan drinking water treatment plant | place: USA: Ann Arbor | reverse complement strand
GCGCCGTCGAGAGATCGCCCTCGGCCAGCCGCGTCATCGACGTCGTCATCTGGGCGAGCGGGTTGGTGACGCGGGAGCGCACGACGATGTAGCCAGCCACCGCGATCAGCAGTGAGAAGATCAGGATCCCCGCATAGCGGGCGATCGTGAAAAAGGCCTCGCTGGCGGCCGCGTTGGCACCGGCGACGGCGCGGTCGAGCGCGACGTTGGCGACCGCCGCCAGGCCTTCGAGGGCCGGAACGATCAGGCCGCGCCACTCGTCCGCCGACATGTTGGGCTTGCCGCCGGTCGTCGTCAGGGTGTTCATCGCCTCGCGCTTGTCCTTCATCGGACCGGCGAAATAGCCTTCGTGCCCCTTGGCGACGGCGGCGCGAATCGCGGGATCCGTTTGGGCGGTGTCGGTCAGGTCCCGCAGGGCCTGCCAGCTCGCGACCGCGCTGGCGTTCGCGTTGAGAAGAGCCCGCGTCTCCTGCGCGTCGAAGGGACGCTGCTGGGCCGCGATGCTGCTGATCATGACACCCGCGGTGCCGGCATAGGTGCGCGTCGCCCAGGCGAGGGCCCGCGCAACGACGAGTTCTGTCAGGCTCGGGTTCAGCGTCCGCAATTCGCTGTCCACGGCGAGAGAGGCACGGTCGAGCCGCTGCAAGAGCTTCTCGCCGACGGTCAGGATACGGTCGGGCAGCTGCTTGTCGCGGTTGGCGAGCGGGAGCTTTACCTCCCGGTCGACGATCTCTCGCAAGGCCTTGTTCTCGTCGTAGACGGCGGTCAATTCGCTTCGCACGGTCACGAGACTTGGCCTTGCGACCGCCGAGAAGACGGTCTGCGCCTGCACCAGCGCATCGTCGATCAGCTTGCGCCGATGCAGATAGGTGTCGATTGAGGTCTGGTTCTTGTCGCTGGGGATCAGGACGGCGCTCTGCATTGCCGCTCGCTCGAGGCGAAAGGCGCCCAGCGCGTCGAACAGGTTCTTGTTCAGTCCGGCGAGCTGTACGACCTGTTGGGCGACGCCATACTGGGTCACCGCGGACCAGATGCCTTGCAGTGCGAGCCCGCTGCTCACCAAGGCCATCGCGCAGACCAGCCCGATCAGGACCGTCCGGATCGACGCTTTGCCAGGAACTTTCGTCATCACTTCCCCCGAAGCGGTGGCCGCGTAGAGCAGGGCGGCGTTAACCTAAGGTAATTGTTGTGTCTTGATGGAAACTTTCCCGGCCGAAGCCGCCCCACCTGACCGGGGGGCGGATCGCCCTCAGGCGGCGCGCCTTGCGCCGCCATGGTGCGGGTAGGCACGCGACAGGCCCGCGTCCGGCCCGGTCTTGAAGGCCGCGACGAGATCGTTGAGCTGCCGACAGCGCCGCGTTCTGCTGGGTCATCTCGTCGAGATGGGCCACCGCCTGGCTCATCTCGTCGATGCCGCTGGCCTGTTCGCCCGAGGCGGCGGATATCTCCGCGATCGTCGAGGCCACCTTCCGTGACGCGCTGAGAATCTGCTCCAGCGCCTCGCCGGCCTGGCGGACGAGCTTCACGCCTTCGCCGACCTCGCTGTTGGAGGACGAGATCAGGGCCGAGATGTCCTTCGCCGCCGAGCTCGAACGCTGGGCGAGCGTGCGGACCTCGGAGGCGACGACCGCGAAGCCCTTGCCAGCATCGCCCGCACGGGCGGCCTCGACGGCTGCGTTGAGGGCCAGCAGGTTGGTCTGGAAGGCGATGTCGTCGATCACGCGGATGATGTCGGCGATCTTGGTCGAGGCGGTCTCGATGCGGGCCATGGCGTCGACGGCCTGCCCGGCGATGGCGCCGCCGTTCTGGGCGGCTTCCATCGCTTCCGTCGCGATCGCGGCGGCCTGGCGCGAGGCCTGGGCGGTGGCCTTGACCGAGGCCGCGAGCTCTTCGGTCGTCGCCGCGGTTTCCTCCAGACTCGAGGCCTGATCCTCGGTGCGCTTGGAGAGGTCGTCGGCACCCATGTTGATCTCGCGGGCGGCCAGCCCGACATCGGCCGAGGTCAGCTGGATGGTCTTGACCGTCGAGGACAGCCGGTCGACCGTGTCGTTGATCGCGCCCTTCAGATCGGCGAAGCGGCCGCGATAGGCGGTGTCGACCCGGTGGGTCAGATCGCCGGCCGCGATCGCCTGCAGCACGTCGGAGAACTCGCTGGTGGCGCCGTTGACGACGGCATTGATCTCGTTGATGCCCGACACCAGATCGCTGAGCGGACCGCCGACGTCGCCAACGCTCGCGCGCCCGGAGAAGTCGCCGTTCTGGGCGGCACTGACGATCACCGACACCTCGCCGAGCAGCCTCTGGACATTCGCGGCCTGCTGGCTGTCGGCCAGCATGGCGAGTTCGCGGTCGCGCCGGCTGGCCTCCAGCGACAGGGCGTTCTCGCGATAGGCTTCCAGCGCGCCGCTGAGCGCACCGATCTCGTCGGGCGAGGCCGGTGCCGGGATGGGCTGCGAGAAGTCGCCGGCCTGCATCACGTCGAGGGCCGATTTCAACGCCACGACGGGCTTGGCGATACGGTTCTGGACCCCGCGCCAGCTCACCACGCAGAGGGCGAGAAGCAGGCCGAGCAGCACGCCGATCACCGCCAGCCGCGTCCACGCCTGATCGAGCTTCGCCTGCGTCGCGGTGGCCATGTCGTCGAGCGACTGCGTGATCGCCGACAGCATGGCCGTGAAGGGCCCGTTGCAGAGCCTTGTCCAGTCTTCCGCCGAGATCAGCGGCGCCGTGCCCTGGCCGAGCTTGGCCGAAAGCGAGTCCATCGTCTTGTTGGCCGCGTCCATCTCGCTGCCCATGACGCCGATCTTGCGCACGAGTTCGGCGCTGACGCCGCTGCGCTCGCCCATCTGCCGCAATTGCTGCATGCTGGCCTCGGAGACGCCGCGCAGCTCGCCCAGCCTGCGGATCTGGGCCGGTTCGAGCGCCTTGCCCGAGGCCATGTGCGGCCGCAGCACCGAGCACTGGATGCCGTAGAAGGACCGGGTGCGCCAGCCGGTCGACTTGAAGTTCTGCAGGTCGGCCATGACGGGGTCTGACATGCGCACGGCCAGCGAGGTGGCGTCCGCCGCCTTCACCAGCGCACTCTCGATGTCGCCGACGCCGTTGTACCAGGGCATCGTCGCCTGCAGGCTGCGCTGCGCCTTCGGCTTGGCCGCCTCGGCGCGCAGATCCGCGAACTTGGCGTCGGTCGCCCTCTGCTGCTGCGCCACGGCATCGGCCAGGGCGGCGCGGTCGGCCAGCGAGGTGGCGTTCAGCCGCGCGACGGCCTCGTCGAGGTCCTTCCGGTTCGCCTGTTCGACCTTGGCGATGATTGGCGCGGGATCATCCGCCGCCTGGATCGCGGTCTGGGCCTGTCCGCGATTGGCACGGATGCTGTTGCCGGCGATGAGGAGCGCCTTGTCGGCCTCCACCAGGGTCGCCAGACGCATGTTCTCCCGGACCTCGCCGAAGGACTGGCTCGCCATGTAGCCCAGCGCGCCGACGCCCGGAATGCACAGGCAGGCCATCGTGGCGACGAGGTAATTCTTGATCGAGGCGGGGAACAGCTGCACGGGTACCATCCTGGTCGCTGCGGCAGGGCACAGGTTTCCCACCACCCCTTCGCCGAGAATCCTGGCCCGGAGCTTGCGGCGCAATCATTAAAATTGTCTTGGACCGGCAAAGGTTTTGATAACCTTACGGAATTCGGCGGCTCTCGCGGCGTCAGCCGGCGCCGAAGACCGACCAGCCGGTGGCGTCGGCGAGGCGCTCCAGGGCCAGCGTTCCCAGCTGCGAATTGCCGTTGGCGTTGAGCCCCGGCGACCAGACCGCGATCGAGGCCCGCCCGGGCGCGACGGCGAGGATGCCGCCTCCCACGCCTGACTTGCCCGGCAGCCCAACCCTGAAGGCGAAGTCGCCGGAGGCGTCGTAATGGCCGCAGGTCAGCATCAGCGCGTTGATCCGCCGGGCGCGGCGGGCCGGCACCACGCGCATCCCGCCGCGCGCGAGCAGGCCGCCATGCATCAGATAGCGTCCGGCCATGGCGAGCTGCAGGCAGCTCATCGCGATGGCGCATTGGTGGAAATAGACGCCGAGCGTCAGATCCGGAGCGTGGCGGATATTGCCGAAGGCCTTCATGTAGCTGGCGAGCGCGATGTTGCGGAAGCCGGTGGCCTGTTCGGCGCGGGCGACGGCCTCGTCGATCGCGATGGTCTCGTCGTCGGCGAGATGGCGGACGAACCGCAGCAATTCCCCGATGGCGATCCGGGGCGCATGGCCGGCCAGGTTGACGTCGGCGACGACGAGGGCGCCCGCATTGATGAACGGGTTGCGCGGGATGCCCTGCTCGCGCTCGAGCTGGACGATCGAGTTGAACGACGTGCCCGAAGGCTCCCGCCCGACCCGCTGCCAGAGGGCCTCGCCGATCTTGCCGAGCGCGAGCGTCAGCGCGAAGACCTTCGAGATGCTCTGGATCGAGAACGGCTCGAGCGCATCGCCGGCCATGTGGACGGCGCCATCGGCGGTCACGACGCAGAGGCCGAAGCGCTTGGGATCAATGGCGGCGAGCGGCGCGATATAGGTCGCGACTTCGCCCCGTTCGGTCAGGGTCGCCATCTCGTCGGCGATGTCGACGACGAGCCGCGCCAGATCCGTCACGCTGTTGGTTCTCCGCCCGCGGGCGCAGCAAGCCCGAGCGGCTGGCTTCGGTCAAGCTCACGGACGGCGTTGCGCGCCGGCGCGCTTGCGCCGATCATCCTCCGGGTGATCCGAAACGCGGGGAGAGGGCCATGCAGGCGAGGCTCGGCATCATGGTCTGTCTGGCCGCCCAGGGATGGTGCCTCGCCTCGGCCGGCGCGCGCCCGCTCGCAGAGGAACTGCCGCCCACGCGTGCCGCCTGCTGGGAGCGCCGCTATGACGAGGCGCACCTCGCCGCCCACCCGCAGCAGAAGGTCGCCCGGATTCGCCTGGTCCACCTGCCCGACACCTGGCGGGCCGAGCCTTCGCGCGGCATCTACGTGGCGCTCTATATCAATCTTCGACGCCGGGTGAACGCCGGGGCGGGGTACGATTATCAGCTCGGAGGCTTCTGCCGGCCGCGCGGGCAGGGGTTGCACTGCGTCCCGGAATGGGAGGCGGGGAGCTGGCGGCTGGTGCAGGGCCCGCGGGGCACGCTCGACATTCGCAATGGCGACATCGTCGCCAACCCCAATCCCTATGACGCGGAGGAGATCGCCGATGGCGCGGTCGCGATCCCCGCGCGGCCCGACGACCGCGTCTGGCGGCTTGCGCCCGCGACCGGGGAATGCCGGATCGAGTGAAGCTGGAACGGCAGGCCCGAGTGCGCCCTCAGGCGACGGTCGTCAGCGGCGCCGCCTGAGCGATCACGCGGCCGGCCGCCTCGCGCGGCAACGGCGCGATCACGCAGCGCGACTTGCCGTCGGACTTGGCCTGGTAGAGCGCCGAGTCGGCCGCGCTCATCAGGCTTTCGAGATCGAGCCCGTGATCGGGCGCGCGGGCAATGCCGATCGAAGCCCCGACCGTGACCCGGATCTGATCGTCCAGAGAGTAGGGTTGCGAGAGCTCGCGCACGAGCCGGTCTCCCAGCCGCTTCAGGGGGCCGCCGCCGACCTGCTCCGACAGCACGATGAATTCGTCGCCACCGATGCGGGCGACGAGGTCGCCGGCGCGGACCAGCCGGCGCAGGCGGTCGGAGACGAGCTGGAGAAGCCGGTCTCCCGCCTTGTGACCATGGGTGTCGTTGATGGTCTTGAAGCCGTCGAGATCGAGATAGACCACTGCCAGCGGCCTCGTGCCGTCATAGCGCGCCAGGCTGGCATTGAGCGCCTGGTTGAGGCCGACGCGGTTCGGCAGGCCGGTGAGCAGGTCGTGCTTGGCCTGGAAGGCGTGTTCGCGTTCCGCCTGCATGGTCGCGACCAGCATGCTGTTGAGGCCGAAGGCCGCCCGGGACATGCTGTAGATGAAGAAGGGCAGCTGCACGAAGCCGATCAGCAGGATCGGCTCGCCCAGGAACGGCGTCGCGAAGGTGGCGGGGCCCAATGTCAGAACGATCATCACCCCGGCCATGCGGGGGGCGCCGAAATTGCGGAAGCAGACGCCGCCCACCATCGCCGTCGCGCTGAGGCAGACCAGGGTCGCCGCGACCCAGTCGCCGCTGGACAGGCTGATGAAGGCCCCGAAGCCGATGCCGGCGGCCCAGGCGACGCCGAGCAGGATGTAGAGATCGGTCGGCGTCGGCTCGTTTTGTGCCGCCCGACGCCGGGCGATCAGAAGGACCACGAGCCGGGCCGAGCAACAGAGGATATCGAAGGCACACCACAGGATGAACGGCCAGGTCGGGATCCGGATCGCGACTAGCAGCGACACCGCGACGGTGTTGAAGAGGCCGGCGATGAAGATCGGCATCGTCCCGAACAGGCCGGCGACGAGCGCGTACCGGATCTCCATCGGCACGTCGGGGCCCGTATCGGCCAGCCAGCGGGTCAGGCGCCAGCGTGGCAGGCTGAACCGCGGTGTCTCGCCAGTCATGTGCCAGGCCCTTCGCGACGGCCCGGATGGCCGACGCCTCGCCCGCCCGCTGTTAGCAGGGAAGCGTTACCAACGGGTGTGTTTCTGGCGGCGGCCCGGCTGCGGCGGTGCCGAACCGGTGCCGTGACGGGCAGTCGTCAGCCCGGCTGGCGGTAGACCCAGACGCGAGCCGGCGGGATGTTCCGCAGGACCCAGTCGGAGACGAAGGCCTTCAGCCCCGAGCCCTTGCGCGGCACCGGCGAGACCACCGAATAGGTGAACTGGATGAAGGGCGCGCCATCGATCAGCAGCGTGAAGGCCTCTTTCGCCAGGGCGCTGCGCATGGCCGGCGGCTGGTTGAACAGGGGCAGGCTGGAGACGACGGCGATCGCCTTGTCGTTCAGATGGCCCGCCAGCGTCTTCGAGAGGGCATAGGCGTCCCCCTCGATCACGGTGGCGCGCGGGAAGCGTTTCCGCAGCAGGGCGCAGAAATCGGGGCTGTACTCGACCAGGATCAGCCGCTCCTCGGCGATGCCGCGCTCGATCAGGGCCTCGGTGACAGGACCCGTCCCGGGGCCGATCTCGATCACCGGTCCCGGCAGGGCGGGATCGACGAAGGACGCCATGCGCCGCGCCAGGGCCGGGCTCGAGGGCGTGACGGAGCCCGTCCGCGCCGGGTTGTCGATCCAGGACTTGATGAAGCGCGCCTCGTCGCCGAGCTTGGCGCGCGCCTCGCTCACCCGCGAGCGCAGCTTTTCGGTGTGGCTGCGGACCTCGTCCTCGACCTTGTAGCGAACGGTGGCGACCTTCAGCCGGGCCTGGGCCACGCTGTCCACCAGATCGGCGGCCGTCACGCGCATTTCATCCTCGATTCGCGCGGCGACGCGGGACTGCCCGATCCGGGCTGCCAGCGAAGGCCCCTGCAGGGGGCGGCGTGACGAGGGGAGCGACATGAAACCTCTGACGCCGGACCGAAGGCCAGACCATGGGGGGAGTGAGACGTTACCTGCGCGACATATGGGGTCAAGTGCATGTGTGCGCCAAGAACTTTCGCAGACGCACCGGTGCCCCGCCCGCGGGCGCCTTGCCGAGGCGCCAGCGCCCAGCATCGGCAGGCGCGATGCCGCCTCCCGCGTTTCAGATCAGCGGCCGCGGCGCCACCTCGCGCTCGTAGAGCAGCGCCATGCGCGAGGTCAGGCGCGGGTTCAAGAGCGTCAGGCGCCCTTCGCTGGTGGTGAAGAGGCCGGCCTTGCGCAGCCGCGACCAGGTCTTGCTGGTATGGACCAGCGACAGCCCCAGCGCGTCGGCGAGCTGCTGCTGGGAGAGTGGAAACCGGAAGCTGCCGTCGCTGACGAGACCCAGCGTCTCGGCCCGCCGGTACAGCGAGATCACCAGCGCCGCGATGCGTTCGCCGGCGTTGCGCTGGCCGACCGAGGTCAGGTTCTGGTCGATCAGGCTTTCCTCGCGCGAGCCGAGCCAGGCGACTTCATAGGCCATCGCCGGCATGTGCACGAACAGGTCCCAGACGCGCTTGCGCGGGAAGACGCAGAGTTCGACCTCCGTCAGCGCCTCGATGCCGTGCTGGGCGGCGCTGAGCAGCGACGCCTGCAGGCCCACGAGATCGCCCGGCAGGAGGAAATTCAGGATCTGGCGCCGTCCGTCGGGCAGGAGCTGGTAGCGGAAGGCCCAGCCGGAGAACAGCGTGTAGAGTTCGGCATCCTCCTGGCCGGGATGGATGATGTCGGCGCCGGCCGGCAGATGGCGATGCTCTGTCTTCATCGACTGGATGAAGCGGATTTCATCGTCCGACTTGTCCTTGAACGCAGGCTTGGCCCGTAGCGGACAGGCCATGCAGGGCACGCTGTTGCGGCCGTTCGAGGGGGCGCTCTCGGTCATGGTCCCGTCGGTTCTCCTGCTTCGGAGCGGGTGCCGGGGCGGCACCATCGCTTTCTCCATAGCAAGCCGTTCGCTTTTGTCATGAGCGGATGATGCGGGGCCTGTCCGTTGGCGGAACCCTCGCCGCTCCCGAACGTTAGCGAAGGCCGCCTTGTGCCGGGCGCGGTGTGGGCGGGCCACGGCTTCGCCGCAGCCTTTACGTCCGTTTCCGAGAGATCGATCCCATGTCAGACCAGCCGCGCCTTCCCAGGCGGTCGCGCATGCGCCGCTTCTTTGCCGCGGCGCTGCCGTTCTGGAGCGGCGACACGAAGCTCCGCGCCTGGGTGCTGACGATCCTCGTCCTGTCCTTCGTCGCCGCCCAGATCGGCACGGCGGTGGCGGTGAACACCTGGAGCCGCATCTTCTTCGATGCGCTCGAGCGGCGCGACAGCGCCGCCGCCTGGCACATCGCGACCTGGCTGCCGCTGCTCGTGGCGGTGTCGGCGCTGACCCTGTCGGCGCTGGTGATCAGCCGCATGCTGCTGCAGATGCGCTGGCGCGAATACCTGACCCGGCGCCTGGCGGGCTGGTGGATCGCCGATCAGCGCTATTACCGCTTGCAGTTCGTCGCCAGGGAACAGGCGGCGCCGGAATACCGCATCGCGGAGGATGTCAGGCTTGCCATCGAGCCTCTGGTCGAGTTCGCGATCGGGCTGATCAGCGCCGCTGTCACGGCGGCGACCTTCGCCGCGATCCTCTGGCATGTAGCTGGCTCGGCGCGGTTCACCCTGGCCGGGACGGAGATCGTCATTCCCAGCTACATGGCCCTGGCCGCGATCGGCTACGCCACCGTCGCCTCGCTGGCGGCCTATGTCGCGGGGCGGCCGCTGGTGGCCAGGATCGCCGCCAAGAACGAGGCGGAAGCCCAGTTTCGTGCCGAGATGACCCGTCTGCGCGAGAATGCCGAGAGCATCGCGCTGATCCGCGGCGACTCCGACGAGCGCGACTCGGTCGGCGAGAATTACGGCCGGGTCGTCGCCGCCTGGCTGCGGGTGATCCGGCAGCAGGGGGTGATCGCGATCGTCCTGAACACCAATGGCGCGCTGTTTCCGATCGTCCCGCTGCTGCTGATCGCGCCGAAATATCTGTCGGGAGACGTCTCGCTGGGGGCGGTGATGCAGGTGGTGGCCGCTTTCAGTGCGGTCCAGGCCGCGCTGATCTGGTTCGTCGACAACTTCGTGCGCCTCGCCGAATGGTTCGCCTCCGTCACCCGCGTGGACGAACTCCAGGAAGCGCTGGAGGGTCTCGACATCGCCACCGTGATGGAGGACGAGACCCGCATCACCCTGAAGGAGAGTGAGGACGGCGCGATCCACCTCGATCGGCTCTCGATCGCCCACAGCAACGGCCGGGCGGTGATCACCGACGCCTCCATCGTGATCGGGCTGGGCGAGAAGGTGCTGATCGTCGGTGAGAGCGGCAGCGGCAAGAGCACGCTGATCCGCGCGCTCGCCGGCCTCTGGCCCTGGGGCTCGGGCTCCATTGCGGTGCCGCGTGGCAAGTCGATCGCCTTCGTGCCGCAGAAGCCCTATCTCCCGATGGGCGATCTGCGCACGATCCTGCTCTATCCCGAGGCCGACAAGCCGGTTCCCGACGAGGTCGTCGTCGCGGCGCTGCGGCGCTGCGGGCTGGGCTATCTCGCCCGCCGCCTCGACGACGAGGACAAATGGGACCGCACCCTCTCCGGCGGCGAGCGCCAGCGGGTCGCCTTCGCGCGGCTCGTCATCCGCAGGCCCGACATCATCATTATGGACGAGGCGACGTCGGCCCTCGACGAGGACAGCCAGAACCATCTGCTCGGCCTTTTCGACGCGGAGCTGGCGCAGGCGACGTTGATCAGTGTCGGCCATCGGCCGGGTCTCGAAGACTATCACGACCGCAAGATCACGCTCGAGAAGCGGCTGGCCGGCGCGCATCTCACCTCGCGCCGTCTCGGCAAGTCGCTGTGGCGGCTGTTCCGCAACCGCAACGCGGCCAATGACGCCACGGTTTGATCGCCGTCGCTCGCGCCGATGTGATGACGAAGTATCCGCCGCCAGGTGTCGAAATGGAACCGGCCCGACCTCGCCGCGTTAACAATCAGGAAGCCGGATGTTGTTGTCCGGTCGAGGCGTCGGGAGAGACAGATGTTGAACAACAGCTTTGCCCCCATCAAGCGCGCCGGCCTTTTCTTCGGATTCATGGGGGCCGCGGTCCTCGCCCTCACGCTCGGCTCCGGCTTTCAGGAGACCAACGTCAACAGCTCCGCGGCGATCGCGCAGGCCAGGCTCGACCGTCCGATGCCGTCCGGTGTTCGCCTCGCGGCGGCCGATCCCGCCCAGCGGACGGTCGGCGTGACGAAACGCGCCATCGGCGGCGCCCAGCAGGCGCTGGCGCCATCGGCCGATCGCACGGTTCTGCGCTGACGCAAGGAAATCAGGGCTGCCGCGGGAACTCGCGCCGCCCTGCCGCGTTGGATCACCGGCACGTCCCTCGTGTCTCACTCAAGAGCCGCCTTCGGGCGGCTTGTTTTTTGGATCGGCAGACCGCTCCTGCACGGGCGCAGGGCGCAGCAGGGCGCGACGATGTATCTCCGCATTCGACATTCGACGACCTACCGCTATGGCGGGCCGGTGGCGTTCGGGCCGCATCGCCTGATGCTGCGACCGCGCGACAGCTTCGACCTGCGGGTCGTCGACACCGCCCTGACCATCTCGCCGCGGGCCCGTCTGCGCTGGATGCACGACGCCTATGGCAATTCCGTCGCCATCGCCAACTTCGACGCGCCCGCCAACAAGCTCGACATCGTCAGCGAGCTGGTCGTTCAGCGCTTCGGCTCTGCGCTGCCGCGAACCGAGCTCGAGGCGGCGGCCGCGATGACGGGGGTCGTCTATACCGATGGCGAGCGCGCCGTCCTGCAGCCTTATCTCGACCTCGCGGCGGCCGATCCCGACCATGTGCTCGACCAGTGGCTGGCGGATTTCCGCAACCGCATCGGCCAGGGCTCCGGCCACCTCCTGCGCGATCTCGCCCACGCCATCCATGCCGGGTTGAGCTATGCCCTGCGCTATGACGAGGGAACCCAGCACCCTGCCGACACGCTGCGCCTCCAGGCGGGATCCTGCCGCGACTACGCCTGGCTGTTCATCGAGCTGGCCCGCCGCATGGGCTTCGCCGCGCGCTTCGTCACCGGCTACATCCACGACCGCACGCCCAACGCGGCCGGGCTGGTCTCCACCGTGGGCCTGACCCATGCCTGGGCCGATGTCTTCATCCCGGGCGATGGCTGGGTCGAATTCGATCCCACCAACGACCTCGTCGCGGACCGGCAGCTGCTGCGGGTGGCGGTGGCCCGCGTGCCGGAGGACGCCTCGCCCGTGGCGGGCAGTTTCACCGGCCTGACAGGGTCTTTCCTGGGCCTGGGCGTCGGCGTGACCATCGAGGCCATCGACGCCCCGGCCTGAGTCTCCGCAGGACGGTTGCCTTTCTCCTACGACATGTGCCGGATGCGCCAGCTCCCCAGCCGGCGGCCCTCGGGCTGAGCGGACTGGACCGCCTCGATCTGGGCCACCAGTCCGGCGAACATCTTCGGCGGCGCGCTCGGCGCGATGTCGCGGTCGGCTTCCAGCGCGACCTCGAGCGTCGTTTCGTCGATGTCGCGCACGATGATCGTCAGGCTGACCCCCGGCGTGCTCCTGAGGACCCGCGAGGCGACGTCGACCACGAGGAAGCCGAGCGGGATGATCCGATCGACGGAGAGCGTGGCATCGGTGTCGAGGCGGCTCGCGACCCATTGGTCGCGCGTCCGGATGAGGTTGGTGATCATCGTCACCACATCCTCGACGAACAGGTCGACGCGGACCGGCTGCATCTCGCCGTCGGCGAGCGTGAAACGGTAGGCCGCCGACAGCACATGGACCCGCGTTTCGGCGTCGGCCAGGGCGAGCCTGGCCTCGTCGCGGTAGTCCCGCTTGGTCAGCCCGATATAGCTCTGGACCACCTGGAGGCTGTTCTTCACGCGGTGGTGGAGCTCGCGCACCAGGAAGCGGTTGTCGTCGAGCGCCGTCTGCAGCCGCCGCTGGCGAACCTCCTGTTCGTCGATCATCGTGTTGAAGGCTTCGGCGACGCTGCGGATGTCGCTGGGCATGTCCGGCGCGATGACGGCCCGCGCATGGGGCTCGGTCGAGCGGGCGCGCGCCGCGGCCTCGATGCCGCGCAGCCAGTGCACGCAATGGCGGTCGATCGCCCGCAGATAGACGAGGCAGAGCAGGATCAGCGTCAGGATCGGCGCGATCAGCAGGGCGAGAAACTGCATCCGCGCGGCCCGTTCGGGGGCATTGCCGAAGCTCGCGACGACATAGAGATCGGGCGCCGTCACCAGCCGCGCGGCGTAGGCGCGCATCTGGCCCCCGCGGCTGCGCGCCTCCCAGCGCCCGTCCTCGACCGGAAAGCGGTCGGCTTCCGGCAGCCAGGACAGATCGTCGGGATTGGGCTCGCGGCGATGCATGATCACGGCCTCGCCCCGCGAGACCAGCGCGACGTTGACGCCGTCGCTTGTGCCACCGAGTTCGAAGACCTGGTCGAGCAGGTCCGGGTCGGCCAGGAGCATCGCCTCCCGCAGGGCCGCGTCGGTCTCCATGCGGACCTGGGTGACGAGCCGCTCGGCCCCGCCGATGTTGACCTGGTCGAAACGGGCCGGAGGAAGCTGGATCCGGGTGCGGGTGGGCGAGCGCGGCAGCGATGCCTGCTGGGCGGCCAGCGCGGCCACCGAAGCCTCTGTCAGCGCGGGATCGACCGAGGCGAAGCAGGTCCGGCCGTCGGCGAGGACAATCCGAACCGCCTGGTAGCCGGGAATGCGCAGCAGCGTCTCCGCAACCGCCGCTCCGCACTCCGCGCCGGTGATGCCGTCTTTGGCGATCAGCGACCCCGAGGCGACGAGCGCGCGCAACGCTCCGCGGTGCCAGACCCGCGTCCGCACGGCGAAATCGTCAGCGGTGCGCGACTGCGAGAGTTCGATCGCCGCGATCACGGTCCGGTAGGTGGTCACGGCCGCCAGCGCCGTGAGGCAGGCAATCGGCAGCGCGATCGCCACGAGCAGGGCGAGCAGCCGTCCCCGGACCGTGGGGAAGCGCGCGAGACGCATCAGCTTCCGACGATTTCGCTACTGACCCTTTGGATCGCGGCCGCGCTTCGGCGGTCCGGCCCGAGATCGTCGAGGCTGCCGATCGACAGCAGTTCGGCGAGCTTCGTCCGCGCGCGGTTCACCCGGCTCTTGATCGTACCGATGGCGACGCCGCAGATCTCGGCGGTCTCCTCATAGGACAGCCCGGTCGCGCCGACCATGATGAGCACCTCGCGCTGCTCCTCCGGCAGCTTGGCCAGCGCCTTGCGAAAGTCGGCCAGGTCGAGATGGCTCTCCTGATTGCCATGCGTCGCCATGCGCTCGGCATAGGTGCCCTCGCTGTCCTGCACCTCGCGGCCGCGCTTGCGATAGAGCGAGTAGTAGGTGTTGCGCAGGATGGTGAAGAGCCAGGCGCGCAGGCTGGTTCCGGGCTCGAACTTGTCGGAATTGCCCCAGGCCTTCAGCAGCGTGTCCTGGACGAGATCGTCGGCCAGCTGGATCGATCCCGACAGCGAGGCCGCAAAGGCGCGCAGATTGGGAATTTCCTTGATGAGGCCGTCCTTGAATTCAGTTGAGCTCATCGGTTGATGCTCCGGCAGCGCGACGTTCGGTTGCCTCGAGCTGAGCGAGCAGCACCAGAAACTTGTCGGGTACGGGGGCGTTCACGATGTCGTCGTAATGCGCTTTGAGGGAGCGGCCGATCGATTCCTGCACGCGCGGATCGAGCATGACCTCGGCATCGGCGTCCGCGCCGTCATCCGGCGCGGCCATGGCTGAATCGACATTGCTCATCTCGGCCCTCGTGCGATGCGCGCGCCTGCTTTTCCAGCAAGTCGCGCCTAGACGTCAACACCTCCGGCGGATGCCCCCAGATGGCGATTCCGACACGGATAGTCCCCTTAAACAGGCGATCTCACGAAAGGTTCCGCCGTTTTTCAAAAATAAATCGCTTGTCATCGCGACGGCTGCGGTGCTCATTTCCGGCACATTTACAGAGGACATCTCTATGTCGATTGCCAAGGAAATTGCGCCGCATCTGCCCTATCTGCGCCGATTCGCCCGCGCCTTGACGGGGACCCAGGCCAGCGGCGACGCCTATGTCGTCGCCATGCTCGAAGCGCTCGTGCTCGACCCGTCGGCCTTCCCGCGCGACCTCAATCCCCGCATCGGCCTCTACCGCACCTTCCTGACGCTGTGGTCGTCGGTCGGGCTCAATACGGCGGACCCGTCTGCGCCCGTCACCCTCGGCCGCACCGCCGTCGAGCGCAATCTCGAGGCGCTGACGCCGCGGCCGCGCCAGGCCTTCCTGCTGCGCACGGTCGAAGGCTTCTCGATCGAGGAGGTCGCAGCCATCATGGGTGTGGCCGCCGCCGAGGCGGCCGTCCTCGTCCAGACGGCGGGTCAGGAGATCGCGGAGCAGGTCGCGACCGACGTGCTGATCATCGAGGACGAGCCGATCATCGCGCTCGACATCGAGACCATGGTCGAGGAGCTCGGCCACACCGTCACCGGCGTCGCCCGAACGCAGCGCGAGGCGATCGCGCTCGTCGCCAAGAAGCGCCCCGGTCTGGTCCTGGCGGACATCCAGCTCGCCGACGGCAGCTCGGGACTCGACGCGGTCACGGTGATCTTCATCACCGCCTATCCGGAGCGCCTGCTCACCGGCGACCGGCCCGAGCCCGCCTTCCTGATCACCAAGCCCTTCCAGCCGGAAGCTGTGAAGGCCGCCATCAGCCAGGCCCTGTTCTTCGACCGTCGCGCCGGCCGCAAGGCGGCCTGACCGCCCTCTCCGCCCCGTCTTCCAGCCCGCGGTGCCCCGGTGCCGCGGGCTTTTCCATGCCGAAGGCCCGCGCGATGTGCGCAGGCGAACGAGCCGCCCGTGGCCCCCCGTCCCATCCGTCCATCGCGCGGAACATCCCGTCCGGACCAGCGTTGCCCGCCCAGTGGACATCGGTCGGCCCGGTCGTCCACGAGACGGGAGGATGAGGCATGGTGATGACCTGTATCGCCGCGATCATCGGCGCATCGTCGCTCAGCGTGGCGCTGTTCGGCGGCATTGTTCCCCTCGGCGCGACGGCCGAGGAGGTCCTGTCGCTCGCGCTCGCGGGAACGACCGCGCTCGCCGTCGCGAGCGCCGCTGCGTTGGACATCTGATCATATCGGCGGTTCGCAGCAGCAGCCTGCGCCGTCGCGCAGGGATCGCGGTCCTCGGGCTGGCCGTGAGCCTGGCTGCGGCCCAGGCACAGCAGCCGCGCCCCATCCTGCCGCCGCCGCGACCATCCGACATGGCGCCCGGTGCCGCGCCCGCCGACAGCCGCCCACCGGTGCCCGACCCTGCCGGTCCGCCCTCCTCCTGCGTCGCGGCGCTGACGGTTCGGCATGGCACCGACCTGCGTGTGACGCCTCGTCCGGCGAGTCCCGACGGGGCCTGTCTCGTGGTCGACCCCGTCGAGATCGCGGCGCTCTTCGTGGGGGAGGGCCCCGGCCGCCGTCGCATCGAACTCCAGCCGCCGGCGATCCTCAGCTGCGAGATGGCGGGAGTGGTCGCGCAGTGGCTGGAAATAACCGTCCAACCCCTCGCCAAAGGCCATTTCGGCCGCGATCTGGTGGCTCTGCGGGTCGGCGGCGGACATGAGTGCCGCCATCGCAACCGGGGCGCCGGTGGCCCCCTCAGCGAGCACGCGACCGGGCGAGCGCTCGACATCTTCGGCTTCGAGATCGGCGAGGGGGATCATCAGGCCTTTCTGGCGGCGATCCGGCAATCCGCCTGCGGGGCTTTCGCCACGACGCTGGGCCCGGGGTCCGACGCCGCCCATGCCGACCATCTCCATGTCGACATCAAGCTCCGTGGCTCGCCCGCCGGTCGCTTCTGTCAGTAGGCCTCCGCAACCGCGGCGGCGAGGTCCCTGGACATTGTGGCGGCGAGCGCGCCGGGCGCCTGCTCCGGGCCGGGCCATGCGCCCGGGCGTGCCCGACGGGCTGCGCCGGAACGCCGCGCCGCCAGGATGTCGAGTGCCAGTTCGCGCTCGAAGCCTTGCAGAATCAGCGATTCCAGCTCCCAGAATGGGGCCGCTGGCAAGGCTTCGCCGCCGAGGGAGACGACAAACCGCGGTGCCCGATCCTGACTCACGACTGACGGCCCTTCACGATTCATGGCAGATACAACGCAGCAGAGATTGACCCGTTCCAGCTTGCGCGGAACTGTGCCCTCGGTGGGGCGTTTGGTGGACACCTTCATGTCAGGAGCTTCCCGATGATCACGCGGCCTTCAAAGCCGATCCTTGCTGCTGTTGTCGCGGCAGCCGGCCTTCTGGTTTCCGGCTTGTCCGCATCCGCCCAGTCCGGATCGCCGGCGGGGCGCCTGAGGTGCAATGTCGGGGCCGGGCTTGGCCTGGTCGTCACCTCGCAGCGGCCGATGAACTGCACCTTCACGCCGCGCCGCGGGCCGGCGCAGCGCTATGTCGGCATCGTCCGCAGTTTCGGCATCGATCTCGGGAAGAACCGCGCCACCACGATGTCGTGGCGCGTCTATGGGCCCTATGCACGCGCTCCTCTGGGGGCGTTGTCGGGACGCTATGTCGGCGCGACGGCCGGAGCCTCGGTCGGGGTCGGCGGCAGCGCCAACCTGCTGGTCGGCGGCAACAACAACGAGGTCACGCTTCAGCCGCTGTCGCTTCAGGGCTCGCGCGGGATCAACGCGGCGCTCGGCGTGACCGGGTTCGAATTGTCGCTGGTCGAGCCGGGCCGGGGCCGTTGACCCCGGGGCGACCTCCCGGGGAACCCGGCGCTCCGCAGGGTGACGGTTTGCTAACCGTAACCGTTCAAATTGACGCGGATTTGAACGACGTCATGGGTGCCGGGGGCCGAAGTCCGGAACATGGACAAGGCTCTGCCGTTGTCCTCCCATGACCGTCAGTGTTCACAGAGTAAAGGAGGCGCGGGAGTCATGACCGATATCCGCATCCTGATCGTCGAGGATGATCCGTTCATCGCGATGGACATCGAATCCGCCGTGGCCGAGCAGTTCGGCCCCGCCGCCGAATTGATCGTCGTCGACTCGGTCTCGCAGGCCCAGCGCGCGGCGACCGCGGCCGAATTGTCCTGCGCCCTGCTCGACATCGACGTCGTCGGCGGCAAGACCTTCGAGGTTGCCGCCAACCTGCTGCAGAGGGGTACGCCCTTCGCCTTCGTCTCGGGCTCGATGCCCGGTGACGTGCCGGAGCCGCTGCGCAACGTGCGCTTCCTGCGCAAGCCCTTCTCGACCCGCGACATCACCAGCTTCGTCTCCGCCGCGGTCGCCCAGCCCGCCAAGGGCTGAGGCGCCGCGTCGACGAAGGGGTGTTATCGAGCCGCCGGTTTCCGGCGGCTTTTTTCGTGTCAGCCCTGCCCGGGCACCAGCGCCAGCCGGTTGCCCCAGGGGTCGTCGATGGCGGCGCCCGTCGCGGTCTCGCGGCCCCCGGCCTCCAGCATGCGGCGGCGCATCATGGCCAGGTCGGTGGCGTCATCGGCGACGATTTCGAAGGCGGCGAGCCCCGCCTCGCCCGGCTGCCGCGGCCCGGCGCCACGGCTGCTCCAGACATTGCCGGCGATGTGGTGGTGATAGCCGCCGCTCGCCAGGAAGCTGGCGCCGGGATATCGGACCATCAGCTCGAAGCCGAGCGCCCCCGCATAGAAGGCCTCGGCCGCGGCGGTATCGCCGACACGCAGATGGATGTGCCCCATCCGGGTCCCCGCGGGCATGCCGGCGTAGCGGCCGCCGCGCGCCTCGGCGAGGAGGGCCTGCAGATCGAGCCGCTCCGTCGCCATCCGGATCGCGCCGTCGCGCCGCGGCCAGTCGGCGCGCGGCCGGTCGCGATAGATCTCGATGCCGTTGCCTTCCGGGTCCGCCAGATAGAGCGCCTCGCTGACCAGATGGTCGGAGGCGCCCTCGAGCGGCAGCCGGATCGCGGCGGCATGGGCGAGCCAGTCGGCGAGATCGGCCCGCGCGGGCAGCAGGATGGCGAGATGGAACAGGCCGGCCGCCGAGGCCGGCCGGGTCGCGCCGCGTTCGAGCCGCACGAGAACCTCGCCGTCGATGCCGAGGTCCGCTGCATCCGCGGTTTCGGCGATGACGCCGAGCCCGATGCTGTCGCGGTAGAACGCCGTGAGCCCGGGCAGGTCGGTCACGCGCAGCGTCACCGTGCCGATGTGGAAGGGGGCCTGCAACGCCTCCAGGGCGGGCCTCGACAGATCAGCGACCGCGGCCATGGCCGTCTCCTCTTCGCTCTGCGGCCGTTATGCGCCGCGGTGCAGAGATGGCGCTTGCGCCGCCGCTTGTCTCCAGTGCGGGCTGCAAGCATTAGATTGCAGCCCCGCAACGCGGTTCGTCGTCAGCTCTGCGTCGGGTCGGGCCGGTCGATTGCGAAATGGCTGAACCAGGGGGCCTCGACGCCGCCGATCAGCGCCCCCATCAGACGCGAGGCGAGATAGCTGAACGTGATGCCGTTGCCGCCATAGCCATAGGCCGCCAGCAGCCGGGGATGGCCGGGCACGCGCCCGATCAGCGGCAGGCCGTCCTGCGTCTGGCCGAAGGCGCCCGACCAGGCATGCCCGAGGGTCGGCGCCGCTCCGGGCACCAGGGCCTGCAGCCTGGCGAGGAGCGCCGCCGTCTTCTGCGGCCCGGCCGCCTCGCGGTGGTCCGGATCGTCGTCATCCTCGTCTTCGCCGCCGATGATGATCCGGCCGTCGACCGTGGTGCGGCAGTAGACGTAGTCCTCCGAGGCCTCCCAGACGAGGGCGGGACCGGGCCAGAGCACCTCGCTCGCCTGCGGCAGCGTCGCGATCGCCCAGCTCGACGCGACCCGGTGCAACTCGCTGTGCACGCAGTCGGGCATGACATAGCCCGTCGCCAGCACGACATGGCTCGCCTCGATGGTGCGGCCACAGCCAAGCGTCACTGCGGCGCTGCCGGCGGTGGAGTCGAACGCGACCGCCTCGCCGCGGATCAGCTTGGCGCCGCGCGCCGCCGCGACCTGCAAAAGGGCATGGCAGAGGCTGAGCGGGTCGCCCTCGGCGGAACCGGGTGAAACGATCGCGGCGGCCCGGTCGAAGCCGTAATGGCCGAGCAGCGTCGCATGGTCGAGCAACTGTCCCGGCAGGCCGGCCCTGCTGCGCAGGGCGCATTCCTCCCGCAATTCGCGCGGGCCGATGTCGCCGGCGGCGAGATAGACGGTGTCGCGCGGGTGGAAGGCGCTGCCGAGCCCGAGCGTGGCCACGCTCTCGATCAGCCCCTCCACGGCCTTGAAGCTGCGCCGGTAGACGTCGGCGGCCTTGTCGAAGCCGTAGAGCTCCGCGAGTCGGCGCAGCGGCAGGTCGATCTCCCATTGCAGCATCGCGGTGCTGGCGGCCGTGCTGCCGAAGCCCTCGCGCTCCCGGTCCACGACGATGACGTCATGGCCGAGCCCGGTCAGGTGCTCGGCCGCGAGCGCGCCGGTGATGCCGCCGCCGATGATCGCGACGTCGCAGCGCGTGTCCGAATCGAGGCCGATGCTGGCGGGCCGGGGCGGCCCGGATAGCCAGGGGCTGGCCCCGCTGCGCAAGTCTTCGTGGCGTGTGCTGTCGGGATCGAGCATGGCGGAGTTCCGGTTCCGGAAGCGGCGCCGTGGCGACCGACCGTTGGGGCGGGGTGAAAGGGAGAGGCTGACTAGCCGGCGGCGGGCGGCCCGATCCGGTCCGCCATCGTGGCGCCGCGATGTCCCAGCGGCTTGGGCCGGCCGGTCGTCGTGTCGTGCGCCGTCTGGTGCTCGAGCTCCGCGTTGAACTCCGCGCCGGCGAGCACGATCATGGCCGAGAGCCAGAGCCAGGTCATGAACACCACCACCGTGGCGAGCGAGCCATAGGTCGCCGTGTAGTTGCCGAGCGTGCCGACATACCAGGAGAAGGCCCAGGAGGCGCCGGCCCAGAGCAGAGCGGCGGCGACGGCGCCGGGCATGACCCAGACGAAGCGCGCCCGTTCCCGGCTCGGGCCGAGCCAATACAGCGCTGCGATGGCGAGCGTCGCCATCAGGAAGAAGGCGGGCCAGCGCACCAGCCGGATCAGCCGCTCCAGCTCGAAGGCGAAGGGAAACAGCGCCGTCACCACGGGCAGGCTGGCGATGGCGGTGAGCGCCGCCACCAGCAGCACGACGCCGCTGATCGTCGTCCCCAGCGAGATCAGGTTGAGCTTGATGAAGCTGCGCTTCTCCTGCTCGCGATAGATGATGTTGAGCGCATCGAAGACGGCCTTCACCGCCGCATTGGCCGACCAGGCCGCGACCGCGAAGGAGATCAGGAAGGTCATCGACAGGACCTGCACGTCCTGCCCGGCGAGCCGCATCGCCTGTTCGTGGATGAGTTCGCGGGCCGCCTGCGGGAAGACCGTCGTCACCACGTCGAGCTGCTCGGCGATCGTCGCGGGGTCGGTGAGGTAGCGGTAGATCGTCACCAGCAGCGAGAGCGCCGGCACCATCGACAGCAGCGTGAAGAAGGCCACCGCACCGGCGAGTGAACTGATCCGGTTGTCGGCGACATTGGCCGCGAAGCGCAGCATCACGTCCTTCCAGCCGAGCCAGGTCATCTGCCAGGGGGTCTGGGCCATCCGCCCGCGCGCGGCTTCGCGGCTGCGGCGCGACAGCCGGCGGGTCACCGCTTCGGCGACATAGCCGAGCGCGACGCCCGCACCGGCGGCACCCGTGATCCGTTTCAGAAGGGACATGCAGGACGCTCCACTGCCGCATCGTCGCAGCGGCAGCACCGCCTAGCAACGGCGCGCCCGCGCGAAGGTTCCGGGCCCATCCGCGTGCGGCGCGGAGTTAGCCGCTCGTTAACCTTAATGCTTTCTGATCATCCCGACAGCCGCTTGCCCCGCGGCCGGTCCCCGTTTCGTAAAAGCGTTGAGGCTGCGATGACGATGCACAAGAAAGCGGCTCTCGCCGGCCTGGCGGCCTTCTGCGGCGCCTGGCTGTCGCTCGCGCCCGTGCTGGCGGCCGACATGCCCTCCTCCCGCAAGCTGCCGCCGGCCCCGGCCCTGCCGGCCTTCTACTCCTGGACGGGCGTCTATCTCGGCGTGCAGGCCGGGGTTGCCTGGGGCCAGGAGAAGACGACGCTGTCCGACACGCTCGGCCGGGCCTTCAACGGGGCGGCCTTCCGCCAGAGCTCGGATTCGGCGCTCGGCGGCGGCCATGCCGGCTTCAACTATCAGGCGGGCAGCCTGGTCTTCGGCATCGAGGGCGATGTCGAGGCGCTGGATGGTGGCGAGACGCTGGTCGCGCCCGGCATCTCGGCAAGGGTGACGCGCGACTGGCAGGCCTCGCTGCGCGGGCGCGCCGGCTTCGCGCTCGACCGCTTCATGATCTACGCCACCGGCGGTGCCGCCTTCACCGAGTTCAACTATCACCTCGTTGGCGCCGCTGCAGCCGCGCCCGAGACGATCGACCGGTCGCGGACCGGCTGGACGGCGGGCGCGGGCGTGGCCTTCGCCTATACCGACAACCTGATCCTCGGCGCGGAATACCGCTACACGGATTTCGGCAAGGTCGGCCAGACCGCCCGCGGCCCGCTGCTGGGGCTGACGGTCCGGCAGGAGCCGACCTTCCACACGCTGCGCGCCAGCGTCGCCTACAAGTTCTGACCGGAACCCGTCGTCAGAAGCCGGTGCGCTGGCGGATCGCGGCGGCCAACGTGCCGTCGTCGAGATAGTCGAGCTCGCCGCCCACGGGCACGCCATGGGCAAGCCTTGTCACCTTGAGCGGCAGATGCGCCAAGAGATCGGTGATGAAATGCGCCGTGGTCTGGCCGTCGACTGTGGCGCTCAGCGCCAGGATGACCTCCTTCACCGCCGGGTCGGAGGCGCGCGCCACCAGCGCATCGAGCGACAGATGCTCGGGCCTCACCCCGTCCAGAGCCGAGAGCACGCCGCCGAGAACATGATAGCGCCCGGGCACGGCGCCGGAGCGCTCCAGCGCCCAGAGATCGGAGATGTCGGCGACGACGACGATCAGCCCGTCGTCGCGGCGCGGGTTGCGGCAGAGCCCGCAGGGGTCGCTGGTGTCGACATTGCCGCAGGTCGAGCAGACCACGATCCTCTCCCGCGCCACGGCCATCGCCTCGGCGAGCGGGCCCAGCAGCGCCTCGCGCTTCTTCACCAGATGCAGCGCCGCGCGCCGGGCCGAGCGGGGCCCTAAGCCCGGCAGCTTGGCCAAGAGCTGGATCAACCGCTCGATCTCGGGGCCGGCGATGGCGCGGGACATGCTGTTAACCTTGTCATTCCGGGGCTTCGCACGGCGAAGAACCCGGAACCTACGACCGGGTGACCCCAGTCAGATCGATGAATCCCGCCGCGGTCGCCCAGTTGTGGGTTCCGGGTTCGGCCTGCGGCCGCCCCGGAATGACACGCGGCAACCGCGAGCTCTCAAAACAGCTTCATGCCGGGCGGGATCGGCAGGCCCTTGGTGATCTCGGCCATGCGCTCCTGCATCACGCGCTCGGCCCGGGTGCGGGCGTCGGCGCAGGCGGCCACGACCAGATCCTCGAGGATCTCGCGCTCCTCGGCCACCATCAGGGACGGGTCGATCTTCACCGCCTTGAGCGCGCCCTTGGCCGTCATCGTCACCGTAACCATGCCGCCGCCGGCCGCGCCCTCGACCTCGATGGTGTCGAGCTCGGCCTGCACATTGGCCATCTTCTGCTGCATCTCCTGCGCCTGCTTCATCAGGCCCATGATGTCGCGCATCGGGTCGTCTCCCTGTAATCGGTCAGAAATCGATGCCGTCGAAGTCGGGCTCCGCATCGTCGAAGAGCGGCTCCCCGTCGGGCAGGTACTCATCGGCCGGAGGTGCTGCCTCCGCGATATCGGGCTCGGCCGCGCGGGGGGCGCGCACGTCGACGATGCGCGCACCGGGAAAACGCTCCAGCACCGCTTTGACAGCCGGGTGCGAGGCGGCGTCACTTTCGCGCTGGCCCTTGGCGGCCTCGGCCTGCTCGCGCAGGGTTGCGCCGCCCTCGCCGTTGACCACCGCGACCATCCAGGTCTGGCCGGTCCATTCCTTCAGCCGGCGGGAGAGATCGGTCGCGATCGTGCGCGAACTGCCGCTGGCGAGCGAAAACTCGATTCGCCCCTGCTCGAAGCGCACGGGCCGGACATCACGCTCCAGCGCGAGCTTCAGCGTGATGTCGCGGTTCTGCGAGGCGAGCGCCACGACATCCTCCAGCGAGGCCACCGTCACGGCCGGCAGGGCCTGGGCGCGCGGGGCCGGCGCCATCATGGGGGCGGGGTTGGCGCTTGCCAGCACGGGACGCGCCGCCAGCGCCGTGTTGCCGCCGCCCGATGGCGGCCGCGGCGCGGAGGCCATCGCCTGGCCACCCACAGCACCCGAGCCGTCGCGCAGCATCCGCAGCGCCTCGTCGGGGGTCGGAAGGTCGGCTGCGTGCGCCAGGCGCACCAGCACCATCTCGGCGGCCATGATCGGCCGGTCGGCCTGCTTCACCTCACCGAGACCCTTCAGCAGCATCTGCCAGGTGCGGGCGAGAATGCGGATCGACAGGCGCTGGGCGAAATCGCCGCCGCGCACGCGCTCCGCCTGGGACAGCCCATTGTCCTTGACCGCCTCGGGCACGAGCTTCAGCCGCGTCACCAGATGGGTGAATTCGGCGAGGTCGGAGAGGACGACGGTGGGGTCGGCGCCGGCATCGTACTGGCCCCGCAGTTCGCCCAGCGCCGTGGCGATGTCGCCCTTCATCACCGCCTCGAACAGGTCGATGACGCGGGCCCTGTCGGCGAGACCGAGCATCGAGCGGACATCCTCGAGCGTGATCGTGCCGGCCGCATGGGCGATGGCCTGGTCGAGGATCGAGAGCGAGTCGCGCACCGAGCCCTCGGCGGCGCGCGCGATCGCGGCCAGCGCCTCGTCCTCGGCCGCGACATTCTCGGTCCGGCAGATGCCGCTGAGATGCGTCACCAGGAGGCTTGCATCGACGCGGCGCAGGTCGAAGCGCTGGCAGCGCGACAGCACTGTCACCGGCACCTTGCGGATTTCCGTCGTGGCGAAGATGAAGCGCGCATGCGGCGGCGGCTCTTCCAGCGTCTTCAGGAAGGCGTTGAAGGCCCCCGTCGAGAGCATGTGCACCTCGTCGACGATGTAGACCTTGTAGCGCGCCGAGACGGGGGCGTAGCGCACCGCGTCGTTGATCTGGCGGATGTTGTCGACGCCGTTGTTGGAGGCGGCGTCGATCTCCTGCACGTCGATGTGCCGGCCCTCGATAATTTCCCGGCAATGGACACCGAACTCGCGCAGGTCGGTCGTCGGCGCGCCGCCGCCATCGGCCGTCTGGTAGTTCAGCGCCCGGGCGAGGATGCGGGCGGTCGTGGTCTTGCCGACGCCGCGCACGCCGGTCAGCATCCAGGCCTGGGGGATGCGCCCCGCGGCGAAGGCGTTGGTGAGCGTGCGCACCATCGCGTCCTGGCCGATCAGGTCGCCGAAATGCGCCGGGCGGTATTTGCGGGCGAGCACACGGTAGGGGGCCGCCACCGTCGGCGGCGCCGGCGCGGGATCGAAGCCGGCGAAGCCCGGTTCGTCGGCCGGGGGCGCTGCGTTGCTGTCGTCGCTCATCGGTCTGGTTTGGCGGTTCGCCGCGCGAGGGTCAACGCCCGTTTCGATGCGGCGTCCGCACGGAGGCTGGACGAAGACCCGTTCGGTCTCGTTAGGGCTGCTTCCTTCCGGACCTGACCCGGTTGGCGAGTGAGACGTCCCTCGCCAACCTCCCGCCCGCTATATCGGGGATAAGCCCGGCGAGTGCAAGCGCGCCTTCGGCATTGACTTGGACCGGGCCATCCGTCATAAGCCCGCCACTTGCGCAACCCTCGGGGCGGCGCAGAACCATTCGCATGCAGGCTCGGTCGGCCACGCTTTCTCAGGAAAGCTGCGGCCACTGTGCCGACGAGCCCCGGAGACGGACGATGAAGAGAACCTATCAACCCAGCAAGCTGGTCCGCAAGCGCCGCCACGGCTACCGCGCCCGCATGGCGACGGCCGGCGGCCGCAAGGTCATCGCCGCTCGTCGCGCTCACGGCCGCAAGAAGCTCTCGGCCTGAGTGACCGGCGCGTGACAGCCGCGCGCCGCATCCGCGAGCGTTTTTTCCGGAAGACTGGCCAATCGCCATGCGCCTCGCCCGTCTGACGCAACGCAAGCAATTCCTGGCGGCGGCCGATCGAGGCCGCCGTTTTCGTTCGTCCGCCTTCACCGTCCAGGTTCTCGACGGGCCGCAGCGCGCGGCCGGCGAGCAGCCCGAGCCGGATGGCCTGCGTCTCGGCCTCACCGCTTCGCGCAAGGTCGGAAACGCCGTCATCCGCAACCGCATCCGGCGGCGCCTGCGCGCGGCGGCCGAAAAGGCGTTCGAGGCACAGTCCGGCCGGCCCTGCGACATCGTGGTCGTGGCGCGGCCGGAGACGCTGACCGCCGATTTCGACATGCTGGTGAGCGAGCTTGCGGTCGCGGTCGAGCGGGCGCGCCCGCAGGGCCAGGGGCGCCGGCCGCGCCCGGCCCCGGGTCCGGCTGCCGGCAAGACGCGGGGCAAGGGCGGCGATCGCCCGCCCGGCCCCCAGAACGACTGAATCCCCCGAGCCCGACGCGGCGTCAGCGAGATCTGTTTCCGATCATGATGAAAGAAGACAACCGCAACCTGCTTCTGGCGATCACGCTCTCCGTGGTCGTGCTGTTCGGCTGGCAGTACTTCTACGGCGTGCCGCAGATGGAAAAGCAGAAGCAGCTCGCGCAGCAGAACCAGCAGGCGCAGAGCCAGACGGCGCCGGTGCCCGCACCGGGCAGCGCGCCGGCTCCGGCCGCCGTGCCGGGCCAGACCGTGGCGCCCGCCGTCGCCCCCGCGACCGGGGTGGCCCTGACCCGCGACCAGGCCCTGGCGCAGAGCCCGCGCGTGCGCATCGAGACGCCGAAGATCGCGGGCTCGATCGCCCTGACCGGCGCGCGTCTCGACGACGTCTCGCTCAAGGCCTACCGCGAGACGGTCGATCCCAACAGCCCGATCATCGTCCTGCTTTCGCCGCTTGGCGGACCCAACGGCTACTATTCCGATTTCGGCTGGGTCGCGGGGCCCGGCGCCGCGGTTTCGCTGCCGAACGCCAGCACCGTCTGGACCGCCGACGCCCAGGTCCTGACGCCGGCCAAGCCGCTGACCCTGACCTGGGACAATGGCCAGGGCCTGCTCTTCCGGCGCATCGTCACCATCGACGACAACGCGATGTTCCAGGTCAAGGACGAGGTCGAGAACAAGGGTGCCGCCGCCGTCACGCTGTTCCCCTATGCGCAGGTCGTCCGCCATGGCCGGCCGCCGACGCTCGGCTACTATGTTCTGCATGAAGGCCTGATCGGCGTCCTCGGCGAGCAGGGCCTGCAGGAGTTCACCTACGACCATGTCGACAAGGAGCCGCTGCTCGCGCCGGGCACCAATGGCCGCGTCTGGAAGGACGTCACCGGCGGCTTCGTCGGCATCACCGACAAATACTGGGCGGCGACCGTCATTCCCGACCAGTCGCGCAAATATGACGGCCGCTTCTCCTCGGTGCAGACCGGCGCGGCCCGCACCTACCAGGCCGATTTCCTCGCCGAGGCCGTGACGCTGGCGCCCGGCGCCAGCGCGACGAGCACGGCCAAGCTTTTCGCCGGCGCCAAGGAAGTCGCCGCCATCAACGGCTATGAGCAGAATCTCGGCATCAAGCGCTTCGACCTGCTGATCGACTGGGGCTGGTTCTACTTCATCACCAAGCCGATGTTTTTCCTGCTCGACTGGATCTACAAGCATGTCGGCAATTTCGGCATCGCCATCCTGATCGTCACGATGATCCTGAAGGGCGTCTTCTTCCCGCTCGCGAGCAAGTCCTACGCCTCGATGGCCAAGATGAAGGCGCTGCAGCCGGAAATGCTGGCGCTGCGCGAGCGCTATGCCGACGACAAGATGAAGCAGCAGCAGGCGCTGATGGAGCTGTACAAGACCCAGAAGATCAACCCACTGGCCGGCTGCTGGCCGGTGCTGGTGCAGATCCCGGTGTTCTTCGCGCTCTACAAGATCCTGTTCATCACCATCGAGATGCGGCATGCGCCGTTCTTCGGCTGGATCCGCGACCTCGCGGCGCCGGACCCGACCTCGATCTTCAACCTGTTCGGCCTGCTGCCTTTCGCCGTGCCGGCCTTCCTGCTGATCGGCGCCTGGCCGATCCTGATGGGCATCACGATGTTCATCCAGATGAAGATGAACCCGGAGCCGCCGGACCCGATCCAGAAGATGATGTTCACCTGGATGCCGGTGTTCTTCACCTTCCTGCTCGGCTCGTTCCCGGCCGGCCTGGTGATCTACTGGACCTGGAACAACCTGCTCTCGGTGCTGCAGCAGGGCTACATCATGCGGAAATTCGGGGTGAAGATCGAACTCTTCGACAACATCAAGGCGATGTTCGGCAAGAAGCCCGATCCCGCCGCGGCCGCCGCGCCCACCCCGGGCAAGCCCGCCAACAGCAACAAGAAGTGACTGGCGAGGGCGGGGATTACCCCGCCCTTTGCCTTTGGTGCCGATGCCGCTGCCAGACCCCCTCACGCGCCATCCCGTCCCCGGCTGGAAGGGCACTGCCTTCCTGAAGGCGATCGTCGATCACCCGCTGATCGAGGTCGGCGACTACAGCTACTATGACGACTCGCGCGGCCCCGAGCATTTCGTCGCCCGCTGCGTGCGCTACCATTTCGAGGATGTCGGGGACCGGCTGGTGATCGGCCGCTTCGTCGCGATCGCCCAGGGCGCGCAGTTCGTGATGAACGGTGCCAACCATCCCACCGGCGGCTTCTCGACCTATCCCTTCGCCCTCTTCGACGTCGAAGGCGCTCCGCCGCGTGCGCAGTGGCCGGGGCGCGGCGACATGGTCATCGGCCACGACGTCTGGATCGGCCGCGAGGCCGTGATCATGCCCGGCGTCACCATCGGCGACGGGGCGATCATCGGCACGCGCGCTCAGGTGGTGAAGGACGTGCCGCCCTATGCGGTGGTCGCCGGCAATCCCGGCCGCGTCATGCGGATGCGCTTTCCCGCCGACGTCATCACCGAGCTGCTCGCGATCCGCTGGTGGGACTGGGACGCCGGTAAGATCGCCCGCAATCTCGCCGCGATCGCGGGCGCCGACATCGACGCGCTGCGTCGGGCCGTGTAGGCGTAACGCCATGACGACCAGCGCCACCACCCCCTTCACCGACGACGAGATCGAATCCGCCCGCAAGCTCTTCGAGGGCCCCTGGGATTTCGTCTGGGCCTCGACCCATATCGACGACCTGCCGCCCATGGTCGGTCAGGAGATCGCCTTTGCCGGCCGCTCCAATGTCGGTAAGTCGAGCCTGATCAACGCCGTGACCCGCCGCAACGCGCTGGCGCGGACCTCGCACACGCCGGGCCGCACGCAGCAGCTCAATTTCTTCCGCCAGGTCGGGGCGGACGAGCGGCTGACGATCGTCGACATGCCCGGCTACGGCTATGCCGCCGTTGGCCGGGCCAAGGTCGCCGCCTGGACCAACCTGATCCACAACTACCTGCGCGGGCGGCCCAATTTGATGCGGGTCTATCTGCTGATCGATGCCCGCCACGGCCTCAAGGACGTCGACAACGCCGTCCTCGAGACGCTCGACAAGGCGGCGATGTCCTACCAGGTCGTGCTGACCAAGGGCGATGCGCTCAAGAAGAGCGACCAGCAGTTCATGTGCGAGGCGACCTATGACGAGATCAAGCGCCGCCCGGCCGCCTTCCCCGAAGTGCTCCTGACCTCGAGCGAGACCGGCCTCGGCATCCCGGAACTGCGCGCCGCCGTCGGGCGCGTGCTGGCCGAGAGGGGCTGAGCCTCTCCCCGAAGGCGAAGGCCACCAAATCTTTACATCGGCCATGCAGGATCCCGGGCGTGCCGCGGCGACGGCCGGGGCATGACGACCCGGTGCCCCCGGCTGGCTGGGGGCCTTCATGACGATCCTGAACCGCATCCGTTCGTTGGCCGTTCTGCTGGCGACGACCCTGGTCGTCGCGGGGCCGGTCTCGGCCCAGCAGGCAGCGCCGGCATCCTCCACCCCGGCTCAGGCCGCGCCGGTCAGGGTGGCGTCGGGCGTCCAGTACGAGCTGATCGCACGCTGGGATGTCGCCCGGCTCAACCAGATCCTGACCACCGACACGCCGAAATTCGCCGGCACCACCGTGAGCTACACCCCGGCGCGCAACGCCGTGAAGCTCTACCGCGTCACCTATCCGTCGGTGGTGCCCGAGCAGGGCAACCGCCCGATCTCGGCTACCGGGCTCCTCGCGGTGCCCGACACGGCGGAGACCGTCTTCCCGATGGTCTCCTACCAGCACGGCACGGTTTACGGAAAGGAACAGGTTCCCTCCTTCCCCGAGCAATCACCCGAGACGCAGCTGATGATCGCCCAGTTCGCGGGCCAGGGCTATCTCGTCACCGGCGCCGACTATTTCGGCATGGGCGCCTCGAAGGAGCCGGAGGGCTATCTCGTCAAGGGCAGCCACCAGCAGGCGACCTATGACATGGTCCTGGCCAGCCGCGCCGTGCTCGCCGATCTCAAGCTGTCGGACAGCAAGCTCTTCCTCAGCGGCTGGTCGCAGGGCGGCTTCGTCACGCTCGCCATGCTGGAGAAACTCGAGGCCGTCGGCATACCGGTCAAGGCCGCAACCACCGCCAGCGCCCCGGCCGACGCCTTCGCCGCCTTCAACGGCTTCCTGAACTTCCCGCGCAAGATCGACGCGAGTTGGATCACGACGATCTTCATGCTGAACGTGTTCTCTTTCGAGAACTATCACAACATGCCCGGCCTCGCCCGTTCGCTCCTGACCGACGAGACCTACGAGATTTCGCGCAAGGCCTATTATCGCGAACCCTTCGACCCGGCCGCCGTGCCCACCGATCTGCGCAAGCTGATCCGGCCGGAGTATTTCGACGCCCAGTTCTTCGCCAACTCGGCCTATGGCCGGCTCGTGGCCCAGACCAGCGCCTATCGCTGGGTGATCAAGACCCCGGTGCGGACCTATTACGGGCTGACCGACGAGGCGATCCGCATCGAGATCGGCCAGTTGCCGATGACCTATCAAAAGGCGATCGGCAACGACAAGGTCGAGGCCGTCCCGACCGGCGACACCAGCCATCGCGGCACCTTCGCCACGGCCGTGCCGCAGTGGAAGGCCTGGTTCGACGCGCAGTGAGGCGAAGAGGCGGGTTCCATGAGAGGATCGCGACCCACCCGTCTGCCGGCCCCTTTCCTCAAGCGCGTCTGGCTCGATGACGCGCACGCGTATGACCGGGCCGCCTATCCCTTCTGCCTGCCGCTCTTCGCCAAGGGCTTCGAACTGAGCTTCGACCGCGCGATCACGATCATCGTCGGCGAGAACGGCACGGGCAAATCCACGTTGCTGGAAGGCATCGCCGCGCTCGCCGGCTACGACGAGGCGGGCGGTGGCAAGGGCTACCGCCCGGTTGATCACAGCCGCGCCGTCGAGGCGATGGGCGGCTCGCTCGGTGGCGCTCTGCGCGCGAGCTGGCTGCCCAAGATCACCAGCGGCTGGTTCTTCCGGGCCGAGAGCTTCTTTTCCGTGGCTCGTTATCTCGACGAGGCCGCGATTGGCGTTGGCCCGCCCCCGGACTTTCTGTCCCATTCCCACGGCGAGGGTTTTCTGCGCTTCTTCGAGGAGCGCTGCAGGCGGCAGGGCTTCTTCATCTTCGACGAGCCGGAATCGGCGCTGTCGCCCGCGCGTCAGATGACGTTCCTCAGGCTGTTGCAGCAGATCGAGCGGACGGGACACACACACAGGTGATCATGGCGACCCATTCTCCGATGCTGATGGCGTTTCCCGGAGCGCGCCTGCTCGGCTTGTCGAAGTACGGGCTGGATCCCATCGCGCTGGAGGACACCGCCCATTTCCGAATCATGCGCGAGTTCTGTGCCGATCCCGCGGGGTTCGTCGAACTCGCGATCGAGGATTGAGATGACCGCCGCCAGGATCCATCTCGTCCTCGCCGCCCTGATGGGGCTGGCCGGCGTCGGCCTGCTCGCCGCCGCCGCCCATGTCACGGGCACGAGCAACGTCCAGACCGCCGGCCAGATGCTGCTGTTCCATGCCTCGCTGGTCTTCGGCGCCACCGCCGCTCGCAAGGCCGGCTTCCTCTCCGATCTCATGGCGCGGATCGCGCTTTCGCTGATCGTCGCGGGCGTGGCGCTCTTCGCGGCCGATCTGTCGCGACGCGGTTTTGCCGGCGAGGCGCTGTTCCCCCGCGCCGCGCCGATCGGCGGCTTCGGGATGCTGGGCGGCTGGCTGCTGCTGGC
>LNFM01003320.1_pt1 | contig 31922 bp, 37 predicted proteins | sample 596031 | NCBI WGS metagenome assembly LNFM01 (sample SAMN04254537, study PRJNA301005) | activated carbon metagenome | isolation source: dual media filters at the Ann Arbor, Michigan drinking water treatment plant | place: USA: Ann Arbor | reverse complement strand
GCCGACCGCGCATCACAGGCATCCGGGTCTGGCGCTTCCCGTGGGCCCAACCACGGTCGCGCCGGTGTGGTGCCGGCAGCGGTGGATAGAGCAGGAATCCGTTCGTAGCGGATTCGGTTAGTCCACCGGGGTTCGGATGGAGCAAGCCTACAAACACCGCGTGCGGGACGCCGGAAGCAATCCGGCACCTGCGGTGAAGACCTCCTGTGTGTTCTTTCACTCACACACAGGGCCATGGGGATCGGATTTCCCCGGCGTCCCGCGCTCCCCTTACTATTGGGCGCGGCCTGTCCCCGCGAAAGCGGGGAGCATGACCCGGATGCGGAACGCATCGCGGGAACGAATCTGTGCGCGCGTCGCGATCGCTGTTTGAAACCGGAAGCAGGCTTCGCTACGAGAGAACGATGACCGAAGTGCTCTTCTATCATTTGCAGCAAAAGCCGCTGGAGCAGGTGCTTCCGCAGTTGCTGGAAAAATGCCTCGAACGCGGCTGGCGCTGCGTCGTGCAGGCGGGGTCGGACGAGCGCGTCGATTCCCTCGACGCGCTGCTCTGGACCTTCCGCGACGACGGGTTCCTGCCGCACGGCACGGCGCGCGAGCAGGACGCGGCGGAAATGCCGGTGGTGCTGGCGACGGGTGCCGTCAATCCGAACGACGCGACGGTGCGCTTTCTTGTCGATGGCGCGACGGCCGACGACCTCAAGCCCTACAGCCGCGCGATTTATCTCTTCGACGGCAACGATCCGGACGCGGTCGATACCGCGCGCGACCAGTGGAAAGAGGCACAGGGCGAAGGCTTCGAGTGCACCTACTGGCAGCAGGACGCGAACGGGAAGTGGCAGAAGAAGGGCTAGCTGGACCTTACGCCGCCAAGGCCCTTCTCTCTTTGCAAAAGAATCAGATCGAGCGAGGGCGCTCCGTCATTGCCAAGCGCGCAGGTCAGCAATGCGTGCGCCTGTCCGCGATGGTGAGTCTGGTGATTGAAAAAATGATCGAGCGCGAAATGCAGCGGCTGTGAGATCGTCTTTGGATGGACGATGGTGCGGTAGCTGAAATCGGCCGCAAGCATGCCGTCGTTCAACCGGCCGATGAAATCGGCGATGCGCCTATCCTCGCTCGCGCGCGCCGCGCTAAGTTCACGAAAACGGTCGAACAGGATCGCGTCCAGCTGCGCCGGCTTCACCTTCTCCGGTGAAGCGTTTCATCCAGATGCGGTCGCCGACCAGAAGATGATTGAGCGTTCCATGCACCGACTTGAAAAATGCGCCCCGGTCGGCGCGATAGTCGGCGTCGGAAAGTTTGGCGGCGGTTTCGAAGAGACGCTTGTTGGCCCAGGCGTTGTACGCCGCGAACATGCGATAGCGTTCGATCATGGTGCGCTCCGGTCAGAGCGCGAAACGTACCACGATCTCGCGCAGTAGGATGACCCCCGCGATCACGACGAGCGGGTAGATGCGGTATGCGGCGGGCGCATCGCTGCGCATGAACACGCGAAGCACAACCGCGGGTGTTACGGCGAGCACGCAGAGCATCGTCCAGAAAATGTAGCGGTATTCATGCGCGATCCCGATCGGCCCGAAGCCCAGCGCATACATCGCGCCGGAGAGGGCGACCATCACCGACACATATCGCGTCCGCTCGTTCGGAATGCCGAGCGCCGCCCACGCCCAGGCGAGCGCGAACAGGAGATAGATATAAGGAGGACCGAACGGAGAATCGTTCTGCGCTTGCGCGAACCAGTCGGCCGCGCGCGAGATGAACGTCGGCTCGAAGGTGAACTCTTTCTGGTTCGACGATTGCGCGCCGGTGAAGACGACTTCCTTGCAGTCCTTGCAGAAGAACTGGAGGAAGCGATTGAAGTGATTGAAGCGGTGGATGAAGTAGGCGGCTGGCTCGCTCGCGATCGCCTGAAACCAGAGCTGCGAGAGCGGCGCGCCGAATTTCGGCTTCAGCGTCTCATAGACTTCCTTGCACTCGCCCCAGCCGTATACGTCCCAGAACCGCGGAGTATAGCATTTCGCGTTCTTGGCGACGAACTCCGGCCCGAACTCGCCTTTGAAATAATCCTTGCCGGTGAAATAGGTGATGCCGCCGAGGTCGAAAATCTGTAGCTGCGACATCGGCTTCACGTCGACGGCCCGATAAATGTACCGGTCGGCGAGGAGATGCGCGGGCGCCACGCTGAGCGAAATGATGCAGACGATAATCCCGCGTTTCAGCCAGTGCATCGCGGCCCAGCGCGTGCTGGTGGCGCGCAGCAACAGATCGAGCAGCGGCGGCAGCGCAAACAGGCTGTTCGCGCGCATGAAGGCGCCGAGTACGAGGAAAACCCACATCGCCGGCAGCGCGATGCGCCGCGAACGGATATTGCCCGTGATCAGTCCCGCGGCCGTGCCCGCCGCGATCAGCAGGCACACCGCCATGCCGATGTCTTTCACGAGCTGGCTGTTGAAGTTGATCGCCATCGGAAACAGGGCAGCGGCCAGGGTCCATACCGCGAGTGCCCGGCCTTCATGTCTCAATGCGTTTGCGTAGAGCGCGAAGCCTGACCAGTAAGCGGTCAGGAACAGCACCAGCATCGGCTGCGGGCCGTGATAAATTTTCTGCAGCGGGATCCATAGGAAAGCGAGCAGCGGCGGCTGCCAGTTGGTGAAATCGCGCTCCCTGGCCGCATTGAAATAGGCCCAGGCATCATGATGCAGGAGGCCCGGATAGAAAGCATAGAAGTTCACGCACGCCGCCAGCGCCGCGGCAATGAATAGCCAGCGGCTGAAAGTCCTTGAGGCGGGGGGATTTGCGCTCTGCATGGGCGGGGCCAATTAGGGCCTTCTCGCCTCGCATGCAAGCGCGGAGGATCAATTCAAATCGAGCAGGAATTCCGGCGCATATGAATCCGTCAAATTACTGGTGCGTCGGTCCGGAGTGGCGCGCAACCATCGGACCTGCGGCGAAACCGATCGCCACGAGCAGGGCAGCGACGCCGAAAAATGCGATCATCTCAACCATAGGAAGACCTCCAAAAGTGAGAACCAACGCTTGCGGTCCGCTTGCGGCGCAGCGGTTGCGTCGATATAGAACGCCCCGGCTCATCCAGAGTTCCCCCACATAAGGACCTTGCCCATGGCGCTCGAGCGCACGTTTTCCATCATCAAGCCGGACGCCACGCGCCGGAACATTACAGGTTCCGTCAATGCGCATATCGAGAAGTCGGGCCTGCGCATTGTCGCGCAGAAGCGCATCCGCATGACCAAGGAAAAAGCCGAGGCCTTCTACGGCGTTCATAAGGAGCGCCCGTTTTTCAAGAGCCTCGTCGAATTCATGACCTCCGGCCCGGTCGTCGTGCAGGTGCTGGAAGGCGAGAACGCGGTTGCGAAGTACCGTGAAGTCATGGGCGCCACCGATCCGTCCAAGGCCGCGGTGGGCACGATTCGCAAGGATTTTGCCGAGTCCATTGAGGCCAACTCCGTGCACGGGTCCGACAGCGCCGAAAACGCGAAAATCGAGATTGCGCACTTCTTCGCGGCTGCGGAAATCGTCGGCTGAAACCGGCAAATTCACGTTTCCGGCTGATAGAACCGGCCTATCTGTCGATTTTTATCCAAGCCATGGCCAGTTTTGCTTGGCATGACATTCCGGCTCCGCTATGCGAATTTGCCCCTAGGTAAAGATACTAGGGCGAGCGCATTGGGAGAGTTGCATGTCGTTTGATTCACCGGATTTCTGGCTGTCGCTGGGAAAGATCATCTGGATCAATATTCTTCTGTCCGGTGACAACGCGGTCGTGATCGCGCTGGCCTGCCGCTCACTCCCCGCAAAGACCCGCTTTTGGGGCATCGTCCTCGGTGCCGGTGTTGCGATCCTCCTGCGCGTGCTTTTCACCGGCCTGGTGACGACACTGCTCGACGTGCCGTTTCTGAAGATCGCGGGCTCGCTGGCGCTGGTCTGGATCGCCGTCGATCTGGTCATTCCGCACAAGGACGACAGGGAATCCGGCGTTGAAGCCGCTGAAAACCTCTGGCGCGCGGTCCGTGTGATCGCGATTGCCGACCTTGTGATGAGTCTCGACAACGTGATCGCCATTGCCGGTGCCGCGAAGGGCAGCTGGTTGCTGATCGGTATCGGCCTTGCAACATCGGTTCCGCTGATTATCGCGGGTGCCGCGCTGATCACCAAGCTGTTCGACCGCTTTCCGATCCTTATTTCCGCCGGTGCGGCACTCCTCGGCTGGGTTGCGGGCGAAATGTTCGTCACGGATCCGGCGATGGTCAGCTATTTGGGCGAGAAGCTCGCCCATTCGATGGAATATCCGGCCGCTGCTGCCGGTGCAGCAATTGTCCTTGGAATTGGCTGGTTCCTCTCGAGCCTCGCCAAGCGCCGCAAGCGCCGGACTGAAGGAGGAACAAGGGCGACCGCGAAAAGCAAGGTCAAGACGCATTGACATTTCGCGTCAGGGACTGAAAAGCATAGGACTAACAACGTCCATTCGTTGAGGCCCTCCTTGATCCATTTGAGAAGTCTTCAGGCATTCGTGCTTGCGTTGGCGCTCGCGCTCGGCGCCTGCGTTGATACCGTCGGTACCCAATCCACAACCGCTCCGGCAAAATCGAAGCCCGGCCAGCCGCCGATTGGTGGGGGCACCATGAGTGTCGAACAGGTGCAGAAGAAACTGCAGGAGCAGTGCGTCAGCGACTCCGGCGACTTCATCGGCCTGAACGCCACAATCAAGAAGAATTGCGAGTGCTATTCAAACTCGATGTCGAAGGCGATGGGCAAGGACGATCTTGCGTTCTATGCGAGCTACAGCGTGATCCCGACCCTCGGTAACTTGAAGCCGGACGATGCGAAGCGTAAATGCGGCATCGTTCCGGATGCCGACAAGCCCTCGCGCGCGCGCGGCAAGCTGCCCGCCCCGCCGAACTGATCCTCTTCAGCTTTTGACGACGCGGTCGCCCTCAAGACGGACCTTGCCTTCGGCCAGCATCTTCAGCGCCAGCGGATAGATACGGTGCTCCTCGGTCAGAACGCGCTTTCCGAGCGTGGCTTCATCGTCACCCTCTTTCACCGGCACTTCCGCCTGCAGGATGACCGGCCCGGCATCCAGTTCCGGCACCACGAAATGAACGGTGCAGCCATGCACCTTCGCGCCCGCCGCGAGCGCGCGGGCGTGCGTATCGAGCCCCTTGAATTCCGGCAACAGCGAAGGGTGAATGTTGATGATCCGCCCGTTCCATTTTTGCACGAACGGGTCGGTCAGCACGCGCATGAATCCCGCGAGGCAAATGATTTCGATCCGCGTGGATTCCAGAATCTTGCCGATGGCCGCGTCGAAAGCATCGCGGCTCTCGAAGGCCTTGTGATCGACAATCGCGGTGGCGATTCCGTTTGCAGCGGCGAACGCGAGCCCGCCCGCATCGGGCCGGTTGGATAGCACGAGCGAAATCTCCGCGGGAAAGCCGTACCTTCTTGCCGCATCGATGAGCGCGGCCATATTCGACCCGCGCCCGGAAATGAGGATCGCGGCGCGCTTGCGTTTGCTCATTGCAGTCCGAGCTTGCCGGAATAGATCACCCGCGGCTCGCCGTCGGCCTTCGCGATCTCGCCGAGCCTTGAGACTTTCTCGCCCGCCTTGATGAGCAGCGCAGTGATGGCGTCTGCCTCCCGGGCGGCGACAACAATCACCATGCCGATGCCGCAGTTGAACGTGCGGAGCATCTCGCCCTCGACGATGTTGCCTTCCCTGGCGAGCCACTTGAACACGGGCAGCACCGGAATGTTCGAGGAGTCGATCTTCGCCACGGTGCCATCCGGCAGAACGCGCGGGATATTGTCGGTGAAGCCGCCGCCGGTGATGTGCGCAAGCGCCTTGATGCCATCGCTTGCCTTCAGCGCTGCAAGGATCGCCTTCACATAGATGCGCGTCGGCGCGAGCAGCGCGTGGCCCAGTTTCTCCCCTTTCGCGAACGGCGCATCCGCTACCAGCGCCACGCCGCTCTCCGCCACGACCCGGCGCACGAGGGAAAATCCGTTCGAGTGAACGCCGGAGGAGGGCAGGCCAAGGATGACATCGCCGGCACCGACATCCTTCCGCGGGAGAAGCTTGTCCCGCTCCACGGCACCCAGTGCAAAACCGGCGAGGTCATAATCTTCGGCCGCGTAAAGGCCCGGCATTTCCGCCGTTTCGCCGCCGACGAGCGCGCAGCCGGCTTCCTTGCATCCGCTCGCGATGCCCGCGACCACATCGCGTGCACGCTCCGGGTTCAGTTTCCCGCAGGCGTAATAGTCGAGGAACAGAAGCGGCTCCGCGCCCTGCACGATGAGGTCGTTGACGCTCATCGCGACGAGATCGATCCCGATCGTGTCGTGCTTGTCCGCGTCGATTGCGAGTTTGAGTTTGGTGCCGACGCCGTCGGTGGCTGCCACCAGCAACGGATCGCGATAGCCGGCCTTGGCAAGATCGAACACACCGCCGAAGCCGCCGATGCTGCCGTCGGCGCCCGGGCGCGCAGTGGCGCGGGTCAGCGGTTTGATCAGGTCCACGAGCCGGTTGCCCGCGTCGATATCTACACCCGCGTCGCGGTAGCTGAGGCCCTTGTTTTTGTTCATACCGGCTCGCCTGAAAGGCCGGGGGTAGCCCGAGTCCGGCGCGTCTGCAAGGCGACAAAGCGCAGGTATTTCCCGGGTTTGCCAGAAGCGTCCGGGCGTTCTATGCCGGGCTCGCTCGCGGGGGAAATACGCGTGAACATTCCGAATTTGATCACGACCGGCCGGATTCTGCTTGTGCCGATCGTGGTCTGGTCCATCGTGACCGGCAATTTCATGCTGGCTTTCTGGCTGTTCGTGCTTGCCGGCGTTTCCGATGCGGTGGACGGCTATCTGGCGCATCGGCTGGAAGCCAAAAGCGAGTTCGGGGCCTATCTCGATCCGCTGGCCGACAAAGTTCTGTTGATGTCGATTTATGTCACGCTGGGCATCGCGGCAAAGCTGCCCCTGTGGATAGTGATAGCGGTCGTATCCCGCGATATCATGATTGTCGGAGCCATCATGCTGGCCTGGCTGGTCGGCCGCCCGCTGGAAATCCAGCCGCTGGTGGTCTCCAAGCTCAACACGATGGCTCAGCTCGTGCTCGCGGCCATGGTTTTAGCCGCCAATGCATTCAATTTTGATCTGGGTATCTCCCTTGCGGCCGCGCTCGCCGCCGTCGCAATATTGACCGGACTTTCAGCCGCCGCCTATCTAGCAGGCTGGATGCGCCATATGGCCTCCTGACGCCGGAGAACGGACTACCAACCTATGAAGCTTCAGCGCCAGGTAATGTTCTGGATCGGCGTGCTCGTGGTGTTCATCCTCGTTCTGTGGATGCTGCGCGACATGCTGCTGCCGTTCGTCGCCGGCATGGCGCTCGCTTATTTTCTCAATCCGGTGACCGACAAGCTAGAGCGTTTCGGCATGAACCGCATGGTCGCGACTCTGCTCGTGATCGGCTGCTTCGTGCTGATCTTCGTGCTCGTCGCGATCCTGCTGGCACCGCTGCTCGGCGGGCAGGTCTTCGCGTTCATCCAGCGGCTCCCCGGATATGTCACGCGGCTGCAGGAAGTCGTGATGACGGAAGAAAACAAGGAATGGATTCAGCGTCTGCTCGGCGATCGGCTGCCGGATTTGCAAAAATCGGTGGGCGATTTCGTGGGGCAGGGTGCCAGCTGGCTAGGCGCATTCCTGATTTCGCTTTGGTCCGGCGGACGCGCGATCATCTCTGTGTTCGCGCTTATCGTCATCACGCCCGTCGTCGCATTCTATATTCTGTATGACTGGCACAAGATGGTCGATAAGGTGGACTCATGGCTGCCGCGTGAGCACCGCCCGACGATCCGCAGGCTCGCGTCTCAGATCGATGGAACGCTGGCCGGATTTTTGCGCGGGCAGGCGAGCGTCTGCCTGATCCTCGGTGCTTTTTACGCAGTCGCACTCACGCTTGTCGGCCTGAACTTCGGGCTGTTGATTGGCCTGTCGGCGGGGCTCATCAGCTTCATTCCGTATGTCGGCTCGCTCAGCGGTCTCGTAATCGCGACCGGGGTCGCGGTGGCGCAGTTCTGGCCGGACTGGACCTGGATCGCGGCCGTGCCCGCGATCTTCATGATCGGGCAGTTTTTCGAGGGTTACATTCTTTCCCCGAAACTCGTCGGGGAAAGCGTCGGGCTCCATCCGGTCTGGCTGATGTTCGCGCTGCTCGCTTTCGGTTATCTCTTCGGCTTTGTGGGGTTGCTCGTCGCGGTGCCCGTCGCCGCGATGATCGGCGTACTGTTGCGCTTTGCACTGAGCCAGTATCTCGCAAGCCGGTTATACACAGGCGGCTCGAAGCGCCGGTCACGCTAGCGGAGTGAAATGATGCGTGAAGCGCGTGCGAGGCAATTGGCGCTCGAACTTCCGCATGCGGAAAGTTTTCACCGCGACGATTTTCTCCCGAACTCGGCAAACGAGGCGGCACTGGCACTCGTGGACTCATGGCCGAACTGGCCGGGTCCATTCGCGGCGATCGCGGGTCCGTCGGGCTCCGGCAAAAGTCATCTCGCCGCGATCTGGGCCGAGCGTGCCGGTGCGCGCATCGCGGACGCCGGCCTGCTGCGGAACGGCGAAATCCAGCGGGCGCTCGTGACGGGCGCGCTTGTGGTCGAGGATTTTTCGATTGCGCGGGTGGACCAGACCGCGATCTTTCATCTCTTCAATCTGGCGCGCGAAACATCGGCTTTCATTCTGTTCACGACGGCAAGCAGGCTTGAGTTCGAAGGCGCCGGCATCCCCGACCTTGCTTCGCGCCTGCGCGCGGTACCGGTGATCCAGCTTGCGCCGCCCGGCGATCAGTTGATCGCGGCGGTGCTCGTCAAACTCTTTGCAGACCGGCAGATGACGATCGACGAGGATACGGTCGCTTTTCTCCTGCCGCGCATCGAGCGCTCGCTTGCCTCCGCCAAACGGGTCGTGGAAAGGCTTGACCGCGCCTCCCTTTCGCGTGGCCGCAGGATCACGAGGCTGTTCGCCTCCGACGTCCTCAGGGACGGAAATTCGCCGCTCTAAGCCTCGACTTTCCGGCATTTTCCGAATGTCATGAAAGATTCATCTGGCGGCGTGATAATAAGAAGAAACCCCCGGAGCGCGTCAGGAAATGCCCGCCGACATCACACCGATCCATGCCTTGAAGGTGGATGCTGTTGAGCCGTTGCCGCTCACGCACGATCAGACGCTTGGCATCGCGGGCAGTCCTGAACGCTTCATCAACCGCGAGATTTCCTGGCTGGAATTCAACCGCCGTGTCCTGCGCGAGTCGGCGAACAGCAACAATCCGCTGCTTGAACAGCTTCGTTTTCTCTCGATCTCGGCGAACAACCTCGACGAATTCTTCATGGTCCGCGTCGCGGGCCTGCGGGGCCAGGTGCGGGCAAACGTGACGACACCGAGCCCGGACGGTCTTACGCCCGCGGAGCAGCTCTCGAAGGTCACCGCCGAAGCAGGAAAACTTTGCGCCGAGCAGCAGGTCCGCTGGCGCGAACTCCGCCGCGAACTCGGTAAGGAAGGCATTCAGCTCGTCGAAGGCGCGGACATCCTGAAGAGCGAGCGAAGCTGGCTCGAAGAACATTTCCTGCATCACATTTTTCCGGTCCTGACGCCGCTTTCCATCGATCCGGCGCATCCGTTTCCGTTCATCCCCAATCTCGGCTTTACGCTGGCGTTGCAGCTTGCCCGCGCCAATGACGGCCGCGGCATGAACGCGATCGTGCGCGTGCCGGCGAAGATCGAGCGTTTCATTCGCCTTCCGGAGCGCAAGGAGGGCGAGCTTCGTTTCATCGCATTGGAGACGGCGATCGGCCTCTTCATCGGGCGGCTCTTTCCCGGTTACTCTCTGCGCGGCCAAGGCGCTTTCCGCATTGTGCGCGACAGCGACATTGAAGTGGAAGAAGAAGCCGAGGACCTCGTCCGCGTGTTCGAGAGCGCGCTGAAGCGCCGCCGCCGCGGCTCCGTGATCCGGCTCGAATTTGAGTCCTCGATGCCCGATGAACTCCAGAGCTTCGTTGCGCGGGCGTTGCAGGCGGACGGCGACGAGATTACGCGGGTCGATGGCTCACTCGCGCTCAGCGACTTGTCCCAATTGGTGGCTATCGAGCGGCGCGACCTGAAATTCAAGACCTTCAACCCGCGCTTTCCGGAGCGCATCCGCGATCAGGGCGGCGATTGCTTCGCGGCAATCCGCCAGAAGGACCTCATCGTCCATCATCCTTATGAATCCTTCGATGTGGTCGTGCAGTTCCTGACACAGGCCGCGCGCGACCCGAACGTGGTGGCGATCAAGCAGACGCTGTACAGGACTTCATCCGATAGCCCGATCATTCACGCGCTTGCTGAGGCGGCGGAGGCGGGAAAATCGGTCACCGCGCTGGTTGAATTGAAGGCACGCTTCGATGAAGAAGCCAACATTCGCTGGGCGCGCGATCTGGAGCGCGCGGGCGTGCAGGTCGTCTTCGGATTTTTTGAACTGAAGACTCACAGCAAATTGTCGCTGGTTTTGCGCCGGGAAGGAAAGTCGCTCGTGAGTTACGTTCATGTAGGCACCGGTAATTATCATCCGGTGACCGCGCGCATCTACACCGATCTTTCTTACTTCACCTCGGACGAGACGGTAGCGCAGGACGTGGCCAAGATTTTCAATTTCATCACCGGCTACGCGCAGCCTGCGGAACTGCAGAAGATGGCGGTATCGCCGGTGAACCTGCGCTCGCGCATCGTCAAGCACATCGAGGAAGAAGCGGCGAACGCGCGGGCGGGAAAGCCCGCGGCGATCTGGATGAAGATGAATTCGCTGGTCGATCCGCACATCATCGATTCGCTCTATGAAGCGGCCAGGGCGGGTGTGGAGATTGACCTGATTGTGCGCGGCATCTGCTGCCTGCGGCCCGGCGTGCCCGGCCTCTCCGAAAAAATCCGGGTCAAATCCATCATCGGACGGTTCCTGGAACATTCGCGTATTTACTGCTTTGGCGGTGGTTTCGGGCTGCCGCATCCGAAGGCCATCGTGTATATTTCGTCGGCCGACATGATGCCGCGTAACCTTGACCGGCGGGTCGAAGTGTTGTGTCCAATGGTCAACACGACCGTGCATCAACAGGTTCTCGACCAGATCATGGTTGCGAATCTGAAGGATAACGAGCAAAGCTGGCGCGTGTTGCCGAACGGAACGAGCGAGCGCATCAAGCCCGGTGAAGGCGAAGAATCGTTCAATGCCCATCGCTACTTCATGACCAATCCGAGTCTTTCTGGACGTGGCAAATCTCTCAAAGATTCTTCTCCGCGCAGTCTCGTCAGGCGAAGCTGACGGCATCAGCGCGCCCGCCGGGGCGCGGGGCCGGCTGCCGCTTGGTCGGCCGGTTGCCGTCGTCGACATCGGATCCAACTCCGTCCGTCTCGTCGTCTACGAGGGCATGAGCCGCAGCCCGGCGCCGATTTTCAATGAGAAGGTTCTCTGCGGTCTCGGCCGCGAAGTCGCAACCAAGGGCAAGCTCCCCGCTGACGCGGTGAAAAGTGCACTCGATGCGCTCAGGCGTTTTCGCGCGCTGTGCGACGTCATGCATGTCGGCCAGTTGCATGTGATCGCGACCGCCGCCGTGCGTGACGCCAAGGACGGCTCCTCCTTCATTCGCGATGCGGAAGCGGTCTGCCGCGCGAAAGTCGAGGTGCTCACGGGCGCCAAGGAAGCGCGTTTCGCCGCCCTCGGTGTAATCGCAAGCGTGCACGAGCCGGACGGCATTGTCGGCGATCTGGGGGGCGGTTCGCTCGAACTCGTCGAGGTGCGCAACACCGACATCGGCATTGGGGTGACGCTTCCGCTTGGCGGTCTAGCCCTCTCGGACAGCGCCGAACATTCACTCAAGAAGGCGGGCAAGATTGTTGATGCCGTGCTCTCCGACGAGCGCCTGTTGAAGACGCTGCAAGGCCGGACCTTCTATGCGATCGGCGGTACATGGCGCTCGCTTGCCCGCCTCCACATGAGCCAGACAGGGTATCCGCTGAGTGTCATGCATGGCTATTCGTTGCCGGCGAAGGAAGCGCTCGAATTCGCCGAACTCGTCCGCCGCGTCGATCCCGACACACTCGACAATATCGAAGTCGTGGCGAAGGCCCGCCGCCCGCTATTGCCTTACGGTGCGCTTGTGCTTGAGCAGCTCCTGCGGCTTGGAAAGCCCAAGCGCGTCTTTATTTCCGCTCTCGGCGTACGTGAGGGGCTTCTGTTCAATCTTCTCGGAAAGGATGCTCAGTCGGAAGATCCACTGATTTCCGCGGCGCGAGAACTGAACGAACTGCGCTCGCGCTCGCCGCAACACGGGCAGGAACTGGTCGACTGGATGGACAAGTTCATGGAGTCCACGGGTTTCGAGGAGACAGACAACGAACGCCGGCTGCGCCATGCCGCATGCCTGCTCGCCGACATCGGCTGGCGTGCGCATCCGGATTATCGGGGCCAGCAGTCGTTAAACATCATAGCACATGCCACCTTCGTGGGCATCGATCATCCCGGCCGGGCGTTCCTCGCACTTTCGGTATTTTACCGCCACGAAGGCACCGGCCAGCACGATGACGAACTTTCTCCGCGCATCCGCGAACTTGCATCCACACGCATGCTCGACCGCGCCCGCGTGATCGGGGGCGCATTCCGGGTCGCCTATCTTGTATCTGCATCGATGCCGGGCGTGTTGCCGCGCGCGCCGCTGATCGTCTCCAAGGGCAAGCTGGTGCTGAAACTCGACGGCGATCTTGCCGCCCTGAACGGCGAGCGCCTGTTCAACCGCGTGCGCCAGCTTGGCAAGCTGATCGGCCGCGAGCCGGTGATCCGCTAGCGCTCAGGATTCGATCGCTCGATCAGCACGATCCGGCCGTCCTGCACGGCAAGTGCCGTATCGCCCCGCTTCAGCTTCAGCGCTGCTTCTCCGAACAGTTCACGCCGCCAGCCCTTTAGCGCCGGTACTTCGGCATTCTCCGACGACGCGATTTTCTCCAGATCATCCACGGTGGCGACGACCTTGGCGGCCACGCCGTGCAGCTCGCAGGTCATGCGCAAGAGCACTTTCAGGAGTTCGACGGTGGCGCTGGCGCCGTTCGACAGCGGACGGTCGCGTGCGACTTTCGGGAGGCTTTGCGGGTCGCGTGCAAGTCCTGCGTTGACGGCCGCGACGATGGCTTCGCCCGACTTCGATTTCTCGAAACCCTTGGGCAGCGCGCGCAGCCGAGCCAGCTCATCGGCCGTCTTCGGCTGCTGCGTCGCGATCTCCGCGATCGCGTCGTCCTTCAAGACGCGCTGGCGCGGCAGATCGCGCAACTGCGCTTCGCGTTCGCGCCAGGCGGCGACCTCCATCAGCACGCCCATCTCGCGAGGACGCTTCACGCGCGTGCGCAGCCTCTCCCACGCGCGCTCCGGCTCCTGCGAGTAGGTCTGCGGAGAGGTGAGGATCGCCATCTCTTCCTGCACCCATTCGTTGCGGCCGCCGCGTGCGAGATCGTCGTTCAGCTTCTGATAGACCTGCCGAAGATGCGTGACGTCGGAAATCGCGTATTCGAATTGCGCCCTGGAGAGCGGCCGCCGCGACCAGTCGGTGAATCTTGAAGTTTTGTCGATCTGGTCGCCGGTCAGCCGCTGCACGAGCTGATCATACGAAATCGAGTCGCCATGACCGAGCACCATCGCGGCGACCTGGGTGTCGAAGATCGGCTTCGGGATCATCTTCGCTCGGTGCCAACAGATTTCCACATCCTGTCGCGCGGCGTGAAACACTTTCACGATGCTCTCATTCGCCATCAACTTGAAGAAGGGCTCAAGGTCTAGGCCCTCGGCCAGCGCATCGATCACCACGGCCTCGTCCGGCCCCGCCATCTGCACGATGCAGAGTTTGGGCCAGAAGGTGCTCTCGCGCAGGAACTCCGTGTCCACCGTAACAAACGGGTGACGGCTGAGCCGATCACATGCTTCGGCGAGTGCGGGCGTGGAAACAACCAAATCCATTGATTCTTATTAGCGGAATTGAACGTCCCTGACGACCTTTGTTGCCCCATTTTTCATGCCGTCCTACAACAAAAAACATGGGCAAACGCTGATGAAATGCCGGTCGATTTTCTACGCAATTGCGGCACTATCGCTGTGCGCTACATCGGGTGCCGCGCGCGACGTGAGCGATTCCGCGGGCCGCAACGTCGATGTTCCCGAGCGCGTGGAACGCGTCTTTGCGGCGGGCGCACCCGCCGCGGTGGCGATCGTCGTGCTTGCACCGGACAAGCTGCTCGGATGGCCGGTGCGGCTACGTGACGGATCGAAGCCGTTTCTGTCGCCCCGCCTCGCAGCATTGCCCGAACTTGGCCGCCTGACCGGCCGCGGCGACACGGCCAATCTTGAGGTCGTGATCGCGAGCAAGCCCGATGTCGTCGTCGATTATGGAACGGTTGCGGCAACCTATATCTCGCTCGCCGACCGTGTGCAGTCGCAGACCTCGATTCCTGTCGTTCTGGTGGATGGACGTTTTGAGAACACGCCGGCTTCGCTCCGGCTCCTCGGTAAAATTCTCGGCGTCGAGGCCCGCGCCGAGGCAATCGCGCGCTACGCCGAGGAGACGTTCGCGCTTGTTGATGGAATTCTCGCGAAAGTCGCGAGCGACAAACGCCCGAGCGTTTATCTGGCCCGCGCGGCGAACGGATTGGAGACGGGCATCGAAGGCTCGATCAATACCGAAATTCTGGAACGGGCTGGCGGCCGCAACGTCGCCCGTCGCGAAGGGGGCCGTGCGGGTCTTGCGCAAGTCTCGCTCGAACAGGTGCTGACCTGGAATCCGGAAATGATCGTCACGCTCAACCGCGAATTCATGGTTGCCGCGCGCAAGGATCAGGCGTGGTCGGCGGTACGCGCCGTGCGCGAAGGCAAGCTCGTTGCAGCCCCCGATTTTCCGTTTGGCTGGATCGACGGGCCGCCTTCGCTCAACCGGCTGATCGGGCTGCGCTGGCTGGTGACGCTGTTCTTTCCGGAGCACGCCAAGCTCGATATGCGCGCCGAAGCCAGGCGGTTCTACAAGCTCTTTTACGACTTCGAACTCACCGATGAGTCCTTCAAGACGTTGTTCGCCGACACGGGCTTGAAGTGACGATGCAGCGCCTCGCGATCCCGCTGCTCGCATTGGCGCTTGTCGTCGCTTCGTTGCTATCAGTCACCATCGGACCCTATACGATCACGCCCGGTGATGTGAGCCGCGCCCTCGCGCGCCTGTTCGGCTACGGCACCGGCGCGCCGTCGCCCGCCGAGATCGTGCTCTTGAATGTGCGTCTGCCGCGCATCGGTGCTGCGGTCCTTGTAGGTGCAGCACTCGCCGCCGCCGGTTCCGCCTATCAGACGATCTTCCGCAATCCGCTTGTCTCGCCCGATATTCTGGGTGTATCGACCGGTGCAGGGCTCGGCGCCGCGTTCGGCATTCTGCTTTCACTCCCCGTGGTGCTGATCCAGGGCTTGGCTTTCGCGGGCGGCATTGCCACCGTCATCATGGTTACGGCCATCGCCGCCGCGGTACAGACCCACGACCGCGTGCTGGTGCTGGTGCTTGCGGGCGTCGTGGTCGGTGCACTCGCGGGCGCTGCGATCTCGCTCGTGAAGATTCTTGCCGATCCTTACGACCAGCTTCCTGCCATTACGTTTTGGCTGCTCGGCAGTCTTGCCGGCGCGAAAGGGATCGACGTCGGCGCTGTCGTGCCGCCTGTCGTGTTCGGAGTGGCGTTGCTCTGGCTGCTGCGCTGGCGGGTCGCCATTCTCTCTCTCGGCGACGACGAGGCAAGAACGTTGGGGGTGGACGTCACGAAGCTGCGTGCGACGATCATCGGTGCGGCCACACTCGCCACCGCCGCAGTGGTGGCCATTTCCGGTGTGATCGGCTGGATTGGTCTTCTGATCCCGCACATGGCGCGCATGCTGGTCGGACCGCAATTCGCGCGCCTGTTGCCTGCATCCGCGCTAATGGGTGCCACGTTCCTCGTGCTTGTCGATATGCTCGCCCGCACCATTGGACGAATCGAAACGCCGATCGGAATCCTGACCGCCATTATTGGTGCGCCCGTCTTCATTTGGCTTCTCCAGCGCACCCGCAGGGCATGGGGATGACGATGCTGCGCGCCAGACATCTTTCCGTCGGATATGGGAGCCGCGTCGTCGTCTCGGACATTTCGCTCGACGTGAAAGCAGGCGAAGTCCTCTGCCTACTCGGTCCGAACGGGGCAGGCAAGACGACGCTCTTCCGCACGCTGCTCGGCCTGATCGCTCCGCTCGCCGGAGAAATCGATCTCGAAGGGAAGCCGCTTCTGCAATATTCCGCGCGCGACCGCGCCGCCCGCATGGCCTATGTCCCGCAGGCCCATGCCGGTGTGTTCGCCTACACAGTCCTCGATGTGGTGTTGATGGGCCGCACCGCACGGCTCGGCCTGTTTGCGTCACCCACCGCCGCCGACGAGCTGGCGGCACGCGAAGCGCTCGCATCCATCGGAATCGAATGGCTGGCGGAAGAAGATTACACGCGCATTTCCGGCGGCGAGCGGCAGCTCACGCTGATCGCGCGCGCGCTGGCGCAGGGGACGCGGCTTCTTGTGCTCGACGAGCCGACCGCCAATCTCGACTTCGGCAACAGCGCGCGGGTGCTTGCGCATATCGGAGCACTCGCGAAGCGCGGCTATGCGATCGTGCTCTCCACCCACGAACCGGATCACGCCCTCTCCATCGGCACCAAGGTCGTGATCGTTCATGACGGCCGGATCGAAGCGACCGGAACCCCGGAGGAAATCGTCACATCGGAGCGGCTTTCCTCGCTTTACGATATCAAGGTGGCGGTGGAACGGACCGAGAGCGGCGGCAAGGTTGCCCGTCCGTTAATCTGATGCGGCGAAAGGACTCCTTGAATTCGCCGTAAGTTCCTGCCATATGAGCCCCACACATGAGCGCCATGCGCGCTCGCGGGCCGCGTGTCAGAAACGAATTCGCTTCATTTCCGCCCGTCTTTCCTCACTTCCATACATCGGCAACCCAGGCCACGCGGGATGTCTTAAGGCAAACCCGCGATTCGCGCCGGGCCGCCTAAGGCGGCGTCACGCTTTTCGCACATAGAAAGAATCACGTTGAACAACTTTAATGAACTCGGCCTCGCCGCGCCGATCGCCCGTGCACTCGCCGACGAAAAATACGAAAAACCCACCCCGATTCAGGCCCAGGCCATTCCGCCGATCCTCGCCTCGCGCGATCTTGTCGGCATCGCGCAGACCGGCACGGGCAAGACGGCGGCGTTCGCGCTGCCGATCCTGCATCATTTGCAGAAGCATAATCAGCGCCCCGAGCGGCGCTCGTGCCGCGTGCTGGTGCTGAGCCCGACGCGCGAGCTTTCCGGCCAGATCCAGGACAGCTTCCGCACCTACGGACGGCATTTGCGAATCTCCACCGCACTTGCCATCGGCGGCGTGCCGATCGGACGTCAGATCAAGTCGCTCTCGAACGGCTGCGACGTGCTCGTGGCGACACCCGGACGTCTGCTCGACCTGATGAACAATAACGCGATCCGTCTCGACAAGGTTGAGATTTTCGTGCTCGACGAAGCGGACCGGATGCTCGACATGGGCTTCATCCGCGACATTCGCAGGATCGTCGCCAAACTTCCGCAGAAGCGGCAGACGCTTTTCTTCTCGGCCACCATGCCGGGTGAAATCGAGAAGCTCGCTTCCGAACTCCTGAACGAGCCGGTCCGCGTCGCTGTGACTCCGGTCGCCAAGACCGCCGACCGCGTCGAGCAGCACGTCATGCTGATCGAGCGCGCCGGCAAAGGCGCACTGCTTGCGGAAGTTCTGAAGGGCGAGGCGGTCAACCGCACGCTCGTCTTTACCCGCACCAAGCACGGCGCCGACAAGGTTGTTCGCGCGCTGGTGAAGTCCGGCATTCCCGCCGAGGCGATCCACGGCAACAAATCGCAGAACAACCGCGAACGCACGCTCTCCGATTTCCGCAAGGGCCGTATTCGTACGCTCGTGGCCACCGACATTGCCGCGCGCGGCATCGATGTCGACGGAATCAGCCACGTTGTGAATTACGATGTGCCCAATGAACCCGAGAGCTACGTGCATCGCATCGGCCGCACCGCGCGTGCGGGCGCCGAGGGCATCGCGATTTCCTTTTGCGACCGCGATGAGATGGCGTATCTCCGCAGCATCGAGCGGCTGATTAAGATTTCGATCCCGGTCATCGACCGCCGTGCCAATCCGCAGCCGTTGAATAGCGGGCCGCGCGAGAACACGCGCGACAACAACGGTCACAATCAACGCAACGGCCAGCGCAAGCGGCATCGTCCTGGCCGCGGGCATGGGAACGGGCACGGCCAAGGCCGTGACCACGCAAACGGCAATCACCGCGAGGGCCGTCCGGCGCAGGCGGAAGGCGGACGCAGCAATGCGCAGCGCCCGCATTCGGAGGGACGCAAAGGTGACGGCATCAATGGTGTTGCGTTCATGCAGAACCCGAGCCATCGTCCCCGCCAGCATCGCAAGGGGCAGTCCAGTCAGCGTCAACGTCCCGCGCAATAAACCGGATCAACAGGGAGAACTGTATGGCGAAAGAAGAGATGCTGGAGTTCGACGGTACCGTCACGGAAGTGCTTCCGGATGGTAACTACCGGGTCAAGCTCGATAACGATCACATGATCCTCGCCTACGCGGCGGGCAAGATGCGGAAGCACAAGATCCGCACCATCGAGGGCGACCGGGTCATCGTCGAAATGTCCCCCTACGATCTCGACCGGGGCCGCATCAGCTTCCGCCACAAGTCCGACAAGCCGATGCCGGCGTCTCCCCAGCGCAAGCCGAACTTCCGCCGCCGCTGATTTCTACACCCTCATAAGCCGCTCGCGGACCCCCATCCGCGCGCTTTCTAATGCCGCTCGATTGCGATACACAGACCGCGAATTGAATCGCGGAATTCCTGGCCATCCATGCACCGTTATCGTTCCACGAATTGCGGCGCCCTGCGCGACAAGAACATCGGCGATGCGGTGCGCCTGTCCGGCTGGTGCCACCGCATCCGCGACCACGGCGGCGTGCTCTTCATCGATCTGCGCGACCACTACGGCCTGACGCAGGTTGTCGCCGATCCCGACAGCCCCGCCTTCAAGATCGCCGAGAAGCTGCGTTCCGAATGGGTCGTTCGCATCGACGGCAAGGTCCGCAATCGTCCCAAAGGCACGGAAAATACCGAACTCCCGACAGGCCTCGTTGAAATCTATGCGACCGAGATCGAGGTTCTGGGTGCCGCCGCCGAATTGCCGCTGCCGGTGTTCGGCGATCAGGAATATCCGGAGGAAATCCGTCTCAAATACCGCTTCCTCGACCTGCGGCGCGAGAAAATTCACGCCAACATCATGAAGCGCGGGCAGATCATCGACAGCATCCGCCGCCGCATGAAGGACGGCGGCTTCTTCGAATTTCAGACGCCGATCCTGACCGCATCGTCGCCGGAAGGTGCGCGCGACTTCCTCGTGCCGTCGCGCATCCATGCCGGAAAATTCTACGCGCTCCCGCAGGCGCCGCAGCAGTTCAAGCAGCTCCTGATGATCGCGGGCTTCGACCGCTACTTCCAGATCGCGCCGTGCTTCCGTGACGAGGATGCCCGCGCCGACCGCTCGCCGGGCGAGTTCTACCAGCTCGACATCGAGATGAGCTTTGTCACACAGGAAGACGTGTTTCAGGCGGTTGAACCCGTCCTGAAAGGCGTGTTCGAGGAATTCGCGGACGGCAAGGCTGTGACGCATAAATTCCCGCGCATTCCTTATATGAATGCGATGCGCGACTATGGCACCGACAAGCCCGACCTGCGCAACCCCATTAAAATGCAGAACGTCACCGAATCCTTCCGCGGCTCCGGCTTTAAGATTTTCGCGGGCATGATCGAAAAGGATTCCGCCGTCGAGGTCTGGGGCATCCCGGCCCCGAAGGGCGGCAACCGCGCGTTCTGCGATCGCATGAACTCATGGGCGCAGGGCGAGGGCCAGCCGGGCCTCGGCTACATTTTTTGGCGCGAAGGCGAGGAGGGCGGTGCCGGTCCGCTTGCAAAAAACATCGGTCCGGAGCGCACCAAGCAGATCGCCGATCAGTTGCAGCTCGGCATCGGCGACGCCTGTTTCTTCGTGGCTGGCAAGCCGAAGGACTTTGTGAAGTTCGCAGGACTCGCCCGCATCAAGGTCGGCGAAGAATTGCAACTGGTCGCCAAGGACAAATTCGAATTCTGCTGGATCGTCGACTTCCCGATGTACGAGTGGAACGAGGATCTGAAGAAGATCGACTTCTCGCACAATCCTTTTTCCATGCCCAGCATGGAGCCGGATGAATTCCTGAAGCTCGATCCGGCCAACAAGGACGCGATCCTCGCCATCAAGGCGATTCAATACGACGTGGTGTGTAACGGCATCGAGCTTTCGTCCGGCGCCATCCGCAATCACCGCCCCGAGGTGATGAAGAAGGCCTTCGCCATCGCCGGCTACGGCGAGGATGTGCTCGAGAAGAAATTCGGAGGCATGTTGCGGGCACTTACCTACGGCGCACCGCCGCACGGGGGCATCGCACCGGGCATCGACCGCATCGTCATGCTCCTTTGCGGCGAGGAGAATCTGCGCGAGGTGGTGTTGTTCCCGATGAACCAGCGCGCCGAGGACCTTCTGATGGGGGCACCGTCGGAAGTGACGCCGGAGCAGCTGAAAGAGCTGCACATCCGTCTCGTCCCGCCACCTGCACGCTGAACCGCTGCAATTAACCGCCCGGTTACACGAAAATTACATCGTTAACGGCCTCTTAATCCCCCTGCGGCAAATTTTGCTTTTGGGACGGACCAACGAGGCGCTGTGCGGACTCCCAGCCGGTTCTTGATCGCGGCAACGGTCGGCGGAGCATTGCTTGCCGTCGGGGCGATCTTTGTGATCGACACCACGCTGGAATCCTACGTCGAAAATCACGCACGCGACCGGCTGGTGGCGCAGGCTCGCGGATCGTTGAGCTTTGCCGAAACGCGGCTCGAGCAGACGGTGACCACGCTTGTCGATCTGGCGGCGAAGGCGGGGGACGATTGCAGCTCCAAGATGATCGACATGATGCGCTTTGCGATGTTCTCGAACATGCCCATGAAGGGCATGGCGATCCTCGACGAAAAAATGCAACCGGTTTGCACGCCGGCGGGCGGCAATCTTCCGCCGATCTCGCTTTCCCGCGAGTTTCAGCTCGCCGATAAACGCATATCGTTTTCCGTCGCCCGCTTTCGCGACCGTCAGGAACGCTCGCTACATCTGCGGCTGGAGCGCCCGAACGGCCGCTCGCTGGCGACACTGATTGCAACGGAGGCGTTGCTGCCCGAAATCGAATTCGGCCGCGATGAAGGCATCAAGCGCATCCGCCTGCAGGTCGAAAGCGGTGAGCTGATTTCCGCCCGCCCGGCCGGCGACGAAGGGGCCGGCCTCGACGACGGGCGCTCGCTCGTGGTGCAACAGCGTTCCGAGCGCTACCCGATGATGATCGTGGCCGAGCGCAGCCGCCGCGCCATCGCAGTCGAGTATCAGGATCTGCAGTTCATCGTTCGCTCCTGTTTGCTGTTCGTCTCGATCTTCGCGCTCGTGGTATTCTGGCTCACGGTCCGCCGCAATCAGGAAGATCCGGTGGCGGCGCTGAGGCTCGCGATGCGGAACGGGGAGATCGTTCCGTTCTTCCAGCCCACCGTCGATACGATGAAGGGCGGTGTTCGCGGCGCCGAAGTACTCGCGCGCTGGCGCAAGCCGGACGGCACGCTTGTGTCTCCCGCGCATTTCATTCCGCTCGCCGAGCAGAGCGGGCTGATTTACGAACTGACAAACGTGCTGATGAAACGCGCCTGCGAGGAAGTCGGCGCCACCTACGCCGCGCGGCCGCATCTTCGGCTCGGCTTCAACCTGTTCGCCGGGCATTTCGACGAAGCGAAGATCGTGGAGGATGTGAAGGCGGTTTTCACCGGCTCCAGAATCGCCTTCGACCAGATTGTCCTCGAAGTCACCGAGCGCGCGCCGCTGCCGGACCTCGATGAGGCCCGCAAGGTCATCGCTTCGCTGCAGGAAATGGGCGTCCGTGTAGCCATCGACGATGTGGGCACCGGTCACGGCGGCTTGTCCTATTTGCTGAAACTCGGCGTCGATATTATCAAGATCGACAAAATGTTCATCGATGCGATCAGCACGGAGCGCTATTCGCAGATCATCATTGAAACACTGGTCGAACTCGCTCGCACCATGAACATGGAAGTCATCGCCGAGGGCGTCGAGACGTTCGAGCAGGTGGAATATCTCCGCCTCAAGGGCATCAACGAGGCGCAGGGCTTCGTGTTCGCGCCGCCGTTGCCGGCAAGCTCCTATCTGGCGCTTGTCGAGGCGATGGACCGGCCGCGTCCGTCCGTTGTGGAAAATCCGCTCGCGAAGCTGGCGGGCGCCGCCTAAACTCGCCGCATGGATCTATCCGAACGCATCGGCCGCTACTGTGAACGCCTGGGTCCTGAATTCTGGGCCGAGCCTTTCAACGCGATCTCCAACGCAGCATTTCTGCTGGCCGCCATCGCCGGTTATTTTATCTGGCTCAGTCACGGAAGCCGCGACCGGGCCGCACTGATCTTGATCGCGGTTGCGTTTTCCGTCGGCATCGGCTCGTTCCTGTTTCACACCTTTATGACGCCGTGGTCCTATCTCGCGGACGTCATTCCGATCGCGGTATTTATCGCAAGCTACCTGTTGCTGGCGCTCCATCGCTTTCTGCGCTTTGGCCTTGTCATGAGCGTGGTGCTGCTCGCGGTCTTTGAAGCGATCACCGTGCTGACGTTGCGCTCTTTCCCGCCCGCCTTCCTGAACCGGGCGGTGGGTTATGTGCCCGCATTGGTTGCGCTGATCCTCATCGGCGGCACGCTGCTCTCGCGCAACGCCGGCGATAAGTCAGCCGCCGCGGGCCGGGCCTTGCTGCTGGCCGCGATGCTGTTTGCGATTTCGCTGTTCTTCCGCACGGTCGATCTGGCGCTCTGCAATGCGTTTCCGGCCGGTACGCATTTCCTCTGGCACATTTTCAATGCGCTGGTGATCTTCGTGCTGCTGCACGCGGCGATCCTGCACGGGCCTGAAAAGGCTGGAAGATAAATTTTGGACTGTGAGGGTTTTTAAACGAGGAGGCGGCCTTTCGGCCGCCTCAAGTTTTTACGCCACGCCGGGAGGAGGAAGGGTGGGGGCTTTGCGAGCAACAAACTCGCAGAACCTCCGAATGCGTGAGCAAAAAAACGAATCAGTTCGTACCCAAACCATATCAGTTTCATGACCCGCGTGCAGGATTATTTTTTTGAGAATGGTCAGGTATCGCTGGATGCGTCTTTGCGTTGCGGCGAATGAAAAGATTTCTCACTTTTGGAGCTGATGCACCATCCTTTTTTTGCATCCGTAGGGGTCGTAACCCGGCGACACCAATCCGCCGTATTGCGGGAACCAAACTCCCGCCGCGCCGTTGGGGGCTGGGCGGTAGCGAATAAATTTCCAGTTTTCCCGGCGCATGGCGCCGCACAGGAGTGATCCGGATGCTCGCACTCTTCATGATCGGACGCATTGCGTTCGCGCTGATTTTCATCATTTCCGGCATCAGCAAGTTCATGGATCTGACGAACACCTCCAACATGATCGCCGCCGAAGTGCTGCTGCCGGGTTTTCTGTCCGGTGTGGTGACGCAGATCGAGGGCGCGACCGGCATGCGGATGCCGATGGTGCTGGCGATTGCGGGTGCGGTCATCGAGGTGATCGGCGGTGCCATGATCGCGCTTAATTTCGCGAGCCGCCTCGGCGCCATTCTGCTCATTCTGTTTCTCATTCCGGCGACCTATTACTTCCACGATTTTTGGACCATGTCCGGCGACGCCTGGATGCAGAACCTGATCCAGTTCCAGAAAAATCTCTCCCTCCTCGGCGGGCTGATCGTCTTCTTCGTGCTCGGCTCGTGGCGCCCGGGCGAGAACGAGATCATGGAACGCGAGACGATCTACACACGGCCCGAACCGGTGGAACGCATGGGGCGGGCCGATCGCGTGGAGCCTGTCGATCCGGTAACGCCGGTCCGCGAGGACCGTCCCGTCATCAACTGAATCAGTCCGGCTTCAGCTCCTTCGCGATGGCCGCGATCACGCGCGCATCCATGGGCTCTATCGCCGTAGCAAAACTTCCCGCGAGCTGGCCGTCACGGCCGACCACGTATTTGTGGAAATTCCAGCGCGGCAGATCGAACGGCTTTTCGATCGCGGCCCAGCGGTAGAACGGATGCGCGGTGGCGCCGCGCACCGGCACTTTCGCCGCGATCGGAAACGAGACGCCATAGCGATGCGTGGTGTGATTGATTTCCTCGGCGCCGCCCGGCTCCTGCCCGCCGAAATCGTTGGAAGGGACGCCGATGATCAGCAGGCCCCTCGGACCATAACGCTCCTGCAATTGCTGAAGGCCGGTATATTGCGGCGTGTATCCGCACAGCGAAGCGACGTTGACAATCAGGATCGGTTTTCCGGCGTGGTCCGCGAGACGGATTTCCTTTCCGTCGAGGCCCTGAAAAGAGAAGGCATAAGCGGTGGCCCGGCTCATCCCCGGCGACTGCGCGAATGCGGCGGCCGGGAGGACCGAAGCACATCCCACCAAGCTCAATCCCAGAAACGCGCGTCGGCTTGTCATCGGCAATCTCCTTCTGGCCCCATCTTAACCATTGATACGGGCACGCGGATAAGCCGGATTTGGCGTATCCGGGAATTGTTAACCAGCCAGGCGGTACAACAGGCCTCGATTGCGCCACGAGTTTCCCCCGCGCCGGTCACGAAATAGTCGTGCGCGGCTGGTGGTTTAGCCGCCGGGTGAGGGGGATCGAGCGCATCGGGTACGCGCGTATTTGCGTGCCGGGGGAGGAGTTCATGCGTTCCACCGCACTCGTTATCGCAGCCATCCTGTTTGGCTCCGTCCAGCCCATCGAAGCGTCTCAGCAGCGCAGTCTTGATTTTGCCACCCAGCAGGACGTGCTCCGCTGGGTGAACGGTTATCGCTCCCGTCCGGAACCGGTGCTGGTGCCCGCGGCGTTTCGCGCGCTCAGCCATCAGGGCGCGCTCCGCGATCCCGAAACCTCGGGCACTTATGCCGGCTTTCTTGCCGGTGTGATCAGCGCGAACCCGGCCGAGGCGGAATCCCTGCTCGTAAAAACCTTGCCGCTGCCGCCGGAAGACCAGTGGGTCATCATCCGCGCCATCGCCTATTCCGGAATTCCGGACTGGAAATATCTGATGCAGCGCTTCTATGTGCGCATGCCGTCGCGCAGCGTGATGATCGAAGCTTATGTGCAGGACAAGCTGCCGACATTGAAAGACGTCGCCTTCGAGAAAGTGAAGGACAAGGAAAAAGAGAAGGAAAAACCCAGGCTCGAAGCCAGTCCCGAAGTGCTCGACACGTACTGGGGCTACTATCTCGCGACCGGCGCCTATGAGCCGATTTCGCGCATCATCGTCATGCTGCCGTGGTCGAAGGACGACAACGACGTGGACCGGCTGATGGTCGGCTCGATGGCGAAATATGCGCTCGCGAGCAACGCCTCGCGCGAGCAGGATCTCCTGAATATGCTGAAATGGGCGGCACCGCATCAGAAGGAAAAACCCGGTGTCGTGCTGAAGGAAGTGATCTACGCCGCCGAAACGGCGCAGCTTGCGCCGATCAAGAAGCAGGCGATGGCTTCGATCGAGGACCTGAGGCGGAAGGGCCCGTCCAGCAAGCGCAATGTCGGCTTCTGGGGCACGGTCGGCCAGAGCGCGATTGCGCTCGGCTGTGTCGCCGCCGCGGCGGCAGGCCAGGTCGCCCTGGGACTGCCCTGCGTGCTCGGTGGTGCTACCGCATCGGCGGCGATGCAGATTTATGCCGCGGGCAATCAATAACGCCGGGCCATAAACGCTGCCCCTAAATTTATCAACATCGGGTTTTTGCTGGGAACCTATGTCCTGCGATCCGGTTCTCCATGCAGCCAGCAATACTTTCGTATCGGTCTGGCCCGGAATTTGAATGTTGCTGTGCACGAGACAGCAGGATGGAGATTGCCCGCATGAAAACGTTGACGATGCTTGGGGTAATGGCCGCGCCGTTTGTGATCGGCGGAATAGCGGCGGCGAATACGGAAGGTGGCGCCAATCTGTGCGCCATTTTGTTTTTCTGTCTGTTAATGATTCGCGAATCCACGAAAATCTGCATGCTTCTGGAGCGCCGCTGGCAGATGTTTGAGCAATCACCTGCATTTCCACCGCTCGTAACCCCATCGATGTTGGGCAGTGAAACGCAGCCCATCCGCGTCCGCGCCAACGATCGTCAGAGGGATGTTTATCACCGCCGCTGACGGCGGGGATAAGATCAGAGCATGGCGAGCGGCTCCGCCGCTTTGGGCGGCGGGAATGCCTGGTCGAGCGCCGCCAGTTCGCCGGCCGTCAACTTCAGATCCAGTGCGGCGCGGTTTTCCCGCATGTGATCGAGCGAACTCGTTTTCGGGATCACGATCACATCTTTCTGGCGCAACAGCCACGCGAGCGCGACCTGTGCCGCCGTCGCGTCATGCGCCCCTGCGATTTTCACGAGCGCGGGATGCTTCAGCATCCGGCCCTGCTCGATCGGCGAATAAGCCATGATCGGCATTTTCCGTTTGCGGCAGAGCGGCAAGAGATCGAACTCGATGCCGCGGCGGGTGACATTGTAAAGCACCTGATCGGTCGCACAGGCCTTGCCGTCCTTCAGCGACCATAGATCGTTCATGTCGCCGAGATCGAAATTGCTGACACCCCAGTGGCGGATTTTCCCGTCCTTCACGAGTGCTGCGAAAGCAGAAAGCGTTTCCTCCAACGGCGTGCCTAGCCGCCAGTGCAGGAGATAAAGATCGATCACTTCGGTGTTGAGCCGCTTCAGGCTGCGCTCGCAGGCGGCGATGGTTTTGGCGCGGGATGCGTTGCTCGGCAGCACCTTGCTGACGACGAACACTTCGCCGCGGCGGCCTTCGATCGCTTCCGCCACCACTTCCTCGGCGCCGCCATCGGCATACATTTCCGCCGTATCGATCAGCGTCAGGCCAAGATCGATGCCGAGCTTGAGGGCGGCGACCTCATCCTTGCGCTTGCGCGCGTCGTCGCCCATGAACCAGGTGCCTTGTCCGAGGATCGGCACCGGTTCGCCGTCGGGAAGTTTCGTCGTCGGCACGGCTTTCATTTTTTCTTGTCCACGCGGGGTTCCGGCAACCGGTAGGCGTCGAGCGCCTTCGCCGCCTTGGCCGACCTGTAAACCCATACCTGGCTCGCCAGTTGCCACATCTTCCGTTCTTGTTCGATGGTGCGCGGCAGTTTCAGGCCGAGTTTTTTGGCGAGATCCTCGCGAAAGAGATCGAAGGAACTCATCACCAGAACGCCCCAGCTATAAGCCATGTGGCAGGCGATCTGGGACGCACCGAATGCGATGCCGAAGGCCAGTACCGGAATCCAGGGGAGGGGAAGCGTGCGCCCGACGATGGCGAGCGCGCCGTACAAGATCAAGCAGAGTGTGCCGGTGAACCAGATGTTCACCCAGAAATCGACCTGCGATTTTTCGTCGTTGATCAGCTCGCGATATTCCTTCGGGATCGCGCCATGCAGGCGCGTGACACCGATGGTGGACTCGATGCCGTACACGACGCGCGGATAGACTTCGAATGCGCGCAATGCATTGCCGAATTTGGTCGGCAGCACGATATCCTCCGAATCCGGATAATCGCGCGCAAGCTGCCAGAGCGCGGAGCCGTAAGCGTTCGGAATGCCCGGATCGACCGGCCCCTTGCGTTTCGCCGCTTCGTCCCACTGCCTGCGGGTTTCGGCGATGGTTGCTTCCAGATCGCGAAACTTTTGCTTGCGATACCAGCCCCAGAGCCGCGCCGGATTGGTACGGCCATATCCTTCCAGAATCCGGATCAGCGGCCGATTGAGCGCCAGCAGCAGGATCGCGGTGAAGGAGAGGGCGAGCAGCGACACAACGCCAAGCGTGATGTCTTTTTCGCGCGCGATCTCGCGCAGCGGCCCGCCGTAGCCGAAGAGATCGGCGATGCCCGCGAGCGCGATCATGAGGGCGGCCGCCGGCAGCAAATAGCCGATGGCGAAAGCGCGTGTCAGCAGTTTTGGAAGATCACCCACGGTGTACCGAATATTTCAGCGCGGCGGTTTCGGAGAGGACATTCGCGGCTCCAGCGCTGGCGGGAAAATATACCATGACGAAGCGTTCGCGCGAGCGGCTTTCGCTCCGCGGTATCGTCAGTCTGCGCGCCCACGAAGGGAGGCGCGGGACGCCGGGGACATCCGGTCCCCACGGTCCATGTGCGAAGGCAAAAGCACATGGAGGCCTTGCCGCGAGGTGCCGGACATCTTCCGGCGTCCCGCGCGCGGTGTTTAATCGGCTTGCTCCGCCTGAACCCCGGTGGACTAACCAAGCCCGCTACGAACGGACTTATGCTCTATCCACCGCTGGCGGCATCCACACCGGCGCGACCGTGGTTGGGACCACGGGAAGCGCCAGACCCGGAATGCCTGTGGCGCACGGTCGGTGCGCCGGGCCCGGACGGCTTGGGCCGCGATGCTGCGGGCGTGCGTAACGTCCACGGCAAAGCCACCGCTCCAGTTTCGCACATGGTTACGCGTGGCCACGCGCCCCTCGGTGAAACCGGACGCGGAGATTGTAGGGGAGGCGGCAAGCGCGGGGATAAGGTTTCGCAAGCGGTTGAAATTGCAGGCGCTGAATCGCAAGTGAAGCGGATAGCGCAATCCTGTGAGAACATCCGCTACGAGGCGCTTACTTGCTCGCCCCGTCGTAAGGCATCGGGTTTATCTTCCCGAGATCGACATCATCCAGGCAGCGCACGTTGACCGCGACCGTCATGCTGCCATCCGGCTTCTTGCCGCGCGCGAACGCCTCGACGCCGCAGACCCGGCAGAACATATGATTGATGACGTGTTTGTTGAATTTGTAGGAGGTGAGGTTGCGCTCGTCGGACAGCATCCGGAACTGCTCGCCGCCGACAAAGCCCCACAGGAACCCGTGCTTCTTGCAGATCGAGCAGTTGCAGGAAATGATCTTGCTGAGGTCGATGCTGACCTCATAACGCGTCTGCCCGCAATGACAGCTGCCCTTCAGGATCATGGCTTCCGGCATTCACTCCCCGAACTCGCGCTGTTTGATGTTCATGGCCTGGATTTCGACTTAACCGGTCACGAATCTTCTTTTGATTACATAGCGGGGGAAAGTTTGGTGTCCAACGAATTCACTGCGCTGAATGCGAAAGAGCGCGGAGTTCCATCCTGTCTTCTGATGGTTCAATCGTGGAACCCGGCTCACTTCTTCGGCTGTGGCGCCTTGTGTTCGATACCGGACGAATCCTCACGCGGGTGATCGTCACGCCATTGTCTTGGACGCTCGAACGGACCCTGCCAGATGCCGCGCTTGGCGCGGCGGGCTTCCTCTTCCGCGTCGGCATATTTGCCTTCGCCGGGACGTCCCGAGGCGGTGGCCCAGCCGCTGCGCACCATTTCCTGGGCCACGTCCTTCACGCTACCGGCCGAGCAGGTGGAGATGTTGCGGCCGTAGCGGTCCTTGGCGGTGGAGTTGCAGTGGATCTCGCCCTTGCGGAGGATGATGCCGAGTTGCTTGCGCGACTCCGGCCCGCAGCGCCATACGCTGCCGTCCCCTGAAATGCAGTTCTGCTTCAGTTCGGGCGCATCGATGCCGTCGAGACGGATCGAAACCTTATCCAGCACGAAGCTGTCTCCGTCGCGCAGCACGAGCCTGTCCGCGTCGCCGACGGTGGGCGGCAGCTGCATGCCGAAATAGCGCACGGCCACGATGGCGAGCGCGCAGAAAACGACGATATAGAGGATGGGTAGAATATGCCGTTTCAGTTGACAGCCTGGGCCTTCGGTTTGGACTTCGGCTTGGCGCCCGGCTCGTCGCCCTTCGCCATGCATTTGGTGATGAAGGACTTGCGGGCGTTGCCGCTGAGTTTCTGGTCGTTTGCCCCGAAGTTGCAGATGTCCATCTTCTCCTTCGGCGTGATGGCGAAGGCGGGGCCGGCGGCGAACAGCGCGGCTGCAAAAACAAAGGCGGTGGCGAATTTCATTGTTGCTTCCTGCCTGAATCGAACAATCCAATTCTAGCACGGGCAGGCCCTGGAAGTCGCCATGCTGCCGTAACTGCAAAGGCTCGATTTTTGGGTTCCGCCGGGGCAATATCCGCCCGCAACGGGAGGGAAGAATGCCTGAAGTAGTGGTTTACATGGCCGAAGGCCGCACGCCGGAACAGAAGAAGTCGCTGATGAAGGACATCACCGATGCGGTGGTGAAGAACACCGGCGCCAAACCCGATGCGGTGACGGTGTCGTTGATGGAAACGCCGAAGGCCAACAAGGCCAAGGGCGGCGTGCCGTTCAGCGAGCGTTAGACAGGGGCGCAATCGAAAAACCCCGGCACGGCGGCCGGGGTTTTTGTTTTTGTCCCGAAGCCAGCGCTCAGTTGCCGTCCTTGGAGGTGCGCTTGATGTCCATGCCGTGCGCGCGCTTGTAGGACTGGATGTCCTTGAAGCGGCCCTTGGCATCGCGCTTGGCGTAAAGCTTCTTGCCCTTTGAGCTGTAGAGTACCGTGCGGCGAGCCTTTTTCTTCTTTGCCTTCTTCGCCTTCCGTTTTGCCTTGGCCATACCCGTCCCCCCGATCAATGCACCAATGGAATCACTGAAACCACGCATGGTGGTGTGCGAGTGTAGCGTGGTCTAGTTCCAAATTTCACGCGATCCACAAGTAATAATACGGTGCGATTCAGCGCCCCGCCAGGGTTTGATTTCCCCCCAGTCGCTTTCGTCTTTTTGTCGCCTGCCGATGCGCGGCAAGCTAAAATATCGGCATTGGGTATCCATGAGGGGAGGATATTGCATGGCTATTGTTGAAAATACGTCCAAGAAACTGGTGCTAAAATCCGGCTCCACCGTGTTCACGCTCGACAAGGACGCGGGCAAGGCGGTGATGCAGCGCAAGATGATGTTCATGAACCTGAAGCCGGTCGAGGTGGATCTGAAAGACATTACCGATGTAACGCTCGATCTGGGCATGGACCGCGCCTCGGGCATCGAGATTTGCAACGCAATGGTGATTACCCGTACGGGGGCCGGTCTTGCCGTGGGGGCGGCGGACAAAAAGGATGCGGAAGCCACCGCCGCGGCGATCAAGAAATTCCTGGGATTGAAATGAAACGGAAAACGGGCGGGGTGACCCGCCCGTTCTACCATTTAGGCGCGAAGCCTAATTCGCCGAAACGCCGGCTTCTTTCAGAATCCGCGAATAGCGCTTCGTCTTAAACTCGTCCCCAACCGGTGCTAGGCTCTCACCATGAGCAAGGGCCAGACCGGCATCCGCCCGAGAACCGCGACACGCGCCAACACCGCGCGGCCTCCGCTGTATAAAGTCATCCTGCTCAACGACGATTTCACGCCGCGCGAATTCGTGGTGCAGGTGCTGAAGGCGGTGTTCCGCATGAACGCCACGCACGCCGAGCAGGTGATGCTGACCGCGCACCAGAAGGGCGTCTGCGTGATCGCGGTCTATGCGAAGGACATCGCCGAGACCAAGGCGAAGGAAGCGACCGAACTTGGCAAGGCGCAGGGCTATCCGTTGTTCTTCATGACGGAGAAGGAGTAGTGCCTGTAACGGCAGCATCCGGATTCGGTTTTCATACAGCGGTATCAAAACCTCTCCCCGTTTACGGGGAGAGGTCGGCGCGTGAAACGCGCCGGGTGAGGGG
>LNFM01009286.1_pt1 | contig 31928 bp, 41 predicted proteins | sample 596031 | NCBI WGS metagenome assembly LNFM01 (sample SAMN04254537, study PRJNA301005) | activated carbon metagenome | isolation source: dual media filters at the Ann Arbor, Michigan drinking water treatment plant | place: USA: Ann Arbor | reverse complement strand
ATCAGAACGATAGCGACATCGTCCGCGCCTTGCGCCGCGGCACCGGGGACACCGTGAACCAGGCCGGCCAGCAGGTCGTGCGCCGCAATCTCAATATCCAGCCGACGCTGACCATCCGTCCCGGCTATCACGTGCGGGTGATCGTGACCCGCGATCTCGTGCTTGAGCCTTATCGAGGATAGGGAGGCGACGATGTCCAAACTGCGCTTGGGCGCCATACTGGACGAGAAGCCGGTGAAGCTGACGGTCGACCTGCCGGCGGCGATCCATCGCGATCTCTTGCTCTACGCCGAAGTCCATGGCCGCGAGACCGGACAGGCGATCGATCCGTCGAAGCTTGTAGCGCCCATGCTGGCGCGATTCATGGCAACCGATCGAGCCTTCGCCAAGGCGCGCCGCACTTTGAACCGCATCCACGTGACCGACGCCCGGGCTAAATGAAGGGAGTGGGATGATGGGTCTTGCGCAAGGACTCGAGGAAACGCGCCAGTGCCGGATTGCTGTTGTGCTGCTCCCAGCAGGCCGTGAAAGTGATATGGCTGGGGCCCGATGGATCGCGAACCTCGCGAAAGCGAACGCCCGGATAGGCAAGGCTGGTCCATGATTCGCAGAGAATGCTGACATGACGACCGGCCTCAAGCATCGCCAGGACGTTTTCATTGCCGATATCCCAGGTCTCGATAGCGGGAGCGTCTCCGGGCGACGAGAGCTTCCGCAGAATGATGTTGCGTAGATCTGGTCCAGGATCGCGTTGGCTCAGAAGGAATGTCTCGTCCTTGAGATCGCTCCACTCGAGGACGTCGCTGCTCGACAGAGGGTGCCTGGCCGGCAGTGCGACAACAATGCGTTCTGACCATAGCGACATTGAAGGCCCCGCGTACTGCCGGGCCTGACCTGCGATTATCGCAACGTCCAAGTCTCCGGCGCTAACAGCTGTTATCAGTTGAGCACGAGTCCGTTCGGTGACTTGTATGCCGATTTCTGGAAACGACTTGATATGATCCGCCAGGACAGCGCGGAGCTTGCCGGCTGAGACTGACGTACAGAACCCTATTTTCATGACGCCGGCTTCACCGCGACCGGCTAAACGCGCACTTGCTACCATATCGTCCACATCACCGAAAAGCCGCCGAGCAGCCCGTGCCATGTTTGCGCCGGCTGATGTGAGACGCACTCCGCCACTTGAGCGCTCGAACAGAGAGACGCCGAGTTGCACTTCAAGCTGGCGGATCCGGCGGCTGAGTGCGGACTGCTTGAGATTGAGAGCGACAGCAGCTTGCCGGAAGCTGCCATGCTCCGCGGCTGCAATAACGCCGCGCAACGAACTCAGATCGAGGTCCATAATTTGACCATGAGTTGCTAGAGGTGTGATGCCGGCGTCTCTGGCGTTCAATACGGAGTGACACCTCGCACGGTAATGACGCCCGACACACATCACTGCAATGATTGGCAAGCTTCCAAGCGGCTGGGTACGGCCGAATGCGAGCGCGCCTGTTCGTCGAGAATCCGGTCGAGTTCGGCGAGAACCCACTCGCGGCCGCGCATTTGATAGACGCAGTGCCTTGCCAGCAATCTCCTTCTGAAGGCACCGTTGCATCGCGGGAAGGGAGAGTTTGGTTGATCGTGTGGGCGACTAACCGAAGTTCGTCACTACTTCGCCCAATCGCGCTGCCGACGATGCCTCGCAAAGATCATTGGATCGAGGACGACAATCCCGGAGAATCTGTCTTGCCGCCGCTGCCTGCAGGGCTGCCACCGATGGTGAGCGCGGCCTGGAGGTCGGTCTCGGCGAGCAGGAAGTCGCGCCGCGCATCGAGCGACGCCGCGTTGGCCGCGATGCGCACGCGGGTATCGGTGAGATACTTGAACAGGTCGACACGCATGCCCTCGCCGACCAGGACGCCACTGCTGTAGCGCAGCATGATCTCCCTCGAGACGACCTGACGCAGCGGCAGCACGCGGTCGCGCCAGGAGCGGGCGATATCGTAGGTGGCGCGATAGCTCTCATAGGCGATGCGCGCCTCGGAGCGGGCATCGACGGCCTTGCCGGCCAGGAGGTTCAGCGCCCGCATGTAGGTTTCGCGCGCCGTCCGCGTGCGCGCCTCGCCGGTGTCGAAGATCGGGATCTGGAGGTCGATCTGCGCGCCGCCGCGGTTGATCGCGGTGTCGAAGTTGGTCAGCGGGTTGGCCGTCTCGTTGTTGAAGATGCCGGACAGTTGCAGCATCGAGACGTAGCGCGTGGCCTCGGTGAGGGAGAGCGACTTGGCGAGCGCGGTGACCTCGCGGCGCGCGATCTCGAGGTCGACGCGGCGCTTGATCGCCTCGACCTCCACTTCCGCCGGAGAGTCGAGCGCCGACGGCAGCGGCGGCAGTTCGCCGGGCAAGGCGAAGGCGAGGCCGGCGCCGGACAGGCCGAGCAGCCGGACGAGCGTTTCGTGGTCGCGACGTGCCCGCAGCTTCGCCTGCGCCACGCGGGCGTCCAGCTCGGCGCGGAAGGCGGCGATCTCGGCCTGGTCGAGCTGGTCGCCGCCGCCGGCTTCACCTATCCCGGCGATCAGTCGCGCCGCCGCGTCGGCGGTGGCCCGCGTCTGTTCGAGGAAGCCGACCTGCTGGCGGGAGGCGATGGCCCGCACGTAGGTGCGGCGGGTATCCGCGGCCAGGCGCAGGGTGGCTCCGATCGCCCGGTAGCGGGCCTGGCCAAAGCGCTCGGCGGCGATCGCCGTGCGCCGCGGCAGGGTGATGAGATTGAGGATGTCCTCGATCAGCCGGACTTCGAAGTTGGCCACCCCGGTACCGGCGACCCGCAACAGCGAGAGGCCAGGATTGGGCGGCAGGCTCGCCTGAACGTAGGCTGCTTCCGAAATCCCGAGGTCGTTGTAGGCGGCCTGGAGGGTGCGATTGTTCAGGAGGGCGATCTGCACCGCCTGTTCGGCCGACAACGGCCCGGCCAGCAGGGCGGCCACCTGCTCGCGGGCGTGCGCCGCCTGCTCGTCGGTCGAGATCTTGACCACGTCCTTGCCGATCTCCTGCCGGACACCGCTTGCGACCTCTCCCATGCCGCCGTCGGCCGAGAACTGGGCGCAGCCCGCCAGCAGGGCGGACAGCGCGAGAAAAACCGGGCGTCTCATGCGTGTGCCTCCTGGATGGCAGCGGGTGCAGGCTGCAGGTGCCAGCCCTTGACCAGCGCGTAGAGCGCCGGGATCACCAGCAGGGTGAGCAGGGTCGAGCTCACCATGCCGCCGATCATCGGTACGGCGATGCGCTGCATCACCTCCGAGCCGGTGCCGGTGCTCCACAGGATCGGCAGCAGTCCCGCCATGATGGCGGTCACCGTCATCATCTTGGGCCGCACGCGCTCGACGGCGCCCTCGACGATGGCGGCGCGCAGGTCCGACCGGTCCAGCGGCCGGCCCTCCGCCGCGCAACGCCGCTGCCGTTCCTTCAGGGCCTGGTCGAGATAGATCAGCATCACCACGCCGGTTTCGGCGGCGACGCCGGCCAGCGCGATGAAGCCGACGGCCACGGCCACGCTCATGTTGAAGCCCATCCACCACACGAACCAGAAACCGCCGACCAGCGAGAAGGGCAGCGACAGCATGACGATCAGCGTCTCGGTCATGCGGCGGAAGTTGAGGTAGAGCAGCACCAGGATCAGCAGCAAGGTGGCCGGCACGACGATCCGCAGCCGGGCCTCGGCCCGCTCGAGGAACTCGAACTGGCCGCTCCAGAGGGCGTAGGAACCGGGTGGAAACCTGACCTTCTCCTGCACGGCGCGCCGCGCGTCGGCGACGTAGCCGCCGAGATCGCGGTCGCGGTAGTCGACGAAGACATAGACCGCGAGCTGGGCGTTCTCGGTGCGGATGGTGGTCGGCCCCTGGTTCACCTTCACCTCGGCGAGCTGGCCGAGCGGGATCATGCCGCCGCGCATGGTCGAGACCAGCACGTCGGAGGCGATGGCCTGCGGGTCGGAGCGCAGGTCGCGCGGATACCGGACGTTGACGGTATAGCGCTCCCGTCCCTCGACCGTCGTCGTCACCGCCTCGCCGCCCAGCGCGCTCGATACCGCCTGCTGCAGGTCTTCGATCAGCACGCCGTACTGCGCCAGCCGCGTGCGGTCGGGCACGATGTCGAGGAAGGACCCGCCGGTCACCCTTTCGGCGAAGGCGCTGGTCGTGCCCGGCACGTCGCGCACCGCCGCCTCGACCTGGCGGGCGAGGTTCTCCAGTTCGCCGAGGTCGCGCCCCAGTAGCTTGATGCCGACCGGCGTGCGGATGCCGGTGGCCAGCATGTCGGTGCGGGCCTTGATCGGCATGGTCCAGGCGTTGCTGACGCCGGGGAACTGCAGGGCCCGGTCGAGTTCGGCGATCAGGGCGTCGACGTTCATGCCCGGCCGCCACAGGGCCTTGGGCTTGAGGTTGATCACCGTCTCGAACATTTCGAGCGGGGCGGGATCGGTCGCCGTGCCGGCGCGTCCGCCCTTGCCGTAGACCGAGGCCACCTCGGGGAACGACCGGATGATCTTGCCCTGGGTCTGCAGCAGCTCGGCCGTCTTGGTGACCGACAGGCCGGGCAGCGTCGTCGGCATGTAGAGCAGCGTGCCTTCGTCGAGGGTCGGCATGAACTCGGTGCCCAACTTCATCGCCGGCCAGGCCGTGGCCCCCAGCATGGCCAGCGCGAGCATGACGGCGACAACGCGGGCGCGCAGCACCAGCCGGATCGCTGGCCGGTAGAGCCAGATCAGCAGCCGGTTTACCGGATTGCGGTGCTCGGGCAGAATCCGGCCGCGCACGAACAGAAGCATCAACGCCGGCACCAGGGTGACCGACAGCATCGCTGCCGCCGCCATGGCGAGACTCTTGGTCCAGGCCAGCGGCTTGAACATGCGGCCCTCCTGCGCTTCGAGCGTGAAGATCGGCAGGAACGACACGGTGATGACCAGAAGGCTGAAGAACAGCGCCGGCCCGACTTCGACGGCGGCCTCGACGATCGCCTCGCCGCGCGACTGACCCGGTTTCAGGCGCTCCAGGTGCTTGTGGGCGTTCTCGATCATGACGATGGCGGCGCGATGGCGATGCCGCCGAGGCTCATGATGTTGGAGCCGATGCCGAGCAGGTGCATGGCGAGGAAAGCCATCAGGATGCCGACCGGCAGGGTGACGATCGCCACCAGCGCGGAGCGCACATGCAGCAGGAATACAAAACAGACCAGCGCCACCACGATGCTCTCTTCGACCAGCGTGCGGATGAGCGTGTCGATGGCACGATGGATCAGATCGGAACGGTCATAGACCGCTTCTATGCGCACGCCCTCGGGCAGACCCGGTGCGATCTCCCCGAGCTTGGCCTTGACGTTGGCGATCACGTCGAGCGCGTTCTGGCCGAAGCGCTGCAGCACGATGCCGCTCACCACTTCGCCCTCGCCGTCGCGCTCGGTGACGCCGCGCCGTTCGTCGGGGCCGAACTCGACCCGCGCCACGTCGCGCAGCAGGACCGGCGCCGGCCCGTCGGCGCGCAGCACGATCTGCTCGAGGTCCGCCGTGCTCTTGATGTAGCCGCGGCCGCGCACCATGAACTCGGTTTCGGCCATCTCGACGACGCGGCCGCCGACCTCGCGGTTGCTGGCGCGGATCGCGGCGATCACGCGGCTGAGCGGTACGCCGAAGCCGCGCAGCTTCACCGGGTCGACCACGACGTTGTACTGGCGCACGAAGCCGCCGACGCTTGCCACCTCGGCCACGCCCTCGGCCTTGGCGAGGGCGAAGCGGATGTACCAGTCCTGCAGCGAACGCAACTCGGCCAGCGAGCGGTTGGCGCCGACCACGACGTACTGGTAGACCCAGCCGACCCCGGTGGCATCCGGCCCCAGGGTTGGCTTGACCTCGGCCGGCAGCTTCTGGGCGCCCGAATTGAGATACTCCAGTACGCGACTGCGCGCCCAGTAGATGTCGGTGCCGTCCTCGAAGATGACGTAGACGAACGACACGCCGAAGAACGAGAAACCGCGCACGGCACGGCTGCGCGGCACCGCCAGCATCGCCGTGGTCAGCGGATAGGTGACCTGATCCTCGACCACCTGCGGCGCCTGGCCCGGCATCTCGGTGTAGACGATCACCTGGATGTCGGAGAGGTCGGGGATGGCGTCGAGCGAGACGTGGCCGACCGCATAAAGGCCGCCGCCGACCAGGGCCAAGGTGGCCATGAAGATCAGCAGCAGGTTGCGCGCCGACCAGCGGATGAGCCCGGCGATCATTTGCCGTCTCCCGCCGGCTTTCCCGCGGTGAAGGCCGCGAGGGCCGCCCGCAGGTTGCTCTCGGCGTCGATCAGGAAAGTGGCCGATGTGACGACCCGCTCGCCCGGCTTCAGCCCCTCCAGAACCTGCACGTGGCCCGGTACGCGGACGCCGAGCCTGACCGCGCGCGGCTCGAAGCGGCCCTCGCCGCGCTCGACCAGCACGATCTGCCGCTTGCCGCTGTCGATCACCGCGGAGTCCGGCACGACCACCCATCGTCCGGGGATCGGCGCCTCGATCTCGACGGTGGCCGCCATGTCGGCGCGCAGCAGCCCGTCGGGGTTGGCAACCTCGATGCGCAGGCGCGCCGTGCGGCTCTCCTTGCCGACGCTGGGATAGATGAAGGTGACGCGGCCGGAGAACGGACGGTCGGGCCAGGCGTTGACCGTGACCTTGGCCATGTCGCCCGCCTTCACGAAGGCGAGGTCCTGCTCGTAGACCTCGGCCAGCACCCACATCACCGACGTGTCGACGATCCGGAACAGCGTCTCGCCGGGTTGGTAGCGCATGCCCGCGACCGCCGTCTTCTCGATCACCGTGCCGGCGGCGGGCGCCGGCACGGTGATGGTGCGCGGCGGACGTTCGCCGCGGCGCAGCTTTTCCAGGTCGCTCTCGGGGTAGTCGAGATTACGCAGGCGGTTGTCGGGAATTCCTGCTGCAGCACGTTCAGTTCGGGGCTGTAGACCTCGAACAGCGGTTGCCCGCGTGTCACCGTGTCGCCCGTGGCGTTGACCAGCAGTTTCTCGATCCAGCCGCCAAACCGGGGCGCGATCACCGTCTGGCGGCGTTCGTCGTACTGCACCGTGGCGAAGGTACGCACGGTGCGGGCCAGCGCCCGCTCCTCGACGATCTCGCTGCGGACGCCCAGCCGCTGCACGCGGTCGAGGCTCACTTTGACGATGTTGTCGCCCTCCGAAGCGCCTTCGTCCTCGCAGACGGGGATATAGTCCATCTGCATCGAGTCCTTCTTCGGGACTGGAGAAGTGTCGGGTGCGCCCATCGGATTGCGGTAGTATTTAACCTGGCTCCCGGCGCAGGCGCCGGCCGGTGTCGCGCTGGCGGCGGCTTCGGTGACGCCTGCTGTCACGAGTGGGCCTGTACCTTTCCACGCCCACAGCACGGCACCGGCGCCGACCGCGAGGCCGACCAGAACGGCGACCACCGCAGTCGAGAGTCCGCGACCGGCCTTGCAGCCTTCGATATTCGACATGCGACTTTCCTTCCAGCGGCCGCACGCAAAGACACGCGCGGCGACACGCGACAATCAATCGACACTCAGAAGGTCAGATTCGCGGAGGGAAGGGGTCGGGGGGCGGCGGCAGGCCGGTCAGGAGGACGAGTCGCGCCGGCCAAGGGATGGTGGCGGCGCCGATCGCCGGCAGGGCGAAGGAGGCCACGCCGAGCGTCGGTGATGTCGCGACACAGACCATCACGCACCCGGCGGCCGCGGGTTGGCACGGGCTGCCGTCGCAGTCCGGGCAATGGCTGCACGGTTCCGAGGCGGTCGTCTGTGTGGGCACGGCGTTGGGCATCGTCGCCGACGCCAGCGCGACCGCTGGCAGGCCCGACACCAGAACGGCGAGGCAGCCCAGCAGGCCGGCAAGGAGGCGCAGACGCATCATCGCCTCATAGTACGCCCTGCCGGGTCGCGCGCCAATCAACAGATTGTCACCGCTTTCTCATCAGGACTTTGCAAACCGGAAATTCTAGTCGGGGAACGGCGAGGCCTTCGGCATCTGGATGACGCCGAAAGCGCGCTCCGTGCTCAGATGGCAGGCGTTACGGGCCACGTGCCGGATCACCATCCTAGTCTTTCTCGGCTTTATGACCCTTTCCCTGACGCATATACCAGTGGCCGAGCCAGCGGTAATACGACTCAATCGCTCGGAGTGCGTCGCCCAAAGCAACTACTTGCCGGAGATTTCTTCCCTGACCATCACCTACTCGGACGCGATCGTAAGAGCAAAGACAAGACGCCGAATGAACGGCGCGGCCAGAATTACGATTGGAGCCATCGCAGCCCAGGCGATAAGCCAGGAGCCGAGCCAGTGGACCGTGAAAGTGGAGTCGTCGAGAAATGGCATGCTTGCGATTGCGGCGGCAATGGCGGAGGTCATTCCGGATTGGATGACGGCAAAGACGAAATGGCTATAGCGTCTGGGTATGCGCAACATGCTCTGCCTTCCTGATCGCTCTTGTTACGCCGCAGGGTGTCGTTCCAGGATGGCAAACATTGTGCCATGACCACCATACTCATCGACTTCAGGTCGTCGAGATCGGATCCCGGTGTCGCCTACCGCTTCCTGGCCCGCAGCCAATAGCGTAAGCGGCCGAACATGCCGATGGTGATCAGCAAGCCGGTCGTGACCAGTACCAGCCCGGCGATCTGCAGCGGCGCGGGAATCTCGCCGACGATCGGGATGCCGACCAGGACCGACACCGCGGGCACGATAGCGGGAAACAGCACGGCGCGACTGACGCCCAGCAAGACGACCGCCTGGCTGTAGGCGACCATCGTGATCACGCCCTGCAGTCCGCCTTGCACCAGCCCCTGAAAGGCCAGGGTGCCGAGCGGCAATGTCATCAGATGGCCCGTCCCCACCCACAGGAGATAGACCGGCGTCGACACGACCATCGACAACACCGCCACGACGGCGGTGGCGCGCAGGGCGGAAAGCCGCCAGTGGCGCAGCAGCAACGTGAAGCCCGCCCACAGCAGGCTGGAGCCCGTTCGCCGGATTTGGCCGTGGATTGCGCGATCCCGTCCCAGCCGATCAGGCCGATCCCGAGCAGAACGATGGCCGCGCCGGCGAGATGGGTGGGCCCAAGCCGCTCGCGCAGGAAGAGCGCGGCGCCGATGGTGCTGACGATGGTGACCGTCGACGGTGCGATGACGGCACCGTGCGCCAGCGGCGCAAAGCCGTAGCCACCGGTCTGCAGCAGGGCGAACGGGGCGCCGCCCAGGGCCGTCAGGATCACGGCGCGCCTGAGGCCGATACCCGCCAGGGTCGGCAGCCCCCAGCGCACGAGCAGGGGCAGCATGATCGCGCCGGCCACGAGAAAGCGGGCAAAGATCAGGTCGGCGACACCCAGGCCGCCCAGGATCCCAGCGCGCGCCGCCGCAAACGAGAGAGAGGCGCCCAGCGCCATGGTGGCGCCGGACAGGAACCCCCAACGCGCGCGTCTTGCCCGTTCCGCCTCCACCGCCTGTACCATGGCCTCGCGGTAACACGATCGCAACGGCGGGGCATAGTATTTTGTAGCGAATGATCCAAAAACGTGCTTTGGTTACGAAATGGGCCGCCTGAAGGAATTCGACGAGGACAAAGCCATCGACAGCGCCGTCGACTGCTTCTGGGCGCGCGGCTACGAGGCGACGTCGGTCCGCGATCTGGCGGAGCACATGGGCATCGGCGGCGCCAGCCTCTACAACGCCTACGGCGGCAAGCGCGCCCTGTTCGTGGCCGCACTGGAACGCTACGCCAACCGCTCGTCGCGGGCGCGCATCACCCGCCTCGAAGCCACCGGCCGGCCAAAGCAGGCGATCGAAGCCTTTCTCGCCGAGATAATCGACCGGTCTTTGAAGGACCGCGCACGCAAGGGCTGCCTGCTGGTCAACTCGGCCCTCGACGTCGCGCCACACGATGCAGAAATCGGCAATGTCGTCGCCGGCTATCTCGAGGAAATTCGCGCCTTCTTCCGGCGCAACATCGAAGCCGGCCGCCGCATCGGCGAGATGCCGCGCAACATCGACGCCGTGGGCGTCTCGGCTCATCTGCTGGGAGTGCTGCTGGGTATCCGGGTGCTGGCACGCACCAGGCCCGACCGTGCGCTTCTCGAAAGTGTCGTCCGCCCGGCGCTGCGTTTGCTGGATTTGCCCGAGCCTCGGCCAGTGAAAGGAAAGCGATGATTGACCTCTACTACTGGCCAACTCCAAACGGCCACAAGATCACGATGTTCCTGGAGGAGGCGGGGTTGCCCTACCGGATTCATCCCGTCGACATCAGTGCTGGGGACCAGTTCAAGCCTGAGTTCCTGAAGTTCTCGCCCAACAACCGTATGCCGGCGATCGTCGACAACACCCCCAAAGACGGCGGCGCGGTCATTACGACTTTCGAATCAGGCGCCATTCTCGTCTATCTTGCCGAAAAAGCCGGCCAGTTCCTGCCTTCGGATACGCGCGGGCGCAACACGGTGCTGGAATGGCTGTTCTGGCAGATGGGCGGGCTGGGACCCATGGCCGGCCAGAACCACCATTTTGGAACATACGCGCCCGAGAAAATTCCCTACGCGATCGCGCGCTATGTCAATGAAACAAACCGGCTCTACGGTGTCCTTGATCGACGGCTCAAGGGCCGCGATTTCATCACTGGTGCCGACTACAGCATCGCCGATATGGCGGCCTATCCCTGGATCGTGCCTTGGAAGCGCCAGTTGCAGACCCTCGATGACTTTCCCGATCTCAAGCGCTGGTTCGAGTCGATCCGCCAGCGGCCGGCGACAGTAAGGGCCTATGCCCAAGCCGAACCGTTCTCCAACCGCCCAGCGGTCACGGAAGAAGGCAAGAAACTCCTGTTTGGCCAGACCTCGGCAAACCTGGGGCAGCCGCAACCGTGATTTCCGGCATCAAAGCGCTCGCATTTGACACCGGCGGCACGATCCTCGATTGGCACCGCGGCATCTCAGCGGCACTGGCCGCCGCGGGGCAACGCCGCAGCATCTCAGCCGACTGGGCCGCGGCGACCAACGAATACAGGCGGCGGGCGCTGAAGGGGATGACCCGCCAGGTTCGCCCGGATTTCAATATCGACGACGTGCATAGCCGAGTGCTCGATGGTCTGGCAGGCGAACTCGGATGGTCCGCCCTAACGGCCGAGGACCGCACCGCCATCCAGCGCGCCTGGCACACGCTGGACGCCTGGCCGGATTTCCCGACCGCTCTGGTACGCCTGCGCCGTCGGCGCGTCGTCGCATCCTTCACCATCCTCTCGACGTCGCTGATCGTCGACGTGTCGCGTAAGAATGGCCTCGATTGGGACTGTGTCGTGTCGTGCGAAATGATCGGCAGCTACAAGCCGAACCCGGAGGCTTACATCACTTGCGCCAAATGGTTGGGCTACCGGCCGGAGGAGATCGTGATGGTGGCATGCCACAATTTTGATCTGCTGGCCGCGCGCAAGGCATGCGACGTCCCGACGAATGGGGGGCTGCCGGCCCGCCCGATCCTCAGCCTGATCCCTCACATGACATCGTCGTCGACGATTTCGGTCAGCTCGCTGACTGGCTCGGCTGCTGAAGATGACCCGCTCTCCCGCGACCGTCGAACATCTCAATATCGAGGCGTTGTCCGCCCTTCCGGACGATGCGCCGGTCACCATGCTTAATCTGATGCGCTTTCGCGAGCGATCGCTCGACGGCAACGGCAGCGGCTGGGACGCCTACTTGCGCTACAGCACGCTGGCCATCAAGACGATCAAGGCTGAGGGCGGTTCCATCGTTTGGGCGGGAACGGCGGAAGCGGTGGCACTCGGCATCCCCGGCGACAACCGCTGGGACTATGTCGCACTCGTCCGCTATCCCTCGCGCAAGTCCTTCATCGCCATGATGACCTCGCCCGAGTACGCCGTGGCCAACATCGAACGCGAAAACGGCTGCGTCGCGCATACGATCCTCGCGATCCGCGAGACCTACAACAAGCTCACGTCCTCACGATCCTAGGAGCAGATCATGTCATTGGCAGACAAACTGGCAGAAACCCGCGCCGCGAGCGCGGGCCGGATCCCGCCCGAGCGCGCGGCGATCATGCATCGCGCGACCGACGATCTCCGCAAATCGGGAATCCTCGACTGCATCGCGCCGGTCGGCAATCCCACGCCCACCTTCGAGCTGGCCAACCACGACGGCCGCCGCGTCTCGTCGGCCGACCTTCTCGCCGGCGGACCGCTGGTCCTGTCGTTCTTCCGAGGGTCGTGGTGACCCTATTGCAGGCATGAGCTGGACGCTCTGCAGACCATCTACGCCGACGTAGCGGCCCTCGGGGCCTCGCTGGTCGTGATCTCTCCCGAACTGCCGGAACGCACGGCAGATATGGCCGCCAAACAGAAGCTCACCTACCCGATCGTCTGGGATGAGAAATCGGTGGTGGCCGAAGCCTTCGGCCTCGCCTTCACGCTGCCCGACGATCTCAGGACGGTCTATCTGGGGTTCGGCAACGATCTCGCCATTCGTAACGGCGATCCGTCGTGGCGCCTGCCCGTGCCAGCGCGGTTCGTGATCGACGGCCAGGGGATCGTCCGCTTCGTCCAGGCCGATCCCGACTACAGATACCGGCCCGAGCCGGAAACGACATTGGACGCGCTACGCAAGGTCATTTTGAGTTGACGCTCATTATTGCGATTTGGAGAACGAAAAGATGGTCAAGCGTCTGAGCGATATGCCGGAGGTCGAGGCAAAGCACCTCGCCCGCATCGAGTGCCCGGCCTACGACGATACGCCTTTGCTGCCCGGCAAGCCGCTCGCCGAGCGACGCGTGGTGCTGATCTCGACGGCCGGGCTTCACAAGCGCGGAGACCGGCCGTTCCGGCCGGGCGACGGCAGCTATCGCGTGATACCGGCCGAGACGCCGGCGCGCGACCTCGTCATGAGCCACATCTCGGTGAATTTCGACCGCACCGGCTTCCAGCAGGACCACAATGTCGTCTTCCCAATCGACCGGCTGCGCGAACTGGTGGACGAGGGCATCGTGGGCTCAATGGCGGCGGTCCACTATTCCTTCATGGGTGCCTTTCCACCCGAGGCGGCCGAGCCGCACGCCAAGCATCTGGCCGGGCTCCTGAAGAACGACAAGGTCGATGCTGCCCTGCTCGTCCCGGTTTGACCCGCCTGTACGCGCGCCGTGGGCGCGCTGGGCCACTTCCTAGAACGCGAGGGCATTCCTACCGTCGGCATCAGTCTGGTGCGCGAGCATACGGAAACCATCCGGCCACCCCGCGCGCTGTGGGTGACGTTCGAACTCGGCCGGCCGCTCGGCATGCCCGACGATCCGGCGTTCCAGCGCCGGGTGATGCAGGCCGCGCTCGACCTGTTCGTCCGCACCGACGGACCGCTGATCGCCGACTATCCTGAGCAAGTCGCCGAGGAAGCCGACTTCACCGGCTGGGCCTGTCCGATCAATCTGGCGCCCAGAGCCACCGACACGCTGGCAGCCGAGATCGACCGCCTCGCCGTCTGGTACGACCGCGCGGTCACGGCCCAGGGCCGCACCACGGTGGGCGTGTCCGGGCTCGATATGCCGGCGGCCGGGAAGCTGGTGGCCGCGGCTTTGGCGGAGTCGCTGCCCGCCGCGCAGCCGCTCAAGCAGGCGATCGACGATCTAAAAGCCTACTACCTCGAGGCGGCGTCGGCCTTTCCCGATCCAGGCTCGTCGCGGACGCGCAAGGCATGGCTGTGGGACGAGACGATCCTGGCGACGTCGTTGCTGGCGCTGCAACCCAAACTCGCGGACAGCGCCGATGCCCAGCACAGGATCCTGGCCAATCTGACCATGATCCCGGCGACCGAGCGGCACCGCCTGACGGGAAAATAGCTGAGACATGACCAAGAATGACTCTATTGAGCTTTGTAGAGGCCAGCACGTACATGTGTTCGGCGCTCACGGACAACTGCGTTTAATCATCGATCATCCGGCAAACTCGCCCCTCCTTGGGACTGTGGATCCAGTGGTGCGCTCTGCGGGAATTGCCATCGAGGCCAGCGACACGACAGTCTCCGTCTACGCGGCCAACGGCGGAGCTGTCCTGCGAATCGCCACCACAAAGTCGCGTTGCCTTTTAGCCTAGGCGTCCGGGTGACGCTCAAGTCATTGAGAAAGAAGGACTATTCCGAAGACCCCCAAACCCTTGGCGAACACCTCAAGAAGCGGCGGCGGGAGCTTGGACTTCTCCAGCGGGAAGCCGCCAAGCGCATGGGCATCCTCACGGAGACGTACCTAAACTGGGAGAAGGGTCACACGGAGCCCGTCGCATCCCAATTCCGGCCGGTGGTCGCCTTCCTCGGCTACGATCCTAGCCCGGCTCCTAGGACCCTTGCGGAGCGTCTGGAGGCCAAGCGGCGGGCGTCCGGCACGACCTTCGGCGAGGTCGCTGAGCACTTGGGCTGGGACGAAGGGACCCTCACTCGATACCTCAACGGAACTTGGCAAACGCCCCCTGCTCGGGCGGCGGCGCTCGAAAAGTTGCTGTCGGCCGAGACCGCAGATTTGTCCGCGATCCACCGTCCACCCCAGCGCTTGAGGGGGAAGCGCAACTAGCCGGGCTTTTGCAATACCGTCGAAGGGCAACTTCTTGCCCAATTTGGGCGAAGTATTGCCCTTCGTCGGAACAGATGTTGAACAGTCCGGCCGAGCGCAGCTTGGCGATCTACGCCGACGCATGTATTGAGGCGGTCATGTCGACGGTCATTGTGAATCTCGGGTTCGGAAATCTGAGCTCGGTCCGCATGGCGCTGGAGCGACTTGGTAGTAAGCCACTCATCACCTGCGACAAAGGCGAGATCCGCGATGCCGAGCGCCTTGTCGTGCCCGGCGTGGGAGCGGCGAGCTTTGCGGCCGACCAGATCGGGCGCCTTGGCTTGGCAGAAGTCCTAACCGGCTTTCCCCGTCCGGTGATGGGGATTTGCCTCGGGATGCAGTTGCTCTACGAGCGCAGCGAGGAGGGCGATGTGCCGGGCCTGGGTGTGTTCCAAGGCACGGTAACCCGCATGCAGGGCGATCGAACTCGGCCTATCCCACACATGGGCTGGAACAGCCTCTCCCTTCGCAATCCGGAGCATCCATTGTTCGAGGGCGTCGCCAATGGCGCCTTCGTCTATTTCGTTCACAGCTTCGCTGCTCCTGTAGGGGCGGACACGAATGCATCGTGTGAGTACGGCGAGCCATTCACAGCGGTGGCTGGGCACGGCCACCTGCTCGGCTGCCAGTTCCACCCTGAGCGCTCGGGGCCAGTGGGTGAGCGAATACTGGCTAATTTCCTGGCGCTTCCGGCAGTCTTGACCATGCTCGCACGTAGGATCATCCCATGTCTGGATATGAAAGATGGCCACGTCGTCAAAGGCGTCCGTTTCGGTGGGCATGAACGCGTCGGAGAACCAGTGGCGCTCGCTTTGCAGTACAGCGCCGGTGGAGCGGATGAGCTTGTCTTCTACGACATTTCCGCGAGTCCGGAGAGGAGAACCGTCGACCTTGGGTGGGTGACGGCTGTAGCGCGTGCCATCAACATCCCCTTCACAGTGGCGGGTGGAATCCGGTCCCTTGCCGATGCGCTCGCCTGCCTGGAGGCCGGCGCCGACAAGGTGTCGGTCAACTCGCCGGCCCTGGACCGTCCGCAGTTGATCGAGGAGATCGCCCGCGTCGCCGGCAGTCAGTGCGTGGTAGTCGGCGTCGACAGCCTCGCGCGCGAAGGTAGCTACGGTTACCGCAGAACGCCCAGACTTCCTTGATCAGGCGATAGTCGAACTCCCGCTGCCATTTGCGCGTTAGGAATGCCTCGATGGCGCCGCGGCCCTGCAAAAATTCGACACGGTTCCGCCAGATGCTGTCGGTCGTGTAGGCTAGCACTACCCGTGCCGGATCGCGCGAGTTCCACGCGTCTTCGGCCAGGCGCGCCTTCTGTGTGGCACTCTCGGCAGTGAATGGCGGAAATGGCGGGCGGCTCACGGCGATCTCCTGCAAGGCTTGATTGGCATTTGGCGTCTGCGCGCCGCCGGCGATGCGGATAGCGAACGCAGGCGGTCAGGCCGCCATGCGGGAAGTCACGACCGGAAAGTCGATGTCGGTCTTGGCGACTTCGTTGATGTAGTTCGTCCAGGTATTGAGCGCGACGTGGAGCACCATCTCGATCACCTGGGCATCGCTGTAGCCGGCGAGCTTGACGGTGCGGAGGTCGTCCTCGCCAACGTGGCCGCGCTCCCGCGCAACCTTGGCGGCGAAGCGGACTGCGGCGTCAGCCTTGGGGTCGTTCGAGGTACCGGCCCGGTTGGCGGCGATGGCGAGGTTCTTGCCGAGATAGCTGTGGGCTGAGAGGCAGTAGTTGCAGCCATTGATTTCGGCGACAGCCAGCGCGATGCGCTCACGCGTCTGCGCCGGCAGGGCACCCTTGTTCAGCGCGGCCGACAGGCCGAGGTATCCTTCGAGCGCGGCAGGACTGGTAGAAACCAAGCGGAACAAGTTCGGTACGATGCCGAACTGCTTCTTGACGGCCTCGAGCATGGGCTGTGAAGCGGCGGGGGCGGCGTCGATCGTGGCGGGCGTCGGGAGGCGGGACATTCGGTTTCTCCTCTGTCTGCGGGCCGGAATGGCCTGATAACTCGTGTCTAGTCCCTTCCGAATAGCCGAAGTAGACGGTATTGCTTGGAGGTATTCTCTCGAAATATGGAAGAGTAATGGACCGTCTCGATGCCATGTCGATCCTGCGCGAAGCCGTCGACGCGGGCAGCTTGTCGGCGGCGGGGCGCCGTCTCGGCGTGCCGCTGGCGACCGTCAGTCGCAAGGTGTCCGACCTCGAACGACATCTCGGCACCCGTCTGCTCAATCGGTCGACGCGACAGCTCACGCTGACCGACGCGGGCCGTTCCTTCGTCGCCGCTTGTCGGCGCATTCTCGAAGATGTCGCCGAGGCGGAGCGGGCAGCATCGGGAGAGTACAGCGCCCCGAAAGGCGAATTGAACCTCTCCGCTCCTATCGTGTTCGGCCGCCTTCACGTTCTCCCCGTCGCGATGGCCTTCCTCAAGAAGTATCCCGACATCGACATCCGGCTGATGCTCTCGGATCGCGTGGTCGACCTGCAAGAGGATCGCGTCGATGTCGCCATCCGCATCGGCGAGCTGCCCGACAGCAGTATGGTCGCCGCCAGAGTCGGCTCGATACGACGCGTGCTGTGCGGAAGCCCGGCCTATTTCACCGCGCACGGCACACTGGGACATCCAAAAGAACTCGTGACACGCGACTGCATCACCTTCTCGGGTCTGATGTCGTCGGATTCCTGGACCTTCAAGGCGGGAAAAGCGGACATCACCGTAGCAATCCGTTCTCGACTTGTCGTCAACACGGCGGAAGCGGCCATCGACGCGGCCATTGCCGGAATAGGCGTCACGCGTGTGCTGTCGTACCAGGTCGCGAATGCGGTACAGACCGGCGCGCTCGCCGTGGCGCTCCAGGAATTCGAGGCGACACCGTCGCCTTCTGCCGCAGAAGCTCCGTGCGTTCCTCGATTTTGCCGCACCGCTACTGAAATCCAGACTGTCGAGCGCCGCGCTTTAGAATCCAGCGGCTAGGCGTCTCTCAAGTTCGGCGGCCTTGTTGCGGACAAGCTGCAGGGTCGAGATGATCCATCGTACTTCTACATTTCGGGACGATTTCATCCTCCCACTTGTGCCGTCTATTATTTGCGACCAGGAGAGTCTAAATGGTTGCCGACGTGCAATGTATCCACCGCGCGCATGCGACGCGGTCACCCACGCCACTCCAGCACTTCCCTCGAGAGAACCAATTGCATGAGCCTCATACCCACCCTACGCGTAGCCCGACTGAGTGACGACCTGGCCGCACTGTTGCACTTCTATCACAATGGTTTGGGCCTCACGCTACTAGACCGCTTCGAGGACCATGATGGTTTCGACGGCATCATGCTCGGCCAAGAAGGCGCGCCCTACCATTTTGAATTCACGCGGGCGCGAGGCCATTCGGCCGGCAAGTCTCCGACGCAGGACAATCTGCTTGTGTTCTACATTCCGCAAGCAAGCGCGTGGCAGGCATCAGTCGAGCGAATGCAAGCCGCCGGCTTCGCGCCAGTTCCAGCCTTCAATCCCTATTGGGATCGCGATGGCGTGACGTTCCAAGATCCGGATGGCTACCGAATTGTCTTACAACGGGGCACTTGGAGCGGATGATGAGCGGCTTGGCGGTGGGCAAAACGAAGTAAAAGCGGGACCCATGTCGTTCGACGCCGATCTTGCCGACCGTACGTAGATTTGGAATCGCGGGTTCGTGCGGGCCACCCGCTGCGCATGGTCCGGGAGATTGCCTTAGATTAGCAAGCGGGCCTATCGGCGCACGTCGCGGCGCTCCAGCCGCCGCCCAGAACCACCATCCGCTTCTCAACCGCCGGGCACCACTTGGATGCGATCGTGGGGCTCCAGAGACAACGGATCGTGACCGAGTTTACAGATCCAAGACGCAATTGGTGGCGCTACGTCGGCAATCGACTCGACGATCAAGTCGATAAACGACGGCCCTGAGTAGGCGAGAGCGGCGTCGAGTGCCAAATCGAGAGATGCCCTGTCCGTCACTTGCCACGCTTTCATGCCGAAGGCTTGGGCAATGAGGGCAGCATTTGTTGCTGAGAAGTCTACGGAATGAGTCCGATTGTGGCTATGCAGCCGCTGAACGCCCTTTATAAGCCCGAAAGCCCCGTTGTTGAAATGCAGGAGAAGCGCTGGCAGGCCGAGACAAGCCAACGTCTCGAGTTCTCCGACACTTATGCCGAATGAACCATCGCCGAACATGCCTATCACGCGCGTGCCAGATCAGACGAGCTTCATCATTTTTGCGTTGTGGTGGTCGCAGATAGGCGAAGCAGGAAAGGTCGAGAGCCTCTGCAGCCTTCGCCATAGCAAATCTGAAGGCTGTCTCATCAGCTCCTTCTGCCAAACTGTCGATGAAGGTTTGGAAAATGCGATGCACTGACGAGGCCGCATTTAGAAAATAGTTTAGCGGGGAGACTTCTTTTGCTCCGCGCGGGCCTCCGCTATCGCCTGTTTGAATCCTTCCTCATTCAACACGCCGTTTACTTTAAATGGCCCGATCAAGAATCCTGGGGTCCCTTGGAATCCAATCGCATCCGCGATATCGAGATTTCGCTTGAGCAACTTTACAATTTCGCCCGAATAAGTCTTCATGTCCGCATCCAATCGCGCCATATCAACCCCGCTACTCCGTACAGCCGTAGTCATCTTCTCTTCGGCGATCCCATAACCCGGAATTTTCATCAAGGCGTGATGAGCGGAAAGGTACTTGCTCTGGTATTTCGCGCCCAATGCCAAGCGCGCGCCGACAATTGATGTATCAGTAAGAATAGGCCAGTCTCGATAGATTATGCGTATGTTGCCGTCGTCCGAGACGACCTTTTCCAAGCTCTTTGCAGCCATCTTGCAGTACGGGCAATTGTAGTCAAAGAAATCCAGGATGGTTACGTCGCCATTCGGATTGCCGCCGACCGGCACGTTCGGATCGCCAAAGAGCATCTCTCGCGTGATCTCATCCTCTTCGGACCACGCTCTGCTTGATGCAACCAACATGGTTGCGGAAAGAATACTGAACCGCAGAAATTTAGAACGGGAAATGGTTCTCGACATTGGAATCTCCTTCCGCATTTGAATTCAGGCGAAGCCTCCGAGCCAAAACCTTGATTCGGATATCTCGTGTCTGCCTTCATGCGTGAGCAAGGCGATATCCATCGCCATATCCAGACCCGCGTGAGCTGTGAAATTTTGAAGTCTAGCTAGCCTAATGCCATTGCTATCGGGAATGGCTGTCGCCAGTACGCGGATACGAGCACACGACATTGAATGCCTTTCACTCAAGAGGCAAACATGTCATCCCGGCAGCTTAAAGTGACCTTAAAGCGGGCGCGATAACTAACATTTGGCAACAGTAACGAGCGGATACTCGCGCAGTGACCGAGAATGCCATTGCCATGGGGCTTCGGCTCTCCCTTCATTGAAGGCGAAGGTGACCAGCTCCGAGAATTCGACTGATTCGTCCAAATTGGAAAACTCTACACTAAACGCGAGCAACGTCCGTTCTCCCCATCACTTGCAGCGAGTGATCGACGATTCTTCCTGCGGAACCGCTGTTAAGCTTGTGCCACAGGCCTCGGCAACCGTTACAGGCGAATTGGAGCCATCCTGACTCCCGACTGGAACTCCTGCGAGTGCTGCACGGCAGTGCCGACACGCGACCGCGCGGGCTCGTTCCGATCAACGCGCAGGTACAGAAAAGCAGTCCTTTGCTATCAAAGGGTATCGTCGGGCGGCGTCTCCCCCGGCCGGCCAAACGACGGTAGCGTACCTGGCTTGGTAGCGCTCTCGATGATATCATTCCAACTCTTGCCTTGCGCCCGAAGCCCCTCGATGGTCGGTCCGATAGGGTCACCATACACTGCGAAGGTTCGGCGATAGATCTGCGAGCGCAGCGGCTCTGGCGTCTGCTCTTTAAAGTGAGTGGCCAACTTCCGGCGTTCTGCATGGAGGGCACGTGCGATGGCCTCGGCCGACTTTCCTTTAGCCATCATGGTGGCTGCCTGAGCTCGTAAGCCAAGTACGGCCTTCTCATAACAGGAACGTAGATCGCTGCTGGTCACCAGATAGTACTTTCGAATTGCAGTGCCCTCGCCAGGTCGCTACTCATTTCCGATCTGTCGACGAACCGTTGCGCAACAACACCAGGGCTGGTGCCAGTACGCCCTCTAGTAGTTTGCGTTCGGGCCGGACGCGTGCGAGGACTCGAATTCCCATCAGCACGCCTAAGAGATTGTGGGCGAGATTCGACGCCGGTAGCGCCCGGCTGATCGTGCCGTCGGCCTGACCTGCCACAAGGCACCCCAGGAAAAAGGCCTCGATCCGAAGCAGGACCTCGGCAACCACTTTGCGAAACTCCGCATCATGCGGTGCCACGTCGAGTGCTGCGTTGACCAGCATGCAGCCCTTGCGATCCCGATCGATGAGTGACCGCCTGACGATCTCTTCGAAGAACGCCTCAATTCCTTCTAGCGGGCGCAGTTGTTCGCAACGTTGGATCCGGTTGGCGATGCTCCCCTCAACATAGTGCTCCAGCGCCCGCCCATAGAGGGCTCGCTTGTCACCGAAGGCGTTATAGAGGCTTGCCGCAGTGATACCAGTTTGCGCTACCAAATCTCTTACTGAGGTGGCGTCATAACCGTTTGTCCAGAAGCAAAGCACAGCCGCGTCGAGCACGGCGCCTTCATCGAATTCCCTCGGTCTTGCCATCCTTCACCGGACCAATCTCGCACGGGGACATCTTGCCATCCGCGTTGCTTGCTTGCATTTTAGAATTATCATACTAAAACGGCAAATAGCGGATAACTGAGTTTGGCAGGAAACAAGCCTGATGGCATTGCAGAAGCAGCTCGAAGCTAAAGCTTTGACCTTCAACGTGCTGAGCGACGTCGAGAAACTGCGCGCGACGCTGCGGTCAATCAACAAGAGTCTCGGGAATCTAGCGGGTGCAATCGGCTTACCACGCGAGACGTTCGCGTCTTGCTGGAGGTCGCCCCCTGAAAGGCGCCTAGGGGCCGACACCATTGGGGCTGCGCTCAGACCCTTACGCACGACCTGGCCTCATTGTTAGACCAATACCGGTCAAAAGGAGGTCGTTCCCATAGTCGCCGCCAGACCGACCCCAGAGGAGACACCATGATCCGGTTCTATTTTCACCCAACGCCAAACCCTGCGAAGATCGCGCTCTTCTTGGAAGAGGCAGGCCTGCCTTACGAAGTAATTCCGGTGGATACTAGCGAGGGAGAGCAGCACGCGGCTGACTTCCGCGCGATCAATCCGAATGGCAAGGTGCCCGCAATTGTCGATACGGATGGGCCGGGTAGCAACGAAGCGCGCGTGTTCGATTCCACGGCGATCCTGCTCTACCTAGCCGAAAAGACCGGCAAGTTCCTAGGCAAGTCGGCAGACCGACCGGAACTGCTCTCCTGGCTGCTTTTCATCGCCTCTGGCCTTGGCCCGTTTTCAGGCCAATCCGTACATTTTCAGTTCGCCGCTCCTGAAGGGAATGATTATGCCGTCAATCGGTACCGCCGGGAGGCGGAACGTCACTATCAAGTGCTGAATGACCACCTGCAGAGCCGCCAGTATATCGTAGGCGACGACTACACAATCGCCGACATCTCCGCCTGGGGGTGGCTCGATCGCGCATCACGCGTGCGCAAAGGCGCCGAGGATCCTCTTGCACCGTTTCCCAATCTGAAGCGTCTGTTCGAGACGGTTGACGCGCGTTCCGCCGTTGCCCGGGCGCGTGCAGTTGGCAAGAACCATCCCTTTAAGAAGGTAACCGACGAAGAGACCAAACGCGCGCTTTTTCCGTCGAACTACCCGCCAACCGCCTGAGGAGCGACCTCGATGAATGTCGAAGGGGAACGTGTTCTCATCACGGGCGGGTGGAGCGGCATCGGCTTTGCTATCGATCGTAACGCCCTTGCCAAGGGCGCAAAGGTCGTCGTGCCTGGCGGGCATGAAGAGGCGACGACCGCGGCAGTGACCGAATTTATCGAGACAGGCAATTTCGAAGTGATCCGAGTCTGCGAGACGCGAGCAAAGATGATCGCGATGAACCGCGACAAGCCGGAAGCGGTCGATGAGCGACTCCTTGGCTGAGGTCGGCGCTGGAAGAGGCAGTGAAAGACCATTCGGTGCTCTGACGGAAGCTTGCGGACGCGGATCTTAATAGGAGGAGACACTGGAAATGATCGAGCTCTACTACTGGCCGACGCCGAACGGCCATAAAATCACAATGTTCCTCGAGGAAACTGGATTGGATTACACGATCCATCCGGTCAACATAAGCGACGGCGACCAGTTCAAGCCTGAGTTCCTGGCGTTCTCCCCGAACAACCGAATGCCTGCGATCGTCGATCGCACGCCAGCAGATGGCGGTGACGCCATCTCGGTATTCGAATCCGGCGCGATCCTGCTCTACCTTGCCGAAAAGGCTGGCCGCTTCCTGCCGAGTGATGCTCGTGGACGGAAGACTGTATCCGAGTGGCTGTTCTGGCAGATGGGTGGTCTCGGCCCGATGGCGGGTCAGAATCATCACTTCGGTGTCTATGCTCCGGAAAAGATCCCCTACGCAATCACCCGCTACGTCAACGAGACGAACCGGCTCTACGGCGTTATGAACCGCCGTTTGGCCGGGCGGCCATTTCTCGCCGGCGACGACTACACTATTGCCGACATGGCGGCATATCCTTGGGTAGTGCCCTGGAAGCGGCAGCAGCAGAACCTTGACGATTTCGTCTACCTGCGCCGCTGGTTCGACAACATCCGAGAGCGTCCCGCGACCCAGCGGGCCTACGCAAAGGGCGAGCCCTTCTCAGGCCAAGCGACCGTGACGGAAGCAGGCAAGAAGCTCTTGTTCGGCCAGACGGCTGCCAGCGTTTCCCGGGCTTGATCGGGTTGGCATGGACATAGTGGCCCTCGCCAGGCGCCATCTGCGTGACTATCACGTCCGCGAACCGGGGACCTGCTTTGCAGACGCAGGGTTCAATCTGGACCTGAGAGGGGCCTACGAGCTGCAGGCAGAGGTCTCTGCCTTGCGGGTGGCGGGCGGTGATCGGGTGATCGGTTACAAAGTCGGTTGCACCGGACCAGGGACCATTGCCCAGTTCGGCATGGCGGGCCCGATCCGCGGTCATCTCTTTGCAAGCGAGGTTCATCAGACTGGCGTTGCGCTTGTTGCTAGCGAGTTTGCACAACTCGCGATCGAGGGCGAGATGGCAGTCCGCATCGGGAATGACGGCGAGATCGCGGCTGCTTTCCCGGTGGTTGAGTTGCATCACTTCGTTTTCCGGGCGCCACGAAAGACGTTGATAGAGCTGGTCGCAAACAATGGCCTGAACGCCGGCGTTGTTTTCCCAATGCAGAAATGGCTAACGTCGCATTCTCGCCCCATGAGTCACGGGGCGCTTTCCGTTCAGATCGGCAGCGCTCGCGTCGGATCGGGTGACTTGTGGCCGCTGCCTGGCGGCCCGACGGCGTCTGTCGATTGGCTGCGGCGCCATCTCTCCGAGTTCGGGCTAATGTTGATTCCGGGCCAAATCGTGCTTTCGGGAACGTCCTTGGGCCTCTATCCAGTCGCTCCTGGTGACCAAATCGCTGTCTTGCTCGATGAGGAGCCGGCAGTTCAGTGCCAGATCGTCCAGAAAGCTATCGGTTTCAACGCTGGGCCTTTTGATCGCTGCTAGAACACCCCGATAACAACGAATTTGTACCTAAGACCTGCATGCACCGATCAACGTCTTGCTGTGGTGTGGCCCAAAATGGCACCGAGGGATAAATGCTAAGAATTCTTGGCCGAGCGAACTCGTTCAACGTTCGTAAGGTATTGTGGATATGCGACGAATTGAACATCCCCTTTGCCCGAGAAGATTGGGGAAGAGGGTATACTCCAACTTCCGATCCGGCATTTCTACGGGTGAACCCGATTGGACTTGTGCCTGCCGTCATCGATGGCGACGTGGTTCTGCGCGAGTCCAACTCGATTGTCCGCTATCTGGCGACCAAGTACGGACCGGACGAAATCTATCCAAAGGATCCCGTCCAACGCGCCCATGTGGAGCAGTGGATGGACTGGGCAAACTACGAAACGTCAATATCGTTACGTGGCGCGTTTCTCGGCGGGATGCTCAACGAGTCACCGTGGAATAATCCTTGGTTTATCCAACAAGGACAGCAGCAAATTACAAGAGAGGTCGGACAACTAGAAGAGCATTTGCAGCGCGGTGGGCCCTTTATGTGCGGCGACCGCTTCACACTTGCTGACATACCGATCGGCTTGGTCGTCAATCGTTGGTTCAGCCTCAACTTTGGGCGACCGTCATATGCAGCCGTGATCAGCTACTATGATCGTCTCACCGAACGCTCAGCTTACCGCCGTCATGTCAGGAACGGGTTGCCATAGCCCGCCACCATTGGTCGCCTCTCTGAGAACTAATGCGTGAAAGGTGTCCGACACACATGTCCCACGCACAACGGACCAAATCCGAATCATTCAAGGTTGCTGTCAAAACCCGAACTGGCCGGGTATCGCCGGACAGACGACGTGCTAACCGGATACGCCATCAATGCTTCAAATGAAGTCCGTGAGCTTCACGACTACCAATCGTGCACTGCCTAGTTAAGGTGGCCTTAAGCCACATTCGATAATGAGCGTGGGGGCGGGATGGTTTCTGCGTCACTCCAGTTGCCTGGATGTTTGTCTTGCACTCCATCCTGTAAGTAGCATTGCGGAGGATAAGGTGAAGCGACGTACAGTAGTGGCAGGACTAGGAGCTTTGATGGCTTCAGGCCAAGTTACGCCTTCGATCGCCGCGACTATCAAGAGCGTAAGCTGGGACGTCATACCACCGACCGACACGCGCGACAACTTCATCGCCTGGGGCAAGGCGCGCGGCGAGGATCCCGTGTTCCTCGGCCAGCGCTGGGACCGTTTCCAGGCGCTCCTGAAGAACAAGGACATCTGGGGCGCCGCCACCATCCGCGCCTTCCTGCTCACGCCGCGTGAAGAGTTCGCCTCGGTCAACCCGGCGATCTACAAGCGCGCCTACGAGCACAACTTCCTCGACATAGGCTACGGCGTCACCATGTCCGGCCCGCATCTGCAGGGCCGCATGACCAACGTCATCGACGTGAAGCGCGGCGAGAAGGTGCTCGAGATCGGCACCGGCTCGGGCGTGCAGTCGGCCTACATCGCCAACCTCACCGAGAATGCCTACACGATCGAGATCATCGCCCCGCTCGCCCAGCGCACCAGGGCGCTCTACGACAAGCTGATCGACAAGGGCTACACCGAATACAAGCACATCAAGACCAAGAACGCCGACGGCTACTACGGCTGGGAAGAGGCTGGTCCCTTCGACAAGATCATCGTAACTGCTGGCGTCGACCATGTACCGCCGCCGCTGCTGCAGCAGCTGAAGCCGGGCGGTGTCATGGTGATCCCGGTCGGCCCGCCGGGCGCCCAGCGCGTGCTCAAGGTTTCCAAGACCCAGGGTGCCGACGGCTCCATCACGACCAGCCGCGAGGACATCTACGGCGGCAAGATCGTGCCGTTCGTGCCCTTCACCAAGCTCGAAGGCGACAAGATCGTCGGTAGTCATAATCGTTAACCACGATTTGAAGAACAAACTTAAGGCCTAAGGCAAAGAGCAGACGACACGTACGTCCCGGGCGGTCCAACCTTCTGGCTACCCTCTATGATCCCCTGACGTTGCCCGACGTCGCGGTGTGCGTTTGCAGCATCATCACGAGGTTGGCGACAGCGGAGAGCGTGGCGCTAACCGACGCGTGCGGCAAGAAGCTGCGTGGCATTGTCGGAAGCCGACGTGGCATGACCGTTGCCAATCGCCTTGGGTGACGTGAACTCGTACCAGGACCGCGCGCTTCTCTGCTTCGGTAAAGGCTTCGAAAGCAAGCCCGCCGGCATGCATCTCTGCCGTGCTGAGCATAGTCTGGCGTCAGGTGGCTCATCCACCCTGCCAAAGATTGCCTTCGTCGATTGGATGACGCGCATCGTGGTCGTGGCCGACAATGACGAAGCCGGCTTAGCGGCAGCGCTCGATCCGGTAACCACCTGACGCGCGGAAGATCGGCAGGTTGATGTGGTGAAGTCGCACAAGGATCGCGATGGCACGGACCCGGCCGACTTGTGGGAGGATCGCATGGAACACGAGGGGAGGATTAGTGCACGAAATTCGTCCCGGTTTTCCTCGCCTTCGTAAACGTGGCGGCCAATTTCGCGACCTGTTCGCTCTGCATGTGGCTCATCAACTACCGCGTCAACAATGGCACGAAGACGATGGTCGGGATCGCGGGCTACGCCGAAGGTTGCGCGGTGATCCGCCGGCTGAAGCGAATGACGCCACATGTGTGACACCGAAGAACTGGTTCGCGATGCGCTTGATAGCGCGCCGAGTCCCGAGAAAAACAACGGCGTTCTGAGTAGTCGTCGAAACAAGCGGAAGCTAGCGTGCGAAGACATCATCAACGTGCTGATGAAGTTTCTTCGTGATCTTCCGAATGCAATGACTGTCAAAGGAAGTTTGCGATGAAATCGTCGGCCGGTAGTGCCTGAGAGTGACCCTCGCCTCGGCCATATCCCGGTCGATGGTTCCGGACGTGACGCGGTGCACATCGCAGTCGTTCCGGTGATCGTGCGCGAACGCATCGCACTAGGTCAGCACATCGATGTCATGCCTCGCGTCGTGCTGTACGCGGCCGGCATCAGCGCAGATTGCATCGGCATCGTCGATCCGTTCGTGGCTGCGCTGGCATTCGACGGTGATCGCATTTGTATGTTCTTGTGGCCGTGCACGATCACGGGCTTGGCCTGTCACTCGACGCATCCGACCCTCGCCGACACGGCGCAGAGTGCGGATCCAGGCCGTCAGCGATCAGCAGCACGGCGTGGCAACGACGCCCAGCGCAGGACAGGTGGGCGTCGAGTCGATGCCTATGGCGGAAACGGATGTGCGTATCGCGAGCCAGGTGCGAGGTATTGGAGCGGTATGCGCCGTCCTTCCCGCGTTTGCGTGGGACGGAACGATCATGCATCGCATAGACAATCCGCACGGGCCGCTTCTGGATCGCATTATCGAGCCTCACGCCACCCAGCTCGACGACCATTTCTTCTACGAAAAGACCACGCCCGAAATGTCGCGCGTTCATGCGCGCGAACGTATTCACGAAGGCGCGACTGTGACATGCCGATTAGCGAAATGATTGATGCTAGAGATTAAAAACTGACTGCGGAAAGAATGATCTTGCTCTAGCAGGCTGTTAAAAAAGTCATCGTAGCCGGAAGATGAAGGTGAATCACTGATCCTGGTCATTTCCGGGAGCTTTTGATGCGTGGGTCGGGCGAATGGTCGGGATCACTATTCAGCTACGTAGATTTGGACTCGCGTGTTCGGCGGGATCATCCGTTGCGGACGATCCGGGAGATTGCGAACGCGGCGCTGGGCGATCTGACGGGGGAGTTTGCGGTGCTCTATCCGGCGCGTCTTGGTCGGCCGTCGATTCTGCCGGAGCGTCTGTTGAGGGCGATGTCGCTGCAGGTAAGCCAACATCGTCGTGCAGGGGGCGGCCGTGATTCGCCGCAATAGTGGAGCTGGAGGGATCCTGTCGATTCTGTCAGACAGGACCAATCATCGCTTGTCGCGATAGGACGATGCGGGCGGAAAGTCCCCCTTCGACCCTGTTACATAGAGCCAATTCGGCGTCGGTTCGTGACAAAGCCAACTCGACAATACTCAGACCCAATCCGCTCCCTGCGGCGGTTTTGCTACGCCCTCGAAAGAAACGGCCAGTTACACGGAGAAGTTCGTCTTCAGGTATGCCCGCACCGGAGTCGTTGATAGCGACCGATACGATATTGCTCTCAACAACTAGATCGCAGGTAACGATTCCGGCTGGCGACGCATGCAAGAGCGCGTTCTCCAGCAGATTGCGCGCCGCCAATGTAAAGAGAGTGGCGTCCATGACGAGTTCGATATCAAACAGCGCTCCAGAAACAGAAATGCAGGCACTCCGATTGTGATGCGCCAGGAGCTCATCGCGCAAAGTGGCTAGTGTCTTACCTGGGTTGACGCCGCTCTTTCTAACAATGCTTCCCTCCGACTCGAGTGAAGCGAGGTCAAGCAACTGACGAATGAGTCGGCTTGTACGATCAACACCCTGAATGATTCGGCCGAGCGCTCGTTCCTTGTTCTGCGGATCCGCACTCGCGAGAGCTACTTGGGCCTGTGTCTTAAGGCCCGCCAGAGGTGTGCGCAATTCGTGTGCGGCAAATGCGGTAAAGCTGCGCTCGCGGTCCCTCGCGTCAGCAACTCGCATGAATAAACCGTTGAGTGCATCAATCAGTAGCGCAGTTTCCGACGCGGCACCTTTACTTGAAAGAGGAGTAAGGTCGGATGCCGATCTGATGCCGAGAGCGGTGACAACGTTCTTAATGGGTGCCAGCCCATTTTCTACGCTGAGCCAAATGAGCAGCGCAAGGACCGGTATGATTAAGAGGGCGGGCAACAAAAGACCCTCTACGACATCGTTAACCAGCCCCTCGCGAACGCGAAGGCTGTCTCCTACAAGAACACGGACCCCCAGCGCGGGGTTCGTCACCGCGTAAACGCGCCACATCTCGCCATCAATTCTTGTCTCAGAGAAACCCGTTCGATTGGCAGAGAGTTCACCATTCGGAGCACTTTCAGATTGGCCGACTAGAGTTCCTGAAAGGGACCAGATCTGACAGGACAGCTGACGCTCGTACGTCGAGAGGTGTTGTTGTGTGCGTTTGGTCACTAGGTTTGCGACGCGCGATGCATCAACGTCCTGCCCTACTAGAAGTGAACTTACCATGTTGGCTGCTTCGAGCAGACGCGCATCGAGAACGCGTTCTACCTCAGCACGTGTGCTGAGAAAAATCCAAGATATCGCAGAAAGCCAGACGACTCCTGTGGTCAGGACCAGAATGAGAAACAGTCGAACTTTCATGGACCGTCTCACGTGCGATCCCCCAGGCGATACCCGACACCTCTAATCGTTTCGATGAAGTTGAAACCCAGCTTTGTCCTGAGATGGTGAATGTGCACCTCGATAACGTTGCTTTCGATGTCTTCTTGCCAACCGTAGAGCTTCTCCTCAATCTGGCTCTTCGACAGTACCGTCCCAGGACGTTCCATGAGCGCATGGAGTATCGAGAACTCTCGGCGTGACAAACGAACCTTCTGCCCACTCTTTTCAACGACGAGGTAGGCTGGATCAAGCGTGATACCATTCCATTCCAATATTGCGGTCGATCTGCCGGCGGCACGCCTGACTAACGCGCGAATGCGTGCGGCTACCTCGTCGAGATCGAATGGTTTGCCAAGATAGTCATCCGCGCCGGTGTCGAGGCCGATAATGCGGTCACTAACGCTGTCTCGCGCCGTCAACAAGAGTACAGGGATGTTGTTGCCGCGCTTGCGCAGCGCCTTGAGTATGTCGAACCCCGAGCCATCGGGAAGCATTAGGTCGAGGATAAGGGCATCATATACGCTCTGTTCAAGTGCAGCGTCGGCATCCTCACATGTCATCACAGCGTCAATCGTTAGCCCGGCGAGCGTTAGCCCGACCTCGAGACCATCTCTCAGAATCTCATCATCTTCGACAACGAGTACCCGCACGTGCGTCCCCCGCTTTTCCGGTCATGTTCGGCCTCGCAGCTTAAAAAGGGCTTAAGGTCACCTAGCCTTGCGTTGTCTGTAGGCGAACAGGCGGCGGTCAATGCATGCACGACCGACGCTGAGTTTGGTCTACTCTTCACCAAGGCTACCGCAAGCACAGATCAGTTCGTTCACACCATCAACAACTGCAATATCTCAAGCGAAGCATGACCCCCGTCATGCGGCGGCTCAAGTTGTGTAGCGAACGACAAGCGCAGATTGATCAGTGCGGCTGCAAACGAAGCGTCGCTCGGTATTGGCATGGCACCCTTCCACAGCCGCAACCTTCGTCGTCTCGAGCGATTTAGGCGCCTCACGCATTTGTGTACGGTCTTGATCGCATCTCGGCAACATGTGTGGCTTGCAGAAATCGTACGCCAACCACTTGAGCCACGGGAGCGGATCGAGCGAGCGGTACCTGTTGGCCGGGTGGCTCAGGACTGTTGAGCCGAGGCTTGGTAGTCCGGATGGGATCTTGTTGGACGTTTGCCTCAGAGAACGCGCGGCCAATTCCAACACCGTGACGTTGCACACACAAGAACGAGCCTTTGACCTGCCCTGATTCTTCGGACCACGGTTAACTTGAAAGAACCGGCGTCTCCTGGTCGTTCGATTGTCCCTTCAAGGACGGTGTTGCAACGGGCCGGGGCGCGAAGCCCCCATGTCGCGCAGCGTCCCGGCCCGTTGCGGAAGCGGGAGCTGCGTTGGTGTGTTGAAGCTTCGCGACGAACTCTGCCGGCGTCAAATATCCCAGACTCGAATGCGGGCGCACCTCATTGAAGTGCTTGCGCCAGGCTTCGATGACGACCTTGGCCTCGCCGCGAGACCGGAACCACTCCATGCTCAGGCACTCGTCGCGGAACTTGCCATTGAAGCTTTCCAGCGCGCCGTTCTGCCAGGGCTTGCCGGGGTCGATCAGCGCGGTCTCGATGCCCTGGTCGACGATCCACTTCAGCAACGCCCGCGACACGAACTCCGGGCCGTTGTCGGAGCGCAGATAAAGCGGCGCACCGCGCTCGCTGACTAACCGCGACAGCACCTCGATGACACGGCCCGAGCGGATGCGACCGTCGACCTCGATCGCCAGGCCCTCCTTGGTCCATTCGTCGGTCACGGTCAGGCACTTGAGCTGCTGGCCATTGGCACACCAGTCGAAGACGAAGTCGTACGACCACACCTGGTTCGCGCCCGTCGGGGCCTGTGGACGAGGCCGCCCGGTCGCGATCCGCTTGCGCGGGCGCCGACGCGGCACCTGCAGCTTCGCGCGCCGCCACAGACGATGTGCCCGGCCAGGACTCATCGGGTGGCCATCACGGCCAAGGAAGATCCGGATGCGTCGGTAGCCGTAGCGCGGATACTGTGCCGACAACGTCGCCATTCGTGCCAGCACTGGCGCATCGCGCACCGACCTCACTGATCGATAGTCCAGCGTCGAACGCGCCACCTTCAGCAGCGTGCAAGACCGTCGTTGCGACAGGCCGCGGCGTTGCGCATACGCCACCTGCTCGCGACGGGCCGGCACGCCTACCATTTTTTTGCAGCGATCTCCTTCATCACCTCGATCTCGAGGTCGCGTTCCGCCAC
>LNFM01003319.1_pt1 | contig 31931 bp, 31 predicted proteins | sample 596031 | NCBI WGS metagenome assembly LNFM01 (sample SAMN04254537, study PRJNA301005) | activated carbon metagenome | isolation source: dual media filters at the Ann Arbor, Michigan drinking water treatment plant | place: USA: Ann Arbor | reverse complement strand
CCTGCTCTATCTGCCAGAGCACGCTGTAGGTGCCGTAGCTCGCTTCACGGCCTGGCTCGTAGAAGGTGTAGACCGCCGACAGGCCGTCATCCAGCACATCCAGCACGGACACCACCCGCAGCGGACCGGGTGAGCCGTCTTCCAGCGTTTCGCGGAACTCGATCAGGCGTGAGTTGACCCGGCTTTGCAGCAGGAACTGGGTGTACTGGTCGATGCTGTCCTGGTCCATGCCGCCGCCTGCGTGCCGGCCGTTCTGGTAGCGCAGGTACAGCTGGTAGTGCTCGGGCACAAAACACAGGCGGGACACGCGGGCCTGCAGGTTCTGGTGCTGTTTCCAGGCCCGCTTCTGGCTGCGGGAGGGCTGGAAGTCCTGGACACGCACACGCAGCGGGATGCAGGCCTGGCAGCCATCACAGTGCGGCCGGTAGGTGAACATGCCACTGCGGCGAAAGCCCTGGGAGACCAGTTCCGAGTAGGTGGAGTTGTTGATCAGGTGGCTGGGCGTGGCCACTTGGGAGCGCGCCTGGCGGCCGCTCAGGTAGCTGCACGGGTAGGGGGCCGTGGCATAGAACTGCAGACTCTGGAGGGGCAGGTCCTTGAGGTGCGTCACATCGACTCCGCTGGGGCCATCATCAGTTCACGCCAGTATAGGGCGTCGAAGTGCCAGCGGGGCCCGGCTTGTACCTGGCCGGCCGTGATCTGGCGTAAAAAATCCACACGCGGAATTTCATGGGCACCCAGCGAGGCCAGGTGCTGTGTGTTCTGCTGGCAGTCGATCAGGTTGATGCCCTGGTGGCGGCAGAAGGCCACCAGGGCTGCCAGTGCGATCTTCGAGGCGTCGGCCGCCCGTGTGAACATGGATTCGCCGAACACCGCCTGTCCCAGCGCCACGCAGTACAGCCCGCCCACCAACTGGCCGTTGATCCAGGTCTCTACACTGTGGGCGTGGCCGGCACGGTGCAGTTCGGTGTAGGCCTGCACCATGGGCGGCACGATCCAGGTGCCGTCCTGGCCTACACGCGGACTGCCGGCGCAGGCCGTGATCACCTGCTCGAAAGCCGAATCGAAGCGGATCTCGCAGCCCGGGGTCGAGATGAACTTCTGCAGGGTCTTGCGGAGCGAGCGATGCAGCCGAAAGCGTGACACCTCCAGCACCATGCGCGGCTCCGGGCTCCACCAGAGGATGGGTTGTCCCGTACTGAACCAGGGGAAGATGCCATGCGCATAGGCACGGCGCAGGCTGTCGACATCCAGCGCGCCCCCGGCCGCCAGCAGGCCGGGGGCTTCGGAGCCGGGTCCCCAGGCCTGGGTGACGGGCGGAAATGCTTCACCCGGTTCGAGCCAGGGCAGGGGAAGGGAGCGTGCGCGCATGGAGAAACTTTAGCGCAAGCACGTCACGCTACAGGGAATGGCATGGACGTGCCGGTAGAATACGCAGTTTGTCGGGGCGTAGCGCAGCCTGGTAGCGCATCTGCTTTGGGAGCAGAGGGTCGTACGTTCGAATCGTATCGCCCCGACCATCTTTCTGTCTGATCTCGATGAGATCCATCCTTACCCACTTCGCGTTCCTCTTTCTGTTGCTGGCCAGTACGATGGCCGTGGCCTGGACCCTGCAGGGCCAGGTGGTCGCCATCGTCAATGGTGACACCATCCGCGTGCGCGATGAGCGCAAGGTCCAGCACACCGTGCGGCTGGCAGGTATCGATGCGCCGGAGAAGTTCCAGAAGCATGCCCAGCGCTCGGAAGACACCTTGCGCGAGTTCGTATTCCAGAAGTACGTGACGGTGGAGGTGCCCCGCCAGGGCGGCTCTCCGCGTCTGGGCAAGGTGGTGGTGGCTGGGCGTGATGTCAGCCTGGAGCTGATTGCCGACGGCGCTGCCTGGTACGACCCATCCCGGGCGCATGACCTGGCAGAGCAGGATCGCCAGGCCTATGCCGCCGCGCAGACCGATGCCCGTGAGCGGCGGGCCGGACTCTGGCGTGACAGCAAGCCCATCCCGCCCTGGGAGTACCGGGCAGGCCGCCGCAAATAAACGGGTCTCGGCCCGGTCCGTGTCCGGTGCGCTGTTCCGACCTTTCCCAGAATCAGATGGTCAGGGTTTCGACACGTGCCTGAGCGTGCAGCCAGCGCTGCACGGCTGCCTGCAGCTGATCGGCCCGGCCCGTGCTCAGCCAGCGCAGCGTGGGTTGACCGCGGTCGGCGATGTGCGGCAACACCCGACGTGTCTGCCGTGCGACCGGGGGGCCGCTGGCAAGCAGTTCCACCTCCGGGCCCAGCAGGGACTGGAAGGTGTCGGTGACCAGGGGGTAATGGGTGCAGCCCAGCACCACGGTGTCGATCTTGCCTTCATCCCGTCCACAGGAACCCAGCGCATGGACGTAATGACGGCCCAGGGCCGCAATGCGCTCGCTGTCCTGATGCTCGATGGCGTCGGCCAGGCCATCGCATGCTTGCAGCACGAAGTCGGCCTGTCCCTGCAGAGAGGCCAGCAAGGCCTGGAACTTGGCGCTTTCCAGGGTGCCGCGCGTGGCCAGCACGCCCACACGGTGTGTGCGGCTGGCCTGGGCGGCGGGTTTGAGCGCCGGCTCGACCCCCACGACGGGCAATTCGGGATGCTGCTGGCGCAGCAGGGTGATGGCGGCCGCTGTGGCCGTGTTGCAAGCCACCACCAGCGCCTGGATATCGTGGGCCTGGATCAGGTGTTTGGTGATCGCCTGCGAGCGCTCGATCACGTGGCCGGGCTCACGCTCCCCGTAGGGGGCGTGGCCGCTGTCGGCCAGGTAAACGAAGGACTGGTGCGGCATTTCGGCGCGCAGCGCCTGCAGGACGCTCAGGCCCCCGATGCCGCTATCGAAGACGCCGACCGGTCGTGTCACGCGGTGGTCAGCGAGATGCCCTTGAACTCGCCGCTGGCAATGCGGCGGCTCCACTCGGCCGGGCCGGTGACGTGGGCATTGGTGCCGCCGGCGTCCACGGCCACGGTCACGGGCATGTCCACCACGTCGAACTCGTAGATGGCTTCCATGCCCAGGTCGGCAAACCCCACCACCTTGGCGGTCTTGATCGCCTTGCTGACCAGGTAGGCGGCGCCGCCCACGGCCATGAGGTAGGCGCTCTTGTGCTTGCGAATGACTTCCACAGCCTCGGGGCCGCGCTCGGCCTTGCCGATCATGGCGATCAGGCCGGTCTGGCCCAGCATGGTCTCGGTGAACTTGTCCATGCGGGTGGCGGTGGTGGGGCCGGCCGGACCCACGGCCTCGCCCTTGACCGGGTCGACCGGGCCCACGTAGTAGATCACGCGGTTGCTGAAGTCCACGGGCAGTTTCTCGCCTTTGGCCAGCATGTCGGCGATGCGCTTGTGGGCAGCGTCGCGGCCGGTGAGCATCTTGCCGTTCAGCAGCAGGGTGTCACCCGGTTTCCAGCTCGCCACCTCTTCACGGGTGAGCTGGTTCAGGTCGACACGTTTGCTCTTCTGGGTGTCGGGTGTCCAGTTCACGTTGGGCCAGAGGTCCAAGCTGGGCGGGTCCAGGTAGACCGGGCCCGAGCCGTCCATGACGAAGTGCGCATGGCGCGTGGCGGCGCAGTTGGGGATCATGGCCACGGGCTTGCTGGCCGCGTGGGTGGGGTACATCTTGATCTTGATGTCCAGCACGGTGGTCAGCCCGCCCAGGCCCTGGGCCCCGATGCCCAGCGCATTGACCTTCTCGTACAGCTCCAGGCGCAACTCTTCCACCTGGCTCAGCTTTTCGCCCCTGGATGCCTTGGCCTGCAATTCGTACATGTCCAGGTCATCCATCAGGCTTTCCTTGGCCATCAGCACGGCCTTTTCGGCGGTACCGCCGATACCGATGCCCAGCATGCCCGGGGGGCACCAGCCCGCGCCCATGGTGGGCACGGTCTTGAGTACCCAGTCGACGATGGAGTCGCTGGGGTTCATCATGACCATCTTGCTCTTGTTCTCGCTGCCGCCGCCCTTGGCGGCCACGGTCACTTCCACCTTGTCGCCGGCCACGATCTCGGTGAAGATGACCGCGGGGGTGTTGTCCCCGGTGTTCTTGCGGGCGAAATGCGGGTCGGCCAGTACGCTGGCGCGCAGCGTGTTGTCGGGGTGGTTGTAGGCGCGGCGCACGCCTTCGTTCACGGCATCCTCCAGGCTGCCGGTGAAACCGTCCCAGCGCACGTCCATGCCGACCTTGAGGAAGACGTTGACGATGCCCGTGTCCTGGCAGATCGGGCGGTGGCCCACCGCGCTCATCTTGCTGTTGGTCAGGATCTGCGCGATCGCGTCCCTGGCGGCGGGGCTCTGCTCGCGCGCGTAAGCGCGGGCCAGGTGGGCGATGTAGTCGGCCGGGTGGTAGTAGCTGATGTACTGCAGGGCGGCGGCGACGGATTCGATCAGGTCGGCTTGCTTGATGTGCGTGGTCATGGTCGGTACTCGTTCTCGATGGACAGCACCCTGGAGGTTGGGGCGCGGGGGGCGGGCGGCCGGTGGACCGCAGCCCGCTATTTTGACAGGCTGCGTTACGCCCGGCTGACAGCCGGCGCTGGGGTAACCCCCCGAGGGATCAGCCCGCGCGTCGCTCCGGCACGGCGTCGGCCGGCGGTGCGGCGCGGCTGGCTACGCGCAGGTGCAGCGCGGCCTGGGCCATCAGGTTGGCCGAGACCGGCGCGGTGACGAAAACGAACAGGGTGATGAGCAGCTCGGCAAAACCGATACGGCCCTGGCCCAGTGCCACCACCATGCTGGCCAGAAGCACGCCGCCCACCCCCAGCGTGGAGGCCTTGGTGGGTGCGTGCAGGCGCATGAAGAAGTCGGGCAGGCGCACCAGGCCGATGGCACCGACCAGCAGGAAAAAGGTCGCTGCCAGCAGCAGCGCTGCGGCCAGCCATTCGAGCAGGGGATGAAGGTCGCTCATGTCCGGCTCCTCATTCGACCACGTCGCCGCGCGTCAGATAGCGTGCCAGGCCCACGGTGGAGGCGAAACCCAGCATGGCGATGATGAGGGCGGCCTCGAACAGCAGCGGAGTGCCCAGGCGGATGCCCAGCAGCACCACCAGCGCCACGGCGTTGATGTACAGCGTGTCGATGGCCAGGATACGGTCGGTCGCGTGCGGGCCGCGCAGCAGGCGCCAGGCGCACAACACGATGGCCAGCGCCACCGCACCCGTGCTGATGTCCAGGGCTAGGGGCAGGATGCTCATGCGGTTTCTCCTTGGGGACCGGACTCGAAAATCTCGCGCAGCAGGGTCTCGTAGCGGACCTTCATGTCGGTCGCGGCCTGGGCCGGATCGCTGCAGTCCAGGGCATGGACCCAGATCAGGCGTCGTTCCTCATCCACCGTGCACGAGACCGTGCCCGGCGTGGTGGTGATGATGCTGGCGAACAGGACGATGGCGGTGGGGTGCTGCAGATCCAGCGGCACCGGAACCCAGGCTGGCTGCGGTCGGTCCATGCGCCCCAGCACCAGGCGGGCGACGGTGATGTTGGAGAGCACGATGTCCCACAGCACGACCCCCATCAGGCGCAGGGCGGGTACGGCGCGGATGCGGCCGGCCGGGGGCAGCGCGTCGTGCAGCAGGCGCGGCACGACCAGGCCGATCAGCGCTGCCGAAAGCAAGTGCACCGGCGCCAGCGAGTGAGAGAGCAGCAGCCAGGACAGCGCCAGCAGCGCCGACAGCCAGGGATGGGCGAGCCAGACTTTCTTCTTCATGGCTTGACTCCGGGCAGGCGCACTTCACCGGCGCCGCCCTGGTAGGGACGGGTGGTCACGGCGGCCGGGCCGCCTTGCGCGCCGAGCACGGCGTTAGCGTAGGCGTGGCGATCGGCCAGCTGGGCGGCGGCGGCATCGGTGTAGCGTTTCATGGGGGAGGCGAAGGCGGCCAGCAGCAGGCTCAGGCCCAGCAGGCTCAGCGTGGCCGAGGTCAGGCGCCAGCTGCTGCCGGAGGAGGCCGGTGCGTGTGCGCTGGGCGTCACGTTCCAGAACAGGATGGTTCCGGCGCGTGCCAGGCCCACCAGCGTCAGGAAACCGGCCAGCAGCACCACGCTCCAGACCCAGGCGTGGGCCGGTGTGGGTGCCGCGCTCTCCAGGATCATCAGCTTGCCCAGGAAGCCGGGCAGCGGCGGCAGGCCGGCGACCGACGCGGCGCCCAGCAGCGTCATGAGGCCCAGCAGTACCGGCTGGGCCACCGGGGCGGCCGGCTGCAGGCGGTCCTCGATGTCGCCGCGCTGCGAGGCGACCAGCTCCACCAGCAGGAACAGTGCCGCCATGACCAGGGTGCTGTGCACCATGTAGTACAGCGCGGCCGAGAACGCGGCCGGTGTGAACAGGCCGACGCCGGCCAGGATGGTGCCGACCGAGGCCACCGTCAGGTAGGCGGCCAGGCGCGCCAGGCTGTGGGCGGCCAGCGCACCCAGCACGGCCAGGGCGATGGTGCTCAGGGCCAAGGGCAGCAGCCAGGGCTGGGCAGTCAATGCGGCGTGGCCGGCTTCCGGGCCCAGCATGACGCCGTGCACACGGATGATGCTGTACACCCCGACCTTGGTCATGATGGCGAACAGCGCCGCCACCGGCGCGCTGGCGGCGGCATAGGTGCCGGGCAGCCACAGGTACAGCGGCACGATGGCGGCCTTGAGGCCGAAGACCACCAGCAGCACCAGCGCGCCGATCTTCAGCAGCACGGCCTGCTCAGCGTCAAGCTGCGCCACGCGCAGCGCCAGATCGGCCATGTTGAGCGTGCCGGTCAGCGCGTAGATCACGGCCAGGCCGATCAGGAACAGCGCCGAGGCCACCAGGTTGAGCACCACGTAATGCACGCCGGCCTTGTAGCGCTCGCGCCCCTGGCCGTGTACCAGCAGCACGTAGGAGGCGATCAGCAGCACCTCGAAGAAGACGAAGAGGTTGAACAGGTCGCCGGTGACGAAGGCGCCCGACAGGCCCATGAGCTGGAAGTGGAAGAGGGCGTGGAAGTAGCGGCCGTGAGCGTCCCAGCCGCCGCTGGCGTACCAAAGCACGGGCACGGCGATGGTCCAGGTCAGGGCCAGCATCAGGCCGCTGAGGCGGTCCACCACCAACACGATGCCAAAGGGCGCCGGCCAGTTGCCCAGCGGGTAGACGGTGAGCGCGCCGCCGGCGGCCTCCAGCATGAGACGCCAGGCCAGCAGGGCGCCGAAGATCGCACTGGCCAGGCTCAGCGTGCGGGCGCGACGCAGCTGTGCGCCGCCGTGGCTGGCCTGGCCGCCACCGTCACCCAGCAGCAGCAGGACCACGGCCGTGAACAGCGGCAGCAGCACCGGCAGCACCGGCAGGTGCGTGGAGAACAGGGTGTCGAGCATGCCGGTCATCCTTGCGTGCTCCGTGCCGGCTTGTCTTCGGGTTCGTGACCGTCCACGTGGTCGGTGCCGGTCTCATGGCGGCTGCGCAGGGCCAGCTCGATGACGAAACCGGTGGTGGCAAAACCGATCACGATGGCGGTCAGCACCAGGGCCTGCGGTAGCGGGTCGGCCACCTGGCCGGCAGCGCCAAGGATGGGGGCGGCGTCCAGCCAAAGGCGGCCCATGGCGAAAATGAACACGTTGACGGCGTAACCCAACAGGCTCAGGCCGATCACCACCGGCCAGGTGCGGCCGCGCAGGATCAGGTAGATGCCGGTGGCGGTGACGACGCCGATGCCCGTGGCGACCAGGAATTCGAGGCTCATGTCTTGTCTCCGACGGGATGAGTGACGGCAGGGCTTTCGCGAGTGACCGCGCCCAGGGTGGACAGGGTCAGCAGCGTGGCGCCGACCACGGTGATGTAGACGCCGAGGTCGAACAGCGCGGCCGTGGCCAGCGGCAGCTCGCCCAGAACGGGTACGTAGGGATGGCCGTGGGCACTGGTGAGGAAGGGCTGGCCGAGGAAGAAGGCACCCAGGCCGGTCAGGCCGGCGATACCCAGGCCGATGCCGATCCAGCGCACGAAGCGCCGGCCGCCGCCTGCGTGCAGCAGCGCCTCAGCCCGCGTCTGGCCCAGCGCCATGTACTGCAGCACCAGCGCCACGGCAGTGATCAGGCCGGCAATGAAACCGCCGCCGGGTTGGTTGTGGCCGCGCATGAAGATGTAGAGCGTGACCACCAGGGCCAGCGGCAGCACCACACGTGCGGCTACGCGCAGCATCAGTGGCTGGGCAGCAAAGGTCCAGGCCTGGCCGGCAGCGTCATGGGCCGGGCGGCGCGTGCGCATGCCGTCCATCAGCGCCAGCACGCCGATGGCGGCGATGCCCAGCACGGTGATCTCGCCAAAGGTGTCGTAGCCGCGGAAGTCGACCAGGATGACATTGACGACGTTGGTGCCGCCGCCGGCGATGGCCGAGTGGTTGAGGAAGTACCAGGAAATCGAGTCGTGATCGCGCGTGAGCATGACCCAGGCCAGCCAGGCCATGCCACCGCCACCGGCCAGCGCCAGCGCGGCGTCGCGCAGGCGGCGCGCGCGGCTGGATTCGCGCGGGCTCTGGCGCGGCAGCAGGGCCAGGCCCATGAGCAGCAGCACGGTGGAGACCACCTCGACGGTGAGCTGGGTCAGGGCCAGGTCGGGCGCCGAGAAGGAGACAAAGGTCAGCGCCGTGACCAGACCCACCACGCCGGTGACCACCACCGACTCGAAGCGCTGATGGTGTCGCAGCGCCAGCCAGGCGCAGGCCAGCAGCAGCAGGGCCCAGAGCACGAGGGCGGGGAAGGAGGCCGGCAGCAGCGTGCGGGTGCCGGTGCCAGGTGCGCCCGCAGCCAGCAGCGGGGCCACAGCCACGGCCAGCGTGGCGATCACCATCCAGGCGATGTAGCGTTGCAGCGAGGCGTTTTCCAGCATGGCGGTGACGCGGCCGGCGCCGCCGAAGAGGCGGTCCATGCTGCGCGTGAAGAGGTTCAGACCGGTGAGCACGCCGAACCAGTTTTCCGAGTTGAGGCGGTGCAGGCGGTGGCGGCGTGCCAGCCAGAAGTAGAGGCCGGCGCCAGCGGCCAGGGCCAGCGCACTGAGCGCCAGCGGCAGGTTGAAGCCGTGCCAGATGGCCAGGTGGAACTCGGGCGCGGCCGTGCCCAGCATGGCGCTGGCGGCCACCCGCACCAGGGGCTCCAGCGTCAGCGCCGGCAGCACGCCCACGAGCACGCAGACCGCGGCCAGCAGCATCACGGGCAGGCGCATACCCAGCGGCGGGTCGTGCGGATGGGCCTCGGGCGGCAGGTCGCGCGCGGGGCCGTTGAAGAAGACGTCGTGCACCAGGCGCGCCGAATAGGCCACGCTGCACAACGCGGCCAGCGTCGCCAGCGCGGGCACGAGCCAGCGCCAGCCGCCAGCCTGGGCGAACTGCACGGCCTCGGTGAGGAACATCTCCTTGGACAGGAAACCGTTGAACAGCGGCACGCCGGCCATGGCAGCGGCCGCGGTCATGGCCAGGGTGGCGGTCCATGGCATGGTGTGCCACAGGCCGCCGAGTCGGCGCATGTCACGCGTGCCGGTCTCGTGGTCGATGATGCCGGCGCTCATGAACAGCGCGGCCTTGAAGCTGGCGTGGTTGAGGATGTGGAAGACCGCCGCCACGGCCGCCAGCGGCGAGCCCAGGCCGATCAGGAAGGTGATGAGGCCCAGGTGGCTGACGGTGGAGTAGGCCAGCAGGCCCTTGAGGTCGTGCTTGAAGAGGGCGATGAAGGCGGCGAAGGCCACGGTGGCCAAGCCAGCTGTGCTGACGATGGCCATGAACAGCTCGCTGCCGCCGATGACGGGTGTCAGGCGCATCAGCAGGAAGATGCCGGCCTTGACCATGGTGGCCGAGTGCAGGTAGGCCGAGACCGGCGTCGGTGCGGCCATGGCCTGCGGCAGCCAGAAGTGGAAGGGGAACTGCGCACTCTTGGTGAAGGCGCCGACCAGGATCAGCAGCAACGCGGCCGGGTAGCGCGGGTCGGCCTGGATGCGTGCGCCCTGGTCCAGCATCTGGCTGAGCTCGTAGGTGCCGGCGATCTGGCCCAGCAGCACGAAACCGCCCAGCATGGCCAGACCACCACCGCCGGTGATGGCCAGCGCCATGCGCGCGCCGGCGCGGGCGTCGGCGCGGTGGTTCCAGTAGCCCACAAGGAGGAAGGAGGAGATGCTGGTGAGTTCCCAGAACACCACGAGCAGCAGCAGGTTGTCGGACAGCACGATGCCCAGCATGGCCGCCATGAACAGCATGAGCGTGCTGTAGAACTTGCCCACCGGGTCGTCTGCGCCGAGGTAGAAGTGGGCGTAGAGGATGATGAGCAGGCCGATGCCGGTGATCAGCAGCGCGAACATCAGCGCCAGGCCGTCCAGGCGCAGGCCGAGGTTGAGTCCGATTTCGGGGACCCAGGGGGTGTAGGCCTGCAGGACCTCGCCGCCCATGACCGCCGGCCATTGCAGCAGCAGCAGCAAGAAGCTGGCGGCAGTGACGGCGGCCGCCAGCCAGGCGGTCTGGCTGCTCTGCTGTGCCGCGGGGCGGGTGCCTGACCAGCCGGTGAGCACCGTGCCGGCCAGCAGGGGAAGCAAGATGATCAGATAGAGCAAAGCGGCATCGTCCTTAAAAGCAGCCCTGGATTCTAGGCAGTCGCACGCAGGCGCGCCTTGGCCCGTCGGTCTGCATGGAAAAGACGAGGGGGCTTGCCGGAGCGGCCGGTCATGCTCGGCTGCTGCCTGTGGGCGGACGCCGCAGCAGCACCACCACCAGCGTCACCACGGTGAGCGGCAGGACAAATCCCAGCATGGCCGCCGAGTAGGCGCCCAGCGCCTCGTGCTGCTGCGCGGCCAGGATCAGGTAGGCCACGTAGGCGGCGTAATACAGCATGAAAACGCCACCTTCCCAGCGCGCGATCTCGCGTCCGGTCATGAAGACCGGCAGGCAGGCCAGGGCGACGGCGAGCATGACCCAGATGTCAAAGTGCTGCACGGCCGCTGGCACCAGCAGCCCTGCATCGCCGGCGAGCAGGCCCGCCAGACCCAGGCAGCCCAGGACATTGAACAGACAGCTGCCGACCACATTGCCGACGGCGATGTCGCGCTCACCCTTGAGGGCTGCCATCACCGAGGTGGCCACTTCGGGCATGGAAGTGCCAGCCGCCACGATGGTCAGTCCGATGACCAGGTCGCTCACGCCCAGGGACTTGGCAAACGTGACGGAGGCGCTGACCAGCCAGTCCGCACCCAGCACCAGCAGGGCCAGGCCGGCGACGATGAGGATCAGTTGCACGGGCAGTTTGGCGTCCCAGCTGCCGGGTGAGGCAGGGCGCACCTCGGCCGCGTATTCGTCGTTGGCGCTGGCGCTTTCGCTGCGGGATTGCACGATCAGGAAGCCCGTGTAGGCTAGCATCAGCGCCATCAGCATGGCCGCATCGAACCGGCCCAGGCGGCCGTCGAGGGTGAGAACCAGCAGCAGCAGGGAGGCCCCGATCATGATGGGCACCTCCTGGCGGATCAGCTGGATATTGACCACCAGCGGTGTGATCAGTGCCGACAGGCCGAGGATGAACAGCACGTTGAAGATGTTGCTGCCCACCACGTTGCCGATGGCCAGATCCGTCTTGCCATCGAGTACGGCGCCTGCAGACACCGCCATCTCGGGGGCGCTGGTGCCGAAGGCGACGATGGTCAGGCCGACCACCAGCGGCGACAGGCCGAAGGACAGCGCCAGCTTGGACGCTCCCCGCACCAGCAGCTCGGCTCCGGCGACGAGTGCGATCAGGCCGGCGATGAAGAGCAGGAGCGTCATGGTGGTCCGAGGTGTGGGTATTAGTGATCCGCGCCAGCAGCATGTGTGCTGGTGAGCAGCTTGTCGGTGTAGGCGATGGCCAGGGCGCTGAACAGGAAGACCACGTGGATGATGGTCTGCCACATCAGGACCTTGACATCGTAGTTGGCGGCGTTGATGAAGGTCTTGAGCAGGTGAATGGAGCTGATCCCGATGATGGCAGTGGCCAGCTTGACCTTGAGTACGGAGGCGTTCACGTGACTCAGCCATTCAGGTTGGTCTGGGTGGCCCTCCAGGTTCATGCGACTGACGAAGGTCTCGTAACCTCCGACGATGACCATGATCAGCAGGTTGGAGATCATCACCACGTCGATCAGTGCGAGTACCACCAGCATGATGATGGTCTCGTTGAGTGATGTCAGGTTGGCGGTTTCCTTGTAGCCGATGCTGGTGACCAGGGCCTGCAAGGCGGTCTGGCTGCCAAAGGCGGCCTCGATCAGGTGCAGCAGTTCGACCAGGAAATGGAACACATAAACGCCCTGGGCGGCAATCAGGCCCAGGTACAGGGGCAACTGCAGCCAGCGGCTGGAAAAAATCAGGGCGGGCAAGGGGCGCAAGGGGGAAACTTTGGACGGTTCGGGGCTGGACATGGTCTGAAAATCCGGGTTTCTATCTAGATGGCGGATTTTAGGCCGCATTTCAAATCGCCCCGGGATTCGGTACATTGCAAGGACTGTGTCAAGTCAGTGACTTGTAAGCGCCAGCCCTGACATTGCGGGGCGTTCGAAAAAACCATTTGAGGAAACATGCCATGAGTTCACCAACGTCTGCCATCGAATCCGTCCTGGTCGAGAACCGTGTCTTTCCCCCGGCAGATGCGGTTGTCAAGGCGGCGCGCATCTCCGGCATGGCGCAGTACCAGGCCATGTGCGACGCCTTCGACAAGGATTTCGAAGGCACGTGGGCCCGGCTGGCCCGCGAGAACGTGGTCTGGACCAAACCCTTCACCCGCACCCTGGACGAATCGAAAAAACCTTTCTACAAATGGTTCGACGACGGCGAGCTCAACGCCTCGGCTAACTGCCTGGACAAGCACATGGGCACGCCGGTCGAGAACAAGACGGCCATCATTTTCGAGGCCGACGACGGCGCCGTGACCAAGGTCAGCTACAAGGAACTGCTGGCCAAGGTGAGCCAGTTCGCCAATGCCCTCAAGGCGCAGGGCGTGAAGAAGGGCGACCGCGTCCTGGTCTACATGCCCATGACCATTGAGGGTGTGGTGGCCATGCAGGCCTGCGCGCGCATCGGTGCCACCCATTCCGTGGTGTTCGGTGGCTTCTCGGCCAAGTCGCTGCAGGAGCGCATCATCGACGCTGGCGCCGTGGCCGTGATCACCGCCAACTACCAGATGCGCGGCGGCAAGGAGCTGCCGCTCAAGGCTATCGTGGACGAAGGCCTGGCCATGGGGGGCTGCGAGTCCATCAAGACCGTGCTGGTCTACCAGCGCACGGCGACGGCCTGTAACATGGTGGCCGGCCGCGACAAGACCTTTGCCGAGGCACTGGCCGGGCAAAGCACCACGTGCGCGCCTACGGCCGTGGGCGCCGAGCATCCGCTTTTCATCCTCTACACCTCGGGTTCCACGGGCAAGCCCAAGGGCGTTCAGCATTCCACGGGTGGCTACCTGCTGTGGGCGCGGCTGACCATGGACTGGACGTTCGACCTTCAGCCCAGTGACGTCTTCTGGTGCACCGCCGACATCGGCTGGATCACCGGCCACACCTATGTGGCCTACGGCCCGCTGGCCGCCGGTGCGACGCAGATCGTGTTCGAGGGCGTGCCGACCTACCCGAACGCCGGGCGTTTCTGGCAGATGATCGAGAAACACAAGTGCACGATCTTCTACACGGCCCCCACGGCCATCCGCTCGCTGATCAAGGCCGCCGAGGGCGACGAAAAGGTGCATCCGGCCCGCTCCAACCTCAGCAGCCTGCGCATCCTGGGCTCGGTGGGTGAGCCCATCAACCCGGAAGCCTGGATGTGGTATCACAAGCACGTCGGCGGCGAGCGCTGCCCCATCGTCGACACCTTCTGGCAGACCGAAACCGGCGGCCATGTGATCACCCCGCTGCCGGGCGCCACGCCGCTGGTGCCGGGTTCCTGCACGCTGCCTCTGCCGGGCATTGCCGCGGCCATCGTGGACGAGGCGGGCCACGATGTGCCCAACGGGTCGGGCGGCATCCTGGTGATCAAGAAACCCTGGCCTTCCATGATCCGCACCATCTGGGGCGATCCCGAGCGCTTCAAGAAGAGCTACTTCCCCGAGGAGCTCAAGGGTTATTACCTGGCGGGCGACGGCGCCGTTCGCAGTGTCGACCGAGGATATTTCCGCATCACGGGCCGCATTGATGACGTGCTCAACGTCTCCGGTCACCGCATGGGCACGATGGAAATCGAATCTGCCCTGGTCTCCAAGACGGATCTTGTGGCCGAGGCCGCCGTGGTGGGCCGCCCGGACGACCTGACCGGCGAGGCCATCTGCGCCTTTGTCGTGCTCAAGCGCTCGCGTCCGACAGGCGAGGAAGCCAAGGCCATTGCCAAGGAGTTGCGCGACTGGGTGGCCAAGGAGATCGGCCCGATCGCGAAACCGAAGGACATCCGCTTCGGCGACAACCTGCCCAAGACCCGCAGCGGCAAGATCATGCGCCGCCTGCTGCGCTCGATCGCCAAGGGCGAGGCCATCACCTCGGACACCTCGACGCTGGAAAACCCCGCAATTCTTGATCAGTTGTCGCAGAACAACTGATCAAGAAAGCGCCGTGAGGCGCTATGCGCGCAGCGCTTTGCGGGGTTGGACGGCACTCATATCGGCGCAGCCGATGTGATGTGCCGGCAAAACCTGGCGATCCTCGATCAGTTGTCGCAGAACAACTGATCCAGCCTTCAAAGGGGCTGCCTTGCTGTTCAGCCCCCATTAAAAAAGCCCGCATGAGCGGGCTTTTTGATGTGCGGCTGCGGATTTACTTGGCAGCCAGGGTCCAGGCAGCAAGTTTCTTGGCGTCGGCCTCGCTGACCTGCGGATTGGCCGGCATGGGCACAGGGCCCCAGACGCCGGAGCCACCCTTGATGATCTTGGTGGCGAGCTTGTCGACAGCGCCAGCATCGCCGGCGTACTTCTTGGCCACGTCCTTGAAGGACGGGCCGACCAGCTTCCGGTCGACGGCGTGGCAAGCCATGCAGTTCTTGGAAGTGGCCAGGGCCTGATCGGCCAGCACGGGGGCGCTGACGGTGGCTGCGGCAAACAGGACGAAAAGGGCACGTTTCATTGATTTCCTCGAGGCTAGGGTTAAGTACATAATCAATGAACGTAATTGTAATGGCTGTGGTTGACCTGCGTGGCGGGACTGCGGCAACAAGACCAAGGGCTATCCATGTATTTTCTGGGACTGGGCATCATCCTGCTGCTGATGAAGTATCTCGACATCGATCCGGTCGTCGCCTGGAGTTGGTGGGTCGTGCTGGCGCCTTTTGGGATGGCGGCTGCCTGGTGGGCCTGGGCTGATGCCAGCGGCTATACCCGTCGCAAGGCGATGGAGCGCGAGGACAAGCGCCGCCAGGACCGGATCAACAAGCAGCGCGATGCCCTGGGCATCAAGCGCCGTCGCTGATCCAGCCGTTTTCCCCGAGTCATGAAAAAGCCCCGGCATGCCGGGGCTTTTGCCTTGGAGTGGTCCGGATCAGTAGTTGTCCAGCACTGCACCCTTGCTGGCCGAGCTGGCGTTGAAGGCGAACTTGGCCTGCACGCCACGGGTGTAGCGTGGCTGCGGGGCGGTCCAGCCTTCGCGGCGTTTGGCGATCTCTGCGGCCGGTACGTTGAGTTCCAGCTTGAGTTCATGCGCATCGATGGTGATGCTGTCGCCTTCCTTGACGAAGGCGATGGTGCCGCCAGCAGCGGCTTCGGGCGCCACGTGGCCCACCACCATGCCCCAGGTGCCGCCGGAGAAACGGCCGTCGGTGATCAGGCCCACGCTTTCGCCCAGGCCGGCGCCAATCAGTGCGCCGGTGGGGGCCAGCATCTCGGGCATGCCGGGGCCGCCCTTGGGGCCCAGGTAACGCAGCACCATCACGTCGCCGGCTTTGATCTTGCCGTCCAGGATGGCCTGCAGGGCCGACTGCTCGTCTTCGAACACGCGGGCCGGGCCGGTGATGACCGGGTTCTTCAGGCCGGTGATCTTGGCCACCGCTCCCTCAGGCGACAGGTTGCCCTTGAGGATCGCCAGGTGCCCCTGCGCGTACATCGGGTTGTTGATCGGGCGAATGACGCTCTGGTCGGCGCGCGGCTGGTCCGGCACGTCCTTGAGCACTTCGGCGATGGTCTGGCCTGTGATGGTCATGCAGTCACCGTGCAGCAGGCCCGCGTTGAGCAGGATCTTCATGACCTGCGGGATGCCGCCCGCCTTGTGCAGTTCGACTGCGAGCGACTTGCCGCTGGGCTTGAGATCGCACAGCACGGGCACGCGCTTGCGGATGCGCTCAAAGTCGTCGATGGTCCACTCCACGCCAGCACAGTGCGCGATCGCCAGGAAGTGCAGCACGGCGTTGGTGGAGCCCCCGGTGGCCATGATGACCGACACCGCGTTCTCGATGCTCTTACGCGTGACGATGTCGCGCGGCTTGATGTCCTTCTTGATGGCCTCGATCAGTACGTTTGCCGACTCGCGGGCCGAACGCACCTTCTCTTCATGCACATTGGCCATGGTGGACGAGTAGGGCAGCGAGATGCCCAGGGCCTCGAAGGCGCTGGACATGGTGTTGGCCGTGTACATGCCGCCACAGGAGCCGGTGCCGGGAATCGCGTGCTTCTCGATCTCGGTCAGGTCCTTGTCGCTCAAGGTGCCCGCGGCGTTCTGGCCCACGGCCTCGAACACGCTGACGATGTTGAGTTCCTGTCCGTTGTAGTAGCCGGGCAGGATGGTGCCGCCGTAGACATAGATGGCCGGCACATTGGCGCGCAGCATCCCCATCAGGCCGCCCGGCATGTTCTTGTCGCAGCCTCCGATCACCAGCACGCCGTCCATCCACTGGCCCTGCACGCAGGTCTCGACGCAGTCCGAGATCACCTCGCGTGACACCAGTGAGTACTTCATGCCCTCGGTGCCCATGGCCATGCCGTCGGAGATGGTGGGGGTGCCGAAGATCTGGGCATTCCCGCCCGCCTCAAGGATCCCGGCGACGGCTGCGTCAGCCAGCTTCTGCAGGCCCGAGTTACAAGGGGTGATGGTGCTGTGGCCATTGGCCACGCCGACCATGGGTTTCTTGAAATCGCTTTCCTCGTAGCCCATGCCGTAGTACATGGAGCGGTTGGGAGCGCGGGACTTGCCTTCGGTGATGTTGGCCGAACGGCGGTTGATCTGGATGACTTTGGTGGCCATGGTTCGTGTGCGTTAGGTGAGACGAAAAAACAATGCAGACCGTGAGTGTAAGCCGTGGCAGCGCCTGCGGCACAATGGCGCCCATGCTGATCCACCCCGCCATCGATCCGGTCGCCCTGCGTCTGGGTCCGCTGTCCGTCCACTGGTACGGCATCACCTATTTGGTCGCCTTTGGTCTGTTTTTCTGGCTGGGCCTGCGCCGCCTGCGGCACGAGCCCTATGCCTCGATCCGGGGCGAGGGCGCCTGGGGCCGGAGCGACGTCGAGGACGTGCTCTTTTATGGCGTGATCGGCGTCGTTATCGGCGGGCGGCTGGGTTACTGCCTGTTCTACAAGCCGGCCTACTACCTGAGCCATCCGCTGGAGATCTTTGCCCTGTGGCAGGGCGGCATGAGTTTCCATGGCGGCATGCTGGGTGTGGTCGTGGCCATGCTCTGGTTCGCGCGGGCCCGCCACCGGCACTGGCTGCAGGTCGCCGATTTCGTGGCGCCCTGTGTGCCCACCGGCCTCGCGGCCGGGCGCATCGGCAACTTCATCAACGGTGAACTCTGGGGGCGGGCGGCCGACCCCGGCTTGCCCTGGGCCATGGTGTTTCGGGGGGCTGGCGATGCACCGCGCCATCCTTCGCAGCTCTACCAGTTCCTGCTGGAGGGCTTGCTGCTCTTTGTCCTGCTGTGGCTCTACGCGCGCCGGCCGCGGCGCATGGGGCAGGTGTCCGCCGCCTTCCTGGTGGGTTATGGGCTGTTGCGTTTCATCGCCGAATACTTCCGGGAGCCGGATGACTACCTCGGCCTGCTGGCCCTCAATCTCAGCATGGGGCAATGGCTGTGCCTGCCCATGATTGCCGGCGGCGCCGCTCTCTGGTGGTGGCTGGGCCGCCAGCCCCAGCGCGCCTGAGCCCGGCCGACGCCCTTTGGGCCCCTTTTCCCTTGGCCTACCCTCGACTCAGGGTTATCCCCTGTTTCGTAATTACGCGTAATTACAGAAAATTACAGTCATGGTCCTGTCGCCGTCCCGTGGCAGGGTGTTGCTCCCGCAAACAAGGCTACGCCCATGCGTGTTGTCCACAACTCCTTGCACGAACAGGTTGCCGACACCCTGCGGCAGGAGATCTTCAATGGCACGCTGGCGCCGGGCAGTTTTGTGGACGAGGCGGTGCTGTGTGTGCGGCTGGAGATTTCGCGCACGCCCCTGCGCGAGGCGCTCAAGGTCCTGACGGCCGAAGGGCTGCTGCGCCATGAGCCGCGGCGCGGTTGTTTCGTCAACGAGGTCACCGAACGCGATCTCGACGAGATCTTTCCGGTGATTGCGCTGCTGGAAGGGCGCTGCGCGCGCGAGGCCGCGGTGCATGCCAGCGATGCCGACCTGGTGGCCCTGGAAACCCTGCACGAGCGGCTGCAGAAGGCAGCCCGGAGCAAGCGCATCGTCGACTACTACGAGACCAATTTCGCCATCCACGAGGCGATCATCACGCTGGCCAACAACCGCTGGCTGGCCCAGGTCATCGGCGACCTGCGCAAGATCCTCAAACTCGCCCGGCTGCAGCAGTTGCACGCCCCGGGACGGCTGGAGCAGAGCCTGAGCGAGCACATGGCCGTCTTTGCCGCGCTCAAGGCGCGTGATGCCGACGGCGCCGAGGCCGCCATGCGTACCCATCTGACCCGTCAGCGCGAGGCGCTGCGCGAACTCACCCGTCAACACAGCCGGAGGCTGGCATGAACGCAACGATCTGGATCAGCCGCAAGGTTTCCGGTCTTTTCCCGCTGGGCCGCAAGGGCCTGCTGGCCGCAGGCACGGCGGGCTCGACACAGACCCCGACGGGGTCCGGCCATGGCGCCGCGGCAGGACAGACCAGAGAGCGGCCCACGCGTGAGCGCCTGGCGGCCAGCCGGCGCCACCGGGACGAGGCCATGTCGCCGCGCATGCTGCGCCTCGTGCTCGAAGAGCTCAAGGCCACGATCGATCCGCGTATCAGCGAGATCGAAGGGGGGCGGCGGGCCCAGGTCCTGATCGAGCGCTACGCCGGAGCCACGCCAGCCCGGCGACGCGACATCTGGCTCCTGATGAGCGAGATGTTCATGGCCGACGCCGAGAAGGTCAAAAGCGCCCAGGCCAAGTTTGCCGCCGCCGTGGGCACCCCCGATGAGGCGGCGGCCGAAGTGCAGTACCGGCGTGCCACGGTGTCGCCGCGCCGGCGGCTGCTGCAGCGTTTCAGCGTGCTGCCTGAAGGTATCCGTTTCCTGGTGGACCTGCGCGCCGAGATGCAGCCCTGCCTGAAGAAGGACAAGCGGCTGCAGGCCCTGGACGTGGAGATGGAGTACATGTTCTCCACCTGGTTCGACGTCGGTTTCCTGGAGTTGCAGCGCATCAGCTGGGACTCACCGGCCTCCCTGGTCGAAAAGCTGATCAAGTACGAGGCGGTGCATGACATCCGCAGCTGGGACGACGTCAAGAACCGGCTGGACTCCGACCGCCGCTGTTACGGCTTTTTCCACCCGCGCCTGCCCGGCGAGCCCCTCATCTTCGTCGAGGTCGCGCTGATCGACCACATGGCCGACAGCATCACGCCCCTGCTCGATGAGCAGGCCGCCGCGTCTGATCTGGGCAAGGCCACCACCGCCATCTTCTATTCCATCAGCAACACCCAGAGCGGCCTGAGGGGGGTGAGCTTTGGCGACTCGCTCATCAAGCGGGTGGTGGAGACGCTGAGTGCCGAATTCCCCCGGCTGCGGCATTTCGCCACCCTGTCGCCGATTCCCGGCTTGCGCGCCTGGCTGACGCACAATGCGGCGCGCATGCTGGAGCTGACGCCCGAAAAAGAGCGGGCCGAGCTGGGGCGGGCTGTGGGCTTCGAACCCCCGTCCGCGGTCCACGTGCTGCAGGCCCTCGACAGGATCGAGTCACTGGATGGGAAGGCGGTCCTGCGTCGCTGGCTGCTGCATTGCGCGGCGCATTACCTGGGGCGCGAGCTGGTCGATGGCAAACCGGCCGATCCGGTGGCGCGTTTTCACCTGGGCAACGGAGCCCGTGTCGAGCGGCTGAACTGGATGGGCGACCCCTCGCCCAAGGGGCTCAAGCAGTCCTTTGGCCTGATGGTCAACTACCTCTACGATCTCAAGCGGCTGGACCGGCAGCGGGACCAGCTGGCAGAAGGCAGAATAGCGGTGGCGCCCTCCATTGAGGACATGCAGTTCTGACGGCATGATCGCTGATTCAATCAACTAAAGGAGACAAGCATGACAACAGCATTCACTTTCGGCAGCAAGCGACGCGACATCCTGCGCCTGGCTGCGGCCGGCCTGGCCGCAGGTCCCCTGTGGGCTCAGGCCCAGTCCGGCTGGCCGACCAAGCCGGTGACCCTGATCGTTCCTTTTCCCGCGGGTGGCGGCACTGATGCCTTTGCCCGTCCGCTCTCGGCCTCGTTCGCCAAGCTGACCGGCAAGCAGATGGTGATCGACAACCGCGGCGGCGCCGGCGGCACGCTGGGTGCCAGCATTGCTGCCAAGGCGCAGCCGGACGGCTACACCCTGTTCATGGGGGCGGTGCACCACACCATTGCACCTTCGATGTACCCCAAGCTCGATTACGACATCGAGAAGGATTTCATGCCGCTGGCGCTGGTCGCCACGGTGCCCCAGGTGCTGGTGGTGAATCCCAAGAAGGTTCCCGAGGGTGATTTCAAGGCTTTCCTGGACATGCTGCGCAAGAATCCGGGCAGGCTGAACTACGGCTCTGCCGGCAGCGGCACATCGCACCACCTGGCCGATGAACTCTTCAAGCAGCAGACCAAGACCTTCATCACCCACATTCCCTACCGTGGCGCCGGCCCGGCCCTGCAGGACCTGATCGCCGGCAACGTGGACATGATGTTCGACGGCCTGGGTTCCTCGGCCGGCCACATCAAGGGTGGTCGCATCAAGGCGCTGATGGTGGCTGGCCCGAAGCGCAACCCGGCTTTCCCGGACGTGCCCTGCGCGGCCGAACTCGGCCTGCCCGAGTACACGGTGCAGACCTGGTACGGCATCTGGGCGCCCAAGGGCACGCCGGCCGACGTGATGGCACGTGCCTACGATGAGATCCGCAAGGCCGGCAATACGCCCGAGGCCAAGGCGATCTGGGCCAACCAGGGGGCCGAGTTCAGCAGCGCGAACCCGCAGCAGTTCGGCCAGTTCGTCGGTGCCGAGGTCAAGCGCTGGACCCAGGTGGTCAAGCTCTCCGGCGCCAAGCTCGACTGATCGTGGCCCCTGTCCTGTCGCTTCACGCCTGATGCACCCGTCTCGACCATGAGTGGCCATCTTCAGCTGCAGCGGCAGGGCGCCCTGGCCCTCGTCACCCTCAGCCATCCCGGCAAGTTCAACGCCATGTCCTGCGCGATGTGGCGTGAACTGCGCGCGGTGTTCCTTGCCTTGCAAGCCGACGCTTCCCTGCGCTGCATCGTGCTGCGCGGGGAGGGCGGTCATTTCTGCGCAGGGGGTGACATCTCCGAGTACGAGAGCTTTCGTTTCAGCGAGACCAGCCTGCGCGACTTCCACGAGAACGCGGTCTGGGGTGGCCTGCAGGCCGTGCTGGACTGCGACGTGCCCGTGGTTGCCCAGATCGAGGGCAACTGCATGGGGGCGGGCGTGGAGATCGCCTGCTGCTGCGACATCCGGATCGCCACCGAGACGGCGCGTTTTGGCGCGCCGATCGGCCGGCTCGGTTTTCCCATGGCCCCGCGTGAGGCCGCCCTGGTCCTGCGCGAAGCGGGAGCCACGACGGCACGCGAGATGCTGCTCGAAGGCGCCGTGCTGACGGCCCAGCAGATGCAGGCGCGCGGTTTTGTGCAGCGTGTGCTGCCAGCGGCGCAGCTGGCGGCAGAGATCGACGCCACCACGCAGCGCATTCAGGCGCTGGCGCCGCAGGCCGCCCGCCTGAACAAGCAGGCCTTGCGCACCCTGCAGTCCGGTGCCCCGCTGGCGCTGCAGACCTTGCTCGACGGGGCCTATGCCTACGCCGACAGCGCCGAGCACCGCGAAGGCATCGCTGCTTTTCTGGCCAAGCGGCCCGCCGAATTTTCACACCCGACTTCCTGACCCTGTTGATCCGCACCATGTCCCGAACCAACACCAACCTGTTTTCCGCACTGCGTGCGGCTTTCCCCGCCGATCTCGACGCCGTCGCCATCGAGACCGACAACGGCCTGCACTACTCCTGGCGCGACCTGGAGCGTGCGACGGCCATGCTGGCCAACCTGCTGCAGTCGCTGAACCTGCCCGAGGGCGCGCGCGTGGCGGTGCAGGTGGAGAAGTCGGTCGAGGCCATGATGCTCTACCTGGCCACGCTGCGTGCCGGCTACGTCTTCCTGCCGCTGAACACGGCCTACCAGAGTGCCGAGATCGAGTATTTCATCGCGAATGCCGAGCCGGCCGTGGTGGTTTGCAGCCCGAAGAACTTCGGCTGGGTCAGCAAGCTGGCCTTCAAGGCTGGCACCCAGCATGTCTATACCCTGGACGACAACCGCAGCGGCTCGCTGCTGGAGCGAGCCGCGCACTGTTCGGATCGCCACGTGCCGGTCGAGCGCCAGGCCGATGACCTGGCCGCCATCCTCTACACCAGTGGCACCACCGGCCGCAGCAAGGGCGCGATGCTCACGCATGGCAACCTGCTGAGCAATGCCCGGGTGCTGAAAGACTACTGGGGCTGGAAACCGGGTGACGTGCTGATCCATGCCTTGCCCATCTTCCACGTGCACGGCCTCTTCGTGGCCCTGCACGGTGCACTGCTCAACGGCAGCAAGATGTTCTGGATGGCAAAGTTCGACCCGAAGCGCGTGCTCGAGAAGATGCCCGAGGCCACCGTCTTCATGGGGGTGCCCACGCTCTACGTGCGCCTGCTGGCCGAGCCGGGCCTCACGCGCGAGGCGGTGCGCAACATGCGCCTGTTCATCGCCGGTTCGGCGCCACTGCTGATCGAAACCTTTGCCGCCTGGCAGCAACGCACCGGCCACACCATCCTGGAGCGGTACGGCATGAGCGAGACCATCATGCTGACCTCCAATCCCTACGACGCCAAACTCGGCGAGCGCCGCGGCGGCACCGTGGGTTTCCCCTTGCCGGGTGTGAGCCTGCGGGTTTGCGACGAGGCTGGCCGGCCCCTGCCCGTGGGCGAGATCGGTGGCATCCAGGTCAAGGGCCCCAACGTGTTCAAGGGCTACTGGCGCATGCCGGAGAAGACGAAAGAGGAATTCACCGACGACGGCTACTTCCGCACCGGTGACGTGGGCAAGATCGATGAGCGCGGTTACGTCAGCATCGTCGGCCGCAGCAAGGACCTGATCATCAGCGGCGGCTACAACGTCTACCCCGCCGAGATCGAAGGTTATGTGAATGAACTGCCCGGTGTGGCAGAGAGCGCGCTGGTCGGTGTGCCGCACCCGGACTTCGGCGAGGTGGGCGTGGCGGTGGTGGTGCGCAAGCCCGGCGCAACGCTGGATGGCGAGCAGATCATTGCGACCCTGAGGTCCAGGCTGGCCAACTTCAAGATTCCCAAGAAATGCTTCGTGGTCGACGACCTGCCGCGTAACACCATGGGCAAGGTGCAGAAGAACCTGCTGCGCGACCAGTACAAGGCGCTGTTCAGCTGAGACCCTGCCGTGATGAAAAACGCCGGCGCTGCCGGCGTTTTTTTGGGCGCGTGTCAGCGAAAGCGATAACGCAGTTGCAGCCCGACTTCGCGCGTGACGTTATGCGGTTCGTAGCCCGTGTAGACGACACTTGGTGAGGTGCAGGTCCCGGTTTCCGAATCGGCGATATCCCAGTAGCGATAGAACACGCTGGCCGACCACGATGAGGTTTCGTAGGCCAGGTTCAGGCGCAGGCCATGGCCCTTGTGCTCGCCGGCTGGCAACACCCCCCTGATGCGCGGGTTGCCAGCGCGATGACGTGTCCGGGGCTCAGTGAAAGCGCAGTCTGAACTGGACGCCGACTTCGCGCGTGCTGTTGCGGGGCTCCTGGACCAGAGCCGCCGGGACGCCGGCCAGCGCCTGACGGGACTGGTCGGAGGCGGCCACACGCCAGTAGTGCACGAAGAAGCCGAACGACCAGTTGTAGGTCTCGTAGCTGCTGTTCAGGCGCAGGCCATGGCCGCTGCGCTGGCTGGTGACCGGATCGCTGGAGGTCGCGTCGGTGTCCGAGAGCACAAAGCTCTGCTGGCCGTCGAGCAGCAGGTCGTATTCCAGGCTGGTCGAGAGCCGGGCCTGGGCCGGTAACTGCAGGCGATGCGTCAGGCCCAGCGGCAGGTAGACATACTGGCTGCGGCGCCGGTAGCCCTCGTCACCCGTGCTGGTGAGGCCGCGCAGGTCGGTCCTGAGTTCGCGGTAGCCCAGGCCGAAGTAGGGCGCCAGCAGCTGGCTGCCTACGGGATAGTCCTTGCCGCCGGTGATGCGCACCTCGGTGATCACTTCCGGATTGCCGCCCTTGTCACCGCGGCTGGCACTGCGGTAGCTGCTGTTGCCGTGGGACTGTCGCGCATCGGCCCCCCAGTACCAGTTGTCCGCCAGGGCCTGCGTGAAGCGGAACATCAGGCCGACCTTGTTGCCTGCGAGGGTATAGGCGCTGGTGCCGCTGCCGCTGCCGGCCTCGTAGCGCTGGCTCACGACCTCGACGCCGAGCTCGCTGCTGTCGGAGGAGCGCAGCGAGAGCGGTTGCGCCTGCACGAACAATGGCAGGAGCAGCAAGGAGAAAAAGAGGGGGTGTGCGTTCATGGGTTCCCGTCAGCGTCGTTGCACGGGAATTTAACAGCTGCGCCCCCTACCGGACCTCATCGCAGCACCAGCACCGGAATGCTCGAGTGCGTCAGCACCTGCTGGGTCTCGCTGCCCAGCAGCAGGCGCTTGACGCCCTTGCGGCCGTGGGAGGCCATGACGATGAGGTCGCACTTGTTCTTCTTGGCGGTGGCGATGATGGCCTCGCTGACCAGGTCGGACTTGACGACCAACGCCTTGACGCTGAGCCCCTTGGCCGCAGACGACCTGGCGACGCCGTCGACGATCGCCTGGCCGTGTGTGGCCCATTGTTTTTCGATCCTGGCGATGTCGCTGGGCGCCAGCGCCAGGCCGCCTTCGAAATAACTTTGCGGATAACGCGGCACCACCTTGAGGGCGACCAGCTCGGCACCGCTGAGCTTGGCCAGGGCGATGGCGCTGCTCACGGCCTTCTTGGACAGGGCGCTGCCATCGGTGGCGACGAGGATGCGTTGGTACATGGCGTGTTCTCCTTGGGTTGTTGGAACGGACCTAGATTACTCCACGGGGTTCTGGTATGGTCTTGATCCATATCAAGTCGTAGGCGGGTTCTGCCCGCTACGCTCGACTCCCATGCAATCTGCCAGTCTTGCCGTGCCTGCGCAACACCTGCCGATCTCCGGCGGGGTTCGGCCTGAGGCCGAACCACTGCTCGACGATCCGGCGGCCTGGTCGGCCTTCAGCCGTCCGCTGGACGGGCAGGCGGGTGGCTGGGAATCCCATCTGGTGATCGAAGGCATGCACTGCGCCGCCTGCGCGCTGAGCGTCGAGGACGCCCTGCGCGGCGTGCCGGGCGTGGTGTCTGCCACGGTCAGTGCCGGCAGCCGGCGCGCCCGCCTGCGCTGGCAGGCCGACGCCGTATTGCCCTCGGGCTGGATGGAGGCCGTGCGCCGGGCCGGTTACCGCGCCGTGCCGGCCAACGACGCCTTTGCCAGCGAACGCCGGCGCCAGGAAACCCGCAAGGCCCTGTGGCGCTGGGCTGTGGCGGGCTTCTGCATGATGCAGGTCATGATGTACGCGTGGCCGGCCTATGTGGCCGAGCCTGGCGATCTGACGGCCGAGATGGAGCAACTGCTGCGCTGGGCGTCCTGGGTGCTGACGCTGCCGGTCATGCTGTTCTCCTGCGGCCCTTTCTTCTCTGCGGCCCTGCGCGACATCCTGCAGCGGCGCATCAGCATGGACCTGCCGGTGGCGCTGGGCATGGGCATCACCTTCGTGGTCAGCACGGCCGGCACCTTCGAGCCGCAAGGCATCTTCGGCAAGGAGGTGTATTTCGATTCCCTGACCATGTTCGTCTTTTTCCTGCTGACCGGGCGCTGGCTGGAGCAGCGGCTGCGCGAACGCACCGCCGGGGCGCTGGATGCCCTGATGAACCGCCTGCCCGACAGCGTGCTGCGCCAGCGTGCCGACGGCGAGTTCGAGCGCGTGGCGGTGCGCCGCCTCTTGCCCGGCGACGTGCTTCGGGTGCTGCCGGGCGAAGCCTTTCCAGCTGATGGTGTGGTGATCCAGGGCGAGACCCTGGCCGACGAGGCCCTGCTCACGGGCGAGTCCCGCCCGCTGCTGCGCGGGGTCGGCGCCACCGTGATTGCCGGCAGCCACAACCTGAACGCCGCGGTGCAGGTGCGGGTGCAGCACACCGGGGCCGACACGCGTTTTGCCCAGATCGTGGCGTTGATGGAGCAGGCCGCCACCAGCCGGCCGCAACTGGCGCAACTGGTGGACCGTCTGGCCCGGCCCTTCCTGATCGGCGTCCTGCTGGCGGCGGGCGGTGCCGCGGCTTTCTGGTGGTCGCATGATCCGGGCCATGCCCTGATGGTGGCGGTCGCGGTGCTGGTGGTGACCTGTCCCTGCGCGCTCTCGCTGGCCACGCCGGCAGCCATGCTGGCCGCCGCTGGCACGCTGGCGCGCCAGGGCGTGCTGGTGCGTCGCCTCGGGGGGCTGGAGGCGCTGGCGGAGGTGGACACCGTGCTGTTCGACAAGACCGGCACCCTGACACGGGATGCCATGGTGCTGCAGTCCGTGTCGACCCGTGAAGGCGTCACGCGCACCGAGGCGCTGGCCATGGCCATGGCGCTGGCGCAGCAGTCCCTGCACCCGGTGTCGCGCGCGCTGGTCGCCGCCGGGCAGGGCGAGGGTGTGCTGGCCTGGCGGTCCGAGCAGGTGCACGAGGTGTCGGGCCAGGGCCTGCGCGGGCTGGTCAGCCCGCCGCCGGGGCAGGGTGGTGTCACCCAGGAATTGCGCCTGGGTTCCCGGACCCACTGTGGTGTCAGCGTGGCCGCACCGGCCGGCCCGCACGCTGTGCTCAGTGATGCCCAGGGCTGGCTCGCCATCTTCGAGCTGGGCGAAGACATCCGCCCCGATGCGGCCGCCACCGTGGCTGCACTGCAGGCGCAGGGCATCGAGGTGCGCATCCTCTCGGGCGATGCGGCGCCGGCCGTCGCCCGCGTGGCCGAGCAGCTGGGCCTGCGCGAGGCCCGTGGCGGCTGCACGCCGCAGGACAAGCTCGCCTTCCTGCAGGCCGCCCAGCGCCAGGGGCGCCGCGTGGCCGTGGTGGGTGATGGCCTCAACGATGGCCCGGCCCTGGCCGGCGCCCACGTCTCCTTTGCCTTTGGCCGGGCCGTGCCGCTGGCGCAGGCGCAATCCGATTTTGTCGTGCTGGGGGACAGTCTGGCCGCGGTCGGCCGCTCCCTGCTGCTGGCGCGCCGCACCCTGCGCATCGTGCGCCAGAACCTGGTCTGGGCCGTGGTCTACAACGCCGCCTGCGTGCCGCTGGCTGTGGCCGGCTGGCTGCCGGCCTGGCTGGCCGGCCTGGGCATGGCAGCGAGCTCGCTGCTGGTGGTGCTCAATGCCCTGCGCCTGGCCGTCGCCCCAAGTCACAAGGAAACCATCTGATGGACATCCTCTATTTGCTGATCCCGCTCTCGGTGGCCCTGGTTTTTTTCATCCTCGGCGGCCTGTGGTGGGCCATAGAGCGGGGCCAGTTCGAAGACATCGAGGCCGAGGGCGAGCGGATTCTGCGGGATTCTTGAAGCCGGTTGACATGCGTCAAATCGGCGACGGGCTTATAGGCTGACACTCGGCCAGGTTAATTTCAAGAAGAGAGGTGCACATGGCATTTGCAAACCAACAGGCGACCGTCTACAACGACACCGTTGTTCGACAGTTCGCCATCATGACGGTGGTCTGGGGCGTGGTCGGCATGCTGGTCGGCGTCATCATCGCCGCCCAGCTGACCTGGCCTGAACTCAATTTCGGCATCTCCTGGCTGAGCTACGGTCGCCTGCGTCCGCTGCACACCAATGCGGTGATCTTCGCCTTCGGCGGTTGCGGCCTGTTCGCCTCCGCCTACTACGTGGTGCAGCGGCCCTGCCAGGTCCGCCTGTTCGGCGAGAAGCTCGCGGCCTTCACCTTCTGGGGCTGGCAGCTGGTCATCGTGCTGGCGGCCATCTCGCTGCCGCTGGGCTACACCCAAGGCAAGGAATACGCCGAACTCGAGTGGCCCATCGACATCCTGATCACCCTGGTCTGGGTCTCGTTCGCCATCGTCTTCTTCGGCACCGTGGGCACCCGCAAGGTGCGCCACATCTACGTGGCCAACTGGTTCTTCGGCGCCTTCATCATCGCCGTGGCCCTGCTGCACCTGGTCAACAGCGCAGCCATCCCGGCCGGCATGATGAAGTCCTACTCGGCCTATGCCGGGGTGCAGGACGCCATGGTCCAGTGGTGGTACGGCCACAACGCCGTGGGCTTTTTCCTGACGGCCGGCTTCCTGGGCATGATGTATTACTTCATCCCCAAGCAGGCCGAGCGCCCGGTGTACAGCTACCGCCTGTCCATCGTGCACTTCTGGGCCCTGATCTTCACCTACATGTGGGCGGGTCCGCATCACCTGCACTACACCGCGCTGCCGGACTGGACCCAGTCGGTCGGCATGGTGTTCTCGCTGATCCTGCTGGCACCCAGCTGGGGCGGCATGATCAACGGCATCATGACCCTGTCGGGCGCCTGGCACAAGCTGCGTGACGACCCCATCCTGCGTTTCCTGATCGTCTCGTTGTCCTTCTACGGCATGAGCACCTTCGAGGGCCCGATGATGTCGATCAAGACGGTCAACGCCCTGAGCCACTACACCGACTGGACCGTGGGCCACGTGCACTCCGGTGCGCTGGGCTGGGTCGGCCTGGTGACCATGGGCTCCATGTACTACCTGATCCCGCGCCTGTTCGGCCAGAAGCAGATGTACAGCGTGAAGGCCATCGAAGTCCACTTCTGGACGGCCACCATCGGCATCGTGATCTACATCGCGGCCATGTGGATCGCCGGCGTGATGCAGGGCCTGATGTGGCGCGCCATCAATCCCGACGGCACCCTGACCTACACCTTCGTCGAATCGGTCAAGGCCACCTATCCCTTCTACGTGCTGCGACTGCTCGGCGGCGTGCTCTACCTGGGCGGCATGTGCCTGATGCTCTGGAACGTGATCAAGACCGCCACCGCCGGCCGTGCGACCCAGGTCACCATCCCGGCCGCCGCTGCCCACGCCTGAGAAGGAACACACCATGGCTAACAACAACACCAAATCCGGCGGCATCTCGCACGAGAAGATCGAGACCAATAACTTCCTGATGATCGTGCTCATCCTGCTGGTGCTGCTGGTCGGCGGTCTGGTCGAGATCGTCCCGCTGTTCTTCCAGAAGTCCACCACCGAGCCGATCAAGGGCATCCAGCCCTACACCGCGCTGCAGCTGGCCGGACGCGACGTCTACATCCGCGAGGGCTGCTACAACTGCCATTCGCAGATGATCCGTCCCTTCCGCGCCGAGACCCTGCGCTACGGTCACTACTCCGTGGCCGGCGAGTCGGTCTACGACCACCCCTTCCAGTGGGGCAGCAAGCGCACAGGTCCGGACCTGGCGCGCGTGGGCGGCAAGTACAGCGATGAATGGCATCGCCTGCACCTGATCAATCCGCGCGACCTCGTGCCCGAATCGAACATGCCGGCCTACCCCTGGCTGGCCACCGACATGGTCGATGCGGCTGCCATGCCGCGTCACATGAAGGCGCTGCGCACCGTGGGTGTGCCTTACACCGACGAGCAGATCGCCAAGGCGAGCGAGGAGGTCAAGGGCAAGACCGAGATGGAAGCCGTGATCGCCTACCTGCAGGTCCTGGGCACGGCCCTGAAGTAAGACGGAGTACCCACCATGGATGTCAACACCCTACGTTCCATCGTCACCGTGGCCGGTCTCGTCACGTTCATCGGCATCGTCATCTGGGCCTGGTCGCGTCGCAATGCGGCTGATTTCGAACAGGCGGCACGGCTGCCTTTCGAGCAGGATTAACGCGCCGTCTAAGGAAGAAACATGAGCGATTTCACAAGCAACTTCTGGCCGGTCTTCGTCACGGCGGTCACCATCATCGGCATCATTGCCTGCCTGGTGCTGCTCTGGGTCAGCGGCAAGGCCAAGGCCATGACCGCCAACGACAACACCACCGGCCACGTCTGGGACGGCGACCTGCGCGAGATGAACAACCCCCTGCCGCGCTGGTGGGTCTGGCTCTTCATCATCACCGTGGTCTTCAGCCTGATCTACCTGGCCCTGTACCCGGGCCTGGGCAGCAGCCCGGGCCAGCTGGGCTGGAGCCAGCAGGGTCAGTACGAGGCCGAGATGGCCAAGGGCGAGAAGGAAGTCGCCCCGCTGTATGCCCGTTTTGAAGCCATGAGCGTGCAGGACATGGCGCGTGATCCACAGGCCATGGGTATCGGCGAGCGCCTCTACCTCAACAACTGCGCGCAATGCCATGGCTCCGACGCACGCGGCAGCAAGGGTTTTCCCAACCTGAGCGATGGCGACTGGCTGTACGGCGGCGCACCCGAGCAGATCAAGGAAACGCTGGTCAAGGGCCGTATCGGCAACATGCCGCCCATGGCCGCTGCGGTAGGTACGCCGGACGACGTGAAGAATGTCGCGCACTACGTGCTGAGCCTGTCGGGCAGCCCGCACGACTCCCTGCGTGCTTCCCTGGGCAAGTCCAAGTTCGGCGCCTGCGCGGCCTGCCACGGCATGGACGGCAAGGGCAACACGGCCCTGGGCGCACCCAACCTGACGGACGACATCTGGCTGCACGGCTATGGCGAGAACACCATCATCGCCATGATCACCAACGGCAAGGTCAACCAGATGCCGGCCCAGGAAGGCAAGCTCAGCGCGGCCCAGATCCACGTGCTGTCTGCCTATGTCTGGAGCCGCTCGGGCGGAACCAAGGTCGCGGCCCAGTGAGGGGCGGGGAGTCGATTTGAGCGATCCTGACAGCGCCGGCCGCAAGGTCATCCCCATCACCGCGCTGGCGTCCGACAAGGCCGCCATCGCGGAGGATGCGGAGTTGGTCTCGCTCTACGAGGCCCACAAGAAAATCTACCCCCGCAGTGTCAGTGGCCTGTTCAGCCGCTGGCGCTGGGTTTTTGTCTGGCTGACCCAGCTGGTCTTCTACGGCCTGCCCTGGCTGGAGTGGGGGCAGCGCCAGGCGGTGCTGTTCGACCTGGGGGCGCGGCGCTTCTACATCTTCGGCCTGGTCCTGTATCCGCAGGACTTCATCTACCTGACCGGCCTGCTCGTTATCTCGGCGCTGGCCCTGTTCCTGTTCACGGCGGTGGCCGGCCGCCTGTGGTGCGGTTATGCCTGCCCGCAGACGGTCTACACCGAGATCTTCCTGTGGATCGAGCACCGGATCGAGGGTGACCGTTCGGCCCGCATGCGGCTCGACGCCGGTCCGTGGTCCCTGAACAAGATCGCGCGCAAGGGGGGCAAGCACGGGGTGTGGCTGGCCGTGGCGCTGTGGACCGGCTTTACCTTCGTCGGCTACTTCACGCCCATCCACGAGCTGGGGCAGGAGTTCCTCCAGTGGCGCATGACGTCCTGGGAGGTGTTCTGGGTGATCTTCTACGGCTTCGCCACCTATGGCAATGCCGGCTTCATGCGCGAGCAGGTCTGCAA
>LNFM01007237.1_pt1 | contig 31942 bp, 31 predicted proteins | sample 596031 | NCBI WGS metagenome assembly LNFM01 (sample SAMN04254537, study PRJNA301005) | activated carbon metagenome | isolation source: dual media filters at the Ann Arbor, Michigan drinking water treatment plant | place: USA: Ann Arbor | reverse complement strand
GGTTCGGGGGGGATGAGCTGCGGGGGATCGGGGAGAGGGGGAATGTCGACGGGAGGGCCGGCGCGGAGTTCGGGATGAGCGACGACCTGCGTCGGATGTTCGTGGGCGTCGGCGAGGAGGTCGCGGTCGAGGTCGTGGTGCACGAGTCGGTGCGCGGGGCCAGGAAGAGGCTGCCGGTGCTGGAGAAGGCGGTGCCGGGGGTGGAGGAGAGACGGGGGGAGGTGCGGTCAGGAGCGGGATTGTTTCGGCTGGGGGAGGAGTGAGATGAATGCGATTCGCTCTCATCTTCCGAGCGCGTGGACGAGGGAGGGGCCGACCCGAGGTGTCGGCCCGTTGCTCCGGCGAGGGTGACCCTGCGACCGACCGCGGCGGTCGATGAGCGATCACACTTTCTTCTGGTCGTACGTCGCGGGGTGGGCCGTGCCGGAGATGGTGACCGAGAAGGTGGTGGGGAGGAGCGAGATCTCCACCATGGAGTTTGCGCTGGACTCGTGGAAGTCCTGCTGGAGTTGTCCCGTGATCAAGTTGTTGCTCTCGTCGAGGAACGAGATGAACCAGTAGTCACTCTTGCCCTTGGCCGTCGTGAAATTGCATGCGGGAGCATCTCCGTTGTTTTCGAGCGTCTCCGCGTGGCCGGTGACCGTCGGCACGCTCTCGCAGTAGTGTTGGTAGGCGACGTTGGTGATGGCGTAGTTCGTGTTGTTGGCCAGTTCCATCGTGCCGGTCCAGGTTTGGGTGATGCCGCCGACTGGTGATCCGCTTTGTGTGGTCATGGCTTCCTCTGTGGATTGGGGCGAGTGCTGGACCTCGGCGGGATGCCGCGTCTCAGATGCCTCCATTGGTGTCATCGGCGGACCGAGCGATTGCAGAATCTCGAGGGCGTCCACGGTGAGCATGGTCGAGGTGCGCAAACGCCAAGATGGAGGCCCGCGGCGTCGCGGGTCTCCATCTTGGTCTGACTGGTCCGAATCGACGTCAGGTAGTACTGGGACGGATCACCTTGATCTTCGGGTCGCCAGTCCTGAGCCTGTGGGGGGCCTGGGATTCGATCTGGATGAAGAGCTGGGGTACGCCGGATTCACGCGATACATCGAACGTCTGGGAGCCGTTCAACGTCACGGGTGTCCCTCCTTCCTCGGTGCTCACCTTGATTAACCAGCCCTTGGTGGCAGGGAAGCTCAGAGTCAGGGACTTCAATCCTCCGGAACTGTCTTCGATTTCGAGGCCATCGGCGAAGGGAGAGGTCTCCCCGAACCCGAACATTTGGAGGGTGTCCAACGGGCCGGCGTGCCTGAAGGCCATCTGGACGATCAGCGGGAACTGGTCGCCGTCGCTGACGGGCGTGAAGGTTATGGTTTCTCGAGTCTCGCCGGGGGGCAACGTCAGGGTGTAGCGCGACATGGTCTCGGTATCCTGCCCCACGGTGACCCGCGGCAGCCAGGCGATCGCCGAAACTCCGAGATTTCTTCGCCCCGTCCATCTCCCCGCTCCCCACCGCTCCTCCCCGCTCAGCGCGAGCAGCGCACGGGCGTTCGTGATTCACTACCCCCGTGCCCGCCGATTCCACCGAGTCGCACCCGTTGGGGGGCCTCGGCCCCGCGCCGGCCGACTCGCTGCGGGCCGACTTGATGCATCGACGCCTGCGTGAGCGCATGTTCGGCGAGGCGAGCCTGCCGCCCACGATCGCCCGCTTTCGCGTGCTCGAGCGGATCGCCAGTGGTGGCATGGGGACGGTGTATTCGGCGTGGGACGAGGGCTTGGCGCGCTCGGTCGCGCTCAAGCTGCTGCACGAGCACGCGGGCGACGAGCTGGTCTGCGAGGCGCAGGCGCTGGCTCGAATCGCGCACCCGAACGTCGTCTCGGTGTTCGAGGTCGGGGTGCACGAGGGCCGGGTGTGGCTGGCGATGGAGTACGTGCCCGGCCAGACGCTGCGGGCCTGGCAGGGCACGGATCCGCCCCGAAGCGAGCGACTCGTCCATTGGATCGCGGCCGGTCGCGGGCTCGCGGCCGTGCATGCGGCGGGGCTGATCCACCGCGACGTCAAGCCCGACAACGTTCTGCTCGGGGCCGACGGTCGCGTTCGCCTGGTGGACTTCGGCTTGGTGCTCGCGGGCGAGCACGCAGGCACGTCCGAGTCGGAGCGCAGCTCGATGTCGACGCGGCGGGTCGGCTTCGCAGGCACGCGTGCCTACGCGCCGCCCGAGCAGCTCGCGGGCATCGAGCTCGATGCTCGGGCCGATCAATACGCCCTGTGCGTGAGCATCTGGGAGGCGTTGGCGGGCGCGCTGCCCGAGCGGGACGAGGCGGGGCGCGTCCGAGCGGCCATCCCCGAGCTGGGCCGGCGGATCGGCGACGCGCTGCGTCGCGGCTTGGCGGCCGAGCCGGACGCGCGTTGGCCGAGCGTCGACGCGCTGCTCGACGCGCTCGCGCCCCGTGCACACAGGGCCGGGGTCGCGCTCGGCCTCGTGCTCGCCAGCAGTCTGGGACTCGGCCTCGGGCTCGCGCTCGCGGACGATCCTCCGACGCCCGGCGACCTGTGTGCGCTCGCGGGCACGCAGCTCGGCGCGGGCGCGGCCGACGGATTGGCCGCCGGCGAGCTGCGGACCACGGCGCAGGAGTGGATCGGCGAGTGGACACGGGTGTCGCGCGAGGCGTGCGAGGCCGACGTGTCCGAGGCCGTCGACGACCAGCGCAGCGCGTGCCTCGAGCGGCGACGGCTCGAGCTCGTGGGTCTGCTCGACCACCTCGCCGGCGTGCACGGGGGCGAGCAGGAACTCGACCTGCGTCGGCTCGAGCTCGGTGACCCGAGGGCGTGTCTGCGCGGCCCCGAAGAGGCGCTCGCGATCCCGACCGCCCACGCGCGTGCGATCGGCGAGCTGCGTGGCTCACTCGCCGCGCTCGAGCTCCGGCGCGACGAGCCGGCCCTCGAGTTGGTCGACGAGGCGCGTCCGCTGCTCTCACAGGCGGAGGAGCTTGGGTGGCCGCCGCTCGTCGCCGAGGCTGCGCTGACGCTCGCCGACCTCGACCTGCGCGCCAACGAGCGCGAGGAGGCGCTCACGTTGGCGGAGCGTGCGCTCGAGATCGCCGAGGGTGAGCGCCAGACCGAGCTGATCGCCCGCGCCTGGCAGACGCTCGGGCAGATCGAGCTCGACCTCGATCTCGACCCCGACGTGGCCGAGATGGCGTGGAAGCGCGAGCGAGCCGCGCTCGAGCGGCTCGAGCCGCGGCCGCTCGATCTCGGGCGACTCGCGGTCCGACGCGCGTCGATCGCCGGCCTGCGCGGTGATGGGCACGCGATCGAGGCCGCGCTGCGCAAGGCGGTCGCAGCGTTCGAGGGCGCCAGCCTGGGCGGGCGCCTGCAGCTGGTCGCCACACTCGATCGCTTGGCCTTCGTCATCCGCTCGGCCGGTCCCGTGCGCAGCGACGAGGCTGCGGCGATCGAGGCGCGTGCGCGCATGCTCGAGCGCGAGCTCGGCGACGAACGCGAACGGGGGCCAGGGGATGCCAGCGGGGCCTACGAAGCCTGGACGGCCTACGAGTCCGCGCTCGGTCGCGGCGACCTGGATGCGGCGCACGCTTCGCTCGCGGAGGCGCTGGTTGGATACGAGCGCTCGGCCGGGCGCGAGAGCCTGCAGGTCGCCAAGACGCTCGTCGCGTCGGCCCACGTCCTCGACGCGATGGGGCGGTTCGACGAAGCCGAGGCGTATGCGCGGCGCGCCGACGAGATCTGTCTCGCGCGGCTCGGGCCCGACCATCCGCAGCGCACCGCCTCGCTCTCGGCCCTCGGCACGGTCGCATTCCGCCGCGGCGACGCGCACGCAGCGATCCAAGCGTTTCGCATCGTGTTGCGGATCGAGCAGCGGCAGCCCAGCGATCGCGGCGTCAACGTCGGGATGGCGCACAGCAATCTCGCCGAGGCGATGCTCCAGGGCGGTGAATGGGGCGAGGCACGCAAGCACGCCGAGCTCGCGCTGAGCGAGCTCGGGTCGGCCTTGCCCCCCGACCACGCCGATCTGGCCTATCCGCTCAAGGCGCTCGGCGGGGCGTTGCTGGAGGCCGGTGATCGAGACGCCGCCGAGCGCCACCTGACGCGGGCACTCGCGCTGACGAGCGGGTCGGAGATCGAGGCGAGCGAGATTCGGGCCCTGCTCGCGCGCGCACAGGGGCGCTGATAGACTCTGGTCGCTTGACCGGCAACGATCACGAGTTGCTGACGGCCTGGAGCACGGGCGATCGCCGTGCCGGGGCTGCGCTCTTCGACCGCCACTTCGCCAGCATCCGCCGCTTCTTCATAAACAAGGCCTGCACCGAGGGCGAGGTCGAGGAGCTCGTGCAGCGCTCCTTCGTGGCCGCGCTCGAGTCGGCCGGGCGCTTTCGCGGCGACGCGAACGTCAGAACCTGGCTGATCTCCATCGCGCGCAACATCCAGCGCGAGTGGATCCGCGAGGTCATGCGCGAGGCCGTCGATCGTGTCGAGCCCGACGCGATGTGCAGCGAGCGGCTCGGGCCCGGCATCTCCACGGGGCTCGACGTCCAGCGCGAGCAGCAGATCCTGTTGACCGCGCTGCGCCGCCAGCCGATTGAGCAGCAGACGCTGCTGGAGCTGTTCTACTGGGAGGAGCTGACGGCGAGCGAGCTGGCGGAGGTGTTCGGGGTCCCGGAAGGCACGATCCGCACCCGTCTGCGCAAGGCCAAGCTCGACCTGCGCGGGACGATCGATACGCTCGCCCGCACGCCGGAGGAGCTCGATTCGACGCGCAGTGGGCTCGAGGGCTGGGCGCGCGGGCTACGGGACAAGCTCGCGATCTGACGGGCTCCGAAGACGCGGGAATGACAGGGGCGGACGGCCCCCTCCCGACTTTCTCGCGCGACCCTGATCCTATTGCGCCCGCGGGGGACTACCCATGAAGTGGCCAATGCAATGACCCTTCGGCCCGTCGTTCTCGCGATGCTGGTGTGGTGCGCTGGCTGTTCGTGCGAGCTCTCGCTCGACGACTCCGCCGACGAACCGTGCGCTCTGTTCGGCACCGCGTGTCCCGACGGCACGTGCGTGGTCGCGCCGCTCGGCGGCGAGGAGTGCTGTGGCTTCGGTGGCGAGTGCCCGCCGTGCGACGGCGCCTGGATCGCGCTCGAGTGCCCCGATGGCACGTGTGTGTCGGTCATCGATCCCGATGCGTGCTGCTCGCACGGTGGCGCGTGCGATCCGGGTGACGATGACCCGCCGCATCGAAGCAGCGACGCGGGCGAGGCGAGCGACGCGACGACGGTGACGTCGGAGGAGAGCTCGACCACGATCGAAGGCGAGAGCAGCGAGAACACGCACTCGACCGGGTCGAGCGGTACGGCGGGGGAGGACGCGGGCAGCAGCGACGCCGGTACGTAGGGTGGCCAACGGGATCGTCGTGCTCGCCGCGACGGCCGGCGGCGTCGCGCGTGTGGTGGCGTTCCACCACGACCCCGCCTTGGTCGCGCGGTTCGAGTCGTGGACGCTCACGGTCTCCCGTGATCGAGCTGCAGCAGGGCCGCCGTGGCAGCGTCGCTCACCGGGTACACGCGTTCGCGAGGTGTGTGGAGTCGGTCGAGCTCGCCCGCGACCACGTGGCGACGTTGCTCGGCCACGAACTCCGATATGTCCTCGATCTCCACGATCCACTCTCGCGCGTACCTGGCGAGGGCGGCCCGTCGAAGCCCGAGCTGCAGCGCACGTCGGTCGAGCTTCTGCCCCGAGGGCCCATGGTCGGGATCCCACTGCAGTCGGACGTCCGACGCTGCGACCGCGTCCTGCCAAGCCTGCGCGTCCGCGAAAGGGCTGCCAGAGAACGCGGAATGGACGGCACCGCGGAGAATCTCATCGAACGCGCCGCGCCACAGTCGCACCGCGAGCACGACCTCCTGTCCCTCGGACTGCCCCCAGTTGCTTCGATACATCATCCACATGAAGTTGGGCTTGATCCAGCTCATGCGGCCGAGGCTGAAGTCACCGCCGAAGTACCCATGGGTCGCGGCGAAATGACCGATCGTCGGCCGATAGGCCTGGTACACGACGACGGAATCCCCGTCGAAGCTCGCGAGGATCACCCGCCCGCTGTCCGGCCAGTGCTCCTTCGCCTGGGTGAGATACGGTTCGACTGCGAGTTTCATCGATGCCGCGTCTCGACGTGGCCCCGGACGGTCACCCCGCTCCAGGGTAGCCGCTCGTGTCGTCGGGCACCACGACCCGGCCTTGGTCGCGCGATTCGAGTCGCCTCGCCGCCGACGCGCCGAGGCCATCGACCTCACTTGGGTGCGGGCTTCGGCGCCTCCGGTCCGAACCCGCGGTGACGACCGGCGCCGATGTCGACGCCGTAGTCGCCGGTGCCGGACTCGCCGTCGCCGTGGGCCGTCGACGTCTGGGGGATGCGTGGCCAGCTCGGCGTGGTCTCGCGGATGCGCTTCTGGTCGCGCGATTCGTCGGTGTCTCGCGAACGTGCCATGCCGGGAGGGTTGCAAGGGGGACGCCATGCCGCCCGTCCACCGAAGCGCTGCGTACCGGAAGCCGCCCGGCGCAGCGACGTCACACCGCGCCGTCGCGCACGGGACACCCGCGCAATCGATTGCGCCCCGACCCGTACCACCCGCGTGCTGCTCGAGCTGCACGACTGGGAGAAGCTCGCGGGCCCCGAGCTCGCAGAGATCCTCGGCGTGCCCGAGGGCACCGTGCGCACGCGGCTGCGCCGGGCCAAGCAGCTGCTGCTGGAGCGCATCGACGCGCTCGCCCAGGGCGGGCCGCTCGCGACCCTCGAGGTCGATCTCGACGGCTGGGCCGAAGCGCTGCGGGCCAAGATGGCCTGCGCGAGCCGCTGACGCCGGCGATGCTGCGCGACCCCGAGGATCGGCGCATGCTCGTGGCGTGTTTCCCCGAGCCCGGCGGCTGTCGCTCGCCCTGGCCCTCGCGCTCGCGGGCACGATCGTCGCGGCGCCGACCGTCGCCCACGCGTGCACGTGTGCCCGCGCCGAGAAGCCCGACGTGAAGGCCTCGCTGGCCGGCGCAGCGCTCGTCGCCGAGGCCCGCGTCGACGCCCACGAGTTCCTCCGCGACGTCGGCTGGCGGACGCGCATCACCCTGCTGCGGACCTACAAGGGCGGCGACGCCGAGCGCGTCGAGATCACCGCGGCGAAGACCTGCGCGGTCGCGTTCGAGGTCGGCGCACGCTACCTCGTCTACGCCGACGCGGACGGCGATGCGGGCTACACCACGACGTACTGCTCGCGCACCGCGACGCTCGCGGACGCGGCGGCCGATCTCGAGGCGCTGCGGCGGCTCGTGAAGGACCCGATTGCCCACGCCGAGGTCGCGTCGCTGCTGACCCTCACGCTCGGTGGGTGGTCGAGCGATCCCGTGGTCCACGGGCTGCGGTTGCTCGCGCTGCTCCTGCACGCCGCGCGGTGATCGGCGGTGTGATCGCCCCGGCGCACCGCTCGCCGCCGACGCCATGGGATGGTTTGCGGTGACGCGTCGAACCACCGCGCTACAATGCCGACTTCCTCCGCCGGGGCTCCCTCGACGGCTTACACCTTACGCATCGAGACTCGAGCATGCATGACACACGATTCTCCTCGGGCGCGCGCCCGAGGATCTCCGCGGGCTCGCTCGCGCTGTTCCTCGGCTGCGGCCCGGTCGTCAACCCGGGGCTCGAGGAGGGCGACGGTGGAGCAGACGGCACCGGTGGCGACGATGACACCTCGGCGAGCGCCGATGGCAACGCCGACGGGAGTGACGACGCGGCCGCGGACACCGGCGGCCCGGCGTGTGGCGACGGCATCGTCGATCCCGGCGAGGCGTGCGACGACGGCGACGCGACCAACGGCAACGGCTGCAACGACGATTGCCGCGTCTCGGGCGCGCCGCTGTGGTCGGTGGTCGTCGAGCACGGCCCGGGCGAGAGCACCTACGCCGCCCACGTCGCGATCTCGCCGGTGGGCCTCGTCTTCGCCGGCGTGACGCACTTCGACGACACGGGGCACGGCGGCGCCGAGGTGTGGGCCCTCGATCTCGCCGGCGAGGTGGGGTGGCAGGCGCCCTCGACGATCACCGCGGAGATCGAGCAGGTGTACGGCCTGGTGGCGGGCTCGACGGGGGATCCGTCGCTGCTCACCTCGACGATCGATGGGGCCACCTACGCCGCGTTCGTGCAGACCTTCGACGCCGCCGGCGGCACCCTGCGCAGCGGCGTGTTCGTCGGCGTCGGCAGCCAGAACTACGTGGGCACCGCGACGATCGACGGGCTCGACACGGTGATGAGCGTCGGGCTCGACGGCGAGACCAATGCGCCGTGGCTCGAGGGCACCGATCAGGACGGCAGCACGCGGTGGTTCACGCAGCCGTCCGCCCAGGTGGGCACCGTCGCAGGGCTCGGCGCTGGCGGCGTGTACGTGCTGTACGGCGCCACCTCGACCGACGGCAGCTACGCGCTCGAGCGCCGCGACGCCGACGGGGCGCCGCTGTGGTCGACGGCGACCCCGTGCGCCGGCGTGCTCGCCGTGGCCGGGGACGACGACGTCACGGTGGTCGGCTACGCCGACGCCGGCGTCCGGCTGTGCCGCGTCGCGTCCGACGGATCATTCCTCGGCGAGTCGACCGTGGCCACCGGCGCCCACTCGATCACCGCCGCCGGCACCGACGGCGGCGACGTGGTGGTGGGCGGATACACGGGGGGCGACGTCGGTCCGCTCGCGCCGTGGATCGGCCGCATCTCCGAGGACGACGTCGTGCTGTGGACGCACGTGCCGGCGAGCGAGGCGAGCGAGGCCTTCGTGCAATCGATCGCCGTCGACGAGGGCCTCGGCATCGTCGTCGTCGGGATGTCGGTGACCACGAACGAGACCTACGGCCACATCGTCGCGCTGACGCCTTGAGGGCCCGCTCACCCGCAGACCGGCAGCTCCTCGAGGTTCGACACCGTCACGTCGCCCCCGGGCCCGAAGTCGAAGTTACCGATCACGTCGACCTGGTTCGTCCCGTCGATCGCGACGCGCAGCATCGTCGTGTCCCCCGCGACCCAGACGACGCGATCCACCGGGTCATACGCGAGCCCGGTCGGCGACCAGACCTCGTCGGTGTCGGCGACCAGCTCGAGCTCGCCGGTGCTGGGGTCGAGCTCGAAGATGTCGCCGGTCGGGCCGTGGGCGTAGAGCAGGCGCTGCGTGTGGCAGTCGAAGGTCATGCCGCACGACTCGGCGTCGAAGGGCACGCCGCCGCTCTGCAGATCGACGGCGCCGAGGATGCCGCCGGTGAGGGGATCGAACTCGGCGACCTGATCGCCGCCGTTCTCGACGCCGTACAGCGCCCCGTCGACGCCGAAGCTCAGGCCGCAGAAGATGTCGACGCCGTGGGTCTCCGGTAGGGCGGTGGCCGAGCCGAGCAGATCGACGCCCTCGCACACGCCGCCGTAGTCCACGGTGTACAGGCGGTTCTGGGAATCGTTGTTGAGCACGATGGTGCCGGTCTCGTCGATCGTCGCGGAGACCGGGTTCCACTGGAACGGCGTCGTGATCCCCGCGACGACGGACAGCGCCGCGTCGTCCGTCGACGCCTGGGCCGCGACCGCCCCGATGCCGCCCGCGCTGACGAACGCGACCAGGCCCATCGTGTCGGGGTTGAGCGCGGCGTTGCCATCGAAGCAGTCGGCGCCCGGCGTGCCGGTGCCGCCGGGGTTCGCGTCGCCCCAGCCGTCGCCGTCGGCGTCCGTCGTGCAGATGGTCGGATCGGGCTCGTTCTCGGCGGCGCCGGGGAAGGCCGCGGCGTCGGCGTCGTCGCAATCGGTGCCCGGGGTCACGCCCGCGCCGCCGTCGGTGTCGCCGTAGTCATCGCCGTCGTCGTCGTTCATGCACGCGTCCGCGTCGTCGTTCGGCGCCGCGCCGGGGAACGTGTCGGGATCGCCGTCGTCGCAGTCGTCCCCGTTGTCGACGCTCCCCGGCGGCGGATCCTCGGACATCACGCACTCGTCGGGATCGCCGAACCCGTCCATGTCGCCGTCGACGCACCACAGCGTGCCGCCGTCGGTGTCGGTGGAGGACGCGGAATCCGTCGCGGACGCGGAGTCGGTGGCCGAGGCCGAGTCCGTCGCGGACGCGGAGTCCGTCGCGGAGGCGGAGTCGGTCGCGGAGGCGGAGTCGGTGGCGGAGGCGGAGTCGGTGGTGTCGCCCATCGAGTTCGAGCCCATCGTGTTCGATGCGCTCGCGGAGGCGGAGTCGGTGGCGGAGGCGGAGTCCGTCGCGGACGCGGAGTCGGTGGCGGACGCGGAGTCCGTGCCCGCCTCGGTGTTCGCGGTCGGGCACTCCTCCTGCCCGAGCCCGTCGTCGAGGCACGGGTCGGCGCAGCCGACCCACGCGAGCGTCCCGAGCCAAGCGAGACGAGAGACCTGTCGCGGCGTGATGGACATGCCGCGCCAGCGTATCAGCCGCGATCGGTGCGCCGCGACGCCGACACCGCGGCACATCCGCCGAGCGGGCCCATGAGAGAACCCTCATCCTCGCCCCCTGCAACCCCTGTCCGTTCGATCGTCCCTCCTTGCTGCGCATGCCCGCCCCGTCCCTCGAGCAGCTGCGGCCCGCGATCGCGGCCGCGCACGGACCCTGGGACGCCGCGTGGCTCGACCCCGAGGTGTTCGCGGCCCACGTGACGGAGCGCTGGCCCGACGACGCGGCGCTCGAGGTCGGGCTCGCGCGGTTGTGTCTCTCGGACCTCTACCTCGCGCGCGCGTGTCTCGAGGGCGATGCGGACGCGGTCGCTTCCTTGATGACGCACTTCGTCCGGCCGATGCGGCCGATGCTGCGCTCGATGGGCCTCGGCGCCGCCGACATCGACGACGCCGAACAGGAGCTGCTGCGGCTGGTCGTCCTGCCGGGCGCCCGCGGAGAGCCGCCCAAGCTCGCGGCGTACCGCGGGCAGGGGAGCCTCGCCCGCTGGTGTCGCGTCACGGCGACGCGCCTCGCGCTGCACACCCGCCCGATGGTGACGCCGCCCGAGGGGGCGACGCCCCTCGACGAGGGGCCGATGCGCGGGCTCGAGCGGGCAACGTACGCCCGGCCCCTGGCCGATGCGCTCGCGGCTGCGCTCGCCCGGCTCGGGGCCCGCGAGCGCCGGCTGCTCCAGCTCTCGATCGTCGAGCGGGTCCGCAACCGGGCCCTGGGCACGATGTTCGACGTCCACGAGAGCACGGTGAGCCGCTGGCTCGCCAGCGCGAAGGCGGCGCTGCGCGAGGAGGTCCGTCACTGCATGCACGCGTCGACCGGTGTGAGCGCCGCCGAGGTCGACAGCATCATCCGCGGCTACGACGGCCACTTCGAGCTGAGCACGCGGCTGCTCTGGCCGACCTCGAGCCCCTGAACGTGGCCGGCGTCGAGGGGGGATTTCACTTTTTCCGTGCAAGTTTTCGCGGGACGCCCCTCAAGGCTGCGAGAACCCCGATGCACTCGATCCGCACCTTCGCCCTCACCCTCTCGACCTCCATTGCGCTCGCGGTCCCGGCGGCCTGCGACGCCGATCCCGACGCCGATCCCGTCGCGGGCGCCGACGACGACGAGGGCCCGGCCGGTGGCAAGGCCGACGGCGTCGGTGCCACCTGCGAGGCCGACAGCGCCACGATGTACGTGCTCAGCCGGGCTGCGGACGGGACCCACACCCTCCTGCGGGGATCGACGGCCGACCTCTCGCTGACGGAGCTCGGCGACATCGAGTACGACGGCGATCTCTGGGAGCTCGTCCCGGGGGCGTACGGCTACCTCTACACCGTCGATCGCGGCACCGACACCCTGGTGAAGCTGAGCGCAGGGACCGGCGAGGTCGTGCACACCACCGCGCTCGACGCCGACATGCGCAACAACGGCCGCGGCTTCGCCCGCTCGCCCGAGGGCGTGCTCTACGGTCTGTTCGACGGCAAGCACCTGCGCACGATCGACCCCTCCACCGGCGAGACCACTGCGGTCGCCCAGCTGCAGGGCATCGGCGGCGGCGTCGAGGCGATGACGTTCTGCCCCGACGGCAACCTCTTCGTGGCGGCCTCGCCCTCGGGCAGTCCGGTCGGCAGCCACCTGTATCGCGTCGACGTCGGCACCGGCGGCACCACGTCCATCGGTCGCATCGGTGCGGCGGCGATCGACATCGACTCGCTGACCTGCTCGGCGGCGCTGCAGCTCTATGGCGCGGACGCGGTCAACACGGCCGCGGGGGCCGACCTCCAGCAGGTCGATCCCAAGACCGGCACGCGGATCCTCCTCGGCCGGCTCGCGACGGGTGGCTACATCGACGGCGTCACGATGGCGCCGTAGGATCCGCCGGTCCGCGCCGCGGTGCGCCATGCCCTGTCCCGACGACGACATGCTGACCGAGTGGCTCGACGGCGTCACGACGCCCGAGGTCTCGGTGGCCGTGCGGGCCCACGTCGCGTCCTGCCCGCGCTGCATGCTCGTCACGCAGAGCGCGGGCGAGCCGGTGGACGACGACGCGACGGTGCGGCTGGGTCGCTACCTCCTGGGGAGCCCGCTGGGCACGGGCGGCATGGGCCAGGTGTTCGAGGCCACCGACACGCTGCTCGATCGACCCGTCGCGATCAAGTTGTTCCGCGAGGAGTCCGGACCGTCGGCCCGCGTGCTGGACGAGGCCCGCGCCCTGGCGAAGGTCGAACATCCGAACGTGATCACCGTGTTCGACGTGGGCGAGCACCAGGGACGGGTCTACATCGCGATGGAGCGGGTCCGCGGCAGCAGTCTCGCGGATCGGCTCGTCGTCGATCCTCCGCCGCGTCGCGTCGTGCTCGCGATGCTCGAGCGCGCGGGCCGGGGTCTCGCGGCGGCGCACCGGTGCGGCATCATCCACCACGACGTCAAGCTCGCGAACATCCTGGTCACGTCGGAGGGCGCGGTGAAGGTCATCGACTTCGGCCTGGCGCGCGCGGTGGCGGATGCGTCGGTCGTCGCGCCCGCGGGGACGCCGGGCTACATCGCGCCCGAGCGGCGATCGGGTCGGTCCGACGTGCGCGGAGATCAGTACGGCTTCGCCGTCGCGGTGGTGCGGGCCCTGGCTCGCACGGCGAGCGCTGGTGAGGTGACCACCGATGCGCCGACGGACGCGCTGCGCTCGCTGCCGGTGTCCGGGGCGATGCGACGGGCCCTCGGCCGCGCGCTGGCGGCAGAGCCCGAGGATCGGTTCGAGAGCATGGACGTGCTGCTCGACGCGCTGTTCGTGGCGCCGCGTCGACGTCGGCGCGTCGCGATCGCCACCGCTGTCGCGGCGGTGTCCGGGGTGTCGGCGCTGGCGATCGTGCCGGCGGTGACGCGGGCGCCGGGGAGCCCCTGCGAGTACGAGGCCGCGCTGCTGCAGGCGTGGGGGGGGCCGATCCGCGACGAGTTCCGCGGTGACCCGGCGTCGCTCGACGCCTACGCGGTGCGCGTGCGCGAGCTCGTCGCGCCGGTGTGCAGCGGGCAGCAGGTGGTCGCCCAGCCCGACGACGAGCGTTGGCGACGGTGTGTCCGCGAGCGCACCGCCGATCTCGCCGCGCTCGCCCGGCTCGGGCCGGACGCCCCCGCGGCGCTCGGGCGGCTCGAGGATCCCCTCGCGTGCAACCATCTGCGCTCGGCTCCGACGGCGCGCCCGCTCGAGCCCGGTGCGCGCGGTGAGGCGCTGCGGGCCGAGGCCGCCCTCGCCGATCGACTCGCGGTGCGCGAGCCGTCGCTGTTCGTCCTCGCGGGCGCCGAGGACGGGGGCAACGATCTCCTGGTCGTCACCCTGCCGGGCCTGCACGTGGCGCCGATCGGGCGGATCGATCACCGGGGTGCGCTGTGGGAGCTGGCGCGCGTCGGCCCGCACCTCGCCGCGTCGATCGATCGCGAGGCCGATGCCGTGGTCACGATCGACCTGCGCGACGCGAGCGTGGTCAGGGCCGAGCCCCTCGGGCGCGACGTGCGGACCAACGGGCGTGGCCTCGCGGCGGACCCCATCACGTTGGGACTCTTGATCGTGTTCGACGGGCGACAGCTCGCCCGGCGTGACGCCGGCGGGCTCACCCCGCTCGTCGAACTCACGCCCCTGCAGGGCGGTCCCGAGGCCCTCGCCGATTGCCCCGACGGCCGGGTCTTCTTGGCCGGCAGCGCGAGCGGCAGCCCCCGCGGCACGACCCTGTTCGAGCTCGATGCGCGCACGCTCACCACCGTCTGGCGCGGGCCCATCGGCGAGGTCGAGCTCGACATCGACACGCTCGCCTGCCTCGGCGGCGATCTCTTCGGCGCCGATACGCGCGGCCCCGAAGACACGATGCTGCACCACATCGATCGGGAGGACGGCCGCCGCACCGCGGTGGGGTCGATCCCCCGCGTCGTCAACGGCCTGCTCGCGGTCGAGCCGGCGGACGCGCGGTGACGGTCCGTCGCGTCACCGAGGCAGGTGCTTCGCCAACGCCGCCGCGTCGCGGACCGCCCGCGGCCGGGCCGCCCACGCGCCGATCGGCCCGAGCACCATGCAGACGATCGCGAGCACGATGCCGCGGCGGCGGAACGCGGGCGCATCGATCACGCCGAGGTACAGCAGCGCGCCGACGATCCCGAGCACCACGCAGCTGACGACGAGGATCGCGACGACGAGCCACGAGCCCGCGACGAAGGGCACGCCGCGCGGCGCGAGCTCGTCGTACAGCCCGCGCACGATCGCCGCCCAGGCGGGGCGACACGCGGCCTCGTCGGTCGACAGGGTCCGCGCACTCCCGTCGTCGAGGGTGAGCTCGCAGCCCTCGAGCGTGCCGATCCGCGCGAGCTTCACCGCGCGGATCGACGCGAAGGGGATCGTCCGCGGCTCGGTGCTGCTCGCGTCGCGCAGGACCAGGGCATCGGCAGTGAGGCGCACGAGGAGTTCGCGTTCGACGTGACGCAGCACGTGCTCGGGCGCGGACATTCCCCGCGACCGTAGCATCGGGCGCGAACGCGCGGCGCGGGGCCGCGGTTGACCGCGGGTTTACCCGGGCTTGTTCGCCGGTTGACGAGGCTCGGGCGCGCCGGTGCGTCAGACTCCCCGCCGGACGCCACCATGCCGAACCTCCCCAGCACGCTCGCCCGGGTCTCCTGTTGTCTCCTGGTCGCGGCGTGCACGCGGCACCCGAGCCGCGGCGAGGGCAAGCGGACCGCCGACGCGGGAGAGGTCGGGGAGCGGGCAGCGCCCGCGGGCGCTCGCCCCGGGACGCCCGCGCCCGCGCTGCCCCCGATCGCACCGGTCGCCGAGCTCGAGCTGCTCGATCCCGAGGCCCACCTACAGCGCGTCGCCCTCGCGCTGCGCGGGGCTCGACCCACGGCCGCCGAGCTCGCGGCGGTGCGGGCCGATCCCTCCGCGATGGCCGGCATCGTCGACGGCTACCTCGCGGCCCCGGAGTTCGGCGCGATGGTCCGCGATCTGTGGAACGAGGTGCTGCTGATGCGGGTCGACGTGCCGCGCTTCGTCCTGCCGGCCATCGGACCCCTGGCCGACCGCGGCAGCGATGCCGAGTACCTGCGCGACGTCCCCGAGGAGCCGCTACGGCTCATCGAGTACGTCGCGGTCAACGATCGACCGTTTCGCGAGATCGTCACCGCCGACTACGCGATCGCCAGCGAGCTGTCGATCGCGGTGTGGGGCGCGACCCCGCTGCCCGCGGATCCGGGCGCGACGCTGCCGGCCGGTTGGCGCAAGGTCGCGTGGGACTCGGGCCAGCCGATGGCGGGGATCCTCGCCAGCGGCGCGCTGTGGCTCCGCCACCCGTCGAACGGGGCCAATCACCACCGCGGTCAGGCAGAGCTCGTGTCCGATGCGCTGCTGTGCAGCGGATTCCTCGCCCGCGACGTCCCGCTGTTCAACGACATCGATCTGTCGGACGCCGAGGTCGTGAAGACGGCGCTGACCACCGACCCGGGCTGCGTGAGCTGCCACCAGACGCTCGATCCGCTCGCGAGCCACTTCTTCGGCTTCCCGCGGATGGCACCGGGCCAGGTGCGCAAGTCGTACGGCGCCTCGGGCGAGTGCGAGAAGCCCGAGCGCGGGACCTGCTATCCCCTGGGCGAGTACCGGGAGAAGCAGGCCGCGTCGTGGCGCAAGAAGACCGGGCGTGCGCCGAATTTCTTCGGCCTGCCCAGCGATGACCTTCGCACCCTGGCGCAGCAGATCGCCGACGACCCGCGGTTCTCGATGTGCACCGCGCGGCGCTTCTATGGCTATTTGATGCAGGTCGATCCCGACGACATCCCCGACGCGACCGCGACCGCGCTGCAGGATGCGCTGCTCGCCGGGGACATGCGGATCAAGCCGCTGGTGAAGGCGATCGTGCTGTCCGATGACTTCCGGGCGGTGGGAGCCCGGCAGGGATCGGTGGCGTCGGGCCTGGTCGGACGCAAGACCACGCGGCCCGAGCAGCTCGAGCGATTGATCGCCGATCTGACCGGGTACACCTGGCGCGCGACGCCCGGTGCCAAGGGCGGGAAGAACCGCGGCAAGGGCAACGGCAACGGCAACGGCAAGGGCAAGAGGAATGCGGACGTGGGCGAGGTGTCGATGCTGGGCTCGGATCGATTCGGCTACCGCGCCATGGCTGGCGGCGTCGAGGGCTACGGAGTGACCGCGCCGAGCTTCGCCTACAACCCCACGCGCATGCTCGTCCTGCAGACGCTCGCCGCCCAGGCCGCGGCGTACGTCGTCGAACAGGACTTCGCGGCCGACCGATCCGCGCGCCGATTGCTGCGGCAGATCGACGACGGCGAGACCGGCGAGCCCGCGGTGCGGGCCCAGATCGTCGCGTTGTACCGACGGATCCTCGGCGAGGAGGTCGTCGCCGCGTCGGCCGAGGTCGACGCCGCCTACGCCTTGTTCACCGAGGGCGCTGCGGGCACGGCCGGGGGGGCCCGCCGCGGGTGGTCGCTCCTGCTCACCGCGCTCCTGCAGGACCCGCAGGTCGCCTACCACTGATCGAGCGTGATCCCGAGACCGGAGATTCCAATCATGCAACGACGAACATTCCTTGGCGGTGCGGTGGCGGGCCTCGGTGTGACCGCATTGGCGGGCGCCCCGGCTGCGGCCGCCGATCCGGCGAAGCAGCGATTCCTGCTGGTCGTCTTCGCCCAGGGCGGGTGGGACGTGACCTTCGCCCTCGACCCAAAACGACCCCCCGGGTGCGACGTGCCGGCCGGCAAGACGACCCGGTACGCCGGCGGGCTGGAGGTGTTGACGGATCCCGCCCGGCCGAGCGTGGGGCGCTTCTTCGCCGCGAACGCGCCGCATTGTGCGGTGATCAATGGGCTGTGGGTCGGATCCGTCGCGCATGCTTCGGCGCGCATTCGCATGCTCACGGGCACCCGCAGCGAGCGCAACCCCGACGTCGCGGCGATCTTCGCCGCCGGCGCGGCGCAGGCGAATCCTGGGCTCGCGCTGCCCTACATCGATTTCGGGGGCGGGGCCTACGCGGGCTCCCTCGCCGCGGTGATGGGGCGGGTCGGGACCACCAATCAGCTCGTGACATTGATCGATCGCAGCCGGTGGGTTCGAGCCCACCGCGGGGGAGCAATCGGCGTTGTCGCGCTTCGTGGCCGCACGCGCGGCCCGGGCTGCGCGGGCCCCGGGTGCACCGGCGCTGGCGAGCTACACCGCGAGCACCGAGCGCGCCGCGCTCCTGCGCCGCGATCCAAGGCTGCGCGCGATGGAGGTGGGCAGGGCGACCACGCTCGCGCAGCAGGGGGCGCTCGCGGTCGAGATGTTCCGGGGCGGGGTCGCGTGCGCGGCCTACCTCGATTCGCGACTCGACTGGGACACGCACGACGACATCGCCGATCAGGGGCAATCCCACGAGCAGCTGTTCGCCGAGCTCGCGGAGATCTCGAGCAAGCTCGCGGCGGCGGGCCTGCTCGAGCGCACGACGGTCGCGGTGCTCTCGGAGTTCAGCCGGACGCCCAAGCTCAACGATCAGCCCCAGCCGGGCAAGGACCACTGGCCGGTGACCTCGGCGCTGCTCTTCGGCGGCGGCGTGCGGGCCGGGACGTACGGCGCGACCGACGATGCGCTCGGCGCCCTGCGCGTCCGCATGGACGACGGGACACCGGCCGACACCGGCCGATTGCTGCAGTTCGACAACTTCGCCGCGGGCCTGCTCGAATTCCTGGGCGTGTCGTCGCGGCGCTGGATCCCCAACGCGGAGCCCTTCCATGGACCGTTCGCCTAGCGTGTGGTTGCCCCTCTTGCTCTGGCTCGGCTGCGACGTGCAGGCGACGCACGACGCGAGGCCGACGGCGACGCTCGCCGCGGTCTCGGCCGCGCCGAGCAAGGCCGAGAAGGCGGCGCGTCGGGAGGCGCATCGCGGCGCGCCGAAGGCGAAGGCAAAGGCAAAGGCGAACGCGAAGCCGAGCGCGAAGGCCGAGCCGACGTCGAGCGCGGCGGCGAAGCCGTCGGTGGCGACGCCCCCTGGGATCGCCGGTGGCGCGCGGCTGCCCGCGTGTCCGGCGGACAATCCGCTGACCTATCGCAGCTTCGCCGCCGGATTCCTGCGCACGTGGTGCACCGGCTGCCACAGCAGCAGCCTGCCCGCGAAGGATCGTCAGGACGCTCCCGACGACGTCGACTTCGACAGCGCCGCGGCGTATCGCGCCAGCGCGACGCTGGTCTACGACCGCGCGGTGCTCGAGGGGCGCAAGCTCGAGGCCGATCCGGCCTCGGCCTCGCCGATGCCGCCGGCCGGCGTGGTGCCGGCCGCCGAGCTTCGCCGCCTGGAGCAGTGGATCGCCTGCGGCTCCCCGGGCGCGTGACGGGCGATCGACGCCGGGGCCTGATACGTTCGTTTCCGTGACGCCCGCAGGCGACGACGACGATGCGGCCCAGTTCGCGCGCTGGCGCGAGGGCGACGTCGCGAGGGCTACGCAGTCGCGCAGCGAGCCGTTACCGCGCCGCGCGATCGAGCCTGCGGCTTGCCGGGGGCGTGAATCGGGTCGATCCGAGCCGCTCCACGGCGGCTTCATTCCACGGCATGCTGATCGTGGCGCCGGGGATTGCGGCGCATGGGAGATGACCATGGCGCTTCGCAGAACCGTATACGTCCTCGTCCTGAACCTCGGGTGTGGTCCCTCGGCCGACGGTGATCCGGCAAGCTCCGCGTCGGACTCCGGGGTGGACGATACGTCGGCGGACGCGTCGTCCACCGACGATGCATCGTCGACGGACGGTGACGGCCCGTTGACCCACGGGACGATCCCGCTCGAGTTCCGCCGCGGCGACTCGCAGGCCACCGATCCGTTCGTGGGGAGTGCGCGCGTGACGGTGACGTTCACCTACCGCGAGTGTCTGCAGGAGTTCTACGATGCCAACCCGGCGATGCGTCAGGAGGGCCCCGACGGTGAGGCGGTCTTCGGGGGCGCCGCGCTCGGCGGAGAGGGCTGGATGGATCGGCTGTGCACCGGCGACGATCCGGCGCAGGCGATCTGCGAGGTGGAGTCGATCACCCAACGGCTGGACGTCACCCCACAGCTCTCGGTCGTCTACGTCCTGGGCGGCGGGCTCGAGAATCGCGGGCTGCAGTTCGGTCCGATCCCGACCAAGGAGACCGCGGGCTGCGTCGATCCGATCGTGCGCTTCTCCGCGGCGAGCGGACGCGATCCGGAGGACCTCGAGCTCTGGGTGACCGAGAGCTTCTCGCCGACCGAGGCGGTCACGGATCAGGGCGGTGCGATCGTCGTCCGCGCCGCGCGTGTCGAGGGGTGAGTCGGCCCGTCACCGCGCCGCGCGATCGAGCCGCCGCAGCAGATCCGCCGTGATCGCCCGCAGCGCGCCCGCGGGGATCTGCGTCCCGGGCGGGCGCGCGTGCCCGTAGTAGATCGCGTGGGTGTCCCCCGCGAACGGCGGGGGCTCCGGGCGCACGCCGAGCGGCACGACCGCGAGCGCGAAGGCCATGCCGTCGCGCGCGACGGTCACGTCGAGGCCACCGTCTCGGGTGGGATCGATGCCGGTGACCGTCCAGCCCGCGATGCGATCACCGACGCGCAGGCCGTCGAGCAGCGGCGCCGGGGTGGCGGCCGGCTCGCGTCGTGTCGTCGCTCCGTCGGGGGCTCGGGCCGCGAGCACGACGGTGGCCACGGCACAGGCGGCGGCGATCATCGCCGCGGGCAGGGTGTCGCGGAGCGTCACGGCGTCGCCCCCGACGCGCTCTGCGGGGCGGCGCGCGGGTCGGTCCTGCGCTCGAGGATCCGCAGCGTCGCGCTCGCCGTGTGCACGCGCAGGATCGGATCCCACGCCTCGCTCGGCATCACGAGGCCGAGCCGCGGATCGTCGACGAGCACGAGCACCGCGTCGGCCGGGATGCCCTCGGGCGTGAAGGTGTCGGCGAACGCGGGGATGCCGTAGAAGCCGCGGCCCAACGACTCGAGCACCGCGGCGCGCTGGCCCCACGCGGGGTTGGTGAGCGTGACGATCTCGTGGAGCTGATCGGCCTGCACGATGTAGTGCACCGGACCGAAGGGCTCGGCCGGGAGCACCGCGGACAGAAGCGGCGCGTTGGTGAAGATCGGGCGGTGGTGTAGGCGCGGATCCTCGTCGAGGCGCGCCCGGATCTCCTGCAGCTCGGGCGAGGTGCGCTCGGTCGACAGGCCCGTGCCGTCGGCGAACCCCCACGGGCCCGCGCACAGCAGCGCGGCCACGGCCACGCCCGCCGCGGCGCCGAAGCCCGCGCGGCCGATCGCGATCGCGGTGGCGAGGATCGCCGTGGCCGCCAGCGCCGCCGGATCGACGCCGCCCAGGGCCACGTGCAACGCGAGCGCGGCGGCGCCGAGCAGGGCGGCGTGCTCGACGATCCAGGTGCGCAGGCCCGGCCCCGGCGCGAGCGCGGCGGTCCGCGACGACACGAACAACGCGAACGCCGGCACCACGCCGAGCAGGTAGCGCGGAGACAGATCGAAGTTGAACGCGCGCCACCGCGGCATGGCCAGAAGCACGCCGATCTCGAAGGCGGCGAAGGCGAGCCACGCCCACTGCGCGCGCGGGATCCCGCGCTCGCTCGGTGCGGTCGGCAGCGGGATCGCGAACAGCCACGCGGGCGAGAGGGCGAGCAGCGTCGCGGACAGGGCCGCGGCGCCGATCCGCGGATCCTGCCGCGCCCACAGCGGATGATCGGCCATGGGCTCGGGCAGCGACGGGGGATAGTGCGCCCACCACAGGGCGTCGCCGTGCACGAGCATGCCGAGCAGCGCGTAGAGGATCGGGAACGCGAGCAGCCCGGGGATCACGCCGCGGCGCTGGGCGGCGGGACACACCAGCAGCAGCGCCAGGGGCAGCGGCGCGAGCTCGGCCCGGATCCAAGGTACGAGGCCGAGCACGACGGCGCCGAGGAACGGTCGATCGCGGGCGAACCACAGCCACGCGCCGAGGATCGCGACCGCCACGCCGTCGCTGTTCGAGACGCCCGCGGCCGCCGACGCGAAGTACAGCGGCGATGCGGCGAGGACCAGCGCCGCGAGGTTGGGCCAGCGGTGGTCGAAGGCGCGGGCGATCCCGGCGAGCAGCACGATCGCGATCGCGGCCACGACCACGTGGGCGACGCCGAAGGCCAGGGGACCCGCGGCGGCGAACGGGGCGTACAGCGCGGAGATCGGCGGCCGCGACTTCTGCAGGAAGAAGAGCTCGAGCGGGTGCTCCCAGGTCATGCGCGCGAAGAGGTGCGTCAGTCGCCCCTCGTCGTGCAGGTGGCGGTCGCGCAGGACGTCGACGACGCCCGCGGCTGCGAACACCGTCGCGAGGATCCACGGCGCGCGGGGGTGGTGGACGGCGGCCGCGATCCGTCGCCGCGCCGCGCTCACGGGCGGCCCTCGACGCGCCGGTGGGCCCGCGCCCACGCGATGTTGCGCCGCAGACCATCGTCGAGTCCCACGCGCGGCGCCCAGCCCAGCCCCCGGGCGACGCTCGCGTCACAGCAGAGCCGCGCGACCTCGGCGGCGCGCGCCGGCCCGCGCTCGATCGCGACGTCGACCCCGCACAGCGCGACGATGCGCGCCGCCAGGGCGGCGATCGTGATCGACTCGCCCGAGCCGAAGTTGATCGCGCGCCCGACCGCCTCGGGGTGCGTGGCCGCGAGCACGAACGCATCGACCATGTCGTCGACGTAGGTGAAGTCGCGCGCCTGGCTGCCGTCGCCGAACACCGTCAGCGGCTGGCCGGCGAGGGCGCGGGTGATGAACTTGGGGATCACGTCGTAGGTGTGGCGCGGCCCGTAGCAGTTGAACGGGCGCACGATGGCGATCGGCAGGCCGTAGGTCTGCACGAAGGCGAACGCCATGCGATCGGCGGCGAGCTTCGACGCCGCGTACGGCGACGTCGGGTCCAGCGGGTGCCGCTCGTCGATGCGCTCGGCCTGCGCGGTGCCGTAGATCTCGCTCGACGACGTGACCACCAGACGCTCGAGCCCGGGGCTCTGACGCGCGAGCTGCAGCACCGCCATCGTGCCGCCGAGGTTGGTGCGCAGGACCTCGGCCGGCTGCGTGAACGAGCGCTCGACCCACGCCTCGGCCGCGAGGTGGAACACCCACTGCGGCGCGAACTCGGCCATGCGCGCGGTCGCGTCGCCGCCGGCGATGTCCATCGCCAGCACCGCGGCGAGCCGCCCGCGGACCGAAGCGAGGTTGCGCAGGCGCAGCTCGCTGGTCCCGACCACCGACGTGCCGCGGACGACGGCGGCGACCTCGTGCCCCGCGTCGAGCAGGCGCTCGACCAGGTGCGAGCCGATGAAGCCGTCCGCACCGGTCACGAGCACGCGGCGTGCGGCCGACTGCATCGCGAGCGAAGGTATCACCGACGAGCGAGGCGCCGTAAGGGGCGGGCGGCTACCCGGTCGTGAGCACCACCAGGCCGTTGTGCACCGCGTGGACGACCATGCAGGGGAGCAGCGATCGGACCCGGAGACACAGCGCGCCCAGGGCCGCGCCGAGGACCCCGAGGTGGATCATGCTCGGGATCGACAGGTGGAGCGTGGCGAAGAGCAGGGCCTGCACGGCGATCGCCTCGCGATCGTCGAGCACCTCGCGCAGCGCCGCGAGGATCACGCCGCGGAACGCGAGCTCCTCGAACACCGCCGGGAGCACCACCATCGAGAGGAGCATCGGACCGGGGCCGAGGGCGCCGAAGGCCTCGATCATCTCGGCGTCGACGAGCGGGATCTGGAACCCCGCGTGCAGTCCGGTGACCACCAACTCGGCGAGCGCCCAGGTGCCCGCGCCGAGCAGCGGCGCGACGAGCCACGCGCGCCGCGACGCGGGCCAGCCGAGGGGCAGCGCGCGCCACGTCGCGAGCGAGAACCCGAGGGCGAGCCCCGCGATGGCGAGATCACCCACCACGAGCGACCACGGCACGTCGAGCTGTGGCGTGATCAGGATCGCGGCGAGCAGCGCGAAGTACAGCCCCAGCGCGACGCCGAGCGGACGGGCGATGCGCGGCGCTCCGCCGCGCGGGGTCGGGGCCACCGGCGCGTCCGCTGCCCCCTGCGAGCACACGGGGCACAGCGACCACGCGGCCTGCCAGGCGCACCCGCACGCGGGACAGAAGCGGCGCTGCTCCGACATGGAACGCCTCGCTTCAGCGGCCCGCGGAGCTGCGCAGGAGCTGACGATAGCGGCCGGTCTGGCTCACCGCGCGCGCGAGCACGACGATGACGATCGCCTTCATGATGAGGCCGCGGTAGAGCGAGTGGGGATCCATCACCGCCTCGAACAGGTGGACCGACACGAAGAGCACGAGCCCGACCACCGCGGCGGGGAACGGGTTGCGCCGCGCCCACAGGAACAGCCCGAAGAACGCCGCGCCGATCCCGAAGACGGTGAAGAGCACGGGGGGCGTCGGCGGCAGCGTGTTCGTCCCGTAGATCATCACCGCGCCGAAAACGACCTGCAGCACCGCGACGGCGAGCAGGGCCTTGGCTGCGTCGCGGCCGGCCTTGTGCACCCCGGCCGCGGTGAGGCCAGGCACCGCCGCGTCCACCGCGAGATCAGCCTTGAGCCGCGCCCCGCACGACTCGCAGAACGCCACCGACAGCTTTGCTTCCCGTCCGCACTTCCAGCAGTTCATCGCGATCCTCGCTTCCTGCACTCCACCGTAGCGCAGGAGCGAGGGGGGAGACAACGACGCTGCGGTCGCGGTCCGACCGACCGCCGCCCTGCGGCTGGCCGCGCGGCCAGTTCCGTCGCCCGCGGTCGTGGAGCGTCGTCTATCATGCGTTCGCGCACCGATCTGCATGTCGCCCGTCGCTCCCAGCCCGCGTGACCCACCCGGTCGTCCGACACCACACTTCGGGGCGCGGCTCGCCCGGGGTCTCGGCACCGCGCGGATGCTCGCCACCCTCGCCCAGACGTGGTGGCACCGGCCCGACTCGCCGACCCGCGTGGTCCTCGACGTCACGCGGCGCTGCAACCTGCGCTGCGCGATGTGTCGGACGTGGGCGCTGCCTCGGAGCACCGAGCTCGACGCCGCGGAGATCGGCGCGCTGGTCGGGCGGCTCGCGCAGCTCGTGTGGCTCGACGTCACCGGCGGCGAGCCGTTCGTGCGCGCCGACATCGACGCGGTGTTCGCCGCGATCGTCGAAGCTGCGCCGCGCCTCGGCGTGCTGCACTTCCAGACCAACGGATGGATGACCGACCGCGTGGTCGAGTCGACCCGATCGCTGCGCGGGCGCCTGGCCGACGGCGTGACGCTCATCGTCACCGTGAGCATCGACGGGCCGCCCGACGTGCACGACGCGATGCGCGGGCGCGCGGGGTCGTGGGCGCGCGCCGTGCAGACCGCGGCCGCGCTGCGGGCGATCCCGGGGGTCGAGGTCCACGTCGGCACGACGCTGACGCGGGCCAACGTCGCCGCGCAGGACGCCACCTGGGCGGCGCTCGTCGCCGCGATCCCCGGGCTGTCGCGGGCGCACTGGCACCTGAACGCGATGCAGACCTCGGCGCACTTCTACGACAACGCCGGGCAGACGGCGCTGCGCGTGCCGACGGGACCGGTGCTCGAGCGACACCTCGCGGCGCGCGGCGTGCCGCACTCGCTGCACGCGGTGATGGAGAGCATCTACCTGGTGAACCTCGCGTTCGTGCAGCGGGGCGAGGGCTCGGGGATCGGCTGCCAGGCCCTGCGCAGCACGATGTTCGTGTCGCCCGAGGGCGAGGTCTACCCGTGCCACCTCTACGATCGTCCGCTCGGCAACGTGCGCGAGCGGGACGTGCTGGCGCTGTGGCGCAGCGCCGAGGTGGCGGCGGCGCGGCGCGACATCGAGGCGCTGGCGTGTGGCGGCTGCTTCTCGGCCTGCGAGGCCTACCCGGCGATCGCGGGCGCGCCGGTGGCGACGCTGCGCGCGACGACGCGACGCGCGTGGACCCTGTGGCGTGAGCGAGGAGCCCGCGACGATGTCTAGCGGCCCGATCCCCGATCTCGCCGCGCTGCGACGATGGTTGCTCGGCCCCGAGGTCGTGGGCGACGGCGGCGCGGTCCGATCGTGGGCCCCCGGCGGCCACGACTACCCCGAGGCCGGCGGGCTGTGGCTGTCGTGGCTCGCGACGATCGAGCCCGGCGATCCGCGGGGCGACGCGGTGGCCGCGTGGTTGTCGCGGGCGATCGACGATGACGCGGTCGGCCGCGACGGGGTCGGCTACACGTTCGACCTCGGCGTCGTCCTCACGGCGCTGCTGCGCTGGGCCGACGCGACCGGGCGTGGGCCGGGCCCGTCGACGATCCGCGGCGCGCGTCGCCTCGTCCGCGCGATCGCGGGGCGCCGCGCGTTGACCTCGGGCGCCGCGGCGCCGCGGTGGAGCACCCGCTTCGGCGGTCACCTCGGCAAGCTCGCGCTCGCGCTCGACCACCTCGACGCGGCGGCGATCGTCGACACCGCCGATGCGCGCGCGGCCCTGGCGGACGCGCACGATCGCGACCTCGGGGCGGTGTACGTCCACGCGCGGCTCTACGCCCTCGAAGGCGCGTGGCTCCGGGGCGACGTCGAGACCGTGGCGCAGGGCGCCGGCTGGCTCGCCGAGCTGCAGCGGCCCGACGGCGCGATCGCGGCGTCCTGGGATCCCGCGCGCGGTCTCGACGGCCCGGGCCGATCCGATGCGACCGCGCAGGCGGTGCGCCTGTGGTGCGCCGCGGATCGGGCACGGTTCGCGGCGCCGATCGATCGCGCCCTGGCGTGGCTCGCGGGCATGCAGACGGACTCCGGCGCGATCGACTACGACGACCGCACCGCCCACCGCAACGTGTGGTGCACGCTCTTCACCGCGCAGGCCCTGGCGTTCGCGACGTCCGGTCCGGACCGCGGGGCCCTGCTGTGATGCTGGTGTCCGTGGTGATCCCGGCCTTCGACGAGGCCGCGGCGATCGGAGCCGTGGTCCGCGAGGCGCGTGATGTCGCCGGCGTGCTCGAGGTGATCGTCGTCGACGACGCGTCGCGCGACGACACCGCGGGCGTCGCCGCTGCCGCGGGCGCCCGCGTGCTCCGGCTCGCCCACAACCTCGGCAAGGGCGCGGCGGTGCGGCGCGGCGTGCTCGCGGCGACCGGTGATGTCGTGGTGCTGCTCGACGGTGACGGTCAGGACCCGCCGGCCGAGATCCCGCGCTTGCTCGCGGCGATCGAGGCCGGGGCCGACCTCGCGATCGGCTCGCGCTTCCTCGGCCGCTTCGAGCCCGGGGCGATCACCGCGATCGATCACGCGGGCAACCGCGTGCTGTCGTGGGCCTTCGGCGCGCTGTTCGGCGTCGCGCTCACCGATACGCAGGCGGGCTTCCGCGCCGCGCGACGCGAGCTGCTCGCGTCGGTGCTGCCGCGACTGCGCGCGGAGGGCTTCGAGATCGAGACCGAGCTGCTCGCCGCGGCGCTCGCTGCCGGCGCGCGCGTGGTCGAGGTCCCCGTGACACGACGGCCGCGGGCGCACGGGGTCACACGGCTGCGTCGCGTCGTGGACGGGCTGCGGATCCTCCGCTGCATGCTGCGGTGCGCGGTCGTCACTGCACGGTGATCGAGTAGTCGCCGCCGTCGGGCGCCGAGATCACGAGGTACGCGGCCTCGTCGGCGCCGAACTCGAGCGTCGTGCCGCCGACCGGATCGACCACGACGATGTCATCCGCGACGCGGAACGCCCGGGCGCCGATGCCCGCGCCGGTGACGTCGAGGTCGAGCGGGCCGGGGCCCACGAGGCGATACACGTCGATGCCACCGGGCAGCACGGCGCCGTCCTGGGCGTCGCCGCCGGCGAGGTCACCCTCGCGCGCGACCTCGCCGACGTCGAAGGCCAGAAAGCCGTACCCGAGCTCGGGGCGGTCGGCGACCATGGCCACCGCCATCTCGAGGAACACGTCGAACGCCGCGTCGTCGCCGACGCTCGCGAGCGCCGCGTCGAGGCCGGCCCACCCGTTGGTCGGCTCGGCGGTGATCGCCGTCATGAGCGGAGCGCCGCCGCGCTCGTAGAGGAACGTGCCCCACAGCAGGCCCGCGCCGTAGTTGAACGAGCCGAAGTCGACGCCGCCGGGGCCCCAGTCCTGATCGGGATCGAGGCGGAAGTCGTCGAGCCACTCGTCGTCGGTGAAGAAGCCGTTGGCGGTCATCGCCGCCTCGGCGAGGCTCTCGTCGACCCACGTCTCCTCGTCGGCATCGATGCCGCGGTGGATGATGTGGTAGCTCTCGTGCGCGGAGATCGACAGCGCCTCGTCGCCGTCGAGCGGCACGAGCACGGTGCCGTCGAGGTGGAGCTGGGGATAGTCGCACCAGCCGCACAGGTAGCCGTCGCCGCCGCCGTTGCTGTCGACGACGAACACCGAGACCTTGCCGCCGGGCAAGGACGCGGTGTCCAGCGGGCCGAACACCGCCTCGTCGTTGAGGATCACGCCGCGGCTCGGATCGATCGAGCCCTCGGGCGTGAACAACTCATAGCGGTGCATGAAGCCGTTGACGGCGGCCTGATCGATCCCGTTGTCCCACAGCGCGTCGGCCACCATGACGAACGTGCGATCGCCCTCGGCGCGACACGTCGCGGCCACCTCGACGGTCTGGTGGGTCTGGCCGTCGTAGACGAGCGTCGAGGCGGGCATGCCCCAGCACGGCGAGTCGGAGTAGTCGGGCAGCTCGCCGGTGCCGGTGGTGCCGGTCGTACTGCCGCCGGTGCTGTCGACGGCGCCGGTCGTGCTGCTGGAGCTGTCGGCCGCGCCGGAGCTCTCGACCGCGCCGGTGGTGTCGACGGCGCCGGTCGACGTCTCGACGCCCGCGTCCGCACCCCCGCCGCACGCCACCGCACCCGCCAGGCCCAACACACCCACCACGAGGTTCACGCCGGAAGAACGCATGCCGCGATCGTATCGCAAGCCGAGCCGCTCGCCGCTATGATCCCCGAGGTGCGCACGCATCGGGTCCTGACCAACGAGACCTGCGCGCACCGCTGCAGCTTCTGCGACACACGGCGGGAGCACGAGCGGGCCTCGGTCGCGGGGCCCGAGGCGCTCGCGGCCCGCATCGACGCCGCCGGGGACGCGGGCGCCGAGGAGGTGGTGTTGACCGGCGGCGAGCCGACGCTGCGCCGCGATCTGGCGCGGTGGATCGCGCGGGCCCGCGACACCGGGGCGCGGGTGGTGCTCGAGACCAACGGCGCGCCGATCGACGCCGCCGCCGCGCGGGCGTATGCGACCGCGGGCCTGACGACCGCGCGGCTGCACGTCCCGGGACACGACGCCTTCGTGGCGGTGACCGGCGATGCCACGGGGTGGGCGCGGGCGTGTGAGGCGGCCGCGCTGCTCGCCGCGGCCGGCGTGACGATCGAGGCCGTGATCCCGATCGTCGCCGCGACGCTGCCCGAGCTCGACACGCTGCCGTCGGTGATCGCTCGGGCGATGCCCGCGGTGTCGGCCCTGCGCGCGCGGGTGATCCAGCAGGCGCCGTCGGGCGCGGCGTCCCCGGCCGATGCGGTCGCGGGTCTCGAGCGCCTCGGCGACGCCGCGCGGGCGGTGCCGCTGCCGCTGCAGCTCGACCCCGCGACGTTCGTGCCGCCGTGCCTGCTGCGGCGGCCCGATCGGCTCGCGCACGCCTACGCGCTGGGCCCCGGCGGCGCGTCGCGGCCGGATCACCACCGTGTGGCGGCGTGTGCGTCGTGCGTCGTGCTCGATCGCTGCCCCGGTGTGCCGACGCCGTGGCGCGGGCACGCCGAGGTCGCCGCGCGTGCCCTCACCGAGGACCGCCTGCGTCGTCGGCTCTCGATCGTCGCGTCGGTCGAGGCCCAGATCGCCCGCGAGCTGGTGACCGACGAGGTGTGGCGCCGCACCGACGGCCAGACCGTGCGCGCCCGCATCGTCCGCGTCGGGTTCGCGTGCAACCAATCGTGCAGCTTCTGTTTCGTGTCGACGCACCTGCCCGCGGCGCCGCGGCCCGACGTCGCCGCGGCGATCGATGGGATCGCCGCGCAGGGCGGGGTGCTCGTGCTGTCGGGCGGCGAGCCCACGCTCGATCCCGACCTGGCCGCCTGGATCCGCCGCGGCAAGGCCAACGGCGCCGTCGAGGTCGAGCTGCAGACCAACGCGACGCGCCTCGACGCCGCGCAGGTCGACGCGCTGGTCGACGCGGGCCTCGACGTCGCGTTCGTGTCGCTGCACGCCGCGACCGCGGCGACCTCCGACGCGATCACCGGTGCGCCCGGGACCTTCGTGCGCACGCTTGCCGGACTCGACGCGCTCGCGGGTCGCGTGTCGCGGCTGCGGATCAACTTCGTGTTCTGCCGATCCAACGCCGAGGAGTTCCCGGCGTTCGTCGACCTGGTCGCCGCGCGGTGGCCGGTCGCTGCGATCACGGTGTCGTTCGTCGCACCGTCGACCGATCTCGTCCCGCACACCGTCGCGTTGGTCCCGCGCTACACCGAGGTGATGCCCGCGTTGCTCGAGGGGCTCGGGCGGGCGCGGGCGCACGGCCTCGAGGTCGGCGGCTTCGACTCCATGTGCGGCATCCCGCTGTGCCTGGTCCCGCCGGCCGAGCGCGCGCCCCTGCTGCGCCTCGCGCCGATCCCCGAGGGGATCGATCGGGGCGAGTTCGTGGTGGCCCCCGCGTGCGGAGGCTGCTCGCTGCGCGGCCGCTGCTACGGCGTGCGCCGCGGTTACGCGGCGCTGCACGGCACCGACGAACTCCGGGCCCAGGACGCCAGCGCGCCGTGCTAGAAGGCTCCGGCCGCCGCGACGAAGACCGAAACGTCCGACCGCGGCGTTCCTCGAGGAAGCCCCCCATGCGCGAATCTTCGCTCGCCCTCGCCTTGCTCCTGGCTGCGCCGCTCGCCTGCGGCGGCTCCGACGACTCCGCCCAGAAGGCGCCGGCCAAGGCGATCGTGGGCGAGACGAAGATCGAGCCGACGGTCACGCCCCCCGTCGAGCCCAAGGTCGTCCCCGAGGATCCCTTCGCCGACGACAAGTGGGAGGAGCCCGACGCCGACACCGACGGCGGCGACGCGCCCGAGCCTGCGAAGCCCGAGGTCGCCGCGGGTCCGTGGCCGGGGCCGTGCAAGATCACCTACAAGGGCGGCCCGACGCTGCGGTTCAAGTACACCGACACGGGCGGCACCGTGCGCACCGACGCCGATGGCGACGGCAACGCGGACGTCTGCAGCAAGTTCGATCGCGCCGACGGCCACACCACGAAGATCTCGATCGACCTCGACTGCAACAAGAAGACCGACCTGCGGCTCGAGCCCAAGCTCGAGGCCGGCACCAACCTCGCGGTCGCCAAGGTCACCGCGACCGAGGACAACGGTGGCAACCGCGAGATGACGATGGTGGAGCTCGGCCTGTTCGCGGGCCTCGAACCCGGCTTCCCCCTGTCGGCCGCGCGGAAGGACGTCGACGCGACGATCAAGGACGGTCGCGTCACCAAGGCCGCGATCAAGGGCGAGGGCGGGACCAAGATCTCGCTGGCGTACGACAAGGACGGCCGCATCAAGGGCCTCGACGAGGACACGGACGGCGACGGCACGGTCGACCGCAAGTTCACGTACAAGTACGACGCCAAGGGCAACGTGACCAAGATCGAGGTCACGGTCACCGAGGCGGCGACGGCCGGCGGCAAGCCGACGAAGAAGAAGCAGACCGCCACGGTCGACTACAGCTGCTGGAAGTAGCACGCGCCCGGCAAGGTCATCCTCGTCGCCCCGATGTACCGCCATCCCGTTCGATGCGGCGTGCGGCCAGGATGGCGGCGTGCTCGACCGCCAGGACCTCGGTCACGCGCTGGCTGACGCCATCGACTTGGCGAAGCAGCTCGGGCGTGATCGTCACACCGCTCACCGAAACCAGCTGCCAGCCGGCTGCGCCTTCGTCGGACCACACCAATAGGGCAGCCTGCGCGCTGCCACAGACGGGGCAGGTCCAGGCCTCCAGCGCCTGCAGCGGGTGCGGCACCGGCCAGCGCGACACGGGCGTGAAGGCGTCGGCGAGGTCATCCGGGCCGATCAGGAGCCGGTGACCGGGCTCGAGCCAGATGTCGTGTGCGTACAGCACGATCGCGCGTGTCCACAGTCGGCTGTCCGCCGCGGCGACACGCGTGCCGCAGCGCGTGCAGGTCAGCGGAACACGGTAACAGGCAGTGCCGGACATCTCGGGCGCAGAGCATGATGGCTCGAAAAGACCACGAAGTCCCGCACCTGATGTTGACGCGGCGGCACCAGCCCGACCACGCGGGGGACCGAAGCGCTCGGGCTCGACATCGAACGCCGTGCACGCGCCCTGCGCTCGGGTAGACGCCGATGATCAGCGCGCGCGGCGTGCCGTTGGCCGCCGCGCGAGCGGGTCGCTCGGGGTTGGGTTGGCCGGGAAGCGGCCGTGGCGGTTCGTGCTCATGCTGACGGGACGCTCGACCAGTCCAGGGTTGCAAGAATCTCATCGACGATGGGAGCAGGATCGCCGCCCGGACGAAGTACGAAGCAGCCGCAATCATGGG
>LNFM01003317.1_pt1 | contig 31943 bp, 23 predicted proteins | sample 596031 | NCBI WGS metagenome assembly LNFM01 (sample SAMN04254537, study PRJNA301005) | activated carbon metagenome | isolation source: dual media filters at the Ann Arbor, Michigan drinking water treatment plant | place: USA: Ann Arbor | reverse complement strand
CAACCACAACCGCCACGTCTTCGACGCGCCGAACTTCGAGCTGCGCCAGGCCGGCAGCAACATCGCCATCCCCTTCCTGAACCAGACCTCGGGCAGCGCCATCATCGCGCGGAACATGCGCATGGAGGCGTGCTCACCCCTGGCGGCACGGCACACCGCCGGGGCGCAGGATTGCGAGTATGATATCGCCTGGACCAACACCTACCTGGTCGGCATCGACTACACCGCGACGGCGAACCGCTGCGGCAATGCGGTGATCAACCGGCACCGTGCGCCGGCGTCGCGGTTTCAGCGCTTTCTGGCCGGCGTGCCGAACACGCGGGCGGCGGCGTTCCGGCAGTCGGCGACGGAGGTGGGCGTGGAGGGGCTGATCACCATCGCCACCTCGACCACCACCGCCACCTTCATGGCGGATTTCTGCTTCAACGGGCTGACCGACCTGACGCCGACCGATCGGGCCGTCACGCTGGCGGCAAACCGTGGGCTGGGGTGGATGCTCGATACCTCCCAGGCAAAGGAATTCGCGCTGGCGCACTGGCTGACGAGCGGCGCCTCGGGCGGGCGGCTGTTCGTGCGCGTGTTCGACGGCGCGGGAAACGTGCGCGAGGACGTTGCCGGCGACGTGCTGGCCTCCATCACCACCATGCAGTGGAACGGGCCGGCCAAGGGCTGGAACGCTGGCGCGCCGATGGATGATGCCAACTTCAACCGGCGGCAGACGATCCGCGTGGGGGCGGCGGCGGCCTATGCGCAGGTGGGGGTGATCGGCTTTGACGGGCCGATCGACCTGCAGTCGCTCCGGCTCTACGGGCTGCCGGAGGCGGCACCCGCGGTGCTGAACGGCACGCCGCTGCTGACAGGGGCGCTATTCGGCTCGGGGCGACGGGACTTTGCCGCGGAGGTGTCCTGGGATCTGCCGAGCCTGGCGCCGGGGGCGACGGCGCTGATCGATGTCACGGTGAACGGGGCACGGGCGGGCGACCTGGCCACAGCATCGCTGGTGTCGTCGACGCGGTTCATCGAGCTCGACGCCGCCGTGTGGTCGAACAACACGGCGCGGGTGATGGCGCGGAACATCTCGGGAGCGACGTTCGATCTGGCGGCAGCGACGCTGTCGGTGGGGGTGACAAAGCGACGGGTGCCGTGATTGCGGCTCTGCCGTTGGAGCAGAGCCGATGGCGGCCGCCAACAGCCATATCGGCTCGTAGAGACAGGACCAATACCCTTTTTAACCCCCGGTTGGCATTTCGGACCCGCGTTCAGGTCGAAATACGCCCGCAGCTGATAGCTCCCCTCGCGCTGCCATTGTGCTTCCGATACTACTGTTGGCGGGGGCATGCATGCAGAATCGCGTCTACAGGGCCGATCTAATCGGGAGTATTCGAGGGGCATTGGCCGGGCTCCAGGGCTTCGACGCCATGGCGTTCGAGCTCATCCAGAACGCTGACGACGCCGGCGCGTCGTGCATTCAGTTCGACGTCCTGAACGACAGGCTGGTGGTCGAGAATGACTCCGTCTTCTCAGATTGTAGCCGCGTTGCTGAAGACGCCGAATGCCAATGGAAAGAAACGGGCAACCCGAGTGGGGGTCACAGAGCATGTGATTTTCATGCTCTGAGTACTGTCAGTAGCGCCAACAAGTCTGGCGAGAGCTCTCTGATCGGGCGATTCGGCGTTGGATTTGTTTCTGTATACCAAATCACAGATCGGCCTGTGATCCGTTCTGGGAAAACTGAACTTGCACTCGATCCTGCCGCGGAGGGGGCCACGATCCGTTCGGTTCCGATTGTCCCTGGCACACGCATCGAGCTGCCTTGGGCCATGGACCCAAAAACACCCCTCCGAAGACGCTTAGCCGATTTCAGCCTCCCTGCCGACGCAGCTGATCAAATGCTTCACGCCTTGCTCGGAGCAGTAGGACGCACACTATTTTTCCTTCGCACTGTCAAAATGGTATCGGTGAGCCGTCACGGTCAACTGCGTGAGCGCGTCTCAGTAGAGAGGGCGAATGGCAGGCTGACGATTCGGCGCGGCTCGGAGGAGCAGCCCGAAGAGTGGCTGTTGCTGTCAGGAGACGCCTCCGTCCCTGCGGCACAGCTTGTTGCCAAGTTCGACGGAGGCGGCCTCGAAGGGCGGCAGAAAACTATTCAAGTTGCCTTTCGCTGCGACCAAGCGCGTCCTCAAGAAGAACTGGGGCAGCTATACGCTTATCTGCCTACTGACGATCCGAGCGGCCTTCCCTGCCACATCAACGGCGACTTCTTTCCCAAGCAGGATCGCAAGACGATCGTGCTTGCAGGGCACGGGCCGCAGCAGGCGTGGAACGAGATGCTGTTGCGCGTCGCTGCGCAAGCGATCGCAAGCAACCTCCTGGTGTTGCGCGACGCCCTCGGCGCGGCTGCGTTTTGGCGCCTCCTGGTCGCTGCAAACCGGCTCACTAGCGCCAACGACGGTCCGCAACGTGAGGTATTCCAGTCCTTTTGGCACGAGATATCAACGCGGGCGCGGGGCCTGCCGATTGTGCCTACGTCCGCCCAAGGCGATTGGTCACTGCCGCAAACATCACGACTCGTTCGAATAGCCCTCGCAGCAAACACGGAGAGTGTGCTGAGGCGGCTCGGGATTGAACTACCCCACGGCACGGTGACGCGCGTCACTGGAGCCCGCGAAGCCATCCAGGCTCTCGGCGGCAAAGTACTCTCGCTCGCTGACATCTCAGCCTCTCTGCACTCCCAGCCGCCAGACGGTCTTTCACCCGATGAAGCCCGGGCTCTTTGGCCGCTCGTGAATACACTGCTCGGCACGTCGCCAGCGCCACCCGCTGCCGCCATCGATCTTTTAAAGAAAGCGCCGCTCCTTCTCGATCAAGACGGCGACCTGTCGCCAATTGCCGACCTCTATCGAGTGCCGCCGGGGGTCACGAACGCCAAAATCTGCGAGGTGCTCCAAGACGTGCCGCTCGCGGATGAAGCGGTCCAGGAACACAACCGACTGTGGCAACTGATCGACCTACTCGGCCCCAACGAAATCGCCGCAGAAGTAGCGCATTGCATCAAAGACTCATCGACTGCGGAGCAGGTGCTAGGCTCCGGTCTCGCAGGACCGCGCCGTTTGTATGCACTTCTGTCAGACTATCCGGGAATGGCGGCTCCAGAGATACGTGATGCGGTTCGACAACGGCTTGCCGCGTGCGCCTTGCTCAAAACGGCGCAAGGCTTCTCCACACCACTCGCCTCTGTCGTTTCAAGCGACTTTTCCGATCCGACTGGTTCGATCGCCCTTGTGGATCCCGCTGTTCTGAACGACGAGACAGCAGCTTTTCTGCGCACGGTCCTCGGCGTTGGCACCCTGTCTTTCCGTGATTACGTGACACGGCGTCTACCTACGATTCTTGGCAGGGGAGTCGAAAAGCGCTGCTTTCCAGCCTTGCTTCTGGAGTTCGTCAGACACGAGGCAATCCTGCGTGAGCAGGAAGTATTCTTTGCAGCACAAAAGCTCAGCCTTTGTTGGCGAAGCGACGGCCGTTTGGCCTCTCCCGGCCAGACGCTCTTGAAAACGGAAGAACTTGAAAGTCTGCTCGGCAGCAAGTTTGGTGGGTGGCTCGACGAGACCACACTCCCTGCTGACCACAAGGACATCGCAAGAGGGATCCTTCGACGCCTGGGTCTGAGAACCTTCCCATCTGCGGCTGACATGGTGACCCGAATCCGCGAAACGTTGGCTGCAGGCCCCCCGACGCCTGACCAGCGGCGCGCTATCGCAGCCGTTGCAGTTGCCATCGCTAGGCACCTGCCGGATTACAAGCAACCTCTTGAAATCGTCCATCTGGATCAATTGAAGGGACTGTCCTGGATTCCCTGCAAAGGCACGACAGAACAAGAAAGCGCTTGGAAGCGACCTACAGAAGTCTTCCAACCGTACAGAGCCGAGGGGTTTCGCAGTCAGGTCGCGGTGGCAGATCTTCCTGCGAACCAAACCGGGATGTCAGAATTTCTCAATCGCCTCAGTATGCCATCCGCGCCGCCCGCGGACGTTCTGGCTGCCCACCTCTTGTGGTGTCTAGAGCGAGGAGAGAAACCTCCTGAAGCAAGCTACGCGATGCTCAACGAAGCGCTGGAGCGCGGCGATCGTGATTTTGTTCCCACGCTGAGGGACATGCCTATCCTTTGGAACAGCAATCAGAAATTAGCACTGCGTGCGCACCAGGTCTTCTGGTCGCTACCACGACCACGCTTGCGAGGATTTTTCCTCGCATCAGAAGAACACCGAAGATACAAAAAGTTGTTCGACGAACTCGGCGTGTCCGAAGAGCCGAGCGCGGGGCACTTTGCTCAATGGCTCCTCGATTTCTCGGAGCGCCTCGGACGGGCGCCGCTTCCAGGAGACGACGCCCTCGCTCACGCGCAATGCATAGGCCTCCTTGCTGATTCACTGGAAGCAGAACCTGACGCAAAAGCGGAGGTGCGCGCGCTGCTGGAAGATGCTCCAGTGATCCAGAGCAGAGCCGGATCACTGGCCGCTCCATACGAAGTTGCAGCAGTTGACGCCGAGTGGCTCGCGGAGCACCTGGCCGAAAGGTTCTCTGGCCAACTTGCAACCGGTAGAGTGAGCGACAAGTCGGCACGACTGTATGCGCTGCTTGGCATGCCGCTACTTTCAACGCTGGCAAGCGAGATGCTCGTCGAGGCAAGCGACTGGAAGAGGCGTATGGATCTCGAGGCGCGCTTCCGACAACGAGAGCGACATCTCCAGTGTTTCCTTCGATCCGACCAACCGTTCGTAGCGCAGCGACTCAATGCCATACTTCGAAGGCTAACGATTGAGGAGGCTCGCGGCATAAGGGTGCAGTATGAATTTCGGCTCTCGGACCCATCATCACTCACTAGGCCTGTGGCCGCTGATTCGTACGCTGATCTGCGGGACGGCTTTGCTCATGTTCTATTTCGCTCAGGCGCGCCGCGACCCGTATTCCTGATCTTGCGCAGTCTCTTCCTCGACATCCTAACGGGGCAACCCGCCGCGGCGGTGGCACAGCAGGCGAATTCTGCGAAGGACGTCGTCGAGGCCGAATCCGACGAGCATGCGTGGGCGATCCTGCGCGACTTAGGCTACGTCGATACGACGCACGAGGAACCGACGGATACGCTAAGCGAAGACGCCGATCTGGATGGGTTCGACCAAGAATTGGCAGCTGAAGAGGGTGACGAAGCTCCAGGAGAAGGACATGAGGAATCGCACCAGGCAGCGTTAAGGGAAAGGGCAGGCGGAGACTCTGCAGAGGCTTCCGCGAAACACGATACTCCGGCTGAAGGCGGGGAAGGCAGCGCGGGGTCCCCGCACAATGGCATTGATCCAGAGCGTCCCGCCACGCTGCCGAACCCGGGTTCACGTGCCGACGAACCAGGGATCATGAACGGAGCAAACACTCGGCCGGTAGGAAGTGGTGCCAACGCCATCAGTGCGGGCAATGCTAGCGCCACGGACTTAGGCAGATCGCGCGGCACTCCCGGTACAAGCGCGCCTCAAGGATCGCAGGCCAATCGCTCGCCCGCCTCCGGGCTGATTACATCAACGATTGTCGTTGCGCGCGAGGCCGTACTGAAGATCAAGGACCGGTATGGAAAGCCCTTCAGTGCTAGCGAAAAGAGCGACGAAGGCGCGATGCTGGCAGCAGTCCGCTACGAGGTCGCGGCTGGTCGGTTGCCGGAGGTTATGCCCCACAACAACCCAGGCTTCGACATCAAGTCTCGCAACAGTGCAGGCGATCTGGAGCGCCTCATCGAAGTGAAGGGCATCGCCGGCTCGTGGGACGGTTCCGCCGTCAGGCTTTCGGGCACCCAGTTCGACCATGCTGCGGAGCACGCCGATACCTATTGGGTGTACGTCGTGGAGTTCGCGCAAGATCCTGCCAAGCAGCGGCTTTACGCCATCAGGGATCCATTCGCGCATACTGACCATTTCTGTCTCGATGATGGCTGGCGGCACGCGGCGGAGGATCAGGTACAAGGTTCGTCAGTGCGCTTTGTCGAAGGGGCCGCCGTTCGCCACAAGACGTTTGGGCGAGGGACGATCCTTGAGATCCGTGAGCGCGGTCGCATGCGAAGCATGCAGGTGAAATTCCATGAGGGAAGCGTAAAGAATCTCCTGGCCAGTGACCCACAGCTTGAGCCGTTGGACACCTGATCATGGCGCGCTGCTACCCTGACTACGGCGGTGGAAACGTGCCCACGCCATCAAGGGCGGAGCAAAGGGTCTACATTGCCCTTCAGGAGCAGCTACCTGACGATTACACCGTCTTCCACTCGGTCGCCTGGATTTCGCGCCTTCAGAGTGGCGAGGCAACGGATGGGGAAACAGACTTCCTTGTCGCGCACCCCCAAATGGGGCTGCTTGCCATCGAGGTTAAAGGGGGCGGTGTACGGGTCGATTATCGGACCGGCCAATGGTCGTCGGTTGATGCCCAAGCCAAAGAGCACCCGATCTCGAACCCGTTCAAGCAAGCTGTTCGGGGAAAGCATTCACTGCTGGGGAAGCTACGCGAACATCCTGACTGGAGGCGACTTGGCATTGGCAGGATCGTGGTTGGCCACGGCGTGCTGCTCCCAGACGTAGCTGATGGGCGGCGCCTTCGGGGTCCCGATGCTCCAGCAGAAATCCTGGGGGACAACTCTGACATCTCTCAGATCCACCGATGGATTGAGGGCGTGTTTGAGCATTGGCGTGGCTCCGGTGCCGGATCGCCTGAGGCCTCCGGAACTCTTGGCCCAGCTGGTGTTGATCTTGTGCGGCGAGTGTTCGCTCGGGTGGTCGAAGTACGACCACTGCTGTCGCATGTAGCCGCTGTGGAAGATGACGAGCGGCTGCGTTTAACGGCAGAGCAGGTGCGCGTCTTGGATTTGCTCTCTCGACAGCGGAGGGTTGCGGTCAGTGGCGGAGCGGGAACGGGGAAAACCCTTTTGGCTGTCGAGAAGGCCAAGCGGCTTGCGGCCGAGGGCTTTTCTACACTGCTGACCTGCTTTAACCGGCCCCTCGCCGATCATATGCGGGCGTTGTGCGCAGATATCGATGGCCTCGAAGTAGCCAGTTTTCATCAGGTATGTGAGGCGTGGGCGAAGGCCGCCTCCGGCGAGGGGCAGGACGTCCTGGAGCAAGCCAGACTTCATTACCCGAGGGGCGATCACTTCGCACTTCATCTGCCGACAGCCTTCACACTAGCGGTGGAAGCGGTCTCGAAGCGTTATGACGCAATCGTTGTTGACGAAGGCCAAGATTTTTCTGACGAGTTTTGGCTTCCGCTCGAATTGTCGCTCGCGGACCCCGATCGATCGCCGCTGTACGTGTTCTTCGATGAGAATCAAGCCGTATACCGCTTGGCATCTGGCTTCCCAATGAATCTGTCGCCTGTCGGCCTGTCGAAGAACTGCAGAAATACGGAGACGATCCATAGGGCTGCGTTCAGACACTACACGGGCCCATCTGCCGAGCCGCCTCCGGTCCCTGGCGCGCCGATCGTACGTCTCGTGGACGAATCCCTAGACCGGCAGGCTCGCGCGATCGCGCGGTTTGTGGCTCGGTTACTCACCGACGAGAAGTTTAGCCCCCGCGACGTCGTTGTTCTTATCGCCGACCGCGCTAGGCGGTCCGACTATGAACGTGCGCTCTTGGCAACGTCACTCCCTTCTGGGGTGGTGTGGGGAACGAAGTCCGCTTTACAGCGTGCCGTTCTTATCGACACAGTTGCGAGGTTTAAGGGGCTGGAGGCCCTCGCGGCGATCGTTTGGCTTGGCACAAGGGCAGACACCCTCGATGGGCGGGAGACACTGTACGTAGGATTGTCTCGTGCGCGCTCGATCCTCTGTGTCTGCGGGACGACGACGTCGGTCGAGGAAGCCTTGGGACCCAGCGCACTGGAACCCGCAGCTGCAGAATAATGGTGCGTAGCCCCTTGCTCAGTCTCCAAGGCTCCAGCCTGGAGACCGCCTGTACCGAGTCGCACCTCCTCCGCCAGTTCCTACACGAGCCGCACTCTCCGCCTGACCGACCGCCGCGCTGAGTGGCAGGTTTCCTGGTCGCGTCCCGGGTGGTGGTGTAGGAGCGACGGAGCCCGGGGCGCGTAGCGAAGCCCCTGGGCGAGCGTAGCGGAGCGGCCCGGGCGGCCACCGCGGTGATCCTTGGTAGGGTTGGGTTGTCGAGACCTTCAACCTGATACCGGGAGACCCCCACGATGACCGATGACACGATGGCCCTGCGTGGCCTGCTCGAGAAGTCCTCCGATGCCGAACTGCTGCGCGACATGATCGGCTTCGCCGCCGAACGGCTGATGGAGTTGGAGGTGGCTGGCCTGACCGGCGCCGCCGCTGGCGAGCGTAGCGAGAGTCGGATCAACCAGCGCAACGGCTACCGCGACCGCGACTGGCAGACCCGCGCCGGCACCGTCGAACTCCGTATCCCGAAGCTCCGCCGGGGCAGCTACTTCCCGGCCTTTCTGGAGCCCCGGCGGACCGCGGAGAAGGCGCTGACCGCCGTCATCCAGGAAGCCTACATCCAGGGCATCTCGACGCGCTCCGTGGACGACCTGGTCCGCGCCATGGGGATGGAGGGCGTCAGCAAGAGCCAGGTCAGCCGCCTCTGCGCCGAGATCGACGACCGGGTAAAAGACTTCCTGAGCCGCCCCATCAAGGGCGACTGGCCCTACCTCTGGCTCGACGCCACCTATGTGAAGGTCCGCGAGGCCGGCCGCATCGTGCCTGTGACGAAGCGGCGGGTGCCCTGAACGCCGGGCGACAACCCTTCCCGGCACCATCAGCCGGCGCCTTTACGAATCCCTTACGCCGATAGCGCCCGTTCGCGGATCATGGTCTGCCGCCGAGCCCCAGCCGTTCCGCCACGGTCCAGACCGGCCCCACCAGCAGGTTGCACGCCACCGTGCGCACCAGGTGAAAGCCCAGCACCAGCGGCACCGCCAGATCCAGCGCCTTCGCCGTGATCGTCATCTCCGGCATCCCGCCCGGCGCCATGCCGAGCACCACCGCCGCCGGTGGCAGGCCGGAGATCAGCCCGAGCCCGATACCCAGCGCCGCCATCAGCGCCGAGAGCAGGAAGGTGGAGCCAACGGAGGCCAATGCCAGGCGCCGGGAGCTCAGCAGGAAGCGCTTGCTCATCCGCTGGCCCAGCCCCGCCCCCATGCCGACCTGCGCCGCATCGATCATCCACAGCGGCACGCCCGACGGCAGCATCTCGAAGGCGGAGAGCGTGATGACCAGGGCGCAGGGCCCCAGCATCCACGGATTGGCCAGCTTCAGCAGCCGGATCAGCAGGGCGACGCCCACCCCGGCCATCATCAGCACCGCAAGACCGGCCAGATCCACCGCCGGCCGTTCGGCGAAAAAGGCCCCGGCCCCGCCGCGCGGGGCCAGCCAGGTGATCAGCGGTGGGAAGATCACCACCACCACCATCACGCGGATGGTCTGCGCCAGCGTCACCGCCGGCACCGAGACCCCGGCCCGCTGCGCCAGCACCGCCATGACGATGACGCCGCCCGGCACGGCGGAGAAATAGCCGGTGCGCGCATCGACCCCCGCCATGCGGGCAAAGGCGCGGGCCACCAGGGCGCCGACGATGATGCTGACCAAGGCCGCCACCAGCAGCCAGGGCAGCGCCGCGGCCAGCGCCGCCAGCACCGGCGTGGTGAAGGTCTGCCCCAGCCCGAGGCCGAGGCACAGCAGCGAAACCGGGCGCACCGGCGCCGCCACCACGGCCCGGTCATTCCAGGCCAGCGCGCCGGTGGCGGCCATGGCGCCCAGCATCCAGGGCAGTGGAATATGCAGCAGCCAGGCCAGGGCGCCGCCCGCCGTGGCCACCAGGGCGGTCAGCAGATGGGCGGAAAGCGGGGGGGAGGGGGTGCGCGTCACGGGGCCGATTTCTTGTGCGGCACAGCATCGGCCGCAGCGGCGCCCGGGTCAAACCCCGCAAGGGCCATTCCGACCATATGGGATTCACGCTTCGTCAAGACGCGTCGCTTTAAATGAGCTGTCGTCTTTTATTTTTGCGGGAGTCCCACAATGCTCAGCGCCACCCTGCCCGTCGCCGCGGCACGAACCGCCACCGACCCGCCACGCAGCCTGCCGCTTGCCGGCCCGCCTGCGGCCAGCCCTGCCGCGCCCGCGCCGGAAGCTGCCCGGCCGGCGCCGTCCACCCAGCTCCGCATCGACGCGGCGCTCAGCCTTGTGGTGGTGGAGTTTCGTGCGCCGGATGGGGAGATGCGCCAATCCATCCCGACACCGCGGGAGATTGATGCCTATCGCAACCCGCCGCTGCCTTCGCCCGATCCCAAGCTTGACGTCAACGGCTGAGGCGCATGCCGGACCGGGCCAGTATGGCCCGGATGCGCGCCGGTGTCGGACCCGGGCGGGCCAGCCGCGGTCAGGCGCTGAGGGAGATGCCGCTGCCGATCAGGCTGCTGAGTGAGGGACCGCTGCCGCCGAACAGCGACAGGATCGGGCTGCTCACGGATTGCGAGGGCGCCGACAGCGCCAGGTAGCGCTGCGCCAGCTTCGCGACTTCCTTCGGATCCTTGAGCGATTCGAGGTTCACCCGCGCCGTCAGCAGCGATTTCTGCTGCTCGAATTCCAGCACGCCGAAACTCTCCGGCAGGCCCAGCGCGCCGCGCACCACCGTCGTCATCGCCTTGTCGGTCATCAGCTCCGCGATGGAGGTGATTTTGTCTGCGTTGCGCATGAAGTACAGCGCCTCCCGCAGTCCGGCATTGGCATCGCCCATGGATTTCTCGTAGCGATTGGTCATCGCATCCGCCACCACGCGATCGAGCAGCGCGCCATCGGCGAAGGGGCTTCGCACCTCCAGCGCCGCCGCCGCCGCCTCCTCCGCCGCCGTGGGCGGGCCGGAGGTGCCGAGCGCGCGCAGCTGTGCCGTGCCCAGCGCCGCGCGCTGCGTGTCACCCATCGCACGCGCCTGGCTGAAGGAGAAGGCGGCGAGCTGTTCGGTGCCAAGCGCCGCCAGCTGCGCCGTGCCGAGCGCGGCGACCTGCGTCGTGGCCAGCGCGCGGAGCTGCGCGATGCCGAGGCCCGCGAATTCGGAGGCGTCGATCGCCGCAAGCTGCGCGGTGCCGAGTGCCGCAAGCTGCGAAGGCCGCAGGGCTGCCACCTGCGTCGCATCCAGCGCGCGCACATCGCCCACATCCAGCGCCGCAATCTCGCTGCTGCCGAAGGCGCGGATCTGCGCGGCGTCCAGCACCCGCACCTGGGATGCCGTCAGGGCGCGAACCTGTTCGGAGCTGAGCCCGGCCACGCGGGCCAGCGACATCTCGCCGATGGTGGTGGTGGACAGGGCCGCGATCTCGGTCGCGGTCTGGGTGCTGGCCTCGCGACCCGCGAAGGCCTTCGCCAATTCGCGCCAGCGCCGGTCGGTCAGCTTGTTGGCCAGGCTGCCCTCGGCGGCCGGGTCCTCGGTCAGGATCTTGCGCAGGATGCCGCGCTTGTCGATCTCGCCTTCAAGCTGGAAGGCCTCCAGCATCACCTGCAGGGTGCGGCGGTCCTTCAGCAGGGATTCGACATCCTGGTGCTGGGTCGCGGCCTCACGGAAGCGGGTCATGGCCGCTTCATTGTCGCGCCGGGCGCTGAAGCGGGCCTGCAAATTCGCGCCCTCGCGCTGCGCGACAGCCAATGCGGTCAGCGCGCCGAGGCCGGGCAGCATGTCAGGCGACCCGGGCGGTGAAGGCCTGTGCCAGGGATGGCACGGGCGCGGCGACGCCGCGCTGGGCTTCCAGCGCCTCGATCATGTCGCGATGCAGCGCCATCAGCGGCTCCAGGCTGCCGCCATCGTCCAGCCGCAGGTCGGTTTCCTTCTGCGCCCAGATGCCGAGCGAGATCAGCCGGCCGCGCAGATCATCCGGCAGCTTGTTGCCGGGGGAGCCGAGGTCGTTGATCAGGATGGACCACATGCGGTGCGCCTTCTCCAGCGCCACGGCGCGGGACCGGGTATCGGTGGCGGCGGCCATCAGCCCGTTGACGTATCGGAAGGCGCGCAATTCGATTTCGCGCGGGGATGCGACGGCGTTCTGGGTTGCGGCGTAGCGCGAAACGCTCATGGATCCTCCGGCGTCGGAAAGGGTACGGGCGCCCTGGCGTTACCGCCGGGGCGCCCGCGGGGCTTGGTTTATCGGAACAGGGACAGCAGCGACTGGCTCTGCTCATTGGCGATGGACAGCGACTGCGTGGCCAGCTGCTGCTTGGTCTGCAGGCTGGTCAGGCGCGCGCTTTCCTCCGCCAGGTCCGCATCGACGAGCGCGCCGAGGCCTTCCTTGATCGAGTCGTTCAGCTGGTTCGTGAAGGTCGTCAGGCCATCGACCTGGCGAATATTCGCGCCGAGGTTCGCCAGCCGCGTGCCCATCAGGTCGATCGCGCCTTCCACCAGCGCGATCGCCTCATCCTGGCCGGTGCCGGCGGCCGGCGCCGCTTCCACCGTGGCGCCGGTGACGTCCGTTGTCACATCCTGCGAGTTGCCGCGGATGTACAGCTCACCCTCGCTGTTCAGGCCGGCGTCGAGGCCCGCTTCCTTCATGCGGGTGATCAGCGCCGTCACGCGGGTCAGCGGGCTGTCCGTCGCCTCGAACTGCACGTCATAGACGCGCGTGTTCGGGTCCGGCGTGGTGCCCAGCGCGGCGGTGCCGTCACTGAACTCGAACACCAGGTCCACGTCTTCCAGCGCCGTGGTCGGGTCGTTGTCCAGGTCCTTCTGCACGGTCACGGTCAGCACCTCGCCATTGGCGGGGGCCAGCGTGTCGTCGAAGGTGACCGTGCGCGCAGCGGAGGTAACGGACAGTCCGGTCAGGTTGAGGCCGCCGGAGGTGCTGTCCGTCCCGACCACCGCCGTGACGGAGCCCTGGATGTCGCGCACGATGTCGACGGAGGTATTGGTCACGCCTTCCACGGTCAGGCCGTTGGTCAGCAGGTTCACGCCGTTGAAGGTGGCGGAATTGGCGAAGGCGTCGATATTCTGGAGCGCGTTGGTGATCTGGTTGTTGATCTGCTCCGCATCCAGGCCCTGCTGCTGGCCCTGCGTCATGGTCTGCTTCAGGCGGCCGAGCTCATCCGAAATCTGCGTCGCGGCGTCGCGCGCCACGGCCAGGGCGGATTTGCCGAACTTCAGGCTGTCCTTGACCGCCGTCATGCCGTTCAGGTCGGCGCGCATGTTCTGCGCAATGGCGAACACGGCGGGGTCGTCATCGGCCTTGCTGATACGCAGGTTGGTCTCGATCCGCTGCTGGGTCTTGCCCATGTCCTTGCCGATATTGTTCAGCGAGCGGATCGCCGCCATGGCGGCGGCATTGGTGTTGACGGAGGACATTGTCCCCATCTCCTTCGAAAGGCGTTCCGCGTGCGGGGCGGCATTTTGCCTCCCACCCGCGGGGCCGGCGGGGTGGCGCCGCCTGCGGCGCCGTCCCCATCGGTCAGAGGTCCGAAGCTTGTGGACCTTTCCCTGGTATCCTGCCCCGGCTGCATGAACGGGTGGTAAAGCCCGGTGCCGTGGGGGCAGGAAAATTGTGAAATCTCAGTCCAGATGCGGCCGCATTGCAGCGGATGCAGCCGCCGCGGCGGCAAGCCCCGCCACCGGCACGGGCAGGCCGGTCTGGACATCCAGCCCCAGCACCGTCGCCTCATGCCGCATCACGTGCCGTACCAGGCGCAGCGCCTGGTACCACTCATCCTGCTCTGCCAGGGCGAGCGAACGCTCCAGCAACTGCCGCGCCATGTCGGAGGTCGTGGCCTCCTGGAATTCGGCCACCAGGCGGTGTGCGTCGGCCATCGCCGCCTCACGCTCCTCCTCCGGCCCGACATAGGCGCATTGCAGCGCGAAGTAGATCCGGCGCGAAGGCGTGTTCGCCCCTTCGGGCGACATCACCTGCTTGCCGAACAGAAACCGCGCCTTCGCCACCAGCTCGACCCGGGTCCGGCTGCGGAAGCGCAGAGAGGCGCCATTAACTACCATCAACTCGCCAGCCCGCATCTCGAGCACCAGTGTGGACATGCCACTCTCCCAAGTCTGTCGGCATGGCGGCGGGGGTAGTTTCTCCGCCATTCCGGGGTGCCGGCGAATGCCGACCTTCGCGAATCTTTCGCCACCACGTGGCCTGCGCCACGGGCTCGATCCTTCGAGTATGCCGGATGTGGCCCCGTCCCATTCTGGTCCACACCCGGCCCCTGCATCATGGCGCATTGGCATTAACCAGGGTTGAAGGGCGAAGGGTGGGTGATGGCGCGCCGTCAACCCAGCAACGCCGCCAGCGACAGGCGCGACAGCATGCCCGTCGCCTCATAGGAGGCATCCAGCCGCAGCTTGATCTGGGCGAGATCCGCCGCCGCCTGCTCCAGATCCACCTCCTCGATCGAGCCCAGCTGCGTCCGTATGGCCACCAGCGTGTCCTGGTGCCGGTCGCGCATGGCGCCGATCCGCTGTTCGGCGGAACCCAGCATGGCCTGTTCATTGGCCAGGCTGGTCGCCGTGTCCCCCATGGCCGTGGCAACGCCATCCATCAGCGCCGACCAGCCGCCCCCTTCCGCCGCCAATGCCGGCGTGACCGAGGCCATCACCGCCAGGTTCCGCATCAATTCGCGGCCCCAGCTTGCCACCACCTCGCCATCCTGGCTGCGGTTGGCGAAGACGCCGATCTGCACCCGCTCATTGTCCGAAAGCTGTACCGCACGAGTCGCCTCCGTGGTCCCGGCGCCTTCGAGGAAGGCGGAGAACGGGGTGGTCGCGGCGTCGGTCGCGGCGGTCACGGTATCCGCCAGAACGGTTGCCGCATTGGTTGCATTAAGGGTGGCGACGGAGGCCGCGATGGCGGTGGCCATGCCGCCGGTTGTCACATTCTCGGCATCCGGCACGGGCGGGGAGGTCACGTCCGATCCGCCGAACAGGTATTCGCCGCCATGGCGCGTGTTCAGCAGCGCCGCCACCTCCTCCAGTGCGGCCGAGGCGGTGCGCGCGAGGGCTTCGGCGCCGGTGGAGGACATGGTCTTGGCGCGCAGCGCTTCCGCTCCCACCGTGGCCGCAATCTCCTGAAGCCGTGTCAGCACGGTCTGCGTCGCATCGGCGCGCGCCAAGGCGCGGTCGGCGGCATTCGAATAGGCCTCCCGCCGCGCCACTTCGCCGCGCAGGTCGATGGCGCGGCGTGCCTCCGGCCGCAGGTCGCCGAATACCTCCGCCTTCTGTCCCGTGGAGACCTGGCGGGAGGCGGTGTCGAGGCGCAACCGCAGCGCCGCCTGGTCCAATGCGAGATTGCCGATACTGCCGATCGTGGACATGCCCTGGCCTCCTTCGGTCAGCGGACCGCGTTGAACAGCGAATCCCACATCGCCTGGATGGTGGAGATGACGCGCGCATTGACGCGGTAGGTGCTTTGCAGCTGCACCATCGCCGCGACCTCCGCATCGACATCGACGCCGGAGCGTTCGCTGAACCGGCTGGCGAGCAGTTCCTGCAGGCTGGCGGCGCGGGTGCCGGCCTCGGTGGCCGCCGCGCGGGCGCCGGTCTGCTCGGCGACCAGCGCGGCCCCGTAATCCGACAGGGTGCGCAAGCCGGTGAGCGGGGAGGACAGCGTGCCATCCGGCCCCAGCCCGCCCGTGGCAAAGCCCGGCTGTGCCACGCCCACGGCCTGGTTCGCGCCGAAGCTGAAATCCAGCACCCGGTTCAGCAGCGTCTCGAACCCCGCCGGTCCGCCCGGCGGGTTGGTGGTGAAGGCGCTGGGGCCGGCGGGATCGCCCACCACATCATGCGTGCCGTCACGCAGCAGCGATGGGTCGTCGGCCACCGCGGTGTTCACGCGGATGGCGCCGGCGAAGCCGATCATGGCGCTGCCGGCATAGGGCACGGTGGGGTCGGCCACCGTGCCCGCGGCGTCGGTGAACAGCCGCAGCCCCTGCGATTCCAGCCGGTAGGCCAGTTGGGATGCCGCCACGTCCAGCTCCGCCTGCATCCGCGGCAGCGTCGCATCCCGCAACTCCGCCGCCGCGCCCATGCGCCCGCCGGCCAGTTGCCGCGTCACGTCGCGGCCGTTCAGCATCACGCCAGGCAGGCTGCCGGCGCCACCATGGAAGGCGCCGGTGCCGACCGTCGCATCCGCCAGCGAGAAGGGCGTGCTGCCTTCCACCAGCGGCAGCACGATGCCGCCGCGCGCCACCAGCGTGACATCGCCGGTGCTGCCGCGGATCACCGACAGGTCGAGCGAGCCGGCGAGCTGGCCGATCACGAGATCCCGTTCATCCTCCAGCGAGGCGGAGCTGCGTCCGGCGGCGATCTCCCGCTTGATTGCGGTGTTCAGCCGCGCCACGTCGGACAGCCCGGCATTCACCGCCGCCACCTCCGCCCGCAACGCATCATGCGCACCCTGTCGCGCGGCACCGAGGGAATCCGAGACCTGGTTCATCCGGCCGGCCAGCGTATTCGCCTCCGTCACCACCGCATTGCGGCGCACCGGGTCGGCCGGTGCCTCGCGCAATTCGATGAAGGCGGATTGCAGGCTGTTGATCAGCCCGCCCAGGCTGTCGCCGAGTTCGGGCGTGCCATGCGCCGCCTCCACCCCGCCGAGCAGGCGTTCGCGCAGCCCGGCCGCCGCGGCATCGCCACCGGCGCGCTGTTCCGCCGCCTGCAAGGCGAAGTCCAGGTCGCGCGTGATGACATTCGCCCGCACGCCCTGGCCGGCGCCGGCAACGGTGAGCGCTGTCCCCTCCAGCGTCTTGCGGGTGTGGCCTACCGTGCCGGCGTTGGAGATGTCATCCGCCGCCCGCGCCATCTGGCGGTCCAGCAGCCGCAGCCCGCCGGTGGCGACCGATAGCGCGAGGTCGAGGCCCATCTACGTCAGCGCTTCATGTTGATCGTGTCCTGCAGCATCTCATCCGCTGCGGTCACGATGCGTGTGTTCGAGGTATAGGCGCGCTGCGCCAGGATCAGCTTGGAGAATTCCGCCGCGATATCGACGTTGGAGCGTTCGATGGAATTCGTGACCAGCTTGCCCACGCCATTGGTCGCCGCATCCGTCACCCGCGCCTCGCCGCTTTCCACCGTTCGCATGAAGGCCTGGCCGTCCAGCCGCTGCAGCTTGTCCGGATCGTTGAAGGCCACGACCGGCACGCGCGCCACGATGCGCGTCTGGCCATTGTCGTAGTTCACCGCGACGTCGCCATTCTCGCGGATCGACACGCCGGAGTAGGAGCCCAGTGGCACGCCATCCTGGCTCAGGTCGCGCACACTGTATTCTGTGCCCGAATAGCTGGTGAGGCCGGTCGGCAGGCCGAAGCCGCCGAGGCCGATCGAGATGGTCTGGTTGCCGAAGCCGTAATCGACGGTGAAGCCAAGCTCCGCCCGGTCGCCGGCTGCGACCGGCACGGTGCCGGTGGTGGCGCTGAGCGTGGTGATGGCGGAGATGGTGCCCGCCGGGGCATCCACCACCGGTGGCCCGGCCGCGATCTGGCCGCCGAATTCGATGTCGGCGAAAATGCCATCCACCGGCGCCAGGGTGTCGCCCGCCGGCGTGATGCGAAGCCGCCAGGTGTCCACATCCAGGCGCCACCAATCGAGCGTCACCTGCTGCTGGTTGCCCAGCGCGTCATAGATCGGGATGATGCTGCTGACCGGATTCTCCGCCGGTGCCCAGGGCGCACCCGCGGGCACGGCGGCGACGGTGGCGACATTGGCTGGCAGGTTCGCGGCCAGGTCGATGGTGGTGGTGGGCTGCGGATTGTAGACCAGCTCACTGATCCGGATCGGCGCCAGGTTGGTGCGGTCCGGCTCTCCATTCTGCTGGATCCGCCACCCTTCCAGGTAGTAGCCGGAGCCATTCACCATGTAGCCGTCGCGATCCATGGCGAAATCGCCGGCGCGGGTGAAGAACTGCCGGTCGTCGAAAATCACATCGTCGCCCTGGCCGCCGCGGGCCTGGGCCACGGAAAAGAAGCCCTGGCCGGCGATGGCCATCGCCAGCGGGTTCTCCACCTGCTCCACCGTGCCCTGGACGGTGTTGGTGTAGTCCGGCCGCGCCTCCACCGAGCCCGGCATGTGCAGCCGCAGGCTGGACCGGGTGAGCCAGCTGGTGAAGTTGGTATCGACGCGCTTGAAGCCGACGGTCTGGCTGTTGGCGACGTTGTCGGACACATGGCCAAGTGCCCGCGCCTGGGCGGAAAGACCGCTGATCGCGGTGGTCATCGAGCCGAGCAGCGACATGAGGCGGGTCTCCGATGAAGCGGGCGGCCGGATTCGCCGCGAGGGGTTCATCCGGTGGAACGCAACCGCCGTGCCAGCCCTGCGGCGCCCCTGGCCGGGCTGGTCCTGCCGGGTCTGGGCAAAACCTGCCGGTGCGCGACCTGTCCCTGCCGGGCCTCTGGCGCCGGGGGCTGGCACGTTCGTTGCCCTTGCCCTGGCCATGGAGATCCAGCCCGCCATCCGGCCTGCCCCGGCCCCACCCGCTGCTGCCCCACCCGCGAGTGGCCGGGGCGGTGATTTCGCGGCCCTGCTGGACCGCGCCCTGGGTGCGGCCGCCCCGCCACCGTCCGAGGTGGGTGCCGAGGCGATGCCAGGGGCGCCCGGCCTGGAACCGGGCCTGGACCCGGCCCTGGAACCGGCCCTGGAATCGGCCCTGCCACAGCCGGCCGCCGAAGCATCCGGCCTTGCGGCGGCCAGCATGCCGGAGGTGGCCAGCCTGGCGGTGCCGCCTGCTGCGACCGAACCGGCCGCTTCACCTGATGCCCCCTCGGACCCCCCCTCGGGCATTCCCTTGGGCAACCCTGACCTGGTCGCGTCACCGACCCCCGAGGCGGCGATCGCAGCGGCGCCGGTGGACCCGCAGATCCCCGCCTCGGCCCCACCCGTCCCGGCACCGCTTCATCCCGGTGCCGCCGTCGCGGCCGGCGGTGCGCCTGTCATCATGGGTACCATCCTGGGCGCCGGCAGCACCGCCGAGGCGGCGCCCGGACCCGCCGCCGCCGGTCTGGCAACGCCCACCGGCGGGCCGGAGGCGGCGACGAACCCCGGCGCCCCGGACATGGCCATGCCCTCCGGCACCGCGGAGGAGGCGGCACGCATGCCGGCATCGACCCTCCCTGCATCAGTCGCCACGGCATCCGCCGTCCCGTCCTCGGCGAACCAGTCTTTGGCCACGCCGTCATTGGCGCCAACCCTTGCCGGAACAGCCTCCACCGCCCCGGATGCCACCGCCCCGACTGCGGCGGTCCCGAATGCTGCGGCCCCGAATGCCGCCGCGCCGAATGCTGCCGGGCTACTGGCACCCGATCCCTTGGGCGCACCGGTATCCCCGGTGGCTGCGTCATCCGCCGAATCCGGCCCGCCAGCTTCCGGCCTGACCCCGGCAGCACAAGCCCCGGCGTCAGGCATGGCCCCGGCGGCACCTGGCGCCACCACGTCTCCTGCGGTCCCTGCCGCTGCTGCCACGCTGGTGCCGCCCGCCGCGGCCACGGCTCCGGCCCCGGCTGCCGTAACCCCGGCTGGCCCGACGCTGGCTGGCCCAACGCTGGCTGACCCGACGCTGGCCGGCACGGCCCCAGCCACCCCTGCTGCAGCGGGCTCTGCTGTGCCGCCCGTGACCGACCCGGCGGCAGGCGCCGCCGTCATCGCTGGCGAAGCGGCCGCCATCCAGGCGCCGCCGCCCGAAGGCGCCTCCGCCCGCGCCCGCGCAGCAGCCGGCGAGGCGCTGTCCCTCGCCGAGGCTGCCGCGGCCGATGCCGCCGGCGACCCGCATCCCGCCGCTGCGGCCGATGCCGCCGAGGCCGAGCCAGCCCGCGCCACCTTGCCCCGCCTTGCGGAGCTGGAGGGCCTGGATCGCCTGGCGCTGCTGCGCGCGGCGCCCGAGGCACTGGCCCCCGAGGCACTGGCGGCCGATCCGGGTCTCCGCACCGAAGCGACACCCGTCCCCGCCGCTGCGGATCTGGCGGCGCGCGCGCCCCAGGCCGCCCGCGCCGCGCCCCCCGTGCAGGTTGCCTGGCCGGTGCGACAGGTGGCGCCCTTTGCCGTCGCCCTCGCACTCGGCCCCGATTCCAGCCTGACCTTGATGCTGGACCCGGTGGAACTCGGCCGGGTGGAGGTCTCGATCGACCGCAGCCGTGGCGAGGCCGCCATCCGCGTCACCGCCGAACGCCCCGAAACCCTGGCGCTGCTGCAACGCGATGCGCGGGAGCTGGAGCGCGCCCTGGCCGATGCCGGCTTCGGCGATCGCGGGCCGACGCTGTCCTTCTCGCTCAGCCAGGGTCATCCGAACCCGAACCAGGGCAACCCGAACCAGGGCCGCCCCGACCAATCCGGCGCCCCATCCGCCCAGTCGACGCGCGGCGAGGCGGGGCGCCAGGCGGCGAATGACAGTGCCATGCGCGCCCTGCCGCCGCGCCGCAGCTCGCATCCCGGCCTCATCGACCTCGCAGTTTGACGGAGCACACCCATGAGCGGCTCGATCTCCTCCACCGGCAGCGCCACCAGCGCCAGCACCTCCGCCAGCACCCGGCTATCCGGCGATCTCGATACCTTCCTGAAGCTGCTGACCACGCAGTTGCAGAACCAGGATCCCACCTCGCCGATGGATGCGGACCAGCTGACCCAGCAGCTCGTGCAGTTCTCCACCGTTGAGCAGCAGATCAACACCAACAACACGCTGCAGCAGTTGCTGGCCTTGCAGCAGGCCAGCCAGCTGGGCGAGGCCGCCGGCCTGGTCGGCAAGCGCGTGGCGGTGGAGACGGACCGCCTGCCGCTGCAATCCAGCAGGGCCACCGTGAACCTGCCCGCCGCCGGCGCCGCCCGCATCGCGCGGGTCGAGGTGCGGGACGCCAACAATGTGCTGGTCCGCACCAGCGACGTCACGCTGGGCACGTCGCCCACGGCGTGGAACTGGGACGGCAAGGACAGCCGCGGCACGCAGCGCGCCGACGGCACCTATCGCGTCACGGTCAGCGGCCGAGACAGCGCCGGCGGCGTGGTGCCGCTGGGCTTCAGCGTCACCGGCCTCGTCACCGGGGCGGTGCGTGAAAATGGGGCGGTGACGCTGCGGATGGGCGGGCTGACCGTGGGCTATGACAGCCTGCGGGACCTGGGCACCTGATCCGCCGGCTCAGCCTTCCTGCAGGCGCCGGATCTCGGTGATCATCGCCGCCGTCGCCGCATCCGGCGCGGTGGCGCCGCCCTCCAGCGCCGGCAGGATGCCGCCGGCCAGTTGCTTGCCCAGCTCCACGCCCCATTGGTCGAAGGGGTTGATGTTCCAATAGGCGCCGAGGCAGGCGACCTTGTGCTCATACAAGGCGACCAGCGCCCCCAGCGTGGCCGGCGTCAGCGCCGGCAGCAGGATGGTGACGCTGGGGCGGTTGCCGGGGAAGGTCCGGTGCGGCGCCAGGCGGTCGATCTCCGCCGGCGGCAGGCCGGCGCGCGCCATCTCCGCCCGCGCCTCCGCCTCCGTCCGACCGCGCGCCAGCGCTTCCGCCTGGGCCAGCGCATTGGCCAGCAGGATGCGGTGGCTGGCCGGGTGGGCGTGGTCCGGCCGTGCCACCAGCACGAAATCCACCGGCACCGGCGTGCTGCCCTGGTGGATCAGTTGCAGGAAGGAATGCTGCGCGTTGGTGCCAGGTTCCCCGAACACCACGGGTCCGGTGGCGTGATCCACCGGCAGCCCGGCCTGCGTCACGCGCTTGCCGAGGCTTTCCATCTCCAGCTGCTGCAGATGGGCCGCGAAGCGCGACAGGCGTTCGTCATAGGGCAGCACGGCACGGGCGCCAAAGCCCAGGAAGTTCACATGCCACACCTCGGTGGCGGCCAGCAGCATCGGCAGGTTGGCCTCGGGCGGGGCGGCCAGGAAGTGGTCGTCCATCTCCCGCGCCCCGGCCAGCAGCCCGGCAAAGGCCTCCAGCCCGCAGGCCAGGGCGATGGAAAGCCCGACGGCCGACCACAGGCTGAACCGCCCGCCCACCCAGTCGCGGAAGCCGAACACCCGCTCCGGCGCGATGCCGAAGGCCGCCGTCGCGGCCAGGTTGGTGGACAGTGCCGCCAGGTGCTGCGGCACGGCGCTGTGGCCCAGCGCCTTGGCCAGCCAGCCGCGCACCAGCTGCGCGTTGGTCATCGTCTCCTGCGTCGTGAAGGTCTTCGACGCCACCAGCACCAGGGTGCGCCGCGGGTCCAGCGTGGGGCGCAGCGCCTCCCACGCATGGGCGTCCACATTGGCCAGGTAATGCGCCCGCATCGGCATGCCCGGCCGCCAAAGCGCCCGCGTCACCATGGCCGGGCCGAGGTCGGAGCCGCCGATGCCGATGCTCACCACATCGGTGAAGCGGTCCCCGCCCGCCCCCAGGATCTGCCCGCCATGCACCCCGCGCACGAAGCCCGCCATGGCGTCTAGCGTGGCCTGCACGGTGGCGGAGGCATCCTCATCCCCCGTCCGGAAGCCGCCTGCCGGCGCGCGCAGCGCCATATGCAGCGCGGCGCGGCCCTCCGTGTTGTTCACCGGCAGGCCGGCCGCCATCGCATCGCGAAAGCTCGCCACGCCGCGCGCCGCGCCCAGTTCCAGCAGCGCCGTCAGCACCGGCTCGGTCAACGAGGTGCGCGACAGGTCCAGCAGCAACCCGGCGGCGCGGAAGCCGAGGCGGCGGGCGCGCAGCGGGTCGGCATCCAGCAGCCCGCGGATCCCGGCCGCCCCGGGCTGCCGCGCCAGGGCCGCCACCGAATCCCATGCCGAATCCCCCGCCGAGTCCCCCGCCGAATCCCCTGCCGCCTGGCCCATCTCGCGCCCCTCATCCGATCCTGTCGGCCCGCTGCTGTCGCGAAGCCGGCTCGATTCCGCCGTGCGGCCGCCCCGATGCGCCGCAACGCAACAATCCCGAAACACGTAGCCTGTTGTCCTGCGCTACCCTCCGGCCCGGCGCGCCGAGGAGGGCCCGCAACCTGCTGACAACCATTTGCAGCCCAAGCTGGTTCCCGATTCGCTTGCCTGCCTGGTCTCTTTGGCGCTCGGCGTAGGACCCTTCATGGGGTTAAAGCATTTCGCAGGCCGATGGAATCGCGGCCATGCAAGGATGGCGGCGGCGCCGAAGGTGGCGCCCGATACGCCGAGAGGGAACGGATGAGCCTGGCGTCGGATCGGGGCGGCAACGGACAGGGTGCGGGACGGTGGCTTGCCCTCAGCCTGGCCGCCTTTGCGCTGATCGCGGCCTGGCTGTTCCTGGCGGCCAGCATGGCGGATCGCCGCGCCACGCTCGCCCAGGGCTGGACGGATGCGGAGAATACCGCCGCGCTGCTGGCCCAGCAGGCCAACCGCCTGCTGCGCATCGCGGAACTGACCACGGCGCGCGTCGCGCAGATGGCGGACCGGATCGACCTCGATGACCTGCGCGGCCCGAACTGGACGGAGCTGGAGGAGATTGCGGCCGGCACGCCGGAAGTACAGGCCATCTGGGTGACGGACGCCACGGGCCGGCTGGTGGTGAACAGCCGCGACCGCCGCATCTTCGGCCAGCCGCTGGCCGGGGCGCCGTATTTCCAGCCCCTGCGGTCCGGTGAATCCGGCCATGTCACCGGCCTGCTGCATGGCGGGCCGGCCGGGGGCTGGCACTTTGCCTGGGGGCGGCCGCTGCATGGCGCGGATGGCCGCTTCCGCGGCACCGTCCTGGCCGCAGTGGCGGCAGACGAACTCAGCCGGGTGGCGGAGGATCTGACCGCCGGCCCCGGCGAGCTGCTGCAACTGGACCGGGTGGATGGCACGCTGGTGATGCGCTGGCCGCTTTCGGCCACGGGCGGCACCCACAACGGCCCCGGCCCGCTGCCCGGCGAATCCGGCGCGCGGGAGGTGGAGGACGAGACGGGCGCGCCGCGCCTGCTTGCCTGGCAGCGTGCGCCAGCCATGCCGGTGGTCGCTTCCGCCGCGCTGTCGCGGGCCGCGGTGCTGGCACCCTTCCGGCAGCGCCTGCTGCGCAACAGCGTGATCTTCACATTGGCCGCCGCCCTGGCCGGCGTGCTGTCCGTGGCGGCGCTGCGCTCGGACCGGCGGGAACGCGCGGCACGGCTTTCGGCGGAGGAACGCGGCACCGCACTTGCCGCCGCCCTGGCGGAACGCGAGGAATTGCTGGCCTCCGTGCAGGAAGGCGAGGCGCGGCTGCGGCTGGCGGAACAGGCCGGGCGTATCGGGCTGTGGGACTGGGATCTGCGCGATGGCAGGCTGGCACTGATCGGCGATGTGTTTTCCGAATGGCGCCTGCGGTCCCGCCGCCGCATCACCGCCCGTGCGGCGCTGCGCGGCGTGCAGGCGGAAGACCGGCTGGGCCTGGCCGCCGCCCTGACCGCCGCGGTGCGTGGCGAGATGCCGCTGGAGGCGGAGTTCCGCCTGGCGCATAGCCGCCCGGAACGCTGGATCGGCGTGCGGGCGGAGGTGCGGCGCGGGGTGGATGGCCAGCCGCGCCGCATGCTGGGCATCGCGCTGGATGTCACCGATCGCCGCCGCAAGGCACAGGCGCTGGCGGAGGCCAATGCCACGCTGGAACGCCGCGTGGCGGAACGCACCGGCGCGCTGGCCGATGCCAATGCCCGGCTGCGGGAAGGCGAGGCACGGTTCCGCGGCATCTTCGACGCCACCTTCCAGTTCATCGGCCTGCTATCCCCCGACGGCACGGTGCTGGAAGCCAACCAGGCCATGCTGAGGCTGGGCGGCGTGACGCCGGAGGAAGTACTCGGCCGGCCCTATTGGGAAGCCCCCTGGTGGCCCGAGGATGCCGCGGTGCGGGCCGCGGTGCGGGAAGCCGTGACCCAGGCTGCCGCAGGCCATTTCGTGCGGCGGGAACTGGCGATGCGTGGGCCGGACGACACCGCGCTGGCCATCGATTTCTCGGTCAAGCCGGTACGGGACGAGGATGGCATGGTCTCCCTGCTGGTGCCGGAGGCGCGCGATGTCTCCGCCCTCAAGGCCGCCCAGGCGCAGTTGCTGGAAGCGCAGAAGATGGAGCTGCTGGGCCGCCTGACCGGCGGCGTGGCGCATGATTTCAACAACCTGCTGATGACGGTGCTGGGCAACCTGGCGCTGGCCCGCAAGCGGCTGGGGGATGGGGCCCCGCCCCAGCTGCTGCGCCACCTGGATTCCGCCGCGCTGGGCGCCGAACGCGGGGCGCAGCTGACCCAGCGGCTGCTGGCCTTCGCCCGGCGGCAGGATCTGAACCCGCGCCCGGTGGATCTTGGCCAATTGATGGCCGGGCTTGGCGAATTGCTCGGCCGTTCGGCGGGGCCGCGGGTGCAGGTGGCGGTGGACGCCCCGCCCGGCCTGCCGCCGGCGCTGGTCGATCCGCATGCGCTGGAACTGGCGCTGATGAACCTGGTGGTGAATGCCCGGGACGCGATGCCGGATGGCGGGCGCATCGTGGTCCGGCTGGATGCGCAGCAGGTGCCCGGCACCGCCCGCCCGCAGCCCGGCCTGCAAGCCGCGCCCTCCAGCCTGGTGCCCGGGCATTATCTGTGGGTCGCGGTGGAGGATACCGGCACCGGCATGGATGCGGCCACGCTGGAACGGGCGATCGAGCCCTTCTTCTCCACCAAGGGTCCGGGCCAGGGCACCGGGCTTGGCCTGTCCATGGTGCATGGCCTGGCGCACCAATCCGGCGGCGCCTTGCAGATCGAGAGCGCGCCGGGCCGCGGCACCCGGGCGGTGCTGTGGCTGCCGGTTTCCGCCGAGGCGCCGGCTGCCGCCGTGACGGGGCGGGAGGCTGAGGCCCCGCGCGGCAGCGGCCTGGTGCTGCTGGTGGATGACGAGCCGCTGGTGCTGGAAAGCACCGCCGCCCTGATCAACGATTTGGGCTACGATGTACTGACCGCCGATTCGGCCGAAGCGGCGCTGGCCGCGCTGGCGGAGGGTGCCAGCCCCCTGGCGGTGGTGACCGACCACGCCATGCCCGGCATCAGCGGCGCCGTGCTGGCCGCGCGGCTGGCGCAGGACCGGCCGGGCCTGCCGGTGATCCTGGCCACCGGCCATGCCGGCCCCTGGCCGGAAGGCGACCGTACGCCGCGCCTCGCCAAGCCCTACACCCAGTTGCAGATTGCCGATGCCCTGGCGGCGGCACTGGCCGGAGACCGCTTGACCCGGACCTTGGGGCCGCCCCGATAAGGGCGGCGACCCGCTGGAAAGGTGCCGCATGTCCCACCCCGATCGCCTGCTCACCCCCGCCGAGGCCGCCCGCCGGCTCGGCGTCAGCACCAAGGCGCTGCGGCTGTATGAGGCGCGCGGCCTGATCCGCCCGGCGCGTTCCGCCGCTGGCTGGCGCGCCTATGGCCCGGCCGGCATGGACCGCGCGGCGGAGGTTGTGGCGCTGCGGGCGCTCGGCCTCAGCCTGGCCGAGATCGCCCGCGTCCTGGCCGGCGAGGCAGCCGGGCTGGCGCCGGCGCTGGCGGCGCACCAGGCGGTGCTGGAGGACCGCATCCAGCTGCTGGCGGAAACGCTGGGCAGGCTGCGCGGGCTGCGCGCCGGGCTGGCGCAGGGCCAGGCGCCGGCGGTGGGGGAGGTGGCGGCGCTGCTGGCCGGGCCGCGCCTGTCGCTCCGCTTCGACCTGCCCTGGCCCTGGGGCGGGGAGGCCTTCGCGATGGCCGATGTGCCGCCCCTGGTCTGGATCGTCGGCCCGCTCGGCAGCGGCAAGACCCGGCTGGCGATGCGGCTGGCGGAAGCGCTGCCCGGCGGCGCCTTTCTCGGCCTGGACCGGGCCGCGCCGGCAGATACGGCACGGATCGCACCCGCCCTGGCCTGGCTGGCCGAGGATGGCGCCACCGACACACCGGCCCTGCGCGCCCTGCTGGCCGGGCTGGAAGGGGAAGGGCCGCTGGTGGTGGATATGGTGGAGCAGGGGCTGGACGAGCCGACGCAGCTCGCCTTGGCCGCCCATCTGCGCCGCACCGCCCGCCCTGGCCGGCCGCGGTTCCTGATGACGCGATCGAGCGCCATGCTGGAGCTGGAGACGGTGGCACCCGGCGAGGCGATCCTGTTCTGCCCCGCCAACCACAGCCCGCCGCGCCTTGTCACGCCCCCCATTGTCAGCCACGGGCCGGGTGCGCCGGGGCATGAGGCGGTCGCCACCTGCCTCGGGCCGCCGGAGGTACGGGCGCGGACCGAAGGCGTGGTGGCGCGGCGGCTTCAGACCGTAAGGTGATCGGGCTGGGTCGGCGCGGAGGCGACCGTCAGGGTCGCACCAGACACGCTGATGGTCGCGTTGGGCAGGGTTACGTATCTGCCCGAACAGCTGAGCGCCAGCGGCGCGGCCTGTGCGAATTCCATGGGGATCGCGGAGCCATCCTCCTGGTGTGTGGTGGCGCTGCGCAATTTCATGGCGCTGCCGAAGACGCGGGTCAGGCTCGTGTGGTCCCGGCCGGCTGGCCCAATCAGCGGCAGGTTACTGTCCGGACCTCAGCGATGTCGACCTGGAAGAAGCCGATCGCGCAGGACTTCAAGGGCTTGCGGACCGGCTTGTCGCCCTTGGTCTCAGGCAGGCGTGAGATGCCGTGGCGCTGCAGCGGGGAGCGGGACCTCGGAATACAAGGTCCTTGCCGCGCCTCTCGGCACGACGTTACGACTCTGCGCCCTCTGTGGCCGGCGGCTGTCCGGTCAGCGTAACGCCGGCCAAGGCTGCCGCCGGTTCGTGGGCCTCTGCGACGGCCGCCACGAGTGAACTGCCGCGTGCCGACCAATCCTCCTGGTCTTGCTCCGACAATCCGGCGAGAACTGCCGCGCGGCGGGACGCGATCGGCATCACCTCGATGAGCGCTGCCACGACCGCCCTGTTGCACGGGGAGCCAAGCGCCACCACAGCGGCTGAAAGGTTCTGCTTTTCCAAACGCCAAAACGGTCCGAAGCGATCGCTGTCGTCACCCGGCCAATTATCAAACACCTGGGGCCAGCCCCTGAGTTTGCGTATTTCGATACCTGTGATGCCGCGACGGTCGAAAAGCTTGAGCCGGGCCTCGCGCCAGATGCCCGAGGCCGATGCAAGCCCAATCAGGCTGAAATCAATGTGACGATAGGTCCCATCAGCGCTGACGCTGTACTGGTGAAACATTAAATCTTGAAAATCCGCTCGGGTAGGCGCCAGCTCGGTGGCAATATCCAGTACCGCAGCCTCTCCGGACGGAAGTGTACGCTGGGGCTGACAAGAGGGGCTGGGATCCAGCTGCGTTGATGGCCTGCGCATACTTAATCACGAGGCCTTCAGCAGTTGGGCGGGCTGGGACGGAAGAGCGGGCACCGGGTTGGCGCCGACCACGGCGGCAACGCCCATCGGCAGACCGACCGCAAGGCCGGCTGCCGCATTCGCGTCCGGGGCTCGCATGACCAGAGGACGGAAAGCTGAGGGCAATGGCAAGGCAGGCTCATTCAAAGCTCCGACCCGGCGCAGCACGCCCCTTTCGGGTTGCCGTATGACAAGTGGGAGCGAGTCCAGCTCACGCCTGCCAGGAACCGCAACGACAAAAGGCTGTCCGGCCGCTAAGGCATTCACCTCGGTCAGCCCAACCAGGCATAGGCCGACGTCTTGCACATCATGCGCCGCACCCTCCGAACTTGCCGGTCGGTCCTGGTCGGTTCGGTGAATCTGCATGATTGCATTCTATGCCTGGTTGCTCAGCCCGCCTACAGAGATCGCTCGTCGTTATGGCTGTGGCTTAGAGACCTGTGTGGACGGCCTCTTCGACGCAAGGGCGATGGTGCAATTTGGCGCCGCGGTCGGGTGCGGTCATGTGTGCGGCCTGTTGATGCGGTTCATGACCGCTGGCCCTGATGCAATCCGCGGCCTGGCTCCCAATCAGTTCGGCGCGCGCGGAGAACCAGAAGGCGGCGCAGGTATCGATCCCCCGCTTTCGAGCTACCGCCCTGCCGCGGCCAAGATGCCGAACTCCATGGCAAAAGCCCAGTTCGCCGCGCTCTTTGGCCAGCGCTTCACGCGAGCCATGGCCTGACCGTGTCGTTCAACCGACTGGCCGCACAGGGAAATTTCGGCACTCCCCGCAAAGGCGATGCCATAGTGCATCCTCGCCCTCGCGGGGCAGGGTCGCACCAGCACACTCCGGGAGCAAACATCCAAGACCCCATAAGCGCGTCACGGCGAGCGACCGGACCGGCTACACGAGTACGAAAGTTAACGAAAAACACGGCTTTTCCGCAGCGCAGCAAACCGGTATCAACAAGTAGTTTCGCCCTTGGCCCACAAGGAACATCAGATGCCCGATGAGGCCAGACAGCCCGCCGGAGAGCTCCGTCATGCTGGAAACATTTCTGCGCAAAGCTTTGAAATCGTTGGTCCGCTTCTGTTGAGCGTGCGGCGGTTCGCCGATGCGCGAGGTGTGTTTATCGAGACCTATTCCCGGCGGGACTTCGCCGCGGTCGGCATCCCCGAAGAGTTCGTGCAAGACAACCAATCTATGTCTGTCCACACGGGTACGGTACGCGGTCTGCACTTTCAGATCGCTCCGCACGTACAGGGCAAGCTGGTACGTGTGTTGCGCGGACGGATTCTGGATGTGGCCGTCGATCTCCGCCGCGCTTCACCGACTTTCGGCCAACATGTCGCCGCGGAATTGTCGGCCGAAAATGGCCAGATGCTGTGGGTGCCGCCCGGCTTTGCGCACGGCTTCATCACGCGAGAGCCAGAGACGGAAGTCGCCTATAAGGTGACGGCCCTTTATGCGCCGGAATGCGACCGCTCGCTGGCCTGGAATGACCCCGTACTCGGCATTGAATGGGGTTGCGCAAATGAGGCCGCGACTCTGTCCGACAAGGATCGCCGCGCGCCCCTGCTGGCCGATCTCGGACCTGCTTTCTGATGCGCATCCTGGTCGCGGGCCGCGAAGGCCAAGTGGCTCGTGCATTGGTGCGGCGCTTCGTTGGGCATGAGATCCTGGCGCTCGAGCCGCCCGAGCTGGATCTGACTGATGATGCCTCGATCGCCCGCGCAATGGCGCTGGCGCGGCCGGATCTTGTGGTGAATGCCGCAGCCTATACGGCGGTTGATCGCGCCGAGGATCAGGAAGCACTGGCCTATGCGGTGAACTGCGATGGCGCCGGGCGCCTGGCCGCCGCGGCGGCAACCGCTGCGGTGCCCTTCGTGCATTTCTCCACAGACTACGTCTTTGACGGCTTGAAGGGCGCACCCTACCTCGAAAGCGACACGCCTTCCCCGCTGGGCGTCTATGGCCGCAGCAAGGAGGCGGGTGAACGTGCGGTGCTCGCTGCCAATCCGCGCAGTGTGGTGCTGCGCACCGCCTGGGTCTGCAGTGCGGACGGCGCCAATTTCGTGAAGACCATGCTGCGACTGGCCGCGGAGCGGGAGGAGTTGCGTGTGGTCGGTGACCAGCACGGCGCGCCGACCTTCGCAGCGGATCTCGCCGATGCCGTGGCGGTGATGGCGCCGCGGTTGCTGGCTGCTCCTGCTGGCGATGCCGCCTTCGGCCTGTTTCACCTGAGCGGCGCGCCGCACACCACCTGGCTCGGCTTCACCACCGAGATCCTGGCGCAGGCGGCACAGCGTGGCCACAAGCAGCCGCGCCTGGTTGGCATCACAACGGCCGACTATCCGACGCGCGCGGTGCGGCCGGCAGATGGGCGGCTGGATTGCAGCCTGATTGGGCGCGTGCACGGCATCGCGCCCGCGGATTGGCGCCAGTCGCTGGCGCGGTGCCTGGATACGCTGGTCGGAAACATGCTGGTCGGACCGGCGAAGGAGAATGGGGTATGAAGGGCATCGTTCTGGCGGGCGGATCGGGCACGCGCCTGCATCCGGCCACACTCGCCGTCTCGAAGCAGCTGCTGCCGGTCTTCGACAAGCCGATGGTCTACTACCCGCTTTCAGTCCTGATGCTGGCCGGCATCCGGGAGATCATGATCATCTCCACCCCGCACGACCTGCCGCTGTTCAAGCGCCTGCTGGGGGATGGCGAGAGCTGGGGACTGAAGCTGGTCTATGCCGAGCAGGACAAGCCGCGCGGCATCGCCCATGCCTTCGTCCTCGCCGAGGAGTTTCTGGCTGGCGAGCCCAGCGCTCTCGTGCTGGGGGACAACCTGTTCCATGGCCACGACCTGGAAGTTCGGCTGAAGGAAGCCCGGGACAACGCGGCGACGCAGGGTGCCACCGTCTTCGCCTATCGCGTGGCCGACCCGCACCGCTACGGCGTGGTGGAATTCGACAGCAAGGGCATGGCGCTGAGCCTTGAGGAAAAGCCGACGCTGCCGCGCTCCGACTGGGCGGTGACGGGGCTGTATTTCTACGATGGCCGCGCCGCCGCCCTGTCCCGCGCATTGGCGCCTTCGCCGCGGGGCGAGCTCGAGATCACCGATCTCAACCGGATCTATCTCGAGGAGGGATCGCTGCGCGTGGTGCGCCTTGGCCGCGGCTATGCCTGGCTGGATACCGGCACGCATGACAGCCTGCTGGAGGCCGGCGAATTCGTCCGCGCCATCGAAAAGCGCACCGGCCAGAAGGTGGCAGCGCCCGAGGAAGTCGCCTGGCGCATGGGCTTCATCGGTGGCGATGCGCTGCGTGCCCTCGCCGCACCGCTCGGCAAAAGCGGCTATGGCACCTACCTGGAAAGCCTTCTGGTGCGCGACGTTGATTGATAACCGCATGTCGGGGGAGACAGCGCGCGTATGAACATCCTGCTGACCGGCGGCCTGGGCTTCATCGGCTCCGCCGTTGTCCGCCGCCTGATCGCGACCACCGACCACGTGGTGGTGAATGTGGACAAGGAGACCTACGCGGCGAGCCATGAGGCGCTGGACGCTGCCCGCGGCCATGCCCGCCACGTCCACGTCAAGGCCGATATCTGCGATGCGGAAGCGATGGCCGCGGTGCTGGCGCAGTGGCAGCCGGAGGTGGTGATGCACCTGGCGGCGGAGAGCCATGTCGATCGCAGCATCGACGGCCCGGCCGAGTTCAT